>Ga0255347_1006043_pt1 | contig 13418 bp, 16 predicted proteins | sample wastewater_treat_2_FD_192479 | JGI IMG/M metagenome (GOLD analysis project Ga0255347, IMG submission 192479) | Wastewater microbial communities from Lulu Island WWTP, Vancouver, Canada - plant24 | ecosystem: Engineered > WWTP > Wastewater > Unclassified | place: Canada: Vancouver, British...
CGATACCTCCTTGGGTATGTATTTTATTGTTATCTATGTGCTTGTGTTTCATTGATTACTTACTTCCAAAGTTCCGATTCTGCATGAACAGACGTTCATCATCGGATTGCAGAATCTCGGTCAGGTTACCGAAGTTGAAGTCTTCCGGTTTGACCTTCCAGCCGAACTCGTAGTTGAATTCTATCGCCAAGGTGAGAGCAAGTCGCTCCTGTAGCGGCTTGATCACGAAGTGGTAGAACATAGCCATATCACTGCGGTTATCGCCACCAAGCTGTCCTGGAATAAGCTGTGACACGATCCTTGCCGGGACTCGGTGATAAGCGAGGATACCTTCCCTGAGGTCTTTCTTGAGGCTGAGGAAACCGCCCTCCCTGTCCTGCTGTCTGAGTGGTTCCAGGCGTATCTTCACGTCCCGGCTTTCACTCTCGATCAGGACTGTGGAGTGGCTTTTAGCGTTTCCTTTTACTTCGGTGAGTGCCTTCTCGATCTCGGTGTAGGCATCGGTCAGCACTTCATTGCCTTGCTCGTCAGTGACGGTTCCGTCTCTGAGAGTGCCGCCTTCCACGATTACGAAGTAGTCGATCATGAGACCGTTCTTGAAGTTGTTGTAGTCAAATATCTTGATCTCTCCGAGTATTTCGATGTTGATGGCAATGGGCAGGCAGGCAAGACCCCAGGCATTTGATCTGTGAGTGGACTTCTTGATATGTACTATGTCCGCATAAGCGAAGTCCTTCTTCTGGTTATTCTTCACCTGGATATAATCGGGGCGAAAGAAGCCGAACTTGTCATAGTTCTCAACTATCTGAACTTCACTTGGCAGCATCCGTTCCAGACCCATCCAATCACCCTGAGGGTTGCGCATCTTGATCAGGAAGCCGTTTCCGCTGGCGAGATAGAACTTGATCATCTCAGCCAGGATGGTGGTCTGGTCTTCACAGGCGGGAAACTCGGCAGCTTCCATCCAGGCAGTAACTTGCTTGTTCTTGCACTCGAACTGCATGACAGTTGCCATAGAGAGGGCATCAATACAGCCGGAGTGGTACTCGTCCAAGTCAAGAAGATTGAGCAATTTACTCATGGAGTATGGTGCCATCACTGTCTTTCTAGTCTCGGCTGCCTTGGAGATAAGCTGTTTGCCCACTCTCTGGCACTTTGTGAGGTCAATGGCTTCCGGCTTGTACTTGCTCTCGATCAGATCGGACACTGAGCTGATAGCCAGGTTATAGCCACCCAGACGCATTACCCTCATGCGCCAGCTCCGGTGCCACTCTTCAGCAGGTCGATCTTAGCGATCCGAACCAAACGAGAGCCGTCAATCCGGCTGGTATAATACTCCACACTTGGCAGGTCCCGGTTCATCAGTTTGATGTAGAAACTCCGGAACTTCTCTTTGAGTTGGTACAGGTCGGAATCAGGATCATCCACGTTATGGGCATTGACGATCAGAAAGACTGTCCAGGCGATGTCCGTGCTTACGAACTGACGGGAAGTACCGTTCCTGCCTGTCTCTGAGTCCAGAATCACGATAGCGCAGGGTAACTGCTTGGGTATGGCGTCCTTGTTGAACTGGATAGTGGGAATGTCACAGAACTTGAGGGCATCTTCTATCCGCTTGCGTTCTGCCATGAATCTCTGATATGCTGTCATAGACTTACCTCGATGGAGTTGAGTTGTTGATATATCCACTGCTCCCGGTTAGCGATAACCTGAGCGAAAACGTTTCTTGCAGCGATGCCTTCCCGTTTGATCTTGGCTTGGATCATGTGAGCGATCTGATCCACAGTGAGCAGCTTTCCACTCTTCTTGTCAGTCCACGAGAGACCTTTCCGCTCTACCCATGACTTCAGTGGTGCGATCGGAGTCCAGGAAGGCACTTTACCGCCCAAGACAAATGGCTCGTGGCGCACGTTGGAGCCGACTCGAAGTGTCATGCCTGAGTCATCGGTTTCCACTACGTAACCCGTGTTTCCGTAGAAATCGCCTTTATCGTAAATCTGCTGAGTGAGAATCTCTTTGCGGGAGTCGGCATCGATAACACTCCCGATCAGATGTAAACGACTCTCAAGAGCCGCATAGATCGCTCTGTATATCTCGACCATCAACTCTTCCGGACTCATGAAATCACTCTGCGGCATCAGATCACCCCGGCTCTCAGCACTTTAGGGAGTCTCGGTTTCAACTCTGTGAGTCGATCCATTCCACTTTGATTGAGATAGTTCCGCAAAAGAGTGAGTGCCCTCAGCTCAAGATTGGCTTTAAATGCGTCTATTTCGCTCCCTGTGAGCAGTTCGGTGGCAGACTGGTCTAATCCCACTGTCTTGACAATTCCTTCGCCAAGGGTCTTCAAATTGAGGAACTCGCAAGTACTTTGCAGCATCAGGAAACAGAACCCAAAACGAAAAGAGATCAGGAAGGGATCGTCATCAGGATAGTGATTGCGTGTAGCGTCCTGGTAATAGTTTTCCAAAACAAAGCTTCTGATCGTCTCCAGTACAAGCCCCTTATGCTCTTTGAAGATGACGTTATCAGCCATCTCCTTGGGCAGATTGAGCACTGCCAGCAGGTCAATAGTCTCGACCGGGATGGGGATCACTTGCCTTTCCTCATCAGTTCAGATAGCTCAATCGCTCTGCGACCAACCTGCTTTGCCCATTTGGAGACAAGCATGTTATTGGCAGCCCTTTCCCAGTCACCAGCCTTCACGAAAGCCAGAGTGTTCTTGAAGCCAAGCAAACCGGAAATACCGAGATTGAAGCACATGTTGAGCAGTACCGACTGGCGAACTTCATCTAGCTTATTGTAAACCTCAGGTATCTCATCGATCAACCATTGCTCGCAGTCTTGGATATCCCTTTCCAGCATGGCATAAGCCTCTTTCAGGGAAATTCCTCGGTCATCGAGATTGCGGCCAATGCCGATGGTCAGTTTGCCAGCAGTGCAGCGGTAAGGTTTCAGTCGCAGACCTTCGTGTCTGACTAATTGAGCCTTGATTCTATTCATCAACGCTTCGGTCATACTATCTCCTTGTTCCAGATGTGATCATTGATCCAGGGCCAGGAAAGCACTACCCTTTATGCTGACAAATCAGGATGGGCAAGGATGAGACAGATTTTGTGATTGACATATTAAGTATGTGAAATATAGTTGCAAAAAGCCAGTTTGAAGAGGATGAGAATGTCTGAAGATATCCATGAGACCCTATCTTGTATACAGGAACTACTGCTTAAGAAAGCATATAATAATGAGGAACAGGTACGATTATCACTTATTGCCAGATTATGCTTGTGCTTAGGTTGGAATGTATGGAATCCTAGGATCTTTTATCCTGAGTATTCGGTTAACAAAGATGGGAAAAAGTCGAGAATTGATATCGTTCTCTTCAGCAGTGAGATAGAAAACCCCATACCTAATGTTTATATTGAGATAAAAAGATTGGGGACTCTATCAAAACAGAACATTGACAAATGGATGAAGCAACTTGATGATTATAATGCGCCCAAAACGGCCTCGATTACGATACTTACTGATGGTCAGTTCTGGTTATTCTTCGACTATACTTATGGTAGGGGTGAATTATCGCAGAAGCATTTTTTAACGATTAACCTCCTAGATTCTTCTCAAAAGAAGATTATTCAGGGCTTTCGTACGTATCTTCTAAAAGAGATGTTTCCGGATAAAGCACTTTCTAAAGCAAAGATTGAACTACAGAAAATCAGGTTATGCAGTTCAGTTCAATTTGGAAAATCCCATTATAAGGAAATTGCAGAGAATTATCCGAAAAATAACCAGTATGAAATAACGCAGATATTCCTCGCAGATAAAAGTGAACCGATTTCTTTGAAAGATATTGAGTTCTACTGGGATCGTGACATTAGACCTGTCTATCCTGAAATGATGAAGGAGAGCAAGAGCAAGACTTCAAAGAAGAAACCAGAAAGTGTATGGGTCATTGATAAATGGCACAAGGCAAGTAACTGGATTGACATCAAGAAGATAGTATATGGAAACCTGATTGACAGAATAGCCTCCTTAAATATACCTCACCCTTATAACGTGACTAAAGACAAGAATCTTTTCAAGCATGCTCTTAAGCTCAAAGATAGCTATTATGCACAGGGGAATCTATCTTCAGGCGCAGTGTTATCTCATTGTGAATATATCCTTCGAACTCTAGGCTATGATCCTTCTAGCACTCTTAGAATAAAGTATGCGAAATAAATGCGACAATTCGACGTTTGCCTTGACTTCATCCGGCACAACCTGTGAGTGGAACAAAGAAACAACATGGAACGGAGAAAGAATGACCTCGAGAATTAGAAATTCGCAGATGGAAATTTTCGATGCAGCTGCAAAACCATTTCTTAAATGGGCTGGTGGTAAAAGTCAGTTGATACAAGAGATTGAACACATACTACCCACTAAGTATAAAATATCTAGGAAGATACCTGTATATATTGAGCCTTTCATAGGTGGGGGAGCGTTATATTTCTATCTTCAATCTGCTTATGAAATTGGGAAATCATACATTGCGGATATCAACCCAGATCTGATTCTCACTTATCTCGTAGTCCAAAAAGACGTAGATGTTTTGATCCAGAAACTATTACTAATGGAGACAGAATACCATAAGGCAGAAGCCAATGATAGATCATCGATGTATTATTCAGTGAGAGATCGCTTTAACAATAGAAAACATGAACTCAACCCACACGAATTTTCGTCTAAGTGGATTGAACATGCTGCAGATATGATTTTTTTGAACAAGACATGTTTCAATGGTTTGTTCAGGCAGAATAGTAATGGGCATTTTAACGTTCCACAAGGTAGTTATAAGAAGCCTCCGATTAGCCAAGCTGATATACTCAAAGCAGCAAATAGAGCTTTACAAGGTACAACAATACTGCTAGGTGAGTTCTCAGTGATTGGAGAGTATGTTACATCAGAAACGTTGATTTATTACGATCCCCCATATCGGCCATTAAGTCAGACTTCGAGTTTTAACTCATATTCCAAGGATGGTTTCACCGATGAAGATCAAATTCGGTTAGCTGATTTTTATGCAAGAATGAATAGCTGCGGTGCATACCAAGTGCTATCGAACTCAGACCCCAAAGTGACTGATCCTTGTGACAATTTCTTTGACGATTTGTATGCGAATTATACGATTAATAGAATAAACGCAAAAAGAATGATAAACTCCAATGCAAGTAAAAGAGGAAGCATAACGGAGCTTCTAATAACTAATTTCTAGTAGGTTAAATGATAATCAACCCCCAACTTCTCAGTAACACCCCCCTTTTGTCACAAAACCACTTCGGTATTTCGGGCAATACTATTTTCCCACTTATCATACACAACATAGACAATAGATTCCTTTTGTGTGCATATCAGGGTAAAAAGCCACAGAGTCCTCTGGATATTATTGTTAAGTACAGACAAGTTATCGACTACAATTCCAATCCGGATGACTGGTCATACATTAGGACTCCAAGCCATAACCATTGGCTTGTTGATGTACTAGTTAAAAGATTCGAAGATAAAACACAAACGAAGCTGTTTGTAGAAGCTTTATTGAATATCTGGGAGAATAGTATACAGCCATTCCAAGATGATTCGGATAGGCTAACCCAACTCAGTAATATCCCGAATCTATACCAACAAAGTATTGATGAAAGCAAGTTTGGTAGCATTCTCAATTACGGTTTCTACTCCATCAGATTTCTGTTTTTTTTGGCCACAATGTTAATGTATCAAGAAAAGACTAATTATCCTGATGGTGTTCTTTTCCAAGGTATGTTAAGGATACTACGCGAAGACAATAATGATCTTTTTTCCATTTTCCAATCTGTTAACTGGAGGGGATAGTGAAACAACTAGATATTTATCAGAAACTTGGACTACAAAACGCAGATGCTGTTTTTAGATACCTAATTCAGCATTTAGCTCCTACAGTAAATAACTGGTCTTACCTTGTTGACTGGAAGAAAGCAGACAATAACGTACGCACAATTGAAGTGAATTTGAATTTACTGAACTACCTTCTTGGGAAGGATAACATTGAGGATGAGTTTGCTCAGCTGATTATTGAGTACCCAAATGTTAGAACTGTATTACCGATTTTAGTCGCATGTCGTGATTCAAAGTTCACTATCATGACTGAGTTCGATGATAACGATGTCAGTTATGCAGAATTTGATTTCCGCTCAATGAGTGTGGAACAAGCAGTTGAGTTTGCAAGGGGCTCTGGGATACTAAATTTACTCAAGGGAAACAAGATCAAGAACCTCGTTGACTACGTTTTCGGTATAGAAGTTGGATTAGGATCTAATGGCAGAAAAAACAGATCTGGTACTGCTATGGAAAATATGATGGAGTTCCATATTAACCACCTATGTAAAAGCATAGATGCAGAGTATTTGGCATACGCATCCTCAGCAAAAGTCAGACGGGAGTGGGGAATAGATCTAGCTGTTGATAAAGCAGACAGAGAGATAGATTTTATAATAAAAAGAGATGATTTGCTGTACCTTATAGAAGTTAATTACTACAGTGGTGTCGGCTCCAAGTTAAAAGCCACTGCCGGTGAGTATAAGGGAGTATTTGATTTTTGGAAAAAACATAACTACCGCTTCCTCTGGATAACAGATGGATTTGGGTGGAACTCAACCCAAAAGCCACTAAGAGAGGCTTTTGATAAACTTGATTACATACTGAATATTAAAATGGTCTATGATGGGGTACTTAAGGATATTATAGAGAATAAACTATGATAGAGCCATTTTTCATTTCAGAGAATCATTCTCTATACTTAGGCGATTGTCTATCACTATTACAAGAAATTGACAGTGCTTCAGTTGATCTTATCTTCGCTGATCCACCGTATTTCTTATCTGATGGCACTATTACATGCCAAAATGGGAAAATGGTAAGCGTGAAAAAAGGAGACTGGGACGAGATTGGAAGTATCGAGAATCGAACCCAATTCCACCGCAAATGGATACAAGAATGTAGACGAGTATTAAAGCCAGGAGGCACAATTTGGATCAGTGGAACTTACCACTCGATATATCTGTGTGGTTCCGAGCTACAACATCAAGGCTTTAGAATAATAAACGATATCTGCTGGTATAAGCCTAATGCAGCACCGAATTTATCAAGAAAGTGTTTTACGGCATCACATGAAACCCTAATCTGGGCAGCAAGAGAAACAACATCTAAGCAGTACTTTAACTACGAGTTAATGAAAAACGGGGTTTGGAACTCGGATAGGTTGAAGGTGCCTGGGAAACAAATGCGGAGTGTGTGGGCTATCTCACCACCATCAAAAAGTGAAAAAGCATGGGGGAAGCACCCTACGCAGAAACCACTAGCACTCCTCGAAAGGATTATACTTGCTTCCTCAAAAGAGGATGATTTGGTTTTAGATCCATTTAATGGTAGTGGAACTACAGGTATAGCAGCAATAAAGCTGAAAAGAAGATACATAGGCATAGATAACAACGAGGAATATTTAAGATTAACAATAAACCGTTTTAGAGGAGAGGCTTATGAGGTACAATGAGGCAAAATCAAGAATCATCGCTTTGTTTAATAAATTTGATCATGTGAAACGGGCAGAAAAGGGTGAAAAGCATACACAAGCTCATGTCATTGAAACGCTATCAAACGGTTCTTCCATTTTAATCTACTTTCCAGGATACAAATCAGCTCCCAACCGCTATGGAGGTTACACTTATGATTACCGAGTTGATTTGTTGCTGCCACGCGAAGGTAACTTTCAAACAACTCTATCTCATGTTAACATTATAGTAGATATATGCAGTAAGTGCTTGCATGACCCTTCCTTAAAGCCAAAATTGGTCAAAGCTCTGAACGATCTTTATGTTCATGGAACTAGTAGAATAGATGTTAACTCATTCACTGTCAATAATCAAGTCCAAGTACTTGACCAATTGATTAACGAAGCACAGAAAACTCATAGCAGACTAGGAAAAACCTACAACAAAGATGGAAACAAACACGCTCTTACATTCGAAGAGTTATTCCATTCAATAATGTGGATATCTCTTCAAGAGGATTTGAACTACCCTATGCCTCGATTTGAAGGAAGACGAATGTCATTCTCCAGGTATCTTGAGAGTATTTGGCAATTAGACAATAGCCATAACTTGGCAGAAGTCATAGAAAGAGCTTTATCACATTCTCGACCAATCCCTTGGAGTGATAAAGACTATCCACCAAAGATTGCAGACTGAGTAATTGGATGGTAATTTATGCTTATCAACACCCCAACACTAATTCGAGATTTGTCCAACAGAATGGGCGAATTCGATGACTCATCTTGTTTTGATTATAGAAACTCACGCATTGTGGATATAGTCAGAAATATATTTAATGCGTATGATATCGTTATAAAGTCATTTTTCTGTGTTAGCATAATGCTCGCTATATCCATATCTCTTGGAGCTTCAGTTCCATTAAGTGAATGGTCTATTAGCGCAGGAGGGCGGAACAAAGATTTCTTACACTCCAGTGCAGTTGATAGTAACGGTAATTTGTATGTTTCAGGTGAGATTAGAGGAAGTGCCAGTTTTGGTTCAACTCTATTGGATAGTCCGCAATTTTTGGGGATGTTTCTTTCCAAAATTACTCCAAACGGTGAGCTGTTATGGTCAATTCAACCAGGTGGTGAATATTCTGGGGTGATAACAAAAATCGAGATTGATAAAGATGACAACATCGTTTGTACAGGTAGTTATGGTGGATCAGCAATTTTCGGTAATACTGTACTTGATACTAATGGTATGGACTACGATGGGATTTTTGTGGCCAAGCTTGATGGGAATGGAGTATGGCTATGGGCAAAGCATGTTGCAAGCTACTATTCTCTGCCCACGTTATGTTTGTTATCAGTCGATGATAGCTGTAATGTGTATTTGTCTGGCGAATTAATTGCAACTCAGGAATTCGGCACAACAACACTCAATAAAGATACAGAGCTGAAAGAAACATTCATTGCTAAAATGGATAAAAACGGTAACTGGCTCTGGGCGATAAAAAACACTACACCAGCTACTCTATATTGTATGGCCACAGATCAAGACTCTAATGTCTACGTAGCGGGAAGTTATGTTAATACGAGTTTCGAAGCAAGCGACCTTTACGAAGCATTGTTTGGCAGTGAAGATTTCTACATAGCAAAGTACAACTCAAATGCAGATTTAATCAAGGTCTTTGCTTTTGGTAGCCCAGGGTTTGATTATATTAGAGGATTAGCAATAGATTCTGCTTCAAATGTTTATATGATTGGAACGACAAGTGGAGAAATCAGATTTGGGGATATACTGCTTTCTAGTGATGGGTACCGTGAAGTATTTGTGTCAAAGATGAATTGTAATGGCGATTTCCTATGGGCAACACGTCCCGGTGGTCCTAACGCTCGTACTGGAAAAGGCATAGCAGTTGATGAATACGGATCTGCATATATCGTAGGAAGTTTTTACGACGAAGCCAAATTTGGCACATCGTCTGTATTTAGTAATGGGGAAGAGGATGGCTTCATCGCAAAACTTGACTCTCATGGTAACTGGCTTTGGGGAGAATCCATTGGAGGCCAGGATAATGACTGGTGTACAACAATAGCGATAAGTAAGAATAATGACATATATGTTGGTGGTGTGTTTTACGACTCAGTCGCCATTGATGATGCCATACACTCAAGCAGTGGTGATTCTGACATCATTGTGCTTAAACTATTATTAGAATGAATGTTATAGCGGAGCATACTAGTAACAGATAGATCTATGGTGAGATTCATTATTTTCATATGTTTTTAATGTTGTTCTCTAACCAACAATTACAGTAGTTGTCCTGCACTTCCAATGAAACGGTGGGAACGGGGTATGCGCTCCAGATACACCGACCGGGTTCATCTCTGAGTCGTATTCGATCTGATCGTCCTTGATCCAAGGTGCGAGGGCTTTTATGTAGTCTCTGGCATCATCCAGGCTGTTGGACTTGGTATCCAGTGCCATAAGATTATCCATCACTTCCAGCGCATCGTTTAGGGGATAGATCTTGTCCTGAGCTGCCAAAGCCCGGCAGATATCACTAGTGCGATCATCCAGGATCACCACGAGCTTGTAGTATCTGGCTTTGGCTTTCTTGTAACCTTGAAGCCTTCCGAACTCTCTGACTCTAAGAGCAGTATGCTCTGCCAATCCCTGCCAGTAGTGCGATGATCGGTTGGCAAGGTCATTGAACTGGTCTTTGAGGGTATTGGCAAGCATCTCTTTAGTATATCCTTGCTCGATGGCTTTGGAGAGGGTGTCTGCGAAGTTCTGCCGGACATCGGCTTCAAAGTGATTCCCGATCCAGAACAACTGCTGCTTCTGGATAGTGGATGAGAGATGCTGATCTTCGATGCCCCAGAGCCCGATACTAGTCTGGGTCGGAGCTTGCACTTGGGTGTCTCTCAATCCAAGCCGCACACAGCGGTCTATTATCGCCTTGGTGGGCTCATTGACCAATGCCGCGAAGTCATCTCCCAACTGGGTATTGATGATGCCCATAAGCTTATCTATGGCGTTCTTGTTGATCTTCTCGGCTCGTGGCATGTCACTCAGCATCTGGATGGCAAGCCTGGCTGCATCCTTGATCTCGGTTTTCCAGGCATTATTGAGGACCCGGTAATACTCAAGCATGAGCTTATCATAGTAGTTCATCAGAAGCTGAATCTCCGAACCTTTACTCTATTCCTGCCGATATCATATTCAGAGAACCTTTCCAGACATCCTGCCAGAGCATCACAGCCATCGATATAGCCGTCAGGATAGGTTAGGAACTGACTGATGAGGGTGGGTGTGTCCTGACCTTCGGGAAAAAGTATCTTGGCTGTCTCGATGATGGTCTCGGTGCGTTCTATACGTAAGTTCTTGTTATCCTTGTTATCGATGCGCTTGATGCGATGTGATATGGGTGGCAGATGGTTATCGGTAGCCCACCGATCGAAGTCAGCAAGGATGCGAGCTTGACCATAGGTGGTTTCACAGGCTGCTCTGGCTTTAACCCTGTACATGCGATCCAACTCCTGATAGGCATCGTAGTAGTATCTGAAGAACTTGGTGTTCTCAGTCTGACGTATCCAGACGTGGATCACAAAGAACCTGTTACCATCGTAGCCTATAGAGATGACAGCCTTGTAACAGCCCTTCTCTCCCCAGGCAGGATCAGCATAAAGCCAGACCCGTTTCATTTGAGATGGTTCAGGCAGGGTTCTGTACTTGGTGAACCAGTGGTTCTTGAAGATGTTGCCTTCGATTACCGGCTGTCCAAGCATCTCCCTCTGATACCCGGTATGACCGAACTTGGCTCGCAGGTTTGGCAGAGTGGCATTAGGGTATTGCTCCTCCCAGATGGATTTGCCGTGCATATCTTCGAGAGAGAAGCGCAATATCGCCTTTTGGTGCGTCTTTAATGCAATCTGGTGGGATAAGTCTAAATCGGGATTATCTGCTCGCATTTCGCCTAATATGAGCTCCTGGAACTGGCAGATGGAGTAATTGGGATGTACCAGGTTACCGAGCCAGACGATCTTGCCATTTCCCTCTGGAGAGAGAGCTCCGGCAAGCTCCTGGGTGATCTTCTCCATGCGTCTCTTGCCTATGGACTGGTTACCCATGTTCTCTTCTTTATCGATATCATCACAGACAATGAGCCCGGGCCGCTTGGCAGTCTTGGGATTAATGGTACCTCTATGACTCTGTTTGATGCTTCTGGCTCTGATCCTGGCTTTGTTCTTGAGATAGAAGTCCAGATCAAAGCTGTCCATTGGCTGCAGCTCCGGATAGTCCATAGTGAGCCGCTTATTATTCTGCAGCTCATGCAAGGTGAAGGCAGTGCGTTCCTGTGCCAGATCTACGTCTGCGGCTGTGTGGATTACATAGCGTTCATCTTTGATGATCTTCCAGATCGGATAGACCACTCCCATGAGAACCGTTTTGCCCAGCCCACGAAAACCGGTGATGGCGATGATGCCTGAGCCCTTATCAGTCTCATCGAACATGGTCTCGTGCGCTGGGCAAAAGGGTAGTGGGAAGATATGTGGGAAATAGGTATGGCAGAAGAACGAGAAGGCATCCCAACCTTCTCCAGTGGTTCTTCTGATGCGCTCAGTCTTAGCTTCGGGATTATCGTCTATAAAAGGCAAGACGGAGATCGTTTTGGATGCGATCTCCGCTAATGCCTTGTTATGCCGCTGGAGGAACTTCTTAGACATAACTTAAATACCCCGACGCCTGTTTGGGGCAGGCGTCGGAGTCTGCGGGCATGGAGGGACCCGCAGTTTTGGCACAAGTGCGCAGAGCAGGAGGCAACAGCTCCGCGCAGGATGTCAGGCTTGGAGGGTCTATGTAGGCTGTAGGTATGTATTTAAGCATTTCTGACTCTCAAGTATTCCGCCAGATCAATTACGATGCCGTTAAACTGTTTGAGCAGGGTCTCATGCCCTTTCTCAATCATGAAGTCGGTCACCTGATCCAAGAAGCGTACGATATAGTCGTTCAGTTCCTTGGATGGCTCGGAGTCCTTCTGGTTCTGTTTGATCAGTGAGACCAAACTCTGCAGAGCGGTATCTGCCGGGTTCTTGGCATACTCTCTGAGTGCTTGGATCAGCGCTCTCTTGCGGGCTAAACTGATCTCATGGTCAAGCTTGCGCTCTTCCTTGAACAGATCTGCCCACTTGCCGGACTTGATCCACTTGCGGACGGTGATTACGGAGACACCGAAGATCACCGCCAGCTCTGTGGGATCGGTTTTACCATTCAGGTAAGCTTCTTTGCAGTTCTCCCGCTTGATGCGGAACTCAAGAGCGTTACTCATACTCCGGGCGCACCTTGTGTTTGGTCAGATATTCGTTCAAGTCCTTGCCGGAGCAGCGCAACTGCCCGTTTTCTTTAGTTCTAAAGGCAGGCAGAGGATCGAGTATATCCTTGATCCAGCGATACACCGTAGTACGGTTGACCCGGAGTGTTGCTGCCACTTCATCGGGTCGATAGTTGCGGTCATCTCTGAATATGCTCATGGTCTCCTCTGCTGCAATATAAGTTTCAAATGTCATCATTTCTTCTCCTCTGCTTTGATCAAATTAGGATGTGCAAGGATGCAACTCAATCACAAGGAGCTGAAGTTCAGTACTACCTTGTTGTAGTTCCCGGCTTCATCCCTTACTGAGAAAGAGATGTACTGTTTAGTAGACGTTACAGTGATCGCTTTATCGATCAGCTCCATCGCTTCCTTCCAGATCGGGTCTTTGATCTTGTAGCGGCGCAGGGCGAAGATCCGATAACGGGCAAGCTGACCCCGCTTATCGACTTGGAAAGCTTCATTGATGATCGCCTTAAGATTGTCATTGGAGT
>Ga0255347_1006046_pt1 | contig 13416 bp, 24 predicted proteins | sample wastewater_treat_2_FD_192479 | JGI IMG/M metagenome (GOLD analysis project Ga0255347, IMG submission 192479) | Wastewater microbial communities from Lulu Island WWTP, Vancouver, Canada - plant24 | ecosystem: Engineered > WWTP > Wastewater > Unclassified | place: Canada: Vancouver, British...
CGCCAGCCCGAGGGCTGGGTCTGTGGCAAGTGCCTGCGCAAGCTGCAGGCCAAAGACCGCAAGTACCGCAAGTAACCCGGCGCCTGAGTGGCGGGGCCTCCTGCGAGGCCCCGGCTCTGAGGTACCAACAAAACGACAGGGAGACGATCATGGCAACCCCGACCAAGACCGGAAACTGCAGTAACTGCACCCGTGAGGATGTAACGCTGTACCGCCAGCCCGAGGGCTGGGTCTGTGGCAAGTGCCTGCGCAAGCTGCAGGCCAAAGACCGCAAGTACCGCAAGTAACCCGGCGCCTGAGTGGCGGGGCCTCCTGCGAGGCCCCGGCTCTGAGGTACCACAAAACGGCAAGGAGAACTCAAATGGCAAACGCGATGACAAATTGGAGCCGCGTGAACACGTTGCTTGATCTGCGCGAGGAGGCCGCCAAGCACGGCATCCGAGTAGGCGTGCGCGACACAGCGAAGGGCCATACGTTTGGCCTGCAGCGCAAAGATGGGACGTGGCTCAATATGTACACCGAGGAGTTCCTCGGGGCCGCCATCGGCGACCCCGACTTCAGCGTTGCGAGCCGCCGCACCTTGCCCATCACGCAGAACATCATCGACGCGCTGCGCGAGGCGCGCGACAAGTAGTAACCAGGCCGAAACCGGGCATTGCCCGGTCCGCGGGTGACGCCCGCGCTGATGAGGCCGATACAACATGCCGGGCATGACCCGGCAACGGAGGCGATTGACGTGGAGATCACAGTCACGATCAGCCGGAACGTGGAGCACTGGGGCGGCGAGGACGAGGACCAGCCGGTCGTCGACAAGGCCGCCCAGCTCCTGGCAGACACCATCGCGGCCGAGATCAACGAGGCGTACCCGGATGCCGACGTCACCGCGACCACGGCGGAGACCATTGACGGGCAGAGCCTGCGCACGGTGCGATGCACGGGCGCGCCAGACGACGAGACCTGGGAGACAGTCACGGGCTACGCGGCCCGCGCGGAGGACCTGTGGGAGTGGTGCCTCAAGGCCGGCGCCAGCGTAGCGGAGGGGAGCCCTGCTGCGATCCTGCCAGGCTACGAGGCTGGTCCCTGCCCCCACTGCGGGAATGTCGTCGTGGTGCGGTTCGATGCGTGCGGGGCAGACGTGGAGGGTATCTGCCCGGAATGCAGCGGCTCTATCTGGTCCCCGGCCGACGCGACGAAGTTGGCTTGGTTCGGCTCTGAGGCCTCGATGGTTAACGGGGAGTGCGAGAGGACCTGACCCGCTGAAGATGCCGGGGCACCGGGCAAAACGGGGCGCGAGCCCCGTCCGGGATGCACAACACACGCCCCCTCAGGGGGCACAGGGAGACGACCATGGAGAAGGCACACATCCAGAAGTCCACCGACGAAATCGACGCGATCATAGCGCTGCAATCCGCAGAACCCGGCACCGGCCGCGACCTGACGGCCGACGAGCAGGCCGTCGCAGACAGCATCCTCGACGCGGAGGACGGTTGCGTTGTCCTCCGGGCCACCGCCGACAACGAGGGCCAGGGCCAGCCCGTCTGGTACCTCGGCGACGAGGAAGCGCCATACACATGGGACGCCATCAGCCACACGTGTTGGCCTGCTGGAGCAACGTGGCCACGTGAGGCTCCGGCCGACCCTCGGGAGCCCCAGAAGCTTGCAGTGGAGCAGGTCGGCATCGACTACGCTTGCCGCTCCAACGACGTAGACGACGACGAGGAAGCGGCCGATCTTGCCGTGTCGGAATTGCTTGACGACCCGGCGGGCTGGTGCCGGTTCGTCCCGGCCCACTGGCAACCCGTCGCGTGGGTCGAATGCTACCGCACCGCCTACGCGGCCGCATGGGGACGATAGCTGACGCCGCCCCCGGCCTCCTGCCACCCACATCCGCACCGGGTGGCAGGGGAGCGGGGACGCATACAACAAGCCCCCATAGGGGCAACGGAGGCGGGTAAAATGGACAGATCATTCCTGCTAGACACACCAAAAGTTACATCCGGCGGTGGAGTGTGGCAGCGTGGCGAGGGCTGGCTCCGGGAGCCGCAGTTTGTCTGCGGTTTCTGCGGGCCTGATGACGCACCGGGGATGGTACGTCAGGTTGTTCCTGGCAAGCCCCCCACCTGTATGGTGTGCGGGGCACAGCTTATCGGCAAAAACTGGGAGTGGTCCTTGCAGAACGCTCCCACATCAGGATTCGCGAAGTTCCCGAGGCCTTGCACAAAGGCCTTGGACGGCAAGGCATACTGCGCCAAGTGGGTGGCGCGGTATGTGGATAGTTGCGCTGGTGAGGTGCCTGATCTTACTCGATGACTAGTTTGCTGCATATCAGAATCCGCCGGGAAGCGGCATAGGAGGGCAGAGATGTACTTCAACAACGCGTACACTGCAAATCCGGCCTGGAGGTACGGGCCGGCGACGCGCCAAGGGGTCCCGCTCTTGGCGATAGCGGAAGGAGGCGACGCGGCCCAGTGCCGCGCGGCACTCGGCCGTATGTCGCAAAAAGAGCGTGCGGCTTCCGTGGCCCGTGCGCTGGAGGAGGTGCACCACCTTCTTAGTCCGGAGATGGTAGAAGCGCTCAACCACTCCGACGTGGCTGCTGTTCGTGCAGCCGCTACGACCGCCCACGGAGTGTGGTGGGCGCTGTACGCGCAAAAAACGCCACCGTACAACACCCGCCCCTATTGGGAAGGTGTGCACGCGCGGCGGCGTGCATATGCGCGGAGGTTGGCCGCCGCCGCCGCGCTGTCGGCTGTGGCGGACAGTACGCCACAGTCGGCATGGGAGACGATAGCCCTAGCTGACGAGGCGCTCAACACGTGACCCAGCCGGTTGCCCGCGGCCAGCCGTGGGCAGCCGAGACGGTCAGACTAAGCCGCCGGGAGGCGACCACAGTGAAACGCACAAACACCGGGACGCGCGCTAAGATCGAAGCTTCATTCAGAAACGCCGGGTACCATCGCGTCACGGCGACATGCGGGCTACCATCCTCCGAGGTGTGGGAGGACGCAGACGGACGCCGGATGGCGATGGTAGCGCATGGCTACGGCCCCGGCGCGGCATGCGAGTGGTGGGAGATCGAGAAGGCGCCGAAACCGTAGCAAGCCCTTGCCCTGCGACCGGATCGTGGCTGGTACTGGCGTATACGTGACCGCCGAGTCTGTGCACGCACTCAAAGCCGCCCGCGAGGCGGCAAACACGGAGGCACAACGATGACAACCGCAATCATAGCCGTAGCTGCAACGCTAACCATCACCGGCTCCATCCGACTCATCTACCTCGCCGGGTACCGCCGCGGAATGCAGCGGGAGCGAGAGCGGGCTCTGCGCATGGGTGCCGCGCTCAGGTCACTCGTGCCGCACAGGCACGACGACTACGGGCACATCGTGGTCAGCCCGCGGGCAGAGGCCCGCAACTGACAGGTTCCGCCGCGGTTACTCCCCCTCCGCGGCCGACGTGCCGACGGCTCAGATCGTCGGCAACCCTCCCACCGGGGGCGTCCCTCTCCCGTGACGCCCCCGGCTTTTTCACCGGCCGCAACCCCGCTTGAGCGGGGCAATGACATACAGGTATGCCGCGCAGGCGCAGACACGAGGAGCGAGGAGCGCGGCGACGAGCACGGGACCGGGGGCGCTGGTATCCCGACCGGCGCCCCCAACACACACCAAGGCCGCAACCCCGCTTGAGCGGGGAAACCATAGACGCGAGCTGCATGCGGACAAGGCGGGGGGCGGCCTAGACAACCGCCCCCACACTACACCATGGAGGCGATGGAGATGGCACAGACAAACGAAGCGAGCGTACGCGTAACACGCTACGAGACATTCATCGGCGTAGACATCGACCGCCCGAGACATGTCAACCTAAATGCCGGCACTATGACGACATTCACCTGGTTTGCGGAGCCCTCGGACCTGCTGAAGGTCCGGAACGCCCTCGATGAGTTCATGGCTATCGACCGCGACGCATGCCACGACGAGGCCATCCGCATGGCGGCGGAAATGGCCGAGGTGCCCGAGCCCGTCGCCGAGGCGGTGGCCGGATGAACCGCAAACTGCCACGACTACCGGGACGCAATGGCGGGGTGGAGGACTGGAAGCTGTGGGCGGACGAGATGCTCGACTATACCACGCACCTGGAGGCCGACGCTCAGAACCTCCGAGCCGTCATCACCGACGTGCTTGGAGTACCCGAGGACAAGATCGACGACCTTGAGATGCTCGCGATGGACCTGCAGCGGCGCCGCGCAGAGGCCGCTGTGGCGATCACAAAAAGCGCGGCCAAGATGCAGGAGCTCGCCAAAGAGCGCGACGAGCCCGAGCCCATTGGCTACTCCCTGCGGGCGCTGCTCGGGCTGGCGTGGGAGTATGTCCACGACGCACGCGCTGGATCCTCATTTCTCGACGCTGCACGCGCCGAGGGCCTGCTGGTCGGGACATATGGCGGACGCAAACCCACCGACCTCGGTCGCAAGACCTGGACTGATTTCCTGCGCCGTCTCGGGCTGCCGGGCGATGGTAGCAAGCCGGAGCCAGAGCCGGAGCCGACGCTGACCGAGTCCGCAGACGGCCGCCGCGAGTGGTGGCTGAACGGCGTACCCCACCGCGAGGACGGACCGGCGATAGAGTGGCCTGACGGCCGCCGCGAGTGGTGGCTACACGGGAAGCTACACCGCGAGGACGGTCCGGCGATAGAGTGGCCTGACGGCCACCGCGAGTGGTGGCTACACGGGAAACGCCACCGCGAGGACGGACCGGCGATAGAGTGGCCTCACGGCTATCGGTCGTGGTGGCTACACGGGAAGCGCCAGCCGGAGCCAGACAAGGGCTGCAGGCAGTAGCCAACCCCGGGGCGCCGCTCCCGGCCAAGGTCACGGCGCCCCGGCACAACACACACCGAGAGGTGCAACGCTATGTTAGCACAACTGGCATTAGCTGCGCTCATCGCCGCATTACCCACGCAGCCGGACCTCCCCGACGACCCTGCGCAGCGCGCAGCTACCAAGGCCCTGCGCGGCGACCACGGGACCCTCAAGCCATGGCAACGCGAGGGCTACACGCTGATCCTCACGACCGGCGCCACGGCGAGCAGAACCCTCGTTCTCACGCAATACAACGGCAACGAGCCCGACGGGCGCCGCGACCGCTACGGCAACCCGTGTACGCTGCGCACCTGTGCCAGCAACCGTCTGCCGCGGCACGCATACGTCTGGACGGAGCGCAGCAACCTGCGGCAGGTGCTGGACTGTGGCGCGCGCAGCAACGACCGCCGGGCCGCGCGGATGGGCGGGACCTGGGTGGACGTATGGTACAGGAGCGCCCGCCATGCCAGGGCCGCCGGGATCGACGGCTGGGTGCCGGTCCGCGGGGCGGTGGTGGGCAGATGAGCGGCGACAGAGACGCGATGGATCAATTGTGCCGCCGCCTACTGCGGCGGGCGACGCGAGAGGGCTGGGACGGTATCGGGTTGGAGGTGCACCATGGCTGATCAACAACAACTGGGCAAGTTGCTGCTGACTAGTGTCAGGACGTGGAACACGTGGCGCGCTGAAAATACGGATACGCACATAGACCTGAGCAGGGCCAACCTGTTCAAGGCCAACCTGAGCGGGGCCAACCTGCGCGAGGCCAACCTGCGCGGGGCCAACCTGTTCAATGCCGACATGAGCGGGGCCACAGGGCTCCTGTCTGGCGCCGAGTGGATTGCAGAGCACTTCCACACCGCGCGCGACGGGTCGATCTTGGTGTGGACCCGCAAGGGCGGTGGCACAGAGTTCGCTGCACCTGTGCACTGGACTATCGCAGCAGGTAAGACCATCACCGAGACAGTCAACCCCGACAAATGCACTGAGTGCGCCTGCGGCGTGAACTTCGGGACGTGGTCATGGTGCAATGCCCACTATAGCGGCGCGCAGCTGTGGGCGGCATGTATCGAGCCGCTCGACCTTGTCGACGTGGTGGTGCCGTACAACACGGACGGCAAAGCCCGGTGCTCGAGACTCACGCTGGTTAAGGAGGTGCAATCGTGAGTGAGCCGACGATGACGGAACACCATGACGGCGGCTGTGCGGGCAACCGAGGGGCCGACCACGTGACACACATACTGCTGGAGATCGAGCCGGACCCGGACGGCGTGCACTGCGGGGACTGTCACCTCGCGGAGCGAGGCGGATGGTGCAGCGCCTTCGACAGGAGACTCGATGGTATCCTTGGCCGGTGGGACTGCTGCCCTGAGTGTCTCGCGGCGAGGGTGCCGGATGAGCCGCAGGCAGACCAGGAGGGTGACAGATGAGACGCAATACCTGTGGGTGCGGACGCTATGAGTGGCCCGACCACCACTGTCTGGATGGCGCTCACCGTTGCCCCCACTGCGGCCTGCCTATCAGTGCGAATGCCACTGATCATGGCGACGAGCCGAGGACATATTGGCTCGACACGCTTGGCATAGTTCACACGACTGGGGGATACGATGGCGTGGAATCATTGGAAAACATAGCGGCGACGCCGGTCACAATGCGGCCGAGCGAGTTCTGCTGGAGGGTGATGAGGTGAGACACGTAACTGCCTACCGGGACCAACCAGGCGCTCTCTGGCACCTCGCTCGCGTGGTCCCCGCGGACTGGCCGCAGGACAAGAGCTACTGTGGCCTACTGTGGCACGTCAGCGACTGCGAGATGCTGACGTTCAGCGAGCCACCGGACCCGGCAAAGCGGCCGCATCGCGTCTGCAAGACCTGTTGGCGAGTGTTTGCGAGCGGAGATTGGGAGAGCAATTCATGGTAACTGGCGATCTGCAACACAAGGCCCGCTGCCTTTCGCCCGACGCGCGAGCCGTCGTGCTCGACGTGGCCGACCACGGGCCGGGCACCTACGCCGAGATCGCGCAGCGCACAGGGCTCAGCATCGAGAGGGTACGCAAGGCCTGCCAGAGCCTGCAGCGGGGGCTCGGATACATGACCGTGCAGACGACTATTGAGTATGGCCTGGGGCTGTATGGGCCGGCGCTGGCGGATGCTGTGCGCGCGTTGGACCCGCGGCTGCCGCTGGAGGGAGATTAGCGCTTTGACAACAAGAGAGGCCGCCAGAATCATCGGAGTCAGCCCATCCACCATCTGCAGCCACTGTGCAAGCGGGCGCATCAAGGCCAACCGCGTCCCGCCGTTTTACCGCACGTGGGACATCCCGGAGAGCGAGGTCAGACGATACCGAGCCAACCGCGCCAATGGCGTCCGCAAGGCGCCCGCTCGCAACCCCGACCCGCCGGTATACCAGCAGATGGTTGAGCTCGGCAAGCGCACCACAATGGCGCGGCTGTGCTACGCCATCCGGCGGCTGTGCGCCTTGCTCGACGACGACCACTGGCAGCAGCACGTGGCGTATGTGGCACAACGAGAGGCCGACAGGAGGCGCACCGGTGAGTAATAGCGGCTTGACTCGGAGGGCGGCAACGGCTATAATGGGAGCGTCCCGGCAAGGACTCATGCGGTGCGCGCTTCGCTGTTTGTGGTACAATACAACCGACGCGACCACTTTGCGGCCTCAGCCTCTTGCGCACCGTCTCCTTGCCGGGACGAGCGAATGCTGAGGTCGCTTTGCGTTCTATGTGGCCTTTGACGGGCAGCGCCACCGCCAACGAAGAGCGAGCCACAAACCGCGAGAGCACCAGAAGAAGAGAGCGAGCCAAAAGTAGAGAGGGCACCATAAGTAGTGAGCGAGCCATGGAGCTAGAGAGCACCAATGTCGGGGAGTGAGCCATACGTGTAGAGAGCACCAATTCTATGGAGCGAGCCATAGCCACCGAGGGCACCAGGTCGACCGAGCGAGCCAAACGCACCGAGAGCACCACGGCCTGAGAGTGAGCCAAGCAGCCCGAGAGCACCAACCTGTGAGAGCGAGCCAGTGGGAGCGAGAGCACCAGTGTCCGCGAGCGAGCCAAGGCGCCCGAGAGCACCATCGGAAGAGAGCGAGCCAAAAGTAGAGAGGGCACCATAAGTGGTGAGCGAGCCATAGAGCTCGAGAGCACCAAGTTCGGGGAGTGAGCCATACGTGTAGAGAGCACCAATTCTATGGAGCGAGCCATACTGGACGAGAGCACCAAAGTGTAAGAGCGAGCCAAAGCCTACGAAAACCCCAATATAGCCGAGCGAAAGGAGCCGGATAGACGTGGCACAACTACTGGAGCGGGCACAGACGGCAGAGGACGTGCACGACGAGCACGGGGCGGACGAGCTACTCCTCGGGCGCCTCACCAAAGCCATGAAGGCCGAAGCCGGAGCCATGGGACGCGACGAAGCGCGGTACCTCGTAGACGCCTACTACCAGGTCCAGGAGTACCGCAAGTCCACAGCCAACCAAGTGCGGGCCGGGCAGCAGGAAGTCGACGCGCCGCCGATGGATGTGATAGGCTGGCTTGCGGGCCACATGGGAGGCCTTGAGGGCCGTATCGCGGCGCTACTCAAGGCCTGGGCACTGGAGCAACCTGTGGGCGCCTGGAGTATGAGCATCACCGGCGTCGGGCCGATCATCGCAGCAGGGCTCCTCGCCCATATCGACATCCGCAAAGCCCCAACCGCCGGGCACATTTGGCGCTTCGCAGGTCTCGACCCGACCGTGGAGTGGCTGGGCAAAGAGGGCGCCGAAAGGCTGGTACACACAACACTCGGGCGCAAGTCTGGCCCGCTGGAACCGGGAGACCTTGACCTCGTCGCCATCGCCACGAACCGGCGCGCCGAGAACATCGACGCCCTGATGCACCTGCCGGGTAAGGACGGCAAGGCGCCGCCGCAGACAGTGGCGCAGCTTTGTGCCGTCATGGCCCGCAAGCCGTGGAACGGCGACCTGAAGACACTCTGCTGGAAGATCGGCGAGTGTTTCGTGAAGGTGTCCGGCCACGAAGACGACGTGTACGGGCATGCGTACCAGGAACGCAAGGCATGGGAGACGCAGCGCAACCTGGACGGCTTGTACCGAGAGCAGGCGGAGCGCAAGCTGGCCCGCTTCAACATCGGCAAGGACACCGATGCGTACAAGGCCTACTCGCAGGGCATGCTCCCGCCTGCGCACCTGAACGAACGGGCGAAGCGTTGGGCGGTCAAGCTGTTTCTGAGCCACTGGCACCACGTGGCCTACGAGGTGGTGCACGGGAGACCGCCGGATAAGCCGTATATCCTGAGCCGTGAAGAGGGAGGCCACACGCACTATCTGAAGCCGCCGAACTGGCCGATGTAAGGCAGCCATTGAGGTTGAGAGCACCAGGGAACGAGAGCGAGCCAGGCCGGCTGAGAGCACCATTCCATTGGAGCGAGCCAGGCCGGCTGAGAGCACCATCGGCTGTGAGCGAGCCAAAATGGCTGAGAGCACCAAGCGCCGCGAGCGAGCCAAAAGTAGAGAGAGCACCATAGCCGAATGAGAGCACCACGACGCCTGAGTGAGCCACAACGACCGAGAGCACCATCGGTAGTGAGCGAGCCATCTGCTCATGATGGTAGCAGAACGGTACCCGGCCCCCGCTGCAAACGAGGGCCGGACGTGGAGGCGGTGCGTATGAACACAAGCGACGAGAGGATGGTATCACGTGGACGACGAGCAGTCAATACCCGAGGACGCCGAGCAAGACGTGATCGGAGAGTACGGACAGCCGCGCACACACAGGCCGTTGCCGGGCACCCTTGCAGAGGAGGAGGGCCACACACATGAGCTACTCGATTCTGAGCCGAGCCGGTGACGACCCGGTAAGGCAGGGAGAATTGGTCGGCTGGCACCTGGACCACCTCGCCAATGCCGAGGCGCGGCTGCAGACGGAGACCGCTGCCATTGAGGCACAACGGGCCGCCCTGCGGGAGCGTATGGCGCGGCTGGACGAGGCCGAGCAGACAGCGAAAGAGCGATTCGAGCGAGACACTCGGTGGGACTTGTGGATGCTGCGCGACTACTACGAGACGGCGCCGCAGTTCCGTGGCGCCAAGCGCAAGTCGGCGGACTTCGGCGGCTACGTGGTAGGCGCCCGCACCAAGACTGTCCGGGACCGGATCAACGTGCTTGACGAGGCGTATCTCGCTACGGCGCTGCCGGACTGTACCGAGCGCAAGCTTCGCACGGCCGACGCGCTGAAGCAGCTCCGCGTGACCGAGACCGGGACGGTGGTCTTCGCCGACACCGGAGAGGTGTTGCCGGAGGGCATCGTCCACGTGGAGCCGGGCAGCAAGACCGAGGTCTACTACGTGGAGGGTCCGGCGGGCAGATATGACATCGGCGCAGAGCCGCCGGAGTGGGAGTTCGGCATCGAGAGCGACGAGACGGAGAGCGACGAGACGGAGGAGGGCGACGACGATGGCAACAGCGACAGCAGCAGCAGCGACACCGGCGACGCAGGCGACTAGCCGCAATGTCTACCAGCGGCTACTCGCGGTGCAGAAGGCCGTGGGCAGCTACATGCGCAAGGACCAACAGGGCCACCAGTTCCAATACGTCGGCAGCTCGCAGGTGCTCGGTGTCATCCGCGATGCCATGGATGACCACGGGCTCATCCTCGAGGTGAGCATCACCGGCCACAACCTCGTGACCAAGTGGTCGGTCCCGGACAGCAAGGAGCACTTGACCGAGCTCGACATAGAGTTCGCGTGGGTAAACGTGGACGACCCGCAAGACCGGGTGATCTGGCATGGGTACGGGCAGGGTCTCGACACCGGCGAAAAGGGCGTCGGCAAGGCGCTCACATACGCAGAAAAATATGGCCTGCTCAAGTTCTTCCACATCGCCACCGACAAAGACGACCCCGACGCCTTCCAGAACCGCGTGGACGCCGCCAAGCCCCGCGAGCCGCAAGAGCCGGTCATCGGCGAGCCGGGACTGAAGGCGCTGGCGGCAGAGGTTGCTACGTTGGCGACCCAAGCGAGCAGCGACGAGGCAAACTCCAAGCTGCTGCGCAGCGGGTTGTGGGAAGACGTGCGCGCCTGGACACGGGAGCGTGGCGTGGCGCAGGTGGCCGATCTGACCGAGGCCAAGGCCGACGAGATCAGGCAGCTCCTGCGCGCCAAGGTGGCGGCCATGACACCGCCAGCCACCGAGCCGGAGCCGGAGCAACCGGCAGACGACGACGAGATGCCGCCGCCGATGCCGTGGCCGGACGACATCCCGCAACCAGAGGAGGCGGAATAGATGCTCAACACAGTGGTATTGGTCGGGCGCCTCTGCACGCAGCCGGAGAGCAAGCAGACGACATCCGGCACCACGGTAGGCAATTTCAGAATCGCGGTCAACCGCCGTGGCAAGAGCGACGAGGCCGACTTTTTCAACGTGGTGTGCTTCGAGAAGACCGCGCAATTCGTTGCGCAGTATGTGGACAAGGGCGCCCTGGTCGGCGTGGAGGGTCGGCTGCAGAGCCGGACGTATCAGAAGGAGAATGGCGACAACGTACACGTGGTGGAGGTGATCGCCAACAGCGTGCAGGCGCTTGAGAGCAAGCGCGAGGCCGAGCAGCGGCGGGCGCAGGCCGGCGGCAACGGTGGCAGCGGCAACGGTGCGGGCCAGGCCAGGGCGCTGCCGCGGGCCGACGCGCAACCGGCGCCGACGCAGCAGCCACAGGCGTCCACGGCCATCGACGAGGACGACCCGTTTGGCGATGACTAGCAGCGGACAATAGTGCGCTCCCGGAGGTTGCCGCCTACCGGGAGCGCGAGCTCAGAGTGAGGACCCATGAGCAGCAGCCATTGTAGCACGAAACGGGCGGCGAGTGTGCGCCCGCGAGCGAACAAGCGCTTGACGGAGCGGACGGGTGGGAGTATGATGGCGACACCTCGTGGCAGAGGCGCAAGCATGGACGCAGCAGCCCACACAACATACGGCCACACCACTCCGGCCCCGGTACGCGGCTGCGTCTCCCTCTGTCACGAGGACGCTCCTGTACCGGGGCCGATTTGTGTTCTGGCGGACTTTGACCGGCAACACAGTGCCGGGGCGAGGCGGCAACCTCCCCCCGGCATGGCTCAGCGAGTGAGGACCCACATGAGCACGCACAGTATAGCAGTGCCGGGCTGTCGCGTGCCACCGCAGGAGGTACGCGATGCCTGTGAAAGATGACGTTGGATACGGCGCATGTACAGCCAAGAAGCAGGCCGACTTTCGGTATCTGGTCGGGTACCACACCGAAGTCGTCAAGCGGATGTACGAGAAGGCGAGCGCAGCCGGCAAAGTCTGGCCTCCGTCGGAGTACTGGTACTTCGACATCACGGCCGGAAGCGGACGGCACCCCGAGACTGGAGAGCCAGGAAGTCCTCTGATCTTCGCAGAGGAGGCGCTCGCCCACGGGACAAACGCCGTCATGTTCCTCCACGAGCAGAACTCCGGGAACTGCGACGCACTGCGGTCCGAGTTCTCGCGCGTATCGGTGCGAGCCACCATCCACCAGGGAGACCACCACGAGACACTTCTCCCGTCAATCCCCACTGAGCCGGACCGCGCCAGGCTGGGTCTACTCTACTGCGACACCAACGCGACGTACCCCCCGTTCGACCTTCTTGCTGAGTTCGCCGAGCAACGGCTCACGAAAAGCATCGACATCCTGATCTATGCATCGGCAACCACTATCAAACGCTGCTGCGGGGCGTTCCCCGAGAAGGGCTTCCTCCCGCTGCGGGAGGCGCTGTCCGCTATCCCCAAGGTCGTGTGGCTTGTACGCAAACAGTCTGGGCGGCACCAGTGGACGTTCCTCCTCGGAACCAACTGGGTAGCGCAACGGAGTCTCGCGAAACGCGACTTCTGGCGCATCGACAGCCCAGAGGGAGAAGCGATCCTGCGCCTGCTAACGGAGACTAGGAGGCATGGCAATGGCGTCCAACCGCCCATACCAGACCTATGCTGAGTACCTCCGGCACCCAGAGTTCCTGCGCATCCGCACAGCCGTCATGCTACGCAGCGGAGGCAAGTGCGAGGTATGCGGGAAGCGACCTCCAACCGAGGTGCATCACAGGCAATACCCGCCATGGGGCACGTTCGACACCGAAGACAACCTGCTTGCAGTCTGCCACCAGTGCCACTGCGAGAAGCACGGGAAGGTGAACTGATGCACAAGACCGTTGCACTTGCCGACCTGAAGACCAGGGAACCGTTCGTCAACCTGTTCCCGACGAACCAGGTGACCCTGGACGCGATAGCTGAGAGTATGCGCCAGGACGGCTTCGACCCATCGAAGCCGTTGGACGTGTGGAAGACGGATGATGGCCTGACCGTGGTCGACGGACATACGAGATTGGCGGCGGCGTCGCTGGCCGATCTGGAGACGGTGGAGACTTACGTTCACCACTTCCACGACGAGGACGCGGCGCTTGAGTACGCGATCCGAAACCAGCGAGACCGGCGGAATCTCACTGGAGCTGAGATCCTTCGCTGCGTGCAGGTACTGGACAGACTCAAGCAACGCGGCG
>Ga0255347_1006054_pt1 | contig 13405 bp, 12 predicted proteins | sample wastewater_treat_2_FD_192479 | JGI IMG/M metagenome (GOLD analysis project Ga0255347, IMG submission 192479) | Wastewater microbial communities from Lulu Island WWTP, Vancouver, Canada - plant24 | ecosystem: Engineered > WWTP > Wastewater > Unclassified | place: Canada: Vancouver, British...
ATCAAGTTGGCTTGTGGCAAGCGAAGATTGATTTACCATTTTTGGCCTTTTCGGCGATTGTAACGTTTTTCGTATTTAGAAATTTACATTATTTTGGATAAGCATGTTGATTAAAGCAATAAACTGTCGAGAATAGGGCTACTTTTAGCGCAGTTGATTAGCTTAAAGTGTGCTTTATTACGCTGTGCTGTAGATGGTTTTATGCTTTTTGGCTAAGCAAGCTTTGAAAGAATGTAGCCACTTTCTCCGCTTCAGTATCCCATCGTGTGTTAGCTGAGAATGCCATTGCTGATTCAATCAATTTTTTTCGCTGCTGTTCGTTTTCTAGCAAGGCAATAATAGCCTCACTTAATGCTTCAGGTGTAGCATCTGCTAGGACTGCGTTTTCGTCATTTAATAACCACTCAACATTTTCTCCACGGTTGCTGACCACTGAACAACCGCAAGCCATCAACTCAACTGGTAACAACGAAAGATCTGTGAGAGATAGCACTAGCGCCACATCACACTGGCTATAAAGCTCAGGTAAATTTTTCACAGCAACATTACCTGGGCTGATGTGTTTAAACGGGATATGGTATCCAGTTAGATCACCTCCAGCTAATACAAAAGTCACGTTTGGCATTTTTTGTGCCACTAGATTTAATGTCAACAAACCCAGCTCAAAGCCTCGTCGCTCAGTTGCAGGGCGGGCATAGAAAAACACTTGTTTGCTTTCTTTGTGCTTCTTAGGGTAAGGACGGTAAAAATCTCTATCGTATGAGAAGCCCATACCAAGAGTTTGCATGCCATGCTCATGTTTTAGTTTATGTGCCAGCCAATCGCCAGCAGTAATGCCATAAAAACCAAAGTGGTAACTGGCTTCTGCAAAGGCATATTCACTACTACGTGGGTAAAAATAGGGCTCGTAATCTTGCACGAAGTAACAACGGTGTTTTGTGCTTTGAAAGTTACGCACAACATAAGCGGAAATCCAGCTGGTTGCGACTGTAATTGCCGCAGGTTCTAATTCAGCTTGGTCAATGATCACTTTAGCTTTGATCGGATAAAAATGCTCCCGAATGGTATCGCCCGCAGCCTTACTAGAGTCAAATTTAGATTGTATAAGTAATACCCGATTACTATAACCCAGTGCCTCTAACAAATAAATGAGTCTGAACACATTAAGGTGTCCACCTGAGCCAATATTAAAATCAGGAATTACCCAGTTAATGGTATTGGCATTCTCATCATTAGATTGATAAGGTTTGCCAAAAGGGATGAAAGGAATGTAGTCGTAAGCTTTAAATATATCAATGCGTTTACCTTTGCTTCGCTCAAGCAGGTAAATTAGAGTTGCACTTAACCCCTCATTACTAAGCATTTTTTTAATTTTTTTAAATTTCTTTTGTAACATGATTTGCTTTGCTTGAATTTACAATGACTTACATTTAAAACAATTGACCGTTTAGCTAACTAGGGTAGAAGTGCCTAACGCGCATATTAATTAACTTTTCTTCTACATTTGGGTCGAAGGCACCCGCTCTATTTTGAATAATATCGGCCCAAGGTAATTGAGCCGTTTGTGCTTGAAGCCGCTGAGCTAGGTCAGCGGTTTGGCCGATTATTTTTGCTGGTACACCGCCTACAATCACACCATCTGGTACGTCTTTGTTCACTACGGCACCTGCTGCAATCACAACATTATTACCAACCGTGACCCCTAATAGCACAATAGCACTATGACCGATGAATACGTTATCTTTAATAACAATTTTACCAACCGAATCAAGCTTCATTCCGTAGGCAATATTTAACATACCAACTACGCCATCATGTCCAATAAGGTGGCAGTCTGACAATGTAACATTATTGCCAATAGACACGTATGCTGGGTCTGTAATGTTGGCATGCAGGTTGATTCTGCAATTGTCGCCTAAGGCATGCAATTGACCGTGTAATTTTAAAAATGCAGCAAACTCTTCATTGTCTGGTTGGCATACTTTTAGGTAAAGGTTTTTAAAAGTACCTTTATTAAATGCCATGTACCGTAAAAATTTTTTAATAATTGAGCGCATTTTGAATACGGTTAACCAAATAGCGAATCACAAATGAGTTGAGCTTTATCCATACCAATCCACAGTGGTAATCGCAATAGTCTCTCTGCAAGATCCTCTGTGTTTGATAGCTGACCATGTTGACGGCTAAACCTTAGCCCAGCTGGCGCACTATGTAGTGGTACATAGTGTGTAACAGGCTGAATATTGCTGAGTTTGAGCTTGTTCATTACCGCAGTTCTATGCGCTAAAGAGTTCAGCAAAATGTAATACATATGCGCATTTTGAGTGCAACCTTCGGGTACGATAGGGCGCCGTAATAATCCTTTTTCTTCATATATGGCTAGCGCTTCATGGTATTGATGCCAGATATCAATACGCTTTTGGGTTATTTCTTCGGCATGTTGCAATTGTGCCCATAAAAAAGCAGCAACAATTTCACTTGGTAAATAAGATGAACCAATATCTACCCAGGTGTATTTGTCAATTTCACCCCTTAAAAAAGTGCTTCTATTGGTGCCTTTTTCACGGATAATTTCTGCACGTTCAATAAATCGAGCATCGTTGATTAACAGGGCACCACCTTCACCAGAAATAACGTTTTTGGTTTCATGGAAAGAATATGCGCCTAAGTGACCAATTGTGCCTAGAGCTTTACCTTTGTAGGTTGACATAACAGCTTGTGCAGCATCTTCAATGACCAGCAGATTATGCTTTCTAGCAATATCCATAATCACATCCATCTCACACGCTACGCCTGCATAATGCACAGCGACAATCGCTCTTGTTTTTGGTGTAATAGCCTCTTCAATTAATGTTTCATCAATGTTCAGTGTATCTTTACGAATATCCACAAACACTGGTATTGCACCACGTAAAACAAACGCATTGGCTGTAGATACAAAAGTATAAGACGGCATAATGACTTCATCGCCAGCCTGAACATCCGCTAAAATAGCAGCCATTTCCAGTGCGGCTGTGCATGAGTGAGTCAGCAGTGCTTTTTTCGTGCCTGTATTCTTTTCAATCCACTCATGGCAAAGCTTTGTAAACATACCATCACCAGCCAGTTTTTTGTTGGCGTGTGCTTGGTCAATGTATTCATATTCTTGACCTGTCATGTATGGTTTATTAAATGGAATCATGTTGTCTATCATTGTTTAAGGACTACTTTAGGTATTAATTACGGCAAATCAAATTGTTTTATTTACACATATTGTACCGTAGCACCATACATTTAGCATCAATATATAGGCGAAACTCCCACCCAATAGCCCACTTGGGCATTTAATGACAGTTTGCCTTGATAATTAAAGGTGATTGTTATTAAATACAGGCTTGGCAAGTTGCAATAGTTGTTTAATTTAATGGGAATAATAGTTTGGATATTTCAGTCATACTGGTTAGTTACAACACAATAGAAATGACAAAAAAGGCATTAAATGACCTTTTTGCCTCTGTTGGGCACTTTAAAATGGAAGTCTTTATGATTGATAACGCTTCTAAAGATGGCTCAGCAGAAATATTGCGTCGCGAATATCCTAATATTACTTTGATTGAAAATAAGCAAAACGTCGGTTTTGGGCGTGCTAATAATCAGGCAGTGCCAAATATTAAAGGGCGATATGTACTGTTGCTTAATACAGATGCATTTGTTCAGCCTGATACGTTAATCAAAACCATGCAGTACATGGATGCTAACCCGAAATGTGGCATGTTAGGTGTTAAATTGCATGGTCGAGATGGTGTATTGCAACCATCATGTCGCTACTTTCCAACGTCATGGAATATTTTTCTTGAGAGAACAAACCTGAAAAAAATATTCAAAAACACTAAATTAATTGATGACATGGCTTGGGATCATCAATCTGTAAGAAACTGCGATTGGGTGCCAGGCTGCTATGCATTAATTCGTAAAGAGGTTATTGATCAAGTTGGTCTGTTTGATCCACGTTATTTCTTATATTACGAAGAAGTTGACCATTGTTTTGCAGCAAAACGCGCTGGTTGGGATGTCACTTATTTCCCTGATACGACAGTTGTGCATATTGGCGGTGAGAGTGCAAAGCAAGAGGCCGCAATTTCATCAAAAAGTCGCCAAATTGAGTCACTTCAAATTGAAAGTGAACTATTATATTTCCGTAAGAACCATGGTATTTTTGGTGTAGTTAATCATTTGTTTTTAAACACTCTGGCAGATTTTATTTTGTTTTTGAAAGCGCTCATCAAACTAAAATCACCTACTGATATTTTGTTTAACTTAAAGCGCGCTATTTTTGTGTTGAAAATGTATATTCGCACAAACTTTGCAACTAAGCCAACCCGCTAACGGTTTTACTCACCATGTTTGAAAACATTAAAGCGGATTTGAAATCCTATCAAGGTGATTTTGGTGCACAAGGTTTTTGGGCCATGCTAATCTACCGATTTGGTCGTTGGCGCTATACGATAAATCCACCTGTAGTTAGGAAATTATTTTCTTTTATATACAAAATACTATATAAATTTGTTCAAGTTATTTCTGGAATAGAGTTGCCGTGCGAGGCTGAAGTAGGGCGCAATTTTATTATCGACCACTTTGGTGGGGTAATTGTAAGTGGATACGCGAAAATTGGTGATAATTGCCGAATTCGTAATGGGGTTGTCATTGGTCTTAAAAACACTGAAGAGCCTGGGGCGCCAGAGATCGGCCACAATGTTGATATTGGTGCTGGCGCAAAAGTGCTGGGCAAAATTAAAATCGGTAACAATGTTTTGATTGGTGCCAATGCAGTTGTGATAACCGACGTGCCGGACAACTCAATCGCCGTAGGTATTCCCGCAGTGATTAAAGCTAGAAAATCTCCGCTAAAGGTTGAAAGTAAATGAGTATTCTGACGCGTGTTGGCGTAGTAATTATTGGTCGAAATGAAGGTGAACGTCTTAGTAATTGCTTGAAATCAATATTAGAAACAGCTAATCAACTTGTGTACGTTAATTCTGGTTCTACAGATGATTCAGTTAAAGTTGCCCGTGACTTAGGTGCTGAGGTAGTTTCTTTGGATATGTCTATTCCATTTACTGCTGCACGTGCCAGAAACGAAGGGTTTGCTCACTTAAAAGTCATTTACCCACACATCGAATTCGTACAGTTTGTTGATGGGGATTGTGAAGTTGTTTCTACTTGGCTATCAAGTGCAGTTAAATTTTTAGATGAACAAATTGAAGTGGCAGCTGTTTGTGGTCGTCGGCGTGAGCGTTTTCCCAACAAAACGGTCTATAACAAGCTGTGCGACATGGAATGGAACACGCCTGTTGGCGAAGCTAAGGCGTGTGGTGGTGATGTATTAATGCGGGTTATCGCATTTGAAAAAGCACAAGGCTATCGAAATAGTTTAATTGCTGGTGAAGAACCTGAGTTGTGTGTACGTTTTAGAGCGGCTGGGTGGAAAATTTGGCGCTTAAACGAAGAAATGACTTTACACGATGCAGCAATGACGCGCTTCAGTCAATGGTGGAAGCGTACCATGAGAGCTGGCTACGCATTCGCTGAAGGTGCTTATTTGCATGGTGCCCCCCCAGAGCGTCATTGGGTTGGTGAGGCCAGGCGTGGTTTGATTTGGGGGTTAGCGCTTCCCTTAATTACTATTGTGTTGTTCATGATCAACATGAAGTGGGCTTTAGTATTCTTGCTGATTTATCCTGCTCAAATAGTGCGTTTAGCACTTACAGCTCAAACAAAAAATGGGGCAGCATGGATCCCAGCATTTTTCTTGGTTTTGGGTAAATTTCCTGAAATGATAGGTCAACTTAAGTTTTTTCAGCGCCGTTTAAGTGGTAAACAAGGCCGCTTAATTGAGTATAAATAAAGCTTAAATAGGACCTATTTTTAGTTAAGCCACTACATAAGGTTCAATTAACTAAAATATCTTAATTAATGAAAGTTATTAGTAATGACGGTAATTGAAGTATTGTTGAGTATCTTGGTCGCATTGTTACTGGTTCCAGTATTGGTGCTCTTTAAGCAGGTGTTATTTGCTGTGCTCCTTCGTGTAAAACCACGTACACTGCAGGTGGCTCGTCCGTCTGTGACAGTCATTATGCCTGCACATAATGAGCATTTGTTAATTGGGTCAACGATTGCTTCAGTGCTTCCACAGCTGACAAAACAAGATCGCCTTGTAGTTGTGGCAGATAATTGCACGGATGATACGGCTAAAATTGCACGCGCTGCAGGTGCGGAGGCTGTGGAGCGCTTTAATGAGGTGCAAAGAGGGAAGGGGTACGCACTAGATTTTGGAGTACGCCATTGCGTTAACAACCCACCACAAGTAGTCATTATTATTGATGCAGATTGCCAAATTGGGCCAAATGCAATCGATAAGTTAGCCAAAGCTTGTGTGCAGTTTGACAGGCCAATACAAGCGCTTTACTTAATGAGATCACCAATAGGCGCAAGTTTAAAAACAAAAATTGCAGAGTTTGCTTGGTTGGTAAAAAATTTAGTTAGACCATCTGGTTATGCAACATTAGGTTTGCCGTGCCAATTAATGGGAACTGGTATGGCCTTTACATGGCAAAGTATTAGCCAAGCAAACCTTGCGAGCGGTCATATTGTTGAAGATTTAAAACTTGGGATAGACTATTGCAATGCAGGTAAACCGCCTATGTTTTTACCTGAAGCTTTAGTTACTAGTGAATTCCCTACGAGTACGGAGGGGTTGAGTGGGCAGCGCACCCGTTGGGAGCATGGGCATTTAGGTGTTATTTTTAGTGAGGCGCCTAGTCTGTTTCTATCCGCAATTCGATCAGTTAATTTTAATTTACTCGCCTTAGCTTTTGATTTAATTGTTCCGCCGTTAGCATTATTAATGCTGCTTATTGTTGGCTCTGTTGCAGGTGCAGCTTTATTTTATTGGTCAAGCAATTTAGTTGCTCCGCTGTGTTTAGCATTGGGTGGGTTTATATTGATGGGGTTAGCTGTGATGCTTTCTTGGTTAGTCTTTGGACGTCAGGTCATTTCTTTGGCGAGCCTTTGTTATGCTCCAGTCTATGCATTGATGAAAATACCTGTTTATTTAAATTTTTTAATTAAACGCCAAGTGAGCTGGGTGCGCTCTAAGCGAGATGAGTAAGTATTAATACTGAGAAATAATGATGAGTGAAATTATTGAGTGGAAAGCCCGCTGGTACAATATTGTTGAAAAAATCCGCGTGATAGAAGATATCGCTGAAGAAGATGCGCTAATTGAAGAGTTAAGTCAGTTAAGTCATGCACGTGTACTTGGTTTTGTGAATTCGTTTGCAATGAATTCAATGGTTAATAATGCAGTTTTTTACCATGCGTTATATGGTGCTGATGTGGTGTTAAGAGATGGCTCAGGCATGTCGATGTTAATGACACGCTTAATGGTCAATAAAGGTCTGAATATGAATGGCACAGACTTTATCCCTAAATTACTGGAAGCTTACCGAGGGCGCCGAGTTGCTTTTTGGGGTACTGAGGAGCCATATTTAAGTGATGCTGCAGTTTCTGCAAAATCAAAATACGGTGTTGATATGGTTTCTGTGCATCATGGATTTGAATCTGAGCATGTTTACGTGGACTTGGCTATTCAGCATCGACCTGAGCTAATTGTGTTAGGCATGGGAATGCCAAAGCAAGAGAAAATAGCGGCAATGATTCGCGAGCTTGAAATGCCCGTGTTGATTGTATGTGGCGGTGCAATCATCGATTTTATGGGAAATAAAATTAAGCGAGCGCCAAAATGGGTGCGAAAAATTGGTTTTGAGTGGGTATATAGACTGATGTTAGAACCAAAAAGATTATACAAACGATATGTTTTGGGTAATCCCATCTTTATGTTTAGGTTGTTGCGTATGCATCGCGCTGCTGTAATTAGTTCAAAATTGCCAATTAGCGAAAAGAGCTAATACAATCATTAATTGAGTTTACTGGTAGAATGTGCCAAGAATAAATAGGTTTAATAAAACTAAGCATTGTTCTTACAGTATTAAATGAGATAAGTTAAAGGTAGTTCACTATGTATGAAGCTTTTTATGGTTTAACTGAAAAACCATTTACCATTCAACCAGACCCAGAGTTTCTTTATTTTGGTCAACGGCATAGCTTGGCGTATTCAATGCTAGAGTATGGTATTACCAATCGCTCTGGATTTACAGTCGTTTGTGGTGATATCGGTTGCGGTAAAACAACCTTAGTAAGGCATTTGTTAAATCATGTGGATTCAGATATTCATGTAGGCATTGTTTACAATACGCACCAAAAAGTTGATGACTTACTTGGTTGGATTATGCTGGCGTTTGACCAGCCTTATGAAGGAATGTCTGAGATTGCTCTTTACGCTGCCTTTCAAAACTTTTTAATTGAGTCTTATAAAGCTGGACGCAGAGTTGTTTTAATTGTTGATGAGGCGCAAAACCTCAGCCCGGGTGCATTAGAATCATTACGGATGTTATCAAACATTAACGCGGATAAAGATCAATTATTACAAGTGGTATTGGTAGGGCAACCACAGCTTAGAGATTTGTTACGAAGACCAGACTTACAGCAGTTTTTTCAACGTGTTGCAGTTGATTTTTTCATTCCGCCATTACAACCTGCTGAAGTCTCTAAATATATTGAGCACCGTTTACAGGTTGCAGGGTGTGAAAAACGTTTATTTACCCCAAGAGCAATTGAACTGATTGCAGAGGCAAGTAAAGGTGTACCAAGAAGCATTAATATTTTATGTGACATGGTGCTAGTTTATGGGTTTTCTAGTGGGGTAGAGAAAATCGGTGTTGACTTAGTTGAAGAAGTTTTGCGCGATCGCTCTGAGTTTGGCGTACTTGCTAATAATTAAGCTATAAAAAATATGAATATATTAGTGACTGGTGGTGCTGGCTATATTGGCTCACATACATGCCTTGAGCTGTTAAATGCAGGTTATCAAGTTGTAGTAATTGATAACTTTAGTAACAGTAAAATTGACTCTATTAAACGCGTTGAATCGATCACAGGCAAAAAAATCACTTTTATAGAGGGTGATGTGCGTGACCGTCACTGCTTACGCAACATATTTTCGCAACACGCTATCAATGCGGTTATTCACTTTGCAGGTTTTAAAGCGGTGGGTGAATCCGTTAAGTTGCCATTGATGTATTACGATAATAATGTTTCTGGCAGTGTGGCTTTAGCGGAGGTGATGGCTGAACATGGCGTGAAGCGTATCGTTTTTAGCTCTTCTGCCACAGTGTATGATGCGCCCGGGGACAAACAAATACAAGAAAACTTTCCATTAAAACCGATTAATCCTTATGGACAATCCAAGCTGATGGTCGAACATGTATTACAAGATCTTGCAGCATCTGATGCTGAATGGAAAATTTCTATACTACGTTATTTTAACCCCGTTGGTGCTCATGAGAGTGGCATGATTGGTGAGGATCCTAATGGTATTCCAAATAACTTAATGCCATATGTTTCACAAGTGGCTGTAGGCCGACTAGCAGAGTTAAGTGTTTTTGGTTCAGACTACCCAACGGTAGATGGAACGGGCGTTCGTGATTATATCCATGTTGTTGATTTAGCTTTAGGGCACTTGGCTGCATTACGCGCATTAGAGCAACAGCAAGGTTTAATTACAGTTAATTTAGGCACTGGCAAAGGATGCAGTGTTTTAGAACTAGTAAAAGCCTTTGAACTGGCTAGTGGAAAGCCTGTTAAATATCGACTAGTTGCTAGAAGAGCAGGGGACGTTGCAACGTGTTATGCTGACCCAACTTTAGCCAAAACATTATTAAATTGGCATGCAACACGCGATATTCAGGCGATGTGCCGAGATAGCTGGCGCTGGCAGTCACAAAATCCAAACGGTTATGCAATATAACGCATTGGTTTGAACAAAAATTAAAGGGAGCATTTATGCTCCCTTTAATTTTTGCTAGTTATTGAGTAGTATATTTAAGTTAATATGCACCTTTGCCAGTAAAGGCAAAAACTGTTCTAAATAAGATAGAAATATCCAACCAAATTGACCAGTTATTAATGTATTCAATATCAGATTCAATTCGCAAAACCATTTGCTCGATGTCTGTTGTTTCACCCCTAAATCCACGCACTTGGGCCAAACCTGTAATACCTGGCTTAATTTGATGTCGCGTAAAGTAGTCAAAAATACGTTGAGAATATTCTTTATCGTGCTGTAACGCATGTGGACGCGGGCCTACAAGTGACATATCGCCAGTCAGCACGTTAAAGATTTGCGGAAGTTCATCTAAACTCGTACGACGAATAAATGCGCCTACACGTGTAATGCGACTATCGTTTTTGCTGGCTTGTTTTAATTTTCCAGCCTCTTCCTGATGCACATACATGCTACGAAATTTCCAGATTTTAAAGGTTTTACCACTCCATCCAGCGCGATTTTGCCTAAAAAATACCGGCCCTGGACTATCTAGCTTAACAGCAACTGCTACTACTAATAGTATTGGAAAAATCATGCACAAAATAATGGTTGAAAGGATTCTGTCCACGGCTGATTTTAAGAGTAATCGCATACCGATTAATGGTGTTTCTGCTAAAGTAAGCACGGGTATACCTGAAATTTCTTTAACACTGTGATTAACTAGTCGCAATGAGAAAATATCTGGAATCCAGTGGATTGCAACATGTTTGTCTAAAATATTGGCATAAATACTTTCGATATCAACCGAAGATTTAAGCTGTGTCACTATGTAAACAGTGTTGATGTTGTGCTGATCAATTAGGGCAGGCAGAGATTCTACGCTACCTAGAATTTCAGGGTCATTTTTACGCCCAGCTGCTTTTCTACCTGAGGCAACATCTTGTTCACCTGGAATGGTTACAAACCCAGCTACTTGTTCACCCACCCATGGGTTACTTGAAATTTTATGCTGTAAATAATAAGCCAACCGGCTTTGGCCAACAATGATGACATTTTCATTCTGTTGTGTACGTAAAATAAATTTTTGATAAAGGTATTTAAACACCAAGTGCATAACAAGCTGTGTCAAAAATCCTAATATAAAAAGCTCACCAACCAAATAGCGTGAGTAATTAGCACTATGTTTAGTTAAAAAACCTATCACAATCAGAATTAAAAACGTTACAGACCAAGCTTTGAATAAGTTGAGACCCTTTTCAATCAAATGGCCGTTACTTCTGTAAATGGCAAAGCGATCATAGACTAATGCCATTACAACTAGCTGAACAAAAATAAAATTGATGTATGCTGAGTAGACGCCGCCCAGATGATGCGCAATCAGTGCATATGATGCACCAATGACGGCTGCACCATCGATGATCTGTTGCAAAATATTGCTAATATTACTGCGTCTTTGCAATAGCGTTCGAGAGTTGTTATTTCTATATGCCATGTGTAGCGATGCCTAGTATTGATAGTTGATGCATTTTTAATCGTTAATATAAGATTATACTGATTTAATTGATTTTTGGTGGTACGTAAGTTGCAACTGCTTGTGCTCTGCAAGTAACATCAAGTTTACTGAAAATGCGTTTCAGATGATTTTTAACTGTGTTAGGACTGATGCCCAATATCATGCTGATTTCGAAGTTTGTTTTACCCATACGCACCCAGTGAATAATTTCATGCTCACGGTCGCTTAACCCTTGCACATGATATTCGGCAATATCGTCATCTTCAACTTCGACTGATTCTAAGCACTCAATTCGGCGTAATGCGGCATCTAAATGTGGCATCAGCATACCTAATACTGATGAAGTTGTAGAAAACTCAGCTTTTTTATCAACAAATACATACAAGCAATCGTTATTACCACGAATGTCACGTACGCCATAAACAAGCAAAGAGTTGATTTCAGCGAGTTCATTGCTAAAAAAATTAGGTAAATCATCCGCATCAGTATTCACTGAGAAGTGATTGATTCTGTACCAACGCTCATTGTTTGCCAACCACTTATTGTAAAGATCCGCCATGAATTGGTCGACTTGGCCTGCTGACTCGCGTAGTGTTTGAGTGCGTACACCTGGGATATTTGAGCTGACATCATAGTTTAAAATGCCTTTGCTAAAATCACCCCAAACAGCAATGAGTCCATCGTGTGGAAATATTCTTGCCACATCCTCTTGCTGCCATCTAAAAAAATCTACATGTTTTTTAATTTGATAAGAACGTTGAACGACTTCGATTAACGTACTCCAGTGTTGATTTTCTAACGTTTTTGCCATTTTAATTTATCCCAATTTCATTATTTAATTACAACTTAGCGTTAGTGTTGCAAGTTGAATGCCAAATGAGTGTTTGGTTTTTATTAAATTAAATCAGTGTGTTACATAATTTTACAGTTAGAATTTTTTGGCTAATGATGAAATTTTGACACTACTGTAAACTAAGTTGACTATTTTTCGTCACATTACTAACTAAGAAATTTAAATAGAAATTGCATAGAAATCTATATCAATAGCAGACTTTATTTAGTTAGAATTTATATTCCTTAAAAGAATCAAACATCAAACTGCAGGTTAGCAAGTCTAGCGTATAGGCCGCTTTGATTTCGCAAGTCTTTGGGGGTGCCGGTCTCAACTATTTGCCCTTGCTCCAATACAATAATACGATCAACCATCTTTACTGAGGCCAATCGGTGAGCAATAATCAGGGTGGTTCTACCTTGCATAGCAGCATTTAATCCTTGTTGAACCAAGTGTTCGGACTCGGCATCCAATGCACTTGTTGCCTCATCAAGTAGTAGTAATGGCGCGTTTTTTAGGATAGCTCTGGCAATAGCAATTCTCTGGCGTTGCCCCCCAGACAGCCGTGTACCGCGCTCACCAAGAAATGTTTGATAACCCTCTGGTAGTTGAGTAATAAATTCGTCCACTTGAGCGGAGCGTGCCGCAGCTAAAACTTCTTCGTCGCTTGCACTAGGGCGCCCATACCTTATATTTTCTAACGCATTCGCAGAAAATATTACAGGATCTTGTGGCACGATGGAGATCATATTTCGTAGCTGTTTTAATGATAGTTGACGGATATCCTGCCCATTGAGCAGAATTTCCCCAGACGATACATCATAAAATCGCAGTATTAATTGAAATATTGTTGTTTTGCCCGCACCAGATGGCCCTACAAAGGCGATGCTTTCGCCATGAGTAATACCAAGATTAATGTCATTAAGCGCATTAACTTGCATGCGAGATGGATAGTGAAACGTAACTTTTTTAAATTGAATCTCAGCGCGATGGCAGTTGCTCAATAATTGTGGCTGTGTGGTTTCAACAATAGATGGTTTTGTATTAAGTAGTTCAAATAATCGCTCAGTTGCTCCTGCTGCTCGCATTACGTCTCCCCATACTTCTGCAATAGTGCCAACCCCGCCAGCAACCA
>Ga0255347_1006065_pt1 | contig 13375 bp, 13 predicted proteins | sample wastewater_treat_2_FD_192479 | JGI IMG/M metagenome (GOLD analysis project Ga0255347, IMG submission 192479) | Wastewater microbial communities from Lulu Island WWTP, Vancouver, Canada - plant24 | ecosystem: Engineered > WWTP > Wastewater > Unclassified | place: Canada: Vancouver, British...
CCCGCTATCTCTTTCCCGAAGCCCGCACGGTCCTCGACATCGGCGGTCAGGACACCAAGGTGATTTTACTCGCCCCTCACGGCAGGGTGGCCAAATTCGAGATGAACGACCGCTGTGCCGCAGGGACGGGGAAATTTCTGGAGTTCATGGCGACGGCCCTGCAGATCCCCGTCGAGGCCTTCGGAGAGTATGCGCTGCGCTCGGACAAGCGCATTCAGATCAACAGCATGTGCACGGTCTTTGCGGAGAGCGAGGCGACCTCGCTCATGGCCCGTGGGGAACGCGCGGAAAACATCGCCATGGGCCTGCATCTGGCGATCATTCAGCGGACGGTCGGCATGCTTCGCCGGGTGGGGATGCAAGCCCCGCTGGTCTTCGCCGGAGGGGTGGCTCACAATCCGTGTGCCAGGCGGGTCCTGGAGGAGTACCTGAATACGGAGGTCATCGTCCCTCCCGAGCCCGATATGGTGGGGGCGATTGGTGCCGCCCTCCACGGTTTGGACAGCAGACAAACAGGAAGATCCAGTGCGACCGGAAATCAGGAAAGAGTTTGAGCGAGCCAGTGAGCTGTCGTTGATCCGGCTGCCCGAACACAAAGAAGCCGGGGGAAAGGCGAAGGGCGCTACTGCCTGTTTGCGCCAACGGGACTCGTGTGGGCAGCGGGAGCAATCCCGGTGAGCCCCTGCGGCAAGAAGGAAGCTCCCATCGCTTTTGAGGAAAAGGCTCTATCGCCCAATCTTTGCCCGCTGATCAAGTCCGGCTATGGATATGCGGTGACGGATAGGTGCCCGTTCTTTGGTGTGTCGGACTTTATCCTGGGCGAGACCTCTTGTGACGAAAGGAAGAAGGTGTTCGAAAGGGCTGCGATGCGCTCACCGTGCATGCCGTCACGCCCCATAACGTCATCCCGGGTTTGGTAAAAATAGAGTTGGTTCTGAAGGAAGGGAAAACCATCTGGTGCGGTCCTTTAGGCGGTTTGACTCCCGGCGACCTTGCGCACTTGATGTTTGTAGGCAGATCGGGATCACCCGACCGCTCGGCTGGATTGGGGAGACTGTTGGGAAATTGCTGAGTCCAGAGGTGCTGAGCACAGGACCAGGGAGGGGGCTAAGGGGGGCATTAGGAACAAGACTTGAGGGTGGTTCAGCATGCCGGTGCGTGGTTTTCAAGCCAACTAATGAATTGATACACCGGCCAGGAGCCGACAGGTACCAAGCCGGTGGTTTTCGTTGCTGCTTCGTGGGTTGACCGACTGGTTACTGACTCTTTTCGACCGGGTAACCGGCTTCTGCCCAGGCTTTTATCCCCCCAGGATGGCGATAAACGTTAGTATAGCCTAATTTGACCGCCCACATGGCAGCATTGTGGCTGCGTGTGCATTTGGGAAATCCACAATAGAAAATGACCAGTCTATTCTTTTCAGGCCCCAGTAGTTTTTCCAGATCGGCTTTCTTTTTGTCGTCAATTTGAGTCATTTCGGGAATTGGAAACTCCATTTGCAGGGCGCCGGGGATGTGGTTCTTCTTGTAGCTGTCCTCCAGCGGCATGGTGTCCACCAACAGCATGGCTTTCTTCTGGTCTATCCAGACTTTCAATTCTTCGGTATCGACCACTTTGTAGCCGCCACGCGCCACTTCCTTCCAGAAATTAACCGCCAGTTTCTCATTGTCGAGTTCTGCAGTGCCGAACCCCAAAGCCGATGAACCGGAGTGCAGGATCAGCGCGAGTGAGATCACGAGAGAACACCATACGACTTTACGCATTCCTTTTGCCATCTAAAGCCTCCCATTTAGTGTTGTTGAATCAGGTCGAGAGGGTAAGCTGCTGAGAAGTCGTTTTCCGCAGCCTACGCCAGTAAAAGAGGTAGAACACTGCCAGCAGTAACGCTACATCACGGTAAAAAGCGGTTTCGAGAGCACCTTTGGCCGCCAGTTCCGACGCCGAAAAACAGCCGCAATCCACATCAAGATTATTGACCATGCCGTAACCCAGGACCATCAAAAAGGCGAGCAGCAACCCGCTGATGATCCACAGGCTCAGACCAACGTCGAGGATCAACCCGATGCCGGCGAGCACCTCGATCAGAGGCAAACCAATGGCCGTGGGGACCAACAGAAAGTCAGGCACTAGCCCAAACTGTGACAAGTTGCGGGCGAAAATCCTGGGCTCCGAAAGCTTTACCCCTCCAGCCCAGATGAAAAGGATGCCGATGAAAAGCCTCAGCACGGGATAGATCCAGGGTGAAGAGAGGAAAACGTTCTTGACTGAGTTTATCTGCATTCAATAAATATTTGCCAAAAGGAATACCGATCCAGTTTTGCAGTACCCGGCTCATCATCCTAGCGTGTGAGATAATCACTGGAATGGAGGAGATAGTCAAATCGGATCATCCAATATAAAAGCGCTGAAACGATAGGAATGACCAATGACAAGCGAACCTCCGGGGCGGATTGTCGCCACTTTAGATGTCAAGAGAAGCATTTCCGCCCCCAGGCAGTCTAACCTCATTACTGGGGATTTTTCCTTTCATAGCATGGGATTCCTATCGATATTTTCAATTGTACAAGGTTGGATCTCCTCTGTAGATTTTCCTCGACACATGGGATGAAGTGTTTCCTTCTTGGAGTATTTTTCATGCAACCATCTTTCGGCTTTGGGTGAAGTGGTTTGATGGTCCTGCCGGGGTTCGGCAGGTTCAGAGCAAGGCTGAAGGATCCCTCCTCGTCTCTTCGGTTCTAAACTTCGCGCTTAGCTCATCAGCCGTGCTCCCAGGCCCCAGGTGCGGGAAGGAGCAGCCAACGGTTTTATGCCCTTTGTCCGGTTCCTGCCCAAGGTATCCCCACTTCCGGAGAGGTTGCCATGGAAAAGGCTTTTGAACCCGTCATCGTCTGTTACTGTTGTCATTGGTGCTCGTATGCTGCGGCTGACCTGGCCGGTTCGATGCGGCTCCAGTACCCGGCCAACATCCGCATTGTGAAGGTGCCGTGCACCGGCAGGGTCGATGTCCTGTTCCTCCTCAAGGCCCTGGAAAAAGGCGCTGACGGCGTCTTCGTTTCAGGTTGTCTCCTCGGCGACTGCCACTATGTCTCCGGCAACTACCGGGCGGCCAAGCGGGTGGCCTACGTCAAGGACCTGCTGGGGCGGATCGGCGTGGACCCGCAACGCGTGGAGCTTTACTACAACTCCGCTGCCATGGGGCCACAGTTCGCCCGGTGCTGTCATGAGTTCACAGACCGGATCAGAGCCCTTGGGCCCGGAGTGAGGATTAAACGAAAAGTGTCCGGTTAGGGTGCGGCGGCATGAGTCTGAACACTGTCGGGGGTCGTGGTTGCCCCTGAATGAGAAACGCAACTTCGGCTGGTTCTGTGACATTCTGCGTGGTGGCTTGGCTTCGGGTTGAGCGACTTTGAATGAATCGGGATGGATGATCATGGGCAAAGTGATTTCACTGCTATCGCACAAATATCAGAAGGCTGCTGAGAAAGGTTTCCAGGAATGGCGTCGGCTCTTCGAACCGGTCGCCGACTTTGACCGGCACACCCGCTGGGCCGACCTGCCGAGTGAGGTCGTGGCGTTCCTTTGCGAGGAAAATCCGGACAGCCGATACAGCTTTTACGATCTCATCATGCGTTCCCAGGGGTTGGGAACCGGGTATGACTTTGAAAGACAACCCTATCAACGCTTGACGCTGCTCATGAACGCCTACTTCTTCATCATGGATCAGGCCCGTTTCGAGTGCATGCGACGTCTCGGATGGCTCGAGCGGATTCCTCGGGAAGAGCAGTCCATCCTGGAAGTGATCATGGAATCAGAGAACTATGACTATCCCGCTCTGCTGGAGACACCGGAACCGACCCCCGCGCACCCGGCCTACGCGGAATACCTCGAGAGCCGCGACCTCGAGCGTTCGGCACTGATCAGAAGATCGTTCCCGGAAGCAATCCGGCGGTTCAAAGCAGAGCTGGAGGGAAAAACGAATGCAACAGAAAGGAGAGTTCATGGAAGAGTTGGTAGTGAATCCCCAAATCAAGAATCCCATCAAGGAGTATCTGAGTAAATTCAACCTGAACCTTTGCCTCACCTGTGGGACCTGCACCTCAGGTTGCCCCATCTCCGGGATGCCGGGGATGGAAGGCTGGGATACCCGCAAGACCCTGCGCATGCTGGCCTTCGGCATGGTGGGTGAAGTGGTGGAATCAAAATTCCCGTGGCTCTGCACGGGCTGCGGCCGCTGCGTCCATGCCTGCCCCATGGGCATCGACATCGTCGGCATCATGGGCCACATGAAGCATTTGAGGCCGCGCGACCAAGTCCCGGGCATCCTCCACAAAGGCGTTGAAAACGTCCTGGCTACGGGCAACAACATGGCCATTCCCCAGGAAGACTATTTCTTTCTCATGTCGGACCTGGGGCGGGAGCTGGCCGAAGAGGAATGCCCCGGCTTCTACGTTCCCGTCGACAAGGACAACGCCGAGATCTTCTTCCTGCCCAACTCAAAGGAGGTCTTTTCCGACAACGACGACATGAAGTGGTGGTGGAAGATCTTCTACGCTGCCCGTGAGAACTGGACCATCCCGTCGGAGAACTGGGAAGCGGTCGACTGGGGACTGTTTACGGGCAACTATGATGCGACCCGGATTCTGGCGCAGCGCAAGATCGATTTCATGAGGCGGCATCATGTCCATCGCATGGTCATGCCCGACTGCGGGGGCGGTTCCTACGGTTGCCGCAAAGGCATGAAGGAATGCGTCCTGGAAGACCCCAACAACCGCATCGAACATATCTACCTGTACGACTACCTCAAGGAGGTAATCGAGACAGGCCGGATCAAGCTCGACAAGAGCCGCAATGCGGGAAAGATTTTCACCTGGCATGACTCCTGTAAACACGGCCGGGAGCTTGAACGCAACTTCGGCAAAGGCTACTTCGACGAACCACGATGGGTCATCGACCAGTGTGTCGACCAGTTTGTGGAAATGGTGCCGACCCGCATGAACAATTACTGCTGCGGCGCCGGCGGCGGCAACTGGCCCATGCCCTATGAAAAGGAATCCGCCTACCACGCCCGCCACAAGTACCGGCAGATCAAGGAAAGCGGCGCGAATGTCGTCGTGGTCGGCTGCTCCAACTGCCGCGATCAGATGATGAAGCGCATCCCGAAATTCTATCCGGACTGCGACTACGAGGTGAAATACCTCTGGCAACTGGTGGCTGAGAGCCTGGTCATCGACCCCTGGAGCGAGGAGGAAATCGCCCGGGCGGATGAGGAGGCGAAGACTCAGTGGGAACGGTTGGGTGTCGAAATGGAGGAAGGGGAATAGCTGATGAACGATGCTTTTGAACCCAAAATCCTGGCTTTTCTCTGCAATTGGTGTTCCTAGGCCGGTGCGGACCTCGCCGGCGTCTCCCGCTTCCAGTATCCGCCGACCATTCGCGTGATGCGCACCATGTGCTCGGGCCGGGTGGACCCCGTGTTCATCGTGGAAGGCCTAAGAAGCGGCTTTGACGCTGTCGCCGTGTTCGGGTGCCACATCGGGGACTGCCATTATCTCGACGGGAACCTTTTCACGGTGAAACGGATGGCCCTGGTCAGGGAGCTGCTGGAACTCTCAGGGATCGGTGCCGAGCGGGCGCAGCTGCGGTGGGTGAGCGCGGCGGAAGGGCAGCAGTTTGCTCAGTTTGTGAGCGAGTTGAGCGAGCTGACACGGAGCCTTGGCCCGTTCAACGCCGGTCAGCAAGCCCTGGCTCTTGCCGCGCTCGAAGGTGCTCTCCAGTCCCCGCGCCTGCGGTGGCTCCTCGGCATGGAGCGCCCGCTCACCGAGGGGAAGAACGTTTATGGTGAGACTCTCAACGCTGAAGAATATGCACAGGTGAAGGCGACAGCGGCTCGGGAGGAATATCAGAAGGCCCTCATTCTGGAATGCCTCCGGGAAGGTCCTCTTTCCGTTCGCCAGATCGCCGCTCAAAGCGGCCTGGGAGTCTACGACATCTCTCTGCTGTTGAGCGATGTGGAACGGGCGGGGTTGGCGGACCTGCATCATTACGAGGGAACAACCCCCCATTTTGTCCGCCTTGGACCGTGATATCAAAAGACGCGGGGACGAGGAGATGGGGAGACGCGGAGATTGGGAGCGGTGAGCTCGTCCCCAAGCTCCAGCTTGGGAACGAGAAAACGAGCGAACGAGAAAATCGTGTAGAACCCAGCAATTCGGTGTTGGGTTTCTCCCCTACAACCCAACCTGCGCGGAAATAGTATCTTAAGGCCTACCGTTGAGTTTAACAGCCAGGGAGTTGTGATTGTCATGAGTGAAGTGAAAACAGGAACCACCGGTGCGGTTTTGGTGGTGGGAGCGGGGGTGGCCGGCATGCAGTCCTCGCTGGATCTGGCTGATTCGGGGTATCTGGTCCACCTGGTGGATCGTTCCCCGGCTATTGGCGGCCTCATGTCCCAACTGGACAAGACCTTCCCCACCAACGACTGTGCCATGTGCATCATTTCCCCGAAACTGGTGGAGGTCGGGCGCCATCCCAACATTCGCATCCATCCCAACTCTCAAGTGGAAGCGCTGGAGGGTGCCGCCGGTCGCTTCGAGGCAACCCTCACGAGGCAGCCGCGCTTCATCGATCTCGAACGATGCACGGCCTGTGGGCAGTGCCGCCAGGTCTGTCCGGCTTCCGCCGTCAACGAATTCAACCAGGAGATCGACCGTCGGGAGGCCACCTTCATGCGCTATCCCCAAGCCATCCCCCGGGGGTACGGGATCGACCGGGCAAGCTGTCTCGGCTGCGGCCTCTGCGAAAAGGTCTGCCTGGCGGAAGCCGTTCGTTACGACGACCAGCCCCGCCGCACCTCGCTCGAAGTCGGAGCGGTAATCCTGGCCCCAGGCAATGAAGTCTTCGACCCGTCAGGGATGGACAGCTACCCCTACACCGACCACCCCAACGTGGTCACCAGCCTCGAATTCGAACGCATCCTCAGTGCTTCCGGACCCTACCGCGGCCACCTCATGCGCCCCTATGACCGGGAAGAACCGGCAAAGATTGCGTGGCTCCAATGCGTGGGTTCGCGCGACCTCCAGCATTGCGACAACCCCTACTGTTCCGGCGTCTGCTGCATGTACGCCATCAAAGAGGCGGTCATCGCCATGGAGCATGCTCGGGGCAAGCTCGATACCGCCATCTTCTTCATGGACATGCGAACCTACGGGAAGGATTTCGAGCAGTTCTACAACCGCGCCCGCGAAGAACACAGAGTGCGCTTCATTCGTTCGAGGGTCCATTCGGTGAGGCCGGTTGGCGAGGGGGACCTCAGTATTGCCTATAGTACCGAAGCCGGCGTCATCGAAGAGGAAATCTTCAACCTGGTGGTCCTCTCGGTCGGTTTTGAAGTGGGTCGCGAAACCATCGATCTGGCCCAACGTCTGGGGATCGAGCTCAATGCCAATCGCTTTGCGCAAACCACCAGCTTTGCGCCGGTGGAGACTTCGCGCAAAGGCATCTATGTTTGCGGCACCTTCCAGGGGCCCAAGGACATCCCACAATCGGTCATGGAAGCATCCGCCGCCGTGGCGGCTTCAAGCAGCCTGCTGAGTGACGCCCGTTGGTCGCAGGCGACTACTCCGGAAAAGCCGGTGGAAGTGAATGTGACGGGTGAGCCGCCCCGGATCGGCGTTTTCATCTGCCAGTGCGGTATCAATATCGGTGGTGTGGTGGATGTTCCGGCCGTCCGAGAATACGCGAAGAGTCTTCCGCGGGTCGTCTACGTGGAAGATAACCTCTATACCTGTTCCCAGGATACCCAGGTCAAAATGTGCCAGGTCATCAAGGACCAGGGCATCAACCGCGTAATCGTGGCAGCCTGCACGCCCAGCACCCACGAACCGCTCTTCCGGGAAACCCTGGTGAGCGCCGGGCTGAACAAGTACCTCTTCGAGATGGCCAACATTCGCAACCATGACTCATGGGTCCATCAGGGCGATCCCGTTCGAGCCACGCAAAAGGCCAAAGACCTGGTACGCATGGCTGTATCCAAGGCGGCTCTGCTCGAGCCCCTCGAAGAACCCACCCTCAGTGTCACCCGCGGGGCGCTGGTCATTGGGGGAGGGGTGGCCGGCATGGTGGCTGCCAAGGTCCTCGCCGACCTCGGCTATCCCGTGCATCTGGTGGAGCGCGACACTCAACTTGGCGGGCAGGCGCGAAGCCTGTTCAAGACCTGGCGCGGCGAAAACATCCGGCGTTTTGTGGAGGACCTGACGCAGACCGTTCGGCATCATTCGGCCATAACCGTGCACCTTGCCTCCAGGGTCACTCAGGTGGAAGGCTTTGTGGGGAATTTCCGGTCCACCCTCGAGAACGGGGCCGAACCCGTTACGGTCGAACACGGGGTAGCGATCATCGCCACGGGGGGAAGGGAGTATCAGCCGGAAAGCTATCTCTTCGGGCAGGACCCGCGGGTGCTGACCCATCAGGAGTTGGACGAACGTTTCGCCGCCGGAGACCTCTCCCTGAGCTCCGTGCAGTCCGCCGTTTTCATCCAGTGTGTGGGCTCGCGGGAACCGGAGCGGCCCTATTGCAGCCGGGTCTGCTGTACCCACACGGTGGAAAGTGCGCTCGAACTCAAGCGCCGCAACCCGGCCATGGATGTCTACGTCCTCTACCGGGACCTGCGCACCTACGGCGAGCGGGAACTTCTCTATCAGGAAGCGCGCCGGGCGGGAGTGCTTTTCATTCGCTATTCCCTCGAACACAAGCCAGAGTTGGAAAGAGGCGAAGAGGGGCTGAGGGTGACCGTTTTCGACCCGATTTTGCAGCGGCGGCTGGTCTTGCCGGCCGATCTCATGGTCTTGGCGAGCGCCATCCTTCCCAACGAAGCCCGTCAGCTCTCCCAGTTCTTCAAAATTCCCGTGAATGCCGAAAACTTCTTCCTGGAAGCCCACGCCAAGCTGCGGCCGGTGGATTTTGCCACCGACGGGGTCTACGTCTGCGGTCTGGCGCATTATCCCAAATCCATTGATGAGAGTATCGCTCAGGCTCAGGCCGCCGCAGCCCGGGCCGCCATTCTCCTGGCCCGGGACAGCCTCTCGCTGAGCGGCACCGTGGCTTCAAGCAACCCGAACGTCTGTAGTAGTTGCGGCGTCTGTGTGAATATCTGTCCCTTTTCGGCGCCGAGTTTCATGGAATCGGGAAGGGACGCCGGCAAGGCGGAAATCAATGCGGCGCTATGCAAGGGCTGTGGGCTTTGTGCGGCCTCTTGCCGCTCCGGTGCCATCCGTTTGAAGGGCTTCGATGACGCCCAGATTTTTGCCATGATTGAAAGTGTATAGAGTTTCCCCCAAAGGGAAAAGAGAGGAGAGAGTGAATGTCCGACTGGGACCCGAAGATTGTCGCTTTTTTATGCAACTGGTGTTCATACGGGGCGGCGGATCTGGCCGGGGTGAGCCGTATGCAGTATCCCCCGCATTTTCGGATCATCCGCGTGCCCTGCTCCGGCCGCATCAACCCGAAATTCATCCTGGCCGCTTTTCGCCATGGGGCGGACGGGGTCTGGGTATCGGGTTGCCATCCGGGAGATTGCCACTACATTGAGGGGAACCTCTATGCCCGTCGTAAGTTCGCACTCTTGAAGAATCTTCTCGAACATACGGGGATTGAACCCGGACGGCTGCACTTCTCGTGGATTTCCTCGGCCGAGGCGACGAAGTTTGCCGAAGTGGCTCGCAACGTCATCAGCACGGTCAAGGAAACCGGGCCGGCACGACATTTCATCAAGAAACAGGCGGAAATCGCTTAGATCCATAACCCACAACAATACCAACAGAAGGGGAGAATCACATGCCGTTGGTGACCATCAAACTGATTGAAGGGGTCTATTCTCAGGAAAAGAAGCAGGAGATGATCAAGCGCATGACCGATACCATGGTCGATTTGGAGGGTGAGCACATGCGGCCCGTGACCTGGGTCGTCATCGAGGAAGTGAAAAGCGGCGACTGGGGGGTTGGCGGTAAGGCCTTTTCCTGCTCGGATGTCAAGGCACTGGCCGACAGTCAGTAGAACCCGCATGGTCCTGTTCTCATCGGTCGTACGGTTCATTCGGCGACTCATTTCACGGTCCCGGCGCCATGGTTTTCCGGCGCCGGGAATTCTTCTCTCAGCTTCGACCGACGCCCGCCACCTTCTGAATGCGCTATTCTTGGGCGGCATAGGATCATAACTTCCCTTCAGCCCCCCGGTGTGATGTGAGAAATGGTGAAAATTCCATCCTGGTGAAGCTATAATGGTTTCATCGGGCGGGTATTTCACGCTCGATGCAGGCAGGGATTGGATGGAGTTTGATTGAGGAGCCGGGACAGATGGTAGAACGGGGTGTGATTCACGGGCGGTTTCAGGTCGTTCATAATGATCATCTGAAATATCTGCTGGCCGGCAAAGCGCGCTGCCGCCACTTGATTGTCGGCATCACGAACCCGGATCCGACCTTAACCCGGGATGATCCCGCCGATCCCGGCCGCAGTGCTCCCCGAGCCAATCCCCTTACCTACTTCGAACGCTACACCATGGTCCGTGAGGTGCTTCTTGGCGCCGGCCTGAAGCACCCCGACTTTTCGGTGGTGCCCTTTCCCGTGAATTTCCCGGCCCTGTACCGCTACTACGTACCCATGGATGCCACGTTTTTCATGACGGTCTATGATGAGTGGGGTGAACGGAAACTGGAGCAATTCACGGCGGCAGGTCTCACGACCGAAGTCCTCTGGAGGAGGCCGCACCGGCACAAAGGCATCAGTGCCGAGGAAGTACGCCGGCACATGGCATGCGGGGAACCATGGGCACATTTGGTCCCTCGGGAAACCGAGGCACTGATGCTGGCGCTCAAAGTCCCGGAGCGGCTGAAAGAGCTATACGGCGAGTAAGGGGCCAGACTTGTCACAGCCTCGCGTCGGCAGGGGTGGGGTGGGCTGACGTCCGCATTTTAAGTTCCAGTACGCCCAGGATCGCGGATCGAAGATACCTGGGGGCGCGTGATCCAACACTTCGCAGAAAACCTCTTCGTCCACCACGCCCCGCAGGCCTATGAAATCCTCGATCGTGCCGTAAGTCATGACATGAGCCAGAAAGTGTACCGGGTCGGCGAGAGCCTCGGCGGGTTCCCTGAACCAGACGACCCGGCGCGCTACCGTCAGCAAGGGGGGCGAGGCGGGCAAGGGCTTCATGCTATCCGTACCTTCTCCTCTGTGCGGCAGGCATAGGGGATGAGCTCGGGGAGCCTGGCCGGATCGACCGCCGCAACCGCGATGCGAAGACGGGTCCTCACCTCAACGGGCAAGGTGGGGAGGTCCTCGAAATAGCAGAGCGCCTTCAGGGTGATAAGCGGATTGAAGCTCCGGCCGTAGACCACCCGTCCTGCGGCAAGGGCGGTCGAAAGGTCAATGCCGTGCCGGAGGAGCGCGTCGATATCGAGGTAGTCCTTGGCCTCGGCGCGTTTCTGGACGACGGCCACTTTGGTTCCCGCCACATCAAGGGCTGACGCCACCCAAAGCGTCCGGTCCCGCACCTCGTCGCGCGCTGCCACCTGACCCAGGTGAAGACTGCCAAAGAACGAAAGGAGCACGGGGCCGCCACGTTCGACGCGGCATTTCAGGGTATTGGGGGCAACCTGAACGGGCTCGGCTTCTTTGAGGTAGGGAATCGACTGGATGAGTTCATCAGGGTCCATGGGCTGGTTTGAGAAGAAATCAAAATCGGCCGATGCCCGGTGGCCAAAGCGGAGCGCCAGGGCCGTTCCGCCGTAGAGGGTAAAATGCTGCGGCGTTGCGTCAAGCTCCGGCCACAACTCAAGTTGTGCCGGCGGCAGAATGCTCAGAATCGGCTCTAGAATCGCCACGCACTTTCTCCCAAATTGGTGAAGCAGTTGCGCTCAAAATCAGCCGGCACTTCACCGCTACATGAAAACAACATCTTTGAGATACTAAATAAATTGTTTGCTTTTGTCGACAGATCTTATCCCGTGGCAGACCACCCACGAGGCCGGATCAAGCGAAGCCAGGGATTGCGGGATACTAAAAGCGCGTTGTGGGTCCAGCCCACTCTTTTCAAGATTGGCGGATGTACCCAAAGGAAATGAGCAGCTAGCACACCCGTCCCTGGCCGCTTTTCGGCAGGGACGGTGCGGCAGCAGGTTGCCCCATCGTCATTCCCGCATGCTTCCGGCGGGGATCCAGCAACTGAGAGTTCCCTGTGCCCTGGCCCTGGGCTCGGCACCCGAAGAAAAGTGTTGACAATGATAGTTGTATGTTCCCGATTTTCACCATTCATACCAGCGGACATAACCCGCGCGGAACCAAACTGCAGCGTGTGCGTCAGCGTTTTATGCACAAGCTGAAGTATTTTGTCGACAAATACCTAGGGCATGTCGTGGACTATGAGGATTTTCTTGAGGAACTCGGGAAAGTCTGGGAGGAAATTTACCGGGTATTGTTTCCTGGCGGCAGGCTGGTGTGCGTCGTCGGTGGCGTTTGCCTCTCTCGCCGCCGGCTTCCGGGAGAAGGCTTGCCTCCAGCCCAGATTCCGGAAGCTCACTTCCCTGAGAGCTCTTTCAGCTCGTTGATGCGAGTTTGTTGTGGAATTCTCGATCGCCACCAACCGCCTTGTATATGGCAGAGGTGCTATTCTTAGCCATCGATCCTTGTGTGTTGCTAATAACATAAATAAAAGAGTTTTGTGTGTTCATAATAACAGATTGACAATTGCTATATATGATATAGGCTGGCTTCGAACAATCTTACGAGTTGTCAATTTAAGCGAATGTAGAAGCTGTTGTTGATAATTGTTGATGCGCTGACGCTAGCTGGATCCAACTCAATGCAGGTTTTCTTGGAACCGGATCTGATTGCTGTTTCTTCGAGAAGTGAGCGGGACCTCTTATGAACCTCCATTTATGAAGCAGGGCTTCCAGGCCAATAGGCTATTGGCGTTGCGAAGTCCGCGTGCTGAGCTGATCGCCCTCCATTCGAACTTCGTTAAACAATCCTGGAATACCCTCGGTGCTCCGTCATTTTAGTGGTGCAGGGCTGGAAGTTGCTCCGGTCGGGGACCTCCCGGTGCGCGTCCGCCGTGCCCCTGGAAAGTGACTGAACACAAAGTCTAAACCGTTAACAGGTGAGTTTTTGGCAATGCGGCAAGCCGTGGTTCCCTGCGGCCTGGCCGGGGCGGTGAGGTCCATTTTATCCCTTATATCAACGTGATAGGGTAAGGAGTGAGTGATGCAGGAGCAATTGCAGGAGATTTTTTCCCAGCACTATCGCAAGCGCGATGCGCTGATCCCGGTTCTGCAGGACATCCAGGGGGCGTTTGGCTACCTGCCGCCGGAGGCGATGACGGC
>Ga0255347_1006077_pt1 | contig 13363 bp, 24 predicted proteins | sample wastewater_treat_2_FD_192479 | JGI IMG/M metagenome (GOLD analysis project Ga0255347, IMG submission 192479) | Wastewater microbial communities from Lulu Island WWTP, Vancouver, Canada - plant24 | ecosystem: Engineered > WWTP > Wastewater > Unclassified | place: Canada: Vancouver, British...
GCTTGCAGAACAGCGACAATCGAATTTGAGAACAGAACCGCGATAATCGAATATGAGAACAGAACATTCGCAATTCCGCACGAAAATAGAACACTGGAGGTCAAATGTCACTAACATTACAAAACCCATTGAAAGACCCGTCGGCAGTATTAGATTATGCGTTCGACTGGACGGGATGGCTGGCAGCCGGCGAAACAATCACCGATCACACCATCACAGCCGATACAGGCATCACGGTTGACAGTTCAACCGAATATGCTGGCAAAGTCACCGTTTGGCTATCAGGCGGCACGGCTGGTATCAATTACAAAGTCGCGTGCCTGATTACAACGACCGAAGGACGTACCGACGAGCGCACAATCTGGATCAAGGTTGTGGAGCGGTAGACTTGCCGATAAAAGAACAATTGGCGAAAGTTGCCGCGAATGTGGCAAGTTGGTTACAGAAACTAACCGACTGGAGTTAACATGACAGGCGCGATTTTAGCGATAATCAGTGATACACATATCGGAAGTAGCACGGCCTTAGCCACTCCCGAATTTGAAGTCCACTCACGCTATGACATTGAAGCGCAAGTCACGCGATATAACAGATTGCAGGAATGGCTTTACAAGTGCTGGCTGGACTTTTGGGCATATGTGTATGAAAAGCAAGGCAAAGGACGCAAGGCAAAACGCTTGATAGTGGTGCATTGTGGGGATGTGCTGGATGGCGTGCACCACGGCTCTAATCAACTCATGCCCGAAATAGCAGACCAGATGAAGCTGGCATTTATGCTTTTAGAGCCGATTGTGCATAAGGCAAACGGCTTTTATGGCATTTTAGGTACGCCCGCTCACGCAGGAGTTGACCACGCCCACGAAACCGCGCTTTACGACCAGTTGGGAGCGGACGCAATAGGCTATCAGCTGACTTTAGACATTGACGGAACGACCTTTGATTTTGCGCATCATGGACGCGCTGGTGGCAGACCGTGGACGTCCGCTGGGGCTAACGTGGCAACCGAAGTGGCGATAGACTATGCGACACGTGGTAAGCCCTTGCCCAACTACATTATACGCGGGCATCGGCACGTTATTGACGATAGTGGCTTGAAAATCCCTGGAACGCGCGCTATCAGTATGCCAGCATGGCAGTTGCGGACATCGTACGGACATCGCGTTAGCCCGACCGTTAGGAGTGATATCGGCGGGCTTATTTTTGTTGATGGCGTGCTGGACGATAGTAAGATGCACTACAAAGGGCAACCCGACGAAAGGAAAGTTATCAAAGTATGAGAGAAAGTGAAATCATGAATGAACTATTAGCAACGTTAAGAGATGAATATTATCTTGAACCGCTAGACCCTGAAAATGAAGTCACGAACCAAATGTTGGCAACGGAACTTGGGATATCCCCGCGACGCGCTCAATCGATACTGGACGCCGAAGTCAAGGCTGGTAGGCTGACAGCACGTAAAGCGCGCCACCCTGAAAACGGACACCATATATTTGCGTACCGCAAGGCTGAAACTGCCTAACTTTCGTGCTAACTTTGGGCAGTTTTATTGCACGTAAGTCATAGCACTTTTTGGGGATTTTACGCATAAGTCATAGGACTTTTGGCGACCGTACATGACGCCATGCATGACCGACATACAAGACCGTCATCTATAACCGACAATTTTCACTTTTGCGTGATTTTGTTAGTTGTAAGTGACACTTTTCCGCCACTTTGTTGAGCAATAATCAAGTAACTGGTGATAATCGCTACCCACATGGCGATTTTGCTTTAATGGCTAGACAGGTGGCGATAAGTTGATAGCATGATTGCGATATTGCTATTTGCGGGCAGTTGTCGACAATATGTCGACGGTTGATTTTAGATTGGACGCCTGCCAGACCGTGAAACCCCGACTTTACTAAGATGTGATTTTAGTTTTGCCGAGAGTGTGTTACATTGTGTTACATTTGCATTACATTTCACCGACATTGTTTTCACGTCAATAGCGCATTTGTTCAAAGTTGCGTTCCAGTCGCGGTGCAACGCAAGCCGTATCGTTGCAGGTTGATATCACGGATTGTGATGTCAAAGTGCGCAACGGTGAACCGTTGTTAACTACCAAAGATTATACATTATCAGATTCATCAATTCAAGCTCTCAATCTTAAAAGACCGCTTATTCGTTCTACGGTCAAAAAACGCCACATATTCGCATTTTGCTTTTCAGGCGCGTCATAGTGCAAGTTACTGCCAAATTCGGATTGCTTGCCTATGGCTTTGGCTGGCTGGCGATGCTGGATTGCGGGTTTGGCGCGACTTTGGAAATTGGTCGGAAATTGGTCGGAAATTGCTTGTTTTTACCCTTGACAAATACGCATATATGTGTATAATAAAGACAAGATCAAACAAGGAGAAACGAAATGAAACTATCAGACATCATAAAAAATCAGTACATTGTAATAGACGCGGGGAGCGAGCCTTACAGCCACGATCTCAGCAACAACGAAATCGAATACTCAAAAGTCATCTCTGACACGGAGTTAGCCTACCCAAGCGACATCGAGCGTGAAAGCATCGTGAAAGTCATAAGCGAAAACGGAGCCAGCGACTTGGGCGACGAAAACAAGGTGCGAGTACTTGAGTTAGTTGACGTAGACGGCTATGAATTTGCGGTTTACGTGCCGGAATGGTGGATGTAACGAGACTGTTGAAAATTGCTTGACGAATTTGTGATTTTACCCTTGACAAATATGTTTATGTAAGTTAAAATAAAGACAAGATCAAACAAGGAGAAACGAAATGAACACAGGCAACATCTACACAAAAGAAATCACGGCAGACAAACCAGGATACACAATCAAAATCAACTTGACCCGTGATGCGAAAGACAGCTACATAATCGAACTTTGGGAAGGTGGCAAGAAACTCACCAGCGGGTCTGGAGTCATGGAAATTGGAACAAACGACCCTAATTACAGAAATGTGGTCGTGCTAAAGAAGACCTATCGCTTTGGTCGTGCCTACATCACAAAGGAAAAAGCACAAGAAATTGAAGACGCAATGGCAAAGTTAGCTGAAGAAAGTCCGAAACCCCAGCAGCAAATTGAATATGAAAACATACTGCCTGGATTGAATAAAATCAAAAAGGCTGTGCAAGAGCAGGCAGACTGGCAATACAAATTCAACCGCGCAATGGAAGACGAAGATGGCTCGTCAATCATGACACGCGCGCCGAAAAACGTGATTGAAGAAACCAAGAACGCATACCCCAAAGAAGCTGCCTATTACAAAGCGGAACAATACTCATACGCCAGCCATTACGCGAAAAGCTCCGCTGGACGCAAGGCAATGGAAAGAATACTGAATGGCGAAGACTACAACCAAGTAATCTTGGACATGGAAAACGAATGGTGCAAAGCGGCAGAAGAAGCCGTTTGGAATAACTAAAAGGAGAATTGAAAATGAAGAAACAGCAAAGCCCCAAAATGGGTCGTCCACCAATCTATGACGAGCCAATGAAACAAACCTCAATATTTTTGCCAATCCCGATGCATAACTGGCTAAAAGCACGCACTGTTCCGATGTCAATATTTGTTCGCGATCTGATAGCCAAAGAAATGGAAAAAGATAAGCGCATCGAAGAACCCCAAAAGAAAGCAGGCAAATAATGGAATACCAACGACTTGACGAAATGCTTGACTACCACTCACGCTGTGAAGCCGAGTTGGGCTTTGAAGCAACTGGCAAGTGCGAGTGTGAGTGCTGGATGTACGAGCGCGATGTTGACGGCTACGAATGCACAATCTGTGGAAGCCGCATCAGCGAAGACGAGTTTGATGAGCGATTTCCGCTCCCATTTCAGAAAGGACACGGACATGGAACAACTATTTGACGCAGTAATCACGATGACGATTTTAAGCGCGGTAGGGCTGGTGGTGCTGGCAGCGACTGCGATCTACGAAGCCTTTGAGAGGAACAAGAGATGAAAGAACAAGTTTACAAAGTGCCTTACTTCAACTACCACGGCTGGCGACTGGTGAAAATCACCGGCGTTTATCCCGAACCGAGACGAACGACACGTGTTGGCGTGGTGACTGTAAACGAGCCACACGACCGATTTAGCGTGTTTGACTTTCAGCTTGAGCCGGTCGACGTGGTACAGGTGGACGTGCCTTGCCACGGGCTGGTTTGGCGGATAAAAGAAAAAGAAAGTGCTCCAGAAGACACTGAAGCACTGCACGAAATGAACCCGACATCACGGGTAATCAACTAACGAAAGGATACCACAAAATGACTGAATTAGCAATTTACCAAGAAGGCACAATCATCAAGTCTTACAGCGATGTTGAAAGCGTCGCGAAGGCAATGGTGGCAAGTGGCTTTTTCAATGACGCCACGAAAATATCACAAGCGATCGTCAAGATCATGGCGGGCGCTGAAATCGGCATTGGCCCGTTTGGGTCAATGAACGGCATTCACATTATTCAGGGCAAGCCAGCGTTCGGCGCGAATGTCATGGCAAGCAAGGTCAAGTCGTCCGGACGCTACAACTACCGCGTCACGGAAATGTCAGACACAAATTGCACGATTGAATTCATGGAGTACTTCAATGGCGCGTGGCAGAACTCCGGCGTTTCAAGTTTCAGCATTGCTGACGCCAAGAAGGCCGGCACAAAGAACTTAGACAAATTCCCACGCAACATGTTATTCGCGCGCGCCATGAGCAACGGCGTTAGATGGTTTTGCCCGGATGTCATGAACGGCAGCACGGTTTACACGCCGGAAGAACTTGGCGCGGATGTAGATCAGGACGGTAATGTCATTGACGACATTGTGGAGGGCGACTTTCAGGAAGAAGCACCCCTCACGCCAGCCGAGTTGAGCGCCGCCGTGCAGGACACCAGAAGCACACGCGAGCAAATTCAAGCGGAATTGCCTGAACTCACGCTCGAGGAAGCCTGTAAGGCGACTGACAGCAACGGCAAGCTTTACATGAATAACACAGCGCGCGTTGTTGAAAAGATTGTTAGCGCGCTTTGGAAGCAGTTGCTCGAGAATCACCTCGAAGCTGACGAACGAGCCGAGGCGCTCACAAAACTGGCGAGCGCGATCGTAATCCTGAAAGCCAAGCAAGACGGCTCATTGAATTAGCGACAAAGGGAGTGGCACTCATGGATCTCCTTTTTTAGAGCCCCGCCGGTGGCGTTGTAACCGGCAGAAAGACTGAGATGGACGAAAAGAAAAGTTGCGCAAGTTGTAGTTACTTCGAGATGAATTTAGGAAAACCACGTGGGGAATGGTACGCCTGCTCGCTGCACAAAGTATACATTGTAGATGACAGCCAGGCTGAAACGTGTCCTGACTTCTGGAAAATCTTTACTCCGAAACCAGAGCCAGAGCAAAAACAAGAATGGTGGCGGTGGAAAAGTGGAAATGTACCAACAAACTATTTCGCGAAAGGACGAGATGAAGATTAGCGACAAGGCTAACAAGCTGATTGAGAACCTCAGAAAGTTTGCTGTCCAAGATGAGATTGGTGGACGGATAAACAAGGTTGCTGGTGCAAGGGTGGCGTCGTTTGAACTTGAAGACTACATTGCCAAGCTAGAAGCCGAAAACCGCGCGCTTAGGCATGCGCTGGAGTTGCGGGAGTGTGAGGAAACCGAGCACAAGCCAGACCCGCTTGATGGCGTCCCGTTCGTGTCATTGAGCAATGAAGAGATCGCCGCGATGACACCTGAGCATCCGCTGTACAAGTTGGTGAAAGGAAAAGAGGAGCGAAATGGCCAATAGACGAATGCTAACATCGGACATTTTCTCTGACGATATCTTCATGGAACTTGATGATGTTACGCGCTTATTGTGGATTGGATTGATAACAATTTGCGCGGATGATCAAGGAAGATTTCAGAACAACGATTTTTTAATAAAATCCCAAGTGTTTCCCGCTGATAAAAAAACACCCGCCAAAATTGCAAAATCTTTGCAGATTTTAGAGCAAAAGGGGTTGATTTACTGCTACGAAAAGGAAGGTAAATCTTTAGCGCAAATAGTAAATTGGTGGAAGCATCAAGCGCCATCATGGGCTGCCGCCTCGTTGTATCCTGCCCCTGACGGATGGACGGACAGGGTCAAGGTCAACTCCAAAGGCAACAAGGTACTTATGGAAAACTGGACTGAACAAGGCGGTTTTATGGAAGTACCTACCAAAGTACCTACTCAAGTACCTACCCAAGTACCTACCTCGGTAGGCACTGAAGTACCTGACCAAGTAGTATTTAAGGTTAAGGTTAAGGATAAGATTAAGGTTAAGTTAATAGAAGAAGAAGAAGACGCGCGCGCGAAAAAAATCGCGGATGTCCTGAATTCCTACTTTGACGAAATCGGCAATATTACGCCAGTCATAAAATCCGAAATAACAGAAATGCTTGACAGCGGCGTTCCACCTGAGTGGTTTGCGCTTGCGTTTCGTGAGTGTGCTGCGAACGATGTAAGGACGTGGGCTTATGCAAGGGCGATTATTGTGCGCTGGCTTAGCGACGGCAAAGTTTCTGACAATCGCAAGAACGGATCGCGCTCGGACAGAAAGCGCGCTAGCCCGCAAAGTGGTGGCGACATTGATGCATTCCGTGCGCTTGTAAGAGCGCAACAACAGGCAAATGAAACAAAACGCGAAGAAAGCGAAAGAGAGGATTAGCATGTATCAAAATATCACAATTATCGGCAATTTGGGTCGTGACCCCGAACTCAAGTTCACCGCAGACGGCAAGGCAGTCGCAAGCTTCAGCGTGGCAACCAGTCGCAAGTACAAGGACACGGACGAGACCACGTGGTTTCGTGTGTCCGTGTGGGATAAGCAAGCTGAAGCCTGCAACCAGTACCTGCGCAAGGGTTCGAAAGTGTTCGTCAGCGGACGACTGGCGTGCGATAAAGCGACTGGTGCGCCACGTGTTTATCAGCGCGATGACGGCTCATGGGGCGCGTCATTCGAGGTGGTGGCGAGCGAGGTGAAGTTCCTCGACAGCAAGCCGGAGCAAGCGCGGCAAGATGATGACTTCGTGCCGTTTTAGGGGGTGGGGGGATGACAAAAACACACGATGCTGAAAAGGTCAAAAGGCTCGTGAGCATTAGCGCAATCACTTTTGACGCGCTCAAAGGGTTTGTGATGAACCTTGAAAAACTACCAGAATGGCAAAAGTCGGCACTGCCTGATGAATTTGATAATGCATGTGATTTACTGCTGTTCGCTGGATTGAAACTCGGCGCGGTGTTGGTGGAATTTGATGCCGCCGGACGTGTTAGCGAGGTGGAGGAATGAACACAGACGAATTAAAAACAATGTTAGAGAAACACAAGTTGTGGTTAGACGATGAGGAGGGTGGGAAGAGAGCTGACCTGCGAGATGCTGACCTGCGAGGTGCTAACCTGCAATATGCTGACCTGGAAGGTGCTGACCTGCGAGATGCTGACTTGCGAGATGCTGACTTGCGAGGTGCTAACCTGGAAGGTGCTGACCTGCGAGATGCTGACTTGCGAGATGCTGACTTGCGAGGTGCTAACCTGGAAGGTGCTGACCTGCGAGATGCTGACTTGCGAGATGCTGACTTGCGAGGTGCTAACCTGGAAGGTGCTAACTTGCGAGTTACTGACCTGGAAGGTGCTAACTTGCGAGGTGCTAACCTGCAATATGCTGACCTGGAAGGTGCTGACCTGCGAGATGCTGACTTGCGAGATGCTGACTTGCGAGGTGCTAACCTGGAAGGTGCTGACCTGCGAGATGCTGACCTGGAAGGTACTGACCTGGAAGGTGCTGAACTGCGAGGTGCTAACTTGCGAGGTGCTAACCTCGATTATACCTGTCTGCCTTTGTGGTGTGGTAGCAAGGGGATGATAGTTGATAAGCGCATTGCAGCACAAATCGCCGCTCACTTCTGTGCGTTGGATTGTGACGATGCGGACTACTTAGCGGCACGAACTGCAATTTTAGAGTTTGCAAAGTCGAGCCATCTAGCAGAGGTTTTAGGTCTGTTAGAGGAGCATGAACAATGAGCCACCTCGAAGACACCTTACTCTGGCAAATCAAAGCCGCTGGACTGCCGATGCCGGAGCGTGAGTACCGCGCTGTCAAGGGGCGCATGTTCCGCTTCGACTTTGCGTGGACTGAGCCACACCACAGGTTGCTGGTGGAAGTAAATGGCGGAAACTGGGTTCGAGGCAGGCACGCGCGACCTCTGGGATTAAAAAATGACTATGAAAAGCTAAACCTCGCCATGCTTGCTGGCTGGCGCGTGATGCAATTCGACGGCACGATGATTAAGAATGGCGAGGCGCTGGACATGATTGCGAAGGCGTTGGGGGTGGAATTGTGAGCGATGTAACCTTGCACTTAGGCGATTGCCTCGAAGTTATGCGCTCCATGCCAGATAAAAGCGTGGATGCGGTGATAACCGACCCGCCGTATGACGCTATGACTCACAACGGCGCAATTCTCGAAAAAGAAATCAATTTTGAGCCACTATCCGATGTTAGTCAATTAGTTACAGAGTTTTTGCGAATCTCAAGAGGTTGGGTAATTGTCTTTTGTAGTCTTGAAATGTTAGGGGATTACAAAAGGGCTGCTGAGTCATCTTGGGTTAGAAGCGGATTTTGGGATCGAGTAATAAACATGCCACAACTTTCAGGCGATAGACCGGCACAAGCAGGTGAAGGAATCGCAATTATGCACAATCCAGGACGCAAGGTTTGGAACGGTGGCGGAAAGGCCTCAATTTGGAGATATGACGTCGAACGAGGAATGAAACAACATCCAACTCAAAAACCATTAGCGTTGATTAAAACATTAGTCACGCAGTTTACTCAAGATAGTTGCACCATAGCCGACCCCTTCATGGGCAGTGGCACAACTGGCGTGGCTTGCGTTCAGACGGGCAGAAACTTCATCGGGATTGAGATTGACCCTGATTATTACGCCATTGCAGAGCGCAGGATAAGGGACGCTCAGGCGCATGTGCCGCTACCGTTCGAGATGACTGGAGGCAAACGATGACAACCTGGACTAAACCAAAACCGATGCTGAAACACGAACGCGAATTATGGCGTGACGCGGTGCTTGACGCTGCCGAGGGCGACGAGGACATCGCGCGGATCGCTAAGCACTTGCAGACTGCGGTCAATGAGCGGTGTGGCAAGACGTCAAGGTTTGGCGTGGAGAGCGCGCTTGAGCTTTTGGCTGCGCTGGGTGTGTGGTTGGGTGAACACAAGTAGTGCCATCGCTAACCAGACGCGCCAAGAGCTGACTGACGAGCTTCTGGCGATGGGCTTTGACAGGGCGTCGCTGGAGGCTCTGGTTCAGGCTCTAAAGCACGCGAACGTGACCGGTTACGGCGCGCTCACAGTGGTGCTACATGGCGGTCAGATTGTTAAGTGCGACTTCAGCGGAACGGTGAAAGTTGAGCGAACCTTAAAAAATCTTTGAGATTTAGCAAAGTTGTGCTATACTAGAGGCATAACCAAATAGGGCAAAAGCCCGAACTCACGAGGAGCATTAGCCCCGGAGTTGCTTTCCAGAATTAATTTTAGCTAATGGAGGCTTTTTATGGATTTTGACCAAATTGTGAATGGCATCCCATTGATTTTTGTAGTCATGGGGCTGGTTGAGCTGGCTAAGGCTTTTGGCGCGCAAGGCAAGCTGCTTACTGGGCTTAGCTTTGCGATTGGCTTGGTGGTAGGTGTGCTATATCAGCTCAGCTTATTTATGCCAGCTAATTTTGCTGAATGGTTTGGCGCAGTTGTTTTTGGCTTGGCTTTAGGCTTAGTTGCCAGTAAAGTTTATGATGCGTTCAAATCAGCTTCAGCTTCTGCGCTGAAGTAAGCCATGAGCGGCGAGCAAATCGCCATTATTTTGGCAGCGCTTTTAGGGGGCGGTGGTTTAGGGGCTGCTATTGTCAATGCCTTAGCTGGACGGAAGAAGGTTAAGGCAGATTGTATGACGGCACTTTCTGATGCGTATGAGGCGCGCTTAGGAGCGCTCACGGCACGGATCAATTCGCTTGAGGCGAAAGTAGAGCAATCTGAAGTTCAGATTCACGATATGCGCGGGAAGTTAGCGGAGCGGGAAATTATGATCTTGAATTTACAGCAAGAGAATGCGGAACTAAAAGACGAGATTGATAAATTGCAAACGCAAATTAAGAACCGTGATAAGCGCATTCGAGAACTGGAGCGTCAGGTCGCTGAGCTTACAGAACGTTTGAACGCCATGAATGGAAGTGTGACGGGAGGTGAGCAGGATAGTAAAGATGACAAATAAAGGTGAAAAGATTACCTGGTCTAATCAGAGGCGCAAGCTATCTGAGCTTGTACCGTGGGAGCGCAACCCGCGGCAGATTAGTGAAAAACAAGCTGAAAGGCTTGTGGATAGCTTTGAGCAATTCGGGCAAGTGGAGATTATCGCTATCGGTCCCGAAAATCAGATATATAACGGACATCAGCGCTTGAAAGTCCTGAGCCAGAAGTATGGCGCTGATTATGAGGTTGACGTTCGAGTTGCCTCACGGGCGTTGACTGAAAAGGAACGGGAGAAGCTGACGGTCTATCTGCATAAAGGCGCTGCTGGGGACTGGGATTTTGATTTGCTGGCGAACGAGTTTGAGCTTGACGACCTGCTGGACTGGGGCTTTAGCGAGAATGAGTTGGGGATTCATCCTGACATCGATTTTGACGAGTTCGACGGTGAAGGCGATGGCGGTGGCAGTCGAATGATGAACGGCGATAAGGTGAGAGTGGTCTTAGGTGCGCTCATGTTCGACATTCCCGACCCCGACCATTCGATCTACAAGCTCACTGAAGAGGCAGATGAGGATGACGTCAGGGATAAGCTGCTTAGCCTGATCGCTATGGGAGAGCTGCCGTGAAATACGCCTTCCCACAACTGGACAGCAAAACCAGGTTCCAGACTTACAACATCGTCGCAAGAACACTGTTAACCAATGGGCATTCTGTCACGCCCGATATTGAGGATGACAGCGACGCGGTATTGTTTTCAGCCTGCGACGCACTGGACATGGTTCAGCTTAGGCAGTTGATGAAAAAGACAGATAAGCCAATTATCTTGGGTGGCTCTTATGCTTTCAACTTTTGGTCTGCAAGTACGTTCGCAGATATTGTCTGGATTGGTGAGGTGTTCGAGTTTGCGGAACTCAAAACGCTTGCTGACATTGCCGACCATCGCAGCGCTTACACTGGCACTCCCAAACAGTTATTCGCAAGCCAGCGGATAGATTGGGAGAGAGTGCCTATTACGCAGATAAGCAAGAATAAGTGTTACTACTGGGGCGGCGTGGGCTGCAAGAACAAATGCAGGTTCTGTTTCACATCATGGACTCACAAACATCAGGTTAACTCTAACGCGCGCATTTCAAGCGCGATAGCGACTGCCAGAAAGCGTGGTATTCACCTGATGATCTCCGCTAACGAATATACGGATGATATAGACGTGAAAACGAAAGACATGTTACTTCGCGACTATATCAAGAAGCCTGTTAAAGGTGCGTTGGTGCGCTTGGGCGTTGAATTCGCGACGGAGCGGGTGAGAGAGAAGATCGGCAAGCCGATTACAAGAAACGAGCTATTCGCAGCGATACAGAAGATGAATGTGGACAACGTCGCTTTGAAGTTGTTCCATATTGCGGGATATGAAAGTCGGGACGACTGGGAACAATACATTCTGGACTTGTGCGAGATGGTAACACGTTCGCCTAATAAACGACTGCTTCATCTCGAGTTCAACAATCTGCAATATCAGAACTACACGCCACTTTATCGGGAACGGCATTCAATCGACCCTGACAAGTATATCGACATAAGCACAACCAAACGATGGTTCGATATTCTAAGACAGCATTCAAGCCATGTTCTGGTTGGCGCGCCATCCCCGTTCAAGCACGTTGCGAGTCGGATGGTGATAGAGCTTGGCACGACCCGAGAGATTGTTAATTCTGGTCTCACAATGCTGGCGCGGAAAGGCAAGCACACGAATGAGGAATATTACAAATTATTGATTGACAGCGGCGTTTTGAATACGCCCGCTTATGCGCTTAACTTCCAGACGGGAGAGATAAAAAGACGGGCTGAATCTGACCACATAGGAGTTGACAATTGAGCGAGCAGAATACGCCAACACGTGCAGACGTGATTGCGATGAGACGCGAGGCAGTCGCAGCAATGCGGGCGCGCGTGAGTGTTTGTGGACTTGGTCGCGCTTACTTGTAAAGACGAGGGTGATATGGCAAAGATAAACTGGACTTTGCAACAATTCAATATTGACGATCTGACGGATTATTACAAGAATCCGCGTTCGCTTTCTGATAAAGAATTCAAGCAACTCAAGACTTCGCTTGACAAATTCGGCATGATTGACAAGCCGATTGTGAACGCGGATTCGGCGCATACCATCATCGGCGGTCACCAGCGCAAGCACGTTCTGGAAGCGAGTGGCGTAAAAGAGATTGAGTGCTGGATTCCCGACCGCGAGTTGAGCGACAAGGAAGTCGAAGAGTTGAACATCCGACTGAACAAGAATACCGGCTCGTGGGATTTCGACACGCTGGCAAGCGAATTCGAACTTGACGACCTGCTGGACTGGGGCTTCACTGAGATGGATCTCGGGATTTACCCTGAAGACGAAGAAGAAGGGGCAGAGGAAGAAGAAGTATTAAGACCAAAAAATTTCATGCGCATTCTTATCTCAGTTCCTGTTAATTCAGCAATAGAGGTAAAAGATACAATCGAATCGCTTAGCGATATTCCTGGGATAGAAATTGATTATGGTGCTAATTGAAAACAGATAACAGCCATATTAAAGCGAAAGTAAATCTAAGGATAAATCATCTTCCGGAAGGTGATATTTATGTTTTAGATTGTTATTCTGGAAAAGGTATTATTTGGAAAGAAATCAAGGACCGTACTGGAAGGAATATTAAAGTGCTTCCAATTGATATTAAAAAAGATAATATTTTTCATTTGGTAGGGAACAACTTGGACTTTCTGTCAACGATTGATCTTTCAAAGTTCAACGTGGTTGATTTGGATGCATATGGAACACCTTTCGAGCAATTGGAAATTTTATTTAAAAAAGAATATCATGGGACTGTTTTTGTAACTTTTATTCAAAGCATAATGGGCGCGATTCCATATAGATTATTGGAATCGGTTGGTTTTACAAGAGAGATGATTAATAAAATACCAACTCTTTTTTATCGGTGTGGATGGAATTACTTCTTACAATATCTGGCGAATAAAAACATAGATAAAATATATCATTATTCTTTTGACAGGAAGCATTATCTTTATTTTACAATGTGATTCTAAAGCTCCTATAAAGA
>Ga0255347_1006083_pt1 | contig 13357 bp, 9 predicted proteins | sample wastewater_treat_2_FD_192479 | JGI IMG/M metagenome (GOLD analysis project Ga0255347, IMG submission 192479) | Wastewater microbial communities from Lulu Island WWTP, Vancouver, Canada - plant24 | ecosystem: Engineered > WWTP > Wastewater > Unclassified | place: Canada: Vancouver, British...
AGAGATTAATGAGTCATTTAGTATGGTTTAATACAAAAAGAGTACATAAATCATTAAACAATCTATCTCCTATCCAATATATGCTAAAATATATTCCAGAGTCTCATATGTATGTGACTCATACAATAGGTTGATATTTATTTCTTTTCTTAGTATAATATTTGTGTTAGAAATAAACATAAAATAGCTTACTAGATTCATGTTTGAAAAAGAAGTAACAAATAATGAAGATGAAAATACTAAGAATATCGGTGTACAAATAAATGGAATTTCAATAACTGAAGATGAGTTTTATAAACAACTAACTATATCATCTTCTGTATTTATCCAAGAAGAATCACAAGAGAGGTTTAAGAAGGCCAATATTTTAATAGTAGGTGCTGGGAGTATAGGGAATCCAGTTGCTATTGAAGCTGTGAGGGCAGGTGCAATGAATTTAACTGTAATGGATCCTGATACTGTTGAGATTAGTAATTTATCTAGACAGAGATATACCACAGATCAAGTTGGTAAAAATAAGTCTGAAATGACAAAAGAAAATCTAAAAAAGATTAACCCTTTTGCAAGTATTGTAAGTGAACCTTTGGGGATGACAGTTGAAAATGCCAGGAAATATGTGGAATCTTCAGATATAGTTATTGATGCTGTTGATATTAGAGCTTTGGATATAATTTATGAACTTCATAAACAGGCATCTTTTCTTAGGAAGCCTGTTGTTGTTGGTTATGACTTAGCAGGAACTGCTATGGTAGTTGTATACAGATACGATAAGGGTAATATACAGCCCTTAAATGGAGAGCTTAATGAAGAAAAAATAGAAGAGTTTAATAAAGTTAAAAAAGCTCTTCAAAATGGCTTAATCTCTGATGCAGAATTCTTGAATTATACATATGAAGCCTTTACTGGACCAATTAATCCCTTAAAGGTTCCAGTTGAACAATTAGAAGAACTGATTAATAGAGAGCCGTCTGATAATAAAACATATCAGCTTGGAGCTACAGCTACTGTATTAAGTGCACTTATTGTGGAATCTGCTAAAAGAATTTTAAATAATGAGGATGTTAAAGATATAATTTCTGTTGATATATTCTCAGAAATAAGAAGATCTAATCCTAATGTTCTAAAAAAGATGTCTTTATTGCTTAGAGTATTACCCACTCTTAAACAAAGAAAAAATAGAGTACAAGAAAGTTTAAATAAAATAATATAGAATAAAATTATGGAAATTTCTGAAGAAAATGAGACCTCAGAGAAAGAGACTAATGAGATATTTTTTGGTGTTGTAGAAACACCAGAGGAGGATATTGAAAGATTAGAAGTAGTTACTGATAGATATATAAGAGAAGGGTATTTACAAGGTATGCCTTTTGCAAATGTTGATCTAGAAGCAAAAGATGTCGTAGGAGATAATGGTTTTGATCTCTTATATAATGCACTTGATGATGAAATTTTTGAGAAATTTATGGAAGAAGGTCTCCTTTTAAGATTTGTTGATGGTACACAAATATACTTAGATAAATATCATTGGCAGTCTATTAGATTTTTGGCTAAAAATAACAATGAGTGTGTTGGATCTGTAAGGTTGATAATAGATAACCATAGTTTGGATGCTAATCATTTTCCACTGCCAACTCTTTCAGATAAAGATATTCATATAGATCCTCAGTGGCAGGAGAATGTAAAATCTATTAAAGCAGAATTGTCTCAATTTGCAAAAGCGAAAGGTCCTAATGCTCCAGCTACTGTCTCTGTTGGACTACTAAGAGCTGCTGCACAGTATAGCAGACTACACGGTATAGAAGAATGGCTTGCTACAACAGATAATTCTGTAGTTAGGCTTCTTAATGGTTTTTTGTTTAATTTTGATCTTCCTAAGATAGGACCTTCTGTAAAATATCTTGGCTCAGAGTCTACACCTGTATATATTAATATAGAAGATTGTATTAAAAATGCAGAAAAGAAAGAATCAACGAAAAACATGGCACTTTTTCTAAGAGGTTACAATAATATCCCTGGCTTTGAGTGGTATAAGGGTATATAAATGTGCTAATCTATACATATGGAATTTTTGTTCTTGATACTGCTGAGTGCAATACTTATTTTCTTTGGTATATCTGCTTTAAAATCAGATAAGAGATCAAAGACAAATATATATTTTTTTCTATTTATTGTATGTGCAGTAATCTGGTTTTTTTCAAATTATTTCTCTAATGTTGTATCTGATTATCAAACTGCATTGCTTGCAAATCGTTTTATCTTTGTGTCTACAACAGTATTAGTTTGGATTCTTTTCCTTTTTGCTTCAGTTTATCCAGAATCAGAATCTGTAATTAGCAAAAGAAGTGAGAATATTTCTGCAGCATTTACAGCAATTGTGGCTCTTCTTGGTTTCTCAAAATATATAGTAGAGGATATTGCTCTTGAGGAAGGTTATTCAAGTATAAAATTTGGACCTGGAATGATTATATATATTCTTCACCTGATAATCTTTTTTCTGTTGTTTGTCTATATATTTGTTAAAAAATATAAGAAATTTACTGGAATTGAGAAAGTACAATTACAATATCTGCTCTTGGGAGTTGTATTTTCAATGATTGGAGTATCAATTACCAATTTGATTCTTCCAGTATTTTTTGATGTATTTTACCTTTCTGATTATGGACCTGCTTTTCTATTGATTTTTGTTGGCTTTGTATTTTTTTCAATAGTAAAACACAGGTTGTTTGGAATTAGATTTCTTCTGGGGAGGATATTCTTCTTAATCCTTATTAGCATATTTACAGCTCTAAGTTTTTTCTTCTTCAGTTATATAGCACAGTCGTTTTTCAAAGGCCCCTTTACAACAGGTTCTATCCTTATTTCTTTTGTTATTGCTCCTATATATTCTTTTGCATTTCTTTGGTTTAGTAAATTTATTCAAGATTGGATTGAGAAAAAATTTGTATACACTCAGTCACATCCAGCAGAAATCTTAAGTAAATTTCTTAAGCAAACAAGTACCGAGCTTGATATGGATAAGATAGCCGTATATACGATTAATACTGTTCGGAAGTTTCTAGATTTGGAAAAGGTAGGTATTCTCCTTTTTGATAAAGATAATAGCAAAGTGCTTTATAAAAAATTAATAGGATTTGAATTAAGGGGCATAAGAGATCTTCTTCAGGTAATAAATTACTGGCAGGATATAGGAGAAGATCCAGTAATGGTTTTAGATGAAGTAAAAAAATTGAATAAAAGAAATGAAAAAGATGTAAAAAACAGGTTGGATAGAATTATCCAGTGCATGGAAAGGGAGGGTATAGCGGTAATCCTCCCTCTGAATAGAAAAGTACAGTTAAATGGTATTCTGGTGATTGGTAACAAAAAGAGTTCTGCTCCATTCTCTGTTGAAGATTTGAAATTTTTGGAAGATATAATAGCAAATACAAGTGTAGCAATGGGGAGGGCTATTCTTTATAAGGAAGTTGAGAGCCTTAATTCTACACTTGAGGCAAGAGTTGCCGAGCAGACAAAAGATCTTAAAAAGAAGGTACAGCAACTTGATGAAGCAAGGCAAAGAGAACATGACATGGTTGATATAATGGGTCATGAGCTTAGAACACCAATAACTGTTGTTAAGAACTATTATCAGCTTATGGAAAACTTATTTAAGACTAATACAATTGAAGATAAGACTGTTGCTAAAAAATACAAAGAATATCTTAAAGTTATAAATGAGAATATTGAGAAAGAAATTTCTTTGATAAATGTTCTTCTGAGTGCTACAAAACTTGACAATAATCACATTGAGCTTAATAGGGAAGCGGTTGATATAATAGATATGCTTGAGGATGGCATTTCTGCACATATTGATAGTGCAAAAGAGAAAGGCTTATATATAAAATATTATAAACCACAGAATGTAAAAAAATTTCCCAAGGTATATGGAGATAAAATTAGAATACATGAAATAATAGATAATTTAACAAGTAATTCAATAAAATATACTAATAAAGGGGGTGTTAAGATAAAGGTAAGTCATGATAAGAAATTTGCAAAGATAGATATCTCTGATACTGGTATAGGTATGTCTAAGGAGGATTTAAAAAATATAGGCAAAAAATTTTACAGGTCTAATCAATATTTAAATAATAAAGGGAAGAATATTCAACTTGTAAGACCTGGTGGCTCTGGCTTAGGACTTTTTGTTACCTTTGGTCTAATTAAGGCCCATGGAGGGACGGTAAAAGTAAAAAGCAAGTTGGGGAAGGGGAGTACATTCAGCTTTACACTTCCTCTCGTTAAGCGAGTGGATAAAGTACAGGGAAGTGTAAGTAAATATAATGGAGATATGTTTGAGAAATTAGGCTTAAAGAAATGATTTGAAAACAGATTGCATCTCTTGAGAAATTCTAATTTTTAGATTATTATCTATATATAACTTTTTAATAAAGATATATGGATATTGAAAGCTTTAAAGTAGATCTTAATAAGTGCATTGATGATTTGATTGAAGACCTTGCTCAGATAAGGACAGGGAGAGCTACACCAGAATTAGTACAAGACATATTAATAAATGCTTATGGAACACAATCACCTCTTAAAAGTTTCGCAACAATAAATGCTTCTGATGCTAAATCGTTAATTGTAATCCCATGGGATAAAGGAATTACTGATAATATATGTAAAGGAATAATAGCCGCTAATATGGGTTTTAATGCAATTGCAGAGGGAGACCATATTAGAGTAACAATACCTACACTAACAGAAGAAAGGAGAAAAGAATATGTGAAAGTTATGAAGGAGAGAGTAGAAGATGCTAGAGTGGCAGTTAGACAGGTAAGACAGAAGTATATGCAAGATATAGATGAACAACAAAAGGCAGGGATGTCAGAAGATGAAGCTGATAGATTAAGGCAGGAAGGAGAAAAATTGGTGAAGGAGAGCAATGCAAGGATAGAGGAAATCAAGGAAAGAAAAGAAGAGGAACTTATGACTATTTAAAATATTCTATACATTTATGTCCGTAATTATTAATATATTACTTCTTCTTGTTGTAATTAGTGTCTTAACATTTATTCATGAATTAGGACATTTTATTGCAGCAAAACTAGTAAAAGCTAAAGTATTAGAATTCTCTGTAGGATTTGGTCCTAAGATATATTCTAAAAAGAAAAATGAAACAGATTTTAGTATTAGAGCACTACCCTTCGGGGGATATGTAAAAATACTTGGTGATGGCGATCCAACTGAGAGTAAAGAAAACAGAAAAGATAAAGGGAATCTAAAGAATAAAAGTAAACCTGCTCAAATGTTTGTTATGCTTGCTGGTGTAACAATGAATATATTGTTAGCAGTAGGCTTGTATACTTTGTATCTTGGAAATAATAATTGGCAGTTTGCAATTGGTGGCGAATATGATGATATTCATCCAGTAGGTGCTGTTATTGTTAAAGAGAGGGTCTCAGATATTCCATATATGTTGGCTGAAGACGGAGGTGCAAAAGATTCTGGAATGTATGAAGAAGGGTATATCATTTCAGTAAATGGTGAAGAGATTTTAGATTATGATGAACTTACTAATGTCTTGAGTAGCCTAAAGGGAAAAACAGCTTCTGTACATGCATGTGATACAGATAATAATTGTGATACTTTTGAGGTTTTAATTAGTGAAGATGGAAAACTAGGTGTTTATACAGGTTATAATTACAATTCGTATCTTGATTATAGTAAAAATAAGCTGTTTTCTGGTTTTAGTCACTCTATTAATGTTGTTAAGCTAACTGGAGAAGCACTTTCTTCATTAATATCAGATGCCAAAAAGACAGGAGATTATTCAGAGCTTTCAAATGCTGTGAGTGGACCTGTTGGAATTTATTTTATAGTTGATTATTTTAAAACTTTAGGTTTGATTTCATTTCTTGGGATACTTGCGGATTTATCTTTATCATTGGCACTGATAAATATTTTTCCTATTCCTGCACTTGATGGTGGTAGATTCTTCATACTTCTAATTGAATCGATAGTAAGGAAAGACTTAGATGAGAAAGTAGAGGCTGCTATTATTAACATAAGCTTTATTTTTTTAATTCTCTTTATTATCTTAATCATGGTAAAGGATATTGTTAATATTAATGAGTTGAAAAGTTTGTTTAAGTAGTGTAGTGTAAAGGTAAGAAATTATAAATTAACTGCTCATATGGCAATTAGATTAACAAAAAGAAATTCAGTTATATTTGCAGTAGTAATAGTTGTGTTATGTGGGTCATTGGGATATTTAGTATGGAGAGTAAATCAGCCTGAGACAACAGCACCAACAGAAAGTGAAGCTGGTGTGGGAGCAACTTATACAGATTATCAAGCATGTCTTCATGATGTTATGTATGGTCAACCGTGTAGTTGCTCAGAAGAGGGAAATAAAGAGTGCTATGGTTTTTTTGTTACCTGTCAATGTAGTACTGGTAAGTATTTTTGTAAGGATTGTATGACTCCTGGAAATGAAAACCCTTGTGATTATATATCTAATCAAGGTAGTTCTGGTCCTGTTGGCTCAGCATGTGATGAATCAAATTGTGGGGGTCCTTGTGGAGTTTTTACATATAAGTGTGGTTCTCGTTGTTATGATAGATCTTGTGGAGCAGAAGCTTGTAAAGAAGAGCCAAGTCCATACTGTGGTGATAGTAAGGTAAATGTAAGTGGTGAGGAGTGTGACCCTCCTAATAATCCATGTACAAAAGATGGTCATAGCGGGAAATGTTCTAGTACATGTAAGTGTGTACTTAATCCATCTTGTGGAAATAAAGTAGTAGAAGAGGGAGAAGAGTGTGATCCTCCTAATATGGGGTGTATACCAGAAGATATTATTGTAGTACCTGAAGGTGATGATCGTATGGTTACCGCACCAGGTATTTGTACAAGTGAGTGTAAGTGTGTGCCTAGATCGTACTGTGGAGATGGGAAAGTTGATAGTGGAGAAGAATGTGATCCCCCTAATACGAAATGTTATAACTATTGCGATCCTCCTGGCTCAGAATGTGCTATAAAAGATGGATATGGTATGTGTACTAACACATGTCAATGTGAGTTTGTTACTCCCTCGTCTTGTGGAAATGGTAAGTTAGATACAGGGGAAGAGTGTGAAAATGGGAATCCTTCTGGTGTTAAATGTCAGTGGTCTTCGTGTAATACTGAAAGTTGTAAATGTATTCAGTCTATAGTTGGTGTATCAAAAAGTGTTTCTGAAAAATGTGCGAATGTAGGAACTGCAGATCCTAAGGCTGAGTTAACATACACCATTTTAGTAAAGGATATTGGCAGAGGGGAAGTAATAGAAACTATTGAAGATGTTCTGGATCCAAAAGTAGTTAGTAAAGGATTGATTCCGACGGATATATCACATAATGGGAGATACTCTAATGGAAAAATCGTATGGGAAGGAATTGCCATACAATTTGCTCGGAATCCTGATAGTACTATAAGTGTGCCTTTTACATACAAATTGACAATAGATAAAAGTAATTTTGGTGTATATACAAACAATGTAACCTTGACAACTACTAAAGGGAATACTTTCCAAGCCAGTGCTACAATAAATGCAGATTGTATTGTTACTGCACCACAGACAGGGATATTTGATAGTACATTAGGTAGAATAGCAGGAGGATTTGGATTAATAGTTTTAGGGGGCTTCGTATATAGTATGCCAAGCAGAGTATTTATGTTTAACAGGCAGTCAGATGAGAGAAGAAGGAATAAATACAGAGTAAGATTTGAAAGTAAAATTTTTAAAAAATAATTTATCTCTACCTTCTTATTTTCCATACAAATACCATATTGATTTCCTTTACTATTTAGACTAGAGTAATAATATAAAGAATAGAAATGTAAATGGAAATTTAAATGGCAATTAGATTAACAAAAAAGAATTCAATTATATTTGCAGTAGTAATAGCTGTGTTATGTGGATCTTTGGGATATTTAGTATGGAGAGTAAATCAGCCTGAGACAACAGCACCAACAGAAAGTGAAGCAGCTCAAGATTGTAACCCTCCTTGTGGTAATAAACCTGATTTAGCAAATTGGGCAAGGAAGCCTTACCATCAAAGTATGAAGAATATTTCTGATTCATCTAAGGAGGATCAAGCAAAAGGATATTCTATTCCTTCAAGTATAACAATACCTGCTGGTGTTAGTGGAGAAATAGTTCTGTATTACAAGAGTATTGATAGTGAGAGCGGGAGTCTTGCATCATTTGAGTTTAATGGACAACCTTTTAATGTTAAAAGCTTAGATGGGAACAGAAGGGCAATTATAAATACAGGTTTACATGTAAAAGGTGGAGAGACATTTACAGTGAACTCTCAAATCTTAAATGGTAGTGGTGAATTTGCACCAGGTTGTACAGGCTCTAATTGGAACAGGTATTGGTCTTTAGGGTGGATTGCTCCTAGTAATGGTACTTGTGGTACTACTTTTGGTGGTCCTCCTCAAGGTGGACAGTGTACGCCCTTTGTACCTTCAAATGTTTCTGCAGATATATCTTGGGCTACAAGTTCTGGAAATAAAATTGTAAGTCAACAGTGTTGGGGTGACTGGATGGAGTGGAAAGGAGATTATGATTTTAATGATTATCTTTTAATTGTTACTGTTAAATCAGATGCTTCCTGTGGAGATGGTGTAGTAGGAAATACGGAAGGAGAAGAGTGTGACCCTCCTAATAATCCTTGTACAAAAGATGGTCATAGTGGGAAATGTTCAAGTACATGTAAATGTGTACTTGACCCATACTGTGGAGATAAAGTAGTAGGGACAGGGGAAGAGTGTGATCCACCTAATGATCCTTGTACAAAAGATAGTAAGCCAGGGACTTGTTCAAATACATGTAAATGTGCAGTTAACCCATACTGTGGAGATGGACAACTTAAAGATGACGAAGAGTGTGAAGTTGGTGATCCGGCAGGAGTAAAGTGTGCATGGAGCTCATGTAATCAGAGTGCATGTATATGTTTACTGCCAGGACTAAGTATATCAAAAACAGTAGTTAAGCAATGTACAGATGAAGGTAGTGAGAATCCTAAATCAGAGTTGTTGTATACCATAACAGTAAATAATACAGGTACAGGGCTAGGTCAGATATCAAAGATAGAAGATACCCTTGATACAAAAGTAGTTGCAGCAGGGATAATACCAACAGAAATAACAGAAGGAGGTAGTTACCTAGGAGGTAAAATCACATGGTTATTTAGTACACCATTAACTATTTCTCCTGGAGAAACAAAAGTGTATTCATACAAAATGATGGTAGATAAGAGTCATTTTGGAGCATATGCTAATACTGTAGTATTAACCCCAGTAAGTGGAGAGCCAATACAGGCAACAGCAACAATAAATGCAGACTGTATAGTGACAGTACCTCAAACGGGGATATTTGATAGTACGATAGGTAGAATAGCAGGAGGATTTGGATTAATACTTTTAGGTGGCTTTGTATATAGTATGCCAAGCAGGTTATTTATACTAAACAGGCAATCAGAAGAGAAAAGAAGAAATAAATACAGAGTAAGGTTTGAGAGTAAAATATTTAAGAAATAATTTTAATTATTTAAAGTTTAATGGAGGATTCTTCATCAACAACAATAGAGAAGGAGAAGGATAATGTTTCCCCATCCATAGGTAAATCTTTAATGGTAAAGCCTCTCTTAATTATATTTATTATTTTGTTAATTGCATTAATAGGACTTGTTGGTTGGCAGTATTCCTTTAATAAAAAAGTTTCTGAAGGCCTTCAAGGTGTATATATTACAGATATTACTGATAGAAGTGTAGTAGTATCATGGGTTACCTCGCAACCAGTCAAAACTGAATTAATATATTCTACATCGAATATAGATTTCTTTTCTCAATTTGATATAAAAGGTTCTAAGATTGGGTATGATAAAAGAGATTTGGAAGAAGTTGATGAGTTGGTGTATAAAGTAAAAAAGAGAGAAGAGTATTATGTGCATTCTGTTTTATTGAGAGATTTAGATCCAGAGACTCAGTATTTCTTTGGGATAAAGAATGGAATATTTTTAAATAGTACAGAATATGTTAATACTTTTACTACTACTAAGGAAAGAGAAGATGTTGAAGCTCCTGACATAGCATATGGAGATGTTTTAAATGAGAATGGAGAGTTAATTTCTGATACTTTATTATTCTTAAACTTAACAAACCTTGATGATACGAATCAGTCACAGGTAATAAGCTATGTATTTGATGGTAAAACAGGCTGGTCAGCTGATTTATCGAATCTTTGGGATAAAGATCTTAAAGATAAATATATAAGAGATGATTCTGCATATTTAAATATTAGGGTTGTTAATTCTGCTGGAGAAAGTAAAAAATTAATAAAATATGGAGATATTAGACCAGTAGAGAATATTAGTGCATATGATAATCTATCAATAGAGGAAAAAGAGGAAGAAGTAAAGGGTGTACTTTTGAAAAATGTGAATGCTGCACCACCAGGATATCTGAATTGTGAGGGAAGTGGTGGAGTATGGAGCGATGGAGTTTGTACTTGTCCAAGCGGATATAAATTAAACTCTAGTGGGTATTGTTACAAGGACTCTCCTACTTGTACTCGTCAAAGTGGAATTTGTGCATGTAATTGTCCTGCTTCATACTCAGAGACTAAACCTTCAGGTGAGTATGATACAACTACAGTATCATGTCCTACAATTGACAATTGTGGGAAGAGTTGTGGTAATCCTGTAAGAAAGACATGTTACAGGGCAAAAGCATCTAGCTGTACATGTAGATGTACTCCAACTTGTCCTGCTGATTATCCGATAACACAGAATAATGGACAGGCATCAGTAGAAAGAACATGTACAACTACTGATACATGTGGGAAGCTTTGTACAAGCTCAATTAAGTGTTATAAAGCTCCTGTTAATGTTGAAAAAATTGATGGAAAGTGTGGAGGAAATGCAAAAACATACAATTCAGAAAGTACACGATGGGATTCAGTGTTTTGTCAATCAGGAGCAGCTGCAGGTTATAATCCAAGTTCAGCTTTTCCACAACCTGGTGGAAGTGTGTCATGGAAGTGTCTTGGGAAGAACGGTGGGTCAGATATGTCTTGTACTGCTCGAAGAGAGACAAAGGAAATTAAAAATATAAAAGAAGAGGAGTGTGGCTATGATCCACAAATAAAGCAGCAATTTTACTGGTGTGAATGTAAAAATGGTGGGAAAAGTGCATGTGTAAGTGCTATGTATCTATACAATAACACCAATAGTTCTTGTGTTAAATATTGTGAAATGTCAGCTAATAGCTTTGTTAAAACTAAAATATGCGGAGAAGGAGAATTAGCTAATTGTAAATATGGATGTGAAGAAAAAGGACCAAATGAAAATGATACCTGCAAACCTACTCCTGTGGATATCCCACAGGAAGTTGATTGTAGTAGTAAAACAGATATGTCTTCTTGTCGTTTAGTAGGTTCAAGTTGTGAATGGTCTTTTGCGGAGCAGAAATGTACTTTTATCAATAGAAATACAAACTGTGCTACTATAGTTTCTGAGAGTAAATGTAATCTTGTAAATAACTGTGAATTTAAAGGAGGTAAATGTGTTGAAGTGAATTTGTTAAATTATAAGAATCCTGAAACAGATGCTGATTATTGTACTGGACTGCGTGATAAAAATGGAAACTTAATTCCAATAGGATATGGAGTTGGTTCAATAAAAACTCATGAAGGTACAAGCAGATGCTCTATTGATGTATCTGCTATGGAGGTTAATCTTGGGAATCAGATTCCTGGTTCTAACTATGATTCTGTTCATAAAAAAACGACTTGGGATGAAGGCTATAAGTGTGAGGTACAGCCATATCAAGAAAATGGCTATGGTTATAGCGTTATTGTTACCCAACCAAATGGAGAAAAGATTAGATATGCTCATTTAAAGTATGGATCTTGTGATTTAGTTGTAACGGGAAATTCAGGGAATCAGCCTTATCATTTACATATAGAAGTGGCTTGTTCTACGCCAGAAGAATGTGCAAGTTGTCTTGGCGATAAAAATCCATGTAAAGCTTTAGCAGGTGGATGTTTTTCGTGTTCTGATACTGTGAGAGCTGAGTCATTATTAAATAACAAATCTCCTCAAGCACAAAGTTTAATAAAGTCAAGGTACTTGTTCTCTCTAATTTCAAAAGTCCAAGCGGCTGAAGATGAGTATGTAAATCCTGCAGATTTGATAAAAGATTTAACATTACCAGGAGGAGCATACAAAATGAAGGTAGCTTCAACATCAGAACAGACTTATTTTGTTAAAACTGATGATACACATATTGTTTTCTTTGAAGATGATAATGCCAATGGGAAATTAGATGATGAAGAAACACTTTTGTCTCCATATGAGGTAGAAGCAGAGTATAAAGTCTCTTATGAAAAAGTATCTGATTCTTTTGAACTTTCTCTTCAAGAAGGGTTTAATTTAGTGTCTTTTCCTGTTATTTTTAAGAATGATAAAGACCAAGAAATAAGAAAAGCTAGTGAATTAATTGAATTTTTAAATAGTGGGGGAATAAATATTACAGGAATAACTGCATATAGAGGTGGGAAGTTTGTGCCATATGTTCTTCGAGATGGAAAAGGCTTTGGAGATGATTTTAATATACTTCCTGGAGAAGGGTACTTTTTAATGTCACATTCAAATGGTAAGTTTGTTTTTCCTGGGATAAAAATTAAGGATAGTTTAGAGATTCAGTTATATGAGGGTTGGAATCTAGTAAATATATATAACTCAAATAAAGCAAACTATTCGGGATTTGATGTTTTAAAACAGATGAATAGTCAATCTATTAATGCAGTTGCAATAAGTAAGTGGGAAGATAGCAGGTACTATACAGTAGCTTCTCAGAATGGCAAAGATTATGGTAATGATTTTAAAGTATATCCAACACGAGGGTATTTTGTACGAGTGATGAGTGGAAATGGAAAATTTTCTCCTAAATAATAGTAGATAATATGTAAAAGAGTATGCTATAATCCAGCAATTATTTGAAAGGAGGTTATCATGTCAGTTATCGTTCATGCTAATGAAAATATAGATAGTGCTCTTAAAAGACTTCATAGAGAAGTAATGAGAGAAAAAATATTAGAAACATATAGAGAAAAAGCATATAGAGTTAAGCCTTCTACTGAAGGAATTCAGAAGAGAAGAGAATGGGCTAAAATGAAAAGAAGGAGAAGAGCAGCTGCAAGAAGGAAAAAGTAATTTGTTAAGAGTAGGAAAATGTCTCTCCTTGAAACTATAAAAAAAGATATGATTGAAGCATCTAAGAAAGGTGATGTTGATAGTACAAACATCTTAAAATTAGCTATAGC
>Ga0255347_1006090_pt1 | contig 13339 bp, 12 predicted proteins | sample wastewater_treat_2_FD_192479 | JGI IMG/M metagenome (GOLD analysis project Ga0255347, IMG submission 192479) | Wastewater microbial communities from Lulu Island WWTP, Vancouver, Canada - plant24 | ecosystem: Engineered > WWTP > Wastewater > Unclassified | place: Canada: Vancouver, British...
GTTAGGGCAAATTATCCTGACAATATGATTTCGGAAAAATTTAATGCCTCTGGGTTGGTTGAGATAACCAGCAGCGGGTCTACGGGCGAACCATTCAGATTTGTTTTAAATAGAGAGGAAAAAGCCAGAAAGTGGGCAGGGTTATATCGCTTCTGGGACTGGGCGGGATACACTCTGGGTGATCGTATAGTAAATATCACAGTGTTTCCTCCGCGTGTTTTCAAGAAAATGAAGGCGCTGCAGTATTTGGAAACCAAATATTCGGGGATTCTTGGCCTTCCTGCCGCAGAGCTTTATACCGATAATGCACATTTGTTCATAGACAAAATAGTTCAGTTTAAGCCCAAAGTTGTCCGTGGTTATAGTTCAACGCTCTCATATCTGGCGCAAGCTTTAATTGATACCGGCACTAAGCTCAAGGTTTCCGCAGTTTGCACAACTGGTGAGACCCTGCACGAATATCAGCGCGAAATGATAAGCACAGCCTTTGGCTGCAAGGTGTTTGATGGATATGGCGGCGAAGGAATGGAAATAGCCGCTCAATGCGATCACAATGATGGTTATCATATAAATGCTGAGAATGTGTTTGTGGAGATTCTAAACGAAGACGGCAAGCCTTGTAAGCCTGGCGAGGAAGGGCAGATAGTACTCACGGATTTGAACCGAAGTTCTATGCCATTCATTCGATACAATATACAGGACTTGGGAGTCCCATCAGAACGACAATGTTCCTGCGGAAGAGGGCTTCCGATGCTCGACCGCATCTCTGGGCGTCTTACGGACGTTGGGGTGACACCTTCAGGCAAGCTTATTTCGTCATACTTTTTCTCAACCCTGTTTAGAAAAGTTGTGCCGCGGATAAAGCAGTTTCAGGTTATTCAGGAGCAGCGCGATCGTCTGCTAATCTATATTGTCCCGGGAGAAGGCTTTGAGGAAGTAAGAGACTTTTTGAATCGCAGCATACAAGAAGGCGTTGGATCGGATGTTTCGTTTGAGATTAAAACGGTTGACGAAATTCCTCTTGCAAAGAGCGGAAAACGGCGTTTGTTTGTTTCCAACTTCGGGATCAAGCCGGTTGGAATGACTGAAGAGGACGGATAGTCAATTTGAGTCGGGATAAGAAACCAGTCAAGGTTTGTGTGGTTGCTCCATATCCACCAAGGAAAGGCGGCGTGACCGTTCAAACGGAGTTGTTGGTCCGAAACTTGGAAAAAGACGGCTTCACCGTTCTTAAAGTCGATACAAATTTACAATGGCTTCGGATTCGCGGTCTAGGCCCATTAAGGCTGCTGCTCCAGCCATTTTTTATTCTCTGTAAATTGCTGATCAACGTACCGAAAAGCGATGTAGTACATTTTGAAAGCGCCTCCTATTGGGGATTTATGCCGACTGTTTTGGGTGTTCCAATTGCAAGATTGTTTGGAAAACGTTCGGTTATTTCATACCACGGCGGTAAGGGTCCTGATTTCATGGATCGTCATCCCCGGCTCGTAAAACGGATTTTCAAATGGGCTGATGTGCTTACGGTGTGTTCCCTGCAGCTTCAAGATGCATTTCGGGAAAGAGGTGTTTCCAGTATACTTCTAAAGAATATGTTCGATTCAAACGTGTTCAAATTTCGAGAACGTACAGAAATCAAGCCAAGGATTATGTGGTCGCGGTCGATGGATCCCATTTACGACCCACTTGCTGCGCTAAAAGTTTTTGACATCGTTCGAAAAAAGTATCCGGATGCCAAACTCGTAATGACGAGCAACGGGAATATGATGCAGACTGTTAAGAGTTATGCTGAAACCCACGGATTAGAAAATGTAAGTTTGCCCGGCAGGGTGTCACTTGAAGAACTTGTTAGGCTCTTAGATGAAGCCAGCTTATATCTAAATACTAGTAAGCAGGATGGGCTGCCCACGTCGTTGTTGGAGGCGGCAGCTTGTGGTCTCCCCATAGTCACAACGAATGCTGGCGGGATTGTATCCTTGTTCGAACAGGGGCAGAGTGCATTGATCAACCAGGTGGGGGATGTTGAGAGTATGGCTGCTTCGTTGCTGTATCTGCTCGATAATCCCGAAAAAGCGCGTGAAATGGGCAAAGCAGCAAAGCAGATTGCTGAACAATATACCTGGCCCAATGTATCAAAGGACCTTGTAAAAATCTATGGCATTGCCGATACATAATATATAGGCCCGGGGTCACAAGGGGAAAAAATGAGGTTATCTGGAAAAAAGATACTGGTTACAGGCTCAGATGGTTTCATCGGTTCACATTTGACCGAGGAATTGGTCAGAAGAGGCTTCGATGTACGAGCTTTCGTTTACTATAATTCCTTTAATTCTTGGGGATGGCTCGACCACTCTGAAAAGGAAATCGTAAAGTCAATTGAGGTAGTTGCCGGTGACATTAGGGATCCTTTTGGCGTAAAAGATGCTATGACCGGCTGCGATGTGGTTATGCACCTGGCTGCGCTCATTGCTATTCCTTACTCATACCGAGCACCTGCTGCGTATGTAGAGACTAACATTAATGGCACGTTAAACGTGGTTCAGGCTGCTCGCGAATTAGGGTTGGAGAAAGTTGTTCATACATCCACAAGCGAGACCTACGGCACCGCAATTTACGTTCCCATTGATGAAAACCATCCTCTTCAGGGTCAATCCCCTTATTCCGCAAGCAAGATTGGCGCTGATCAAATGGCATTATCATATTACCGTTCTTTTGGAACGCCTGTCAGTGTAATTCGGCCATTCAATACCTATGGCCCGCGTCAATCTGCTAGGGCAGTTATTCCAACGATAATCACACAGATTGCCCGCGGCGTGAAAGAGATTAAGTTGGGTGCTCTTCATCCAACCAGGGATTTCAATTATGTGAAAGACGTTGTTGATGGTTTTATTGCCATTGCAGAATCTGATGCCACCATTGGAGAAGTGACCAATATTGGCAGTAACTTCGAGATTTCCGTAGGTGATACCGCCGCCCTGATCGCTGACATCATGGGCGCCTCAATAGACATAGTCTGTGAAGAAGATAGGCTCCGACCCGGCAATAGTGAAGTGGAACGGCTGTTCTCATCTAATGAGAAGGCGAAGAAGCTTTGCGGATGGTCGCCTAAATATGGTGGCAAAGAAGGTTTCAGGGCAGGTTTGACTGAGACTATAGCCTGGTTCAGTCAATTAGAAAACTTGGCAGGCTACAAAACCGACATATATAACATATAGGCAGGATATATCATATTGCAAGCTATAATACTGGCGGGCGGAAAAGGGACTCGTCTAAAACCATATACAACAACAATACCTAAGCCATTAGTGCCGGTAGGTGAGCAGCCAATACTTGGGATAATACTGGGGCAACTCCGAGAAGCGGGTTTCAAAAAGGTAACCATTACCGTGAACCATATGGCCGAACTCATTATGGCTTTCTTTGGGAACGGTGAAAGATTTGGTATCGAGATTGCCTACTCTCTGGAGGATCGTCCATTGGGTACGGTTGCACCAGTCAAATTGATTAAGGATCTTCCAGAGCATTTCATTGTAATGAACGGAGATCTACTTACCGACATCGATTATGCCGCCGTTTACAACGCGCATATAGCCTCGGGAGCGGAACTTACCATTACCACTTTTAGACGCGACAACAAAATCGATTTTGGCGTTATCGATGTCGACGAAAACACTGGGCGTGTGGTAGGATTCCGCGAGAAACCCAACTATCACTTTGTAGTTAGCACCGGTGTTTATGTGTATAGTCGCGTGCTGCTAGACCGAGTGCCGTTAAATCAACCGTACGGATTAGATAACCTGGTTTTGGATATGCTGAAAGACGGTGTGCCAATAAACACATACGCACATCAGGGATATTGGCTTGACATAGGGCGTCCAGATGACTATGAACAAGCCAATCTGGACGTTGAAAAGCTTTTACAGAAAGAAACCGGATGATAAAAGCTCTGATATTTGGTGCCAATAGCTTCTCGGGTAAACATCTGGCAGCTAAATTGGCAGATATGCCTGAAATGCGAGTTTACGGTGCAGATATTGTGCCGGGGTCCGGCTCTTTTGATGAATTCGCCATTGTCGATATTGGTGACCGTGAGCAGGTCGGTAAAATTGTAAATGAAGTGCAGCCAAACTGGGTGTTCAACCTTGCAGGCTTGGTTAATGGTTCGGCTGAGGACATTTATCAGACCAACGTTATGGGTACGGTTTACTTATTAGAAGCCGTTCAAACCCATGTTCCTAAAGCAAGCGTCCTGCTTGTAGGATCCTCAGCAGAATATGGAATGGTTGCGAGCGAAAACCTACCTGTAACTGAAGATTTGGAATGTAAACCGGTCGGCGCTTACGGGACAAGTAAGTTTGCGGCAACTATTGTCGGGCAGAGCTATGTCCGGCAATATAATCTGAAGATCGTTATTGCGCGGCCGTTCAACATAATAGGGGCAGGAATACCCGAGCGATTGGTACTCGGTGCGATTATAAATCGAGCGAAAAAAGTATTGGCGATGCCGGGAGAGCCTGTCGTAAAAGTGGGTAACCTAGATAGTCAGCGTGACTTTGTTGATATTGCCGATGTCGTTGATTCATACATTGCTATGCTTAAATCCGAGCAATGGGGAGAAATTTTCAACGTATGTTCGGGCAAGCCGTACCCAGTTCGTGGGGTTGTAGAAATGGCTTTAGCAAGGTCACCACGAGCTATAAAGATAGAAATTGATCCGGCATTGTCTAGACCAATAGATTTGCCGGTTTTGTATGGCAGTTATGAAAAAGCTTCAAAGGCATTTGGTTTCGAACCAAAAATTAGTATTGAGGAATCTGTATCCGCAGCATGGAATCATGCTATGGAGAAAGTGAAGTGATGATTTTTATACAGGTATTGAGCTGAACGTTGCAAGGAAATCGGTGAAACTATAATAATTAGAAGTCTAAGGAGGCTCACAATTGATTCCCCTCGTTGATCTAAACGCACAACACGACAAGATAAGAAAAGAATTGGATGCTGCTATAGCCCAGATAATAGACTCATCAAGTTTTATAATGGGGCCAGCAGTTAAGGAGTTGGAGGCAGGTTTTGCTGCTTTTTGCGGTAGTAAATTCTCCGTTGGCTGCTCCTCGGGTACCAGCGCGCTGCAATTAGCGTTGGAAGCTTTAGGCGTTGGACCTGGAGATGAAGTTATAACTATTCCACATACGTTTATTGCCACAATCGAAGCGGTTTCGCAGTGTGGAGCGAAACCTGTGTTCGTTGATATTGATCCCGCCACCTATACTATGAACGTCGATCTTCTAGAGAAGGCGATCACACCGCGCACAAAGGTTGTCATTCCCGTTCATTTGTATGGTCATATTACTGATATGGATCCGCTGATGGAGATCGCTAATCGTCGAGGCTTGAAAGTCGTCGAGGACTGCGCGCAGGCTCACGGAGCGGAGTATAAAGGAAAGAAGGCTGGCACGTTCGGTGATGCTGGTTGTTTCAGCTTCTTCCCAGCAAAGAATCTTGGGGCGTTTGGTGACGCTGGAGCAATTACCACAAACGATGAAGCTCTTGCAAAGAAAATGAGCCTTCTCCGAAATCACGGTCGCCAAGCTAAGTACGAACACGATATGATTGGCTACAACGATCGTATCGACACCCTGCACGCAGCCATTTTGAATGTAAAGTTGAAATATCTTGCAGGTTGGAATGATGCGCGCAGAGCAAATGCGCAAAGGTATAATGAAGCCCTAAAAGGTTCTTCTGTCGAGACTCCAATAGAGAAAGACTGGGCAAAGCATGTTTATCATCTCTATGTGATCCAGCACTCAAATCGTGATGCGCTTCAAGAGCATTTGAAAGAGGCAGGAATAGCAACCGGAGTGCATTATCCAATACCGCTTCATCTGCAGCCGGCTTACAAGTTCCTGGGCCACAAAAAAGGAGAATTCCCAGTAACTGAAGCAGCAGCAGAGAGAATTCTCTCGCTCCCCATGTATCCTGAGCTTTCAGCGGATCAGATTGCTGAAATAGCGGCAGCTATTAAGAGCTTCCAGGGTTAAAGTTATCTTCTGACAAATCATTATGCCAGGGGAATCCGTTATAAAATCGGTTCCTCTGGCATATTTTTAGTACTTATTTTCGAAGTATTTATTCACTAATCGGCTGGTCGTCTTGCTTCGTTTCCGAGCCGGTGTCAGCTTTCGTTTTGGTTGGCTTAGGTGATAGTCCAGCGATAAGAATTAGAGCACCTAATAAAAATCGGATAACGCCACTGATATAGCTTATTGTCAACATCGTACCATCCGAACGGGCGTAAAACAACGCGCTTAGTAAATCGAGGAAAAATTCAGGGCTTACCAGCATAATAAGCCCTGATATCAAAGAGAGCACTCCTATTATCCAAATTAGTGTGCTAAAAAGTGTGAGCTTTCTCAGGCCAACATACAGAAGAAAAAGACCCAGGAAAAACGATATGATCCCCAGCGCATAGAGCGTAACCTGCCGCTCATACAAATGTCCCTCCCAGAATGACCAGAACGCTCTTGGTTGGAATACCTGCAGCACACTTATCAGCATTGCTAGCAGTCCTATCACCACGGTAATCCTTCGCACGGTCATTTTCTTCTCCTTTTTACGCCTGCACCATCAAAGTTTAGCTAACACAAGGCCAGTAAGCATCGCTCGTTATGCGCTCTCCAATGTCCACCCCATAAAAATCACCTATCGGCTCGAAAAGTTCCGGGTTATTCTCCCAGATTTGACGGGCGGCTGAACGTACTACATCTACTCCTGTTTTCGTCATCATACCCAAGGGTCTTCGAGTGGGACCTGCTGGCATCCCCAGTCCGTTCATCAGAGTTTTTACAGCCAGAGGATTCCGATACCTATCCTCGACCATAACGGTCTGTCCATTGGGAAGCCGCCGCTCGTTCTTCACCTTGACTGTCACAATCGCAAAAATTGGCGATAGCGCATCACGCAGGTTTGTTGCCTCTTCTATATTGCCGGCTAGAATAAGCCTGACCATTCGCTCTACAGCGCCAGGCACCACATTACTCATTACGGATATTACACCGGACGCCTTTATTCGCTCGTCGGTCATCATAGAATAAGTGATGTCGTCGTCGCCAGACATAATGGAAAAATTGTCGCCACAAAGCTCTCTAGTCTTTGCCATCCGCTCCAAATCGCCAGTAGCCTCTTTTACCGCGCAAACATTAGGGTATTTGGAATACAGGATGGCAAGATCTTCTGGAGTCAGAGCAGTGCCCGTGCGCCCGGGAATAATATAAGGAACTATCGCAACGTCGCTCTTGGCTGCCGCGACGGGAGCATAGTATTCGTCTCTAAGCTCTTGTGATGAAGGCCCGTTGTAGTAACAGTCGACCAGGAGAACAGCTCGTGCACCGTGATCGTAGGCGTGAAGAGTACTTGTCATCGCTTCGTCGGTGGAGTTGCTGCCCGAACCTGCTAAAAGTCCACACTTGCCTTCGGTCATTTTAACTGCTTCGACTACCAGATCATTGTGCTCCTGCCAATTGACTGATGGAGATTCCCCTGTTGTCCCCATCGGCAGAACGCCAGATATGCCTTGAGACATCTGAAACTCCAGGTTTTTTTTAAAACCCGCCCAGTCTATTCCTCGATCCTCTAGAAACGGCGTAATCAATGCTGTCCAAGCGCCTTCAAATTGCATCTGGTAACCTCCTGGCTGTTACGGGCTGAACTGCCTCGCACGAAAGTTACTACATTTTACAGTTACTGAGTTGTTTTGGCAATTGCGATTTGAGCTTAAGTTGTTTGTCAATATCCGCATCTCTGTGTTAGACTGAACAAGTAGTTTTGTATTCATACGGGGGATTTTATGCCGGAAAAATTAGTTAGAGATTGTGTGCTCAGACTTCGCCCTTATGTGCCGGGCAAGCCCATTGAAGAGGTTGAGCGAGAATTTGGTATTTCCAACATTATCAAGCTAGCATCGAACGAAAATCCACTGGGGCCGTCGCCTGCTGCGTTAGCAGCTATGACACGCGCCTTGAAAAATGTCAGCCTTTATCCAGATGGAAATTGCTTTAGTTTGAGAAAAGCATTGGCTAAGCACTTAGGGGTCGAGCAGGATCAACTTATTTTCGGCTGCGGGTCTGATGAAATAATATACTATCTTGGATTGGCTTTTTTGGGAGCTGGCGACGAAACAGTTCAGTCGACTACAACTTTTTCCGAGTATGAGACCATTGCCACGATATGTGATTGCAAGGCAAATATGGTTCCCATTAAAAACTACGACCTCGATCTTGATGCTATGATTGATCGAATCAACGACCACACTAAACTGGTTTTTATGGCAAACCCCAATAACCCGACCGGCACTATGGTTACTCACGCTGATGTAGAGAAATTGCTTTCACATCTTCCCGAAAACTGTCTCTTGGTGTTGGATGAAGCATACTGTGAATATGTGGAACGCTCTGACTATCCTGATGCGCTCAAACTGATATCCGAGGGAAAAAATGTGGTGGCACTTCGCACTTTTTCTAAAGTATATGGGTTAGCCGGCTTGCGAATTGGCTACGGTATTGCCCGCCCGGACATTATCCGATATCTGGAACAGGTAAGAGCGCCATTTAATGTGAACAGCATAGCTCAAGCGGGGGCAATTGCCAGTTTGGACGACCCTGGACAGGTAGAACGTTCACGGAAGATGAATTCGCAGGGTAAAACCTATCTTTACGGTGAATTCGATCGATTAGGTCTTTCGTATGCACCAACAGAGGCTAACTTCATCTTTGTTGATGTTCAACGTGATAGCGTTGAGGTTTTCAAAGAGCTTCTCAAACGGGGTATTATTATTCGTACCGGCGATATTTTCGGCATGCCAACGCACATAAGAGTGACTGTGGGCACGCCGGAACAGAACGCCAGGTTTATCCAGACCCTTGAAGAGGTGTTGAGTTGATTATAATCTTAACTCCCCAAGCTACCGAAGATAACCTTCAGGACCTTGTTAGCAACCTGAAGGATCGAGGCTATGGAGTCCATGTATCTAAAGGCGTAGAGAAGACAATTGTAGGTGCTATAGGCGCGCCTGAAGAGGACAAGGCGATCATTGCCGAACAGATATCTTCCTACAGCTTTGTTGAGCGCGTGGTTCCTATTCTCAAGCCATATAAGATTGTTGGAAGGGAGTTCCACCCCCACAAAAGCACCATAAACGTTGGGGATGTAACTATCGGTGGCGACAAAATCGTGGTTATGGCGGGGCCCTGCTCGGTTGAGAATGAGGAACAGACTATTCAATGCGCGAGAGCTGTGAAAGAGGCGGGTGCATCCATACTGCGTGGTGGTGCCTTCAAGCCAAGCACTTCCCCTTACAGCTTCCATGGATTAGGCGAAGACGCTTTGAAAATCCTTCAGGCGGCAAAAGATGATACCGGGCTGCCTATCATAACGGAAGTAATGGACGGACGGCATATCGAACTTGTGGCAAAATATGCTGATATTCTGCAAATCGGCACCAGAAACATGGCTAATTTCTCACTATTGAAGGACCTGGGTGAGATCGATAAACCAGTTCTGCTTAAGCGAGGAATGTCTTCAACCATTGAGGAATGGCTGCAGGCGGCGGAATACATCGCTGGGAGAGGGAACTACAACATATTGTTGTGTGAGCGAGGTATCAGGACCTTTGAGACTTACACCAGAAACACCTTTGATATCAGCTCCATACCGGCCATATCTGGGCTTAGCCATCTGCCAATAGTTGCCGATCCTTCACACGGTACTGGGAAATGGCAGCTTGTAGGGCCGGTATCAAAAGCGGCGGTTGCTGCCGGAGTGGATGCCCTGTTAATAGAAGTTCATCCTAACCCGGAAAGGGCGCTCAAAGACGGGCCGCAATCCCTCAAGCCAGACAATTTTGCCCAGCTAATGCTTGAACTAAAAGCTGTTGCCCAGGCGGTTGGTCGTTCGATATGACAGCCGGAAGCGAGCACCATTTCGATACGATCGGTATCATAGGTGTTGGCCTCATTGGCGGCTCCATAGGGATGGCTGCCAAGAGCCGCGGTCTCATAAGGCGTGTTGTCGGCATTGGGAGAGATCCGATTAAGCTGAAGAGAGCTAAGGACCTCGCGGCAATAGACGATTTCACTACTAATATGGAGCAAGGCGCGGCTGAATGCAACCTAGTTGTCGTGTGCACCCCTGTAAAGCTCATTGTGCCCACAATTGAACGCATTGCACCGGCATTAAAAGAACATGCCATAGTAACTGATGTAGGAAGCACAAAATCGGAAATATGCCTTGGCGCTGAAAAGGCACTACCTCCCGGCAGGCACTTCGTTGGAGGTCATCCTATGGCGGGTTCCGAGCAATCTGGAGTCGAGGCGGCAGCCCCGTACCTGTTCCTAAATGCCACTTACGTGTTCACTCCCACTTCCAACACGTCTCTAGACGCGTTACAGCGTGTTGTTGACTTTACCGAAGGCTTAGGAGCTCAAGTAACCCTTATGAAGCCGGAGGATCACGACCGGAGTGCCGCAGTGATCAGTCATATTCCCCATGTTTTGGCTGCTACAATTCTCCAACTGGCCGCTTCGGAACAATCGCACAGCGGAAAAGTATTTCATCTTGCGGCGGGCAGCTTTCGAGACTTAACTCGGGTTGCAAGCAGTCCTCCGGAGCTTTGGCGAGATATCTGCCTCTCGAATCGGGAGGCAATTTCGGATCTTTTGGAGCAATACCGTGTGCTTCTTGCTGCCGCTCGTGATGCAATCGCCGCTGGAGATGAAGCCGCAATCGAGGGTATGTTTGAAAACGCCCGAAGGCTTAAAGAAGACTATCTAGGTATGAAGGAGCGACCCCAAAGCTGAGACGACCGATCATTGCAATTGATGGCCCTGCAGGATCTGGAAAGAGTACTATTGCCAAAAAATTGGCAGAGATTCTGGGGTATATCTACATCGATACCGGTGCGATGTATCGCGCGGTTGCCTGGAAATCACTTCAAGAAAGGCTCGATATATCTCAGCAGGCTGAGATCACGACTCTTGCCGAGGCTATGGACATTCGGTTTTTGCGTGGCAATGGTCAGAGAATATTTGCGGATGATACAGATGTCTCGGAAGCGATCCGCACGCCTGAAGTTACGCGATTATCCTCGCCTGTTTCGGCTATTCCTGGTGTTCGTAAACGGCTGGTTGAAATGCAGCGTGAAATGGGAAAAGAGGGTGGAATTGTGATGGAAGGTCGCGACATAGGCACCGTGGTATTTCCTGACGCTGAAGTCAAAATTTTTCTTACAGCTTCTTTGGAAGAACGTGCACGAAGGCGGGCGGCTGAACTTGAAGCTAAAGGGCAAAAAGCAGACCCAAAAGTTGTCGCCAGTGAAATCAAAGAACGCGATGAACGAGACTCCACCCGGCAGCATGCACCATTACGTCAGGCTCCTGATGCTGTTCACGTTGACACGGACGGAATGGATATAGAACAGGTCGTTCAAACAGTGTTAAGCATCTACAGAGAGAAGGTCGCCTGATGTTGTATTACATCGGTAGGGCGATGTGCAGGGTAATACTCCGAACACTTGGTTGGAGAGAAACTATAGGGTCTAAAAGGATGCCTAAAGAGGGTGGGGTGATCCTTGCTCCAAATCACGTGAGCTATCTCGATCCCCCGCTTGTTGGTTCTGGAATTTCAAGACAGGTGCATTTTATGGCAAAACAGGAGCTTTTCGATATTCCTGTTTTTGGCTTCTTGATTCGAGCTGTTGGCGCATTTCCAGTTAAGCGCGGTACCGCGGATAGGGGAGCTTTGAAGAAAGCGCTCGAATTGCTGAATGAAGGCCGTGTTGTGTGCATATTTCCCGAAGGGGCGCGGAGCCAGGATAACAACCTTCAGCCTCCTGAACTGGGTTTTGCAATGATAGCTTTGAAGTCTCGTGTGCCGGTGGTTCCAACCGCATTGGTTGGCACTGAAAGATCCCTCTCTCCCAAATCTCCGTTTTTCCGTTTTGGCCGAATAAAAATCATGTACGGAAATCCTATGACCTTCGAGGACCTCTATGACAAATCAGGCAGAGAAAGCCTTGAGGAAGTAGGCAGGCGTGTGATGGAAGCCATCGGCCAACTTCGTGCGGAACTTCAAACAAACCAATCCGCGAGCGATTAGTCGATTTCCCCGATTCATTGTTGATGCGCTCAAGTTTTAGTTGGATTGCCTGCAAAAAAAGAAGGCTGACCTTTTGCTGATCAGCCTTCTTTCGAGTATTAAGGAAAGGGTTAATATCAGAAGCCGATTATATCGTTCTGATCTCTAACCAATACCAGCTTGCGCAGGTCGTCGCCGTCCTTGTAGCAGGAACTGATTCCGGTTACGACTACATATTCCCACGCTGGGTTAATTGTCACAGTGTCCGGGACCTGACAAATCACACCGATTCTGCTGCCGTCATCGATTGAGAACGAGGTCTCGTCAACATAAGTAAAGTTGCCCCAGGTTCTGATCAACGCTCCGATGTTATTCAGCCCAATGCCGCCGGAGATACCTTTCTGACCAGCACCAGTGTCGGAGTCATAGAACCAGTCTCCGCCACCCAGATACATATTGTTCATACCCAGAGGACCGGTGTCTGGAATAGACTCCACGATCATAATGCCGTCGGAGGTTCCAATGTCGCTCCACATTCCGGCACCGTTCTTTGCTTTCACCAGCACATAATATACCTGACCGTAGTCAAGGCTGATTCCCGTGCGAGTGGCTTCAATGTCTGTTCCAACACTCTGCCATTGACCTCCAGCAATTATGCCGCTTTCGGATGGGCTGGCGCTCACAGCATACTGATACTCAACAACTCCTGATTCGGGATCTTCCGATATCCAGGACGCCGATATACCATCTGTTGAAGCAGAATAATCACCATTGTCCGTTACAATTGGAGTGCTTGGGCCATCTGCATCTATCTGATAGGGTCCCAAGTGCAGGGTAGTGGTATTTGCTGCTCCATCGCCATTGCAGGCTCTTAGATGCAGATAATACTGTCCAGATGTCGTCTCCGACAAGATAAGGTTGTCGCTTGTCCATTCACTAACCCCCGACCACGACGGCTCGTCTGCCGATGTATTCCAGACATACAGATACTTGGTTGCGCTGGTTGGGCTGGACGCGAAACCGTTAATGGCGAAGAATATAACTTGTGTTCCGCCAATATACCATGTTGTTGTATCGCCCTGTCCCATATTACAGTTCACGGCATTGTCACCTGCCGGTCCGAACACAGGGGGTTCCGCCAACGTGTATTTGGCCAGATTTGCAGTTTTTGCACTTTCACAAGTTCCGTTTGTTGAAGAAACCTGGAAGGCAT
>Ga0255347_1006092_pt1 | contig 13338 bp, 10 predicted proteins | sample wastewater_treat_2_FD_192479 | JGI IMG/M metagenome (GOLD analysis project Ga0255347, IMG submission 192479) | Wastewater microbial communities from Lulu Island WWTP, Vancouver, Canada - plant24 | ecosystem: Engineered > WWTP > Wastewater > Unclassified | place: Canada: Vancouver, British...
AATTGACCGTAAATTAAATTAAAAACTGTCGCGGCTACTACCATGGCAAGTACTCCGCTCACAAGGTGAAAATCCCTCGCAAGAATAATATCACGCAGCGAACCCATGGTACAGAACCTGCTCCTCTGGGCTATTGCGCCGATGAACAGTCCAGCCGCAAGGCTGTAGGGAATCCACGCACGCTGTGAACCAGGCCCCTTAACACTGTAAAATAGAGACCCGGTCTCAGAGACCCTGAATCCAACCGCCACCATTATTAGCAGAGCAACCATAAGCGCAGGGAAAACCCAGCCAGCGCTCTTTCGCAACATGTAACTTCTTCCTAAGCTGAAACCGTTTTTAAGAAAAACTACACCAACGGCTATACCAGTAATTAAACCGGCAAGGCCCGTAATGGCATTCCAGTCACCGCCGGAAAGCCTGAGTAAAGCCCTCCAGGGGCATCCAAGGAAAACAAGCGCGCCGATCATGGCGAAAACTCCTAAGAAAAACCTGATGATTGTTGATGAACCTGCCCTTGGCTGGTACTCTTTTGTGAAGAGCGCAATAATAAATGAACCCAGAACAAACCCGGCGATTTCAGGCCTTATGTACTGAACCACATCAGCCCGGTGAAGCCCGAGCGCACCGGCGATATCGCGCTCAAAACAGGCTACGCATATACCCATATTGGCCGGATTGCCTAATTTCTGAAGAGTAACCGCAATTATGCCTATGACAGCACCCGTAGCAATTATTCCCCATCGTGAAGAGAAAAAATTTTTCATAGCACCCTCTATTTAAAATATTAATTTAATGTATCAATTATAATAAACCATAATTCTACGCAAGCTATTTTTATTATTACCTTCTTATTATGCAAAAAAAGATTGATAACAGCTCATCAGGGGATAAATCCTGCTTAAACAGATCATATCGGTGCAGAATGCTGGAAAAAAGACTCGCAAAATATATCAACAACGAAAAGGGGGGATCGTTCCTTAACTATGATCCTGCGGCCATTGCCCGCATTCTAAGGGCTGCCGAAAATCCTCATAAATCTTTCCCCTGCATCCACATAGCAGGCACAAACGGCAAAGGCACGACATCATGGCTCATTGCGGGTATGCTCGAAAACGCCGGGTACAGGACAGGCCTCTATACTTCGCCGCATCTGATCAATATTAACGAGAGAATAAGAATAAACCGTACACCCGCTGATGAGGCGACGCTTATTGCAATACTTGACACAATAGAAAGCACACTTCACGAAAATGGGGATCCCGCCCCGACCTATTTTGACATCCTCACTGCGGTCGCATTCATCTACTTCAGGGAACAGGTTGTAGACGCCGCGGTAATAGAAACGGGCTTAGGAGGGAGGCTCGACTCGACAAATGTAATTGATTCAGTCATATCTATCATAACAGATATTTCTTATGATCATACGGCAATACTCGGCAGTACCATTGAACAGATCGCCCTTGAAAAAGCGGGCATAATAAAACAGGGGCAGACAGTCATAACATCAAACAATGCGAATAGCGGGCTGGGAATAATCAGAAGTGTAGCATCACAGAAAGGTTCAACGCTGCTTGCGGAATCTGAAGACTATATTGTCACCGTGCTTAAAAACGGCCGCGAGGGATTTTACTTCAGCTACTCATGGGGCGATAAATCCTTTGCAAAGCTTTACACGCCGCTGCTTCCGGTGCATCAGGCCGGGAACTGCGGACTTGCTATTACCGCCGCCCTTGTACTGGCCAAATCTCATTTCCCGCTCATAACCGATGATGTGATAAAATCCTCACTGAACAAAGCGGCTGTACCCGGCCGTTTTGAAAAATTATGCAATAGTCCTGAAATCATCTTTGACCCCGCGCATAATGTCCCGGCCCTTGCCGGCCTTGTCGCACACCTAAAAAAAAACTACAGCGCCGAAAAAACCGTGATGATTATCTCACTTATGAAGGACAAGGCGACACCCGAACTGATTTCAATGCTCAAATCTCTTAAATTCCAGGTAATATACCTGATGCTCAACGATCCGCGCGCGTTTGTTCCCGCAGAGGGGCTTTTCCCCGCCATAACCGGCGATCCCGATGTCATCATAAAAAGAATTCTGTCCGATAATAGAGAAAACGCCTATATCTTTACAGGCACATTCAGGAACTACATTTACGCTGTAAGGATCGCCCGGGAAGCAGGCAGAATTATGCAGGATTCAATGTAACAGAGGACAGGGTTATTTTGATGGATGAAATTAAGGAAATAGAAGAGAGGCTCGCAGAGACCCGCGACCAGATGCTGTATGACGCGCTTAGCGTTGATGATGCGCTCGCTGAACTGGAGAAAACACGCGATGCCCTGAGTAGAATAGCAGTTCCCGCAACGGGCAGAAAGAATATTATACGAAGTTTTCTCGTTAATTTTAATATAAGCAATATGGCAGAGGCCACCGTACTTATCCGGTATGAAGACAAAAAGCGCCATATAACTGAACATGCAGGCGTTCCACTATGCGTTACGCGAATTTCAGAGATGCTGGCCGAAGACCCATACTTCTATAAAAATACAGACACGCTGAATATCAATGGAGGCCGGCAGAAAATATATTTCGAATCCATGACAACTGAAAAAGCATCTTACACTCTGCTGACAATCAGTGAATCATCTTTTTTCAGGCCGTCAAGGTTCCGCATGCTTTCAGATATACTTATGGACATCATAAGATCCGGCGACGTAATCGCAAAGCCTCTGTACAACGATCTCTTTGAAGACGTAATTGTTGATATAAACCGATTTCTTTCTCATGGGAAAAAACCGGTCAGCCAGGTAATACTTTTCAGCTTCGAATATATAAGCGATTTTATCAAAGCCATGGGCATTGTTTCACTTATAGAACTTTCAGATTCAATACTCAGCCGGCTGAACGAACTCTTCACTGAGCAGGCCTCAATTTTCAGAATATCACTTTCGCGTTTCCTTATATTTTTCTGTGATGCTGCGGATGCCGCTGGCAATATGCCTGAATACAAAAGAAAGGGCGACCTTGAATTTTCATACAGGGGCATTCTGATGGCGCCTCAGTATCTGCCAATAAGCTACACCAGTGGAGATACAGTTTATGATATTTTTGAAAATATTTTTAACGCGCAGAAAAATATCATAAACCATGATTTAAACATCTGAAAAGGGATTCAGAATAACATACTGATTTCACAACAGTCCTTATTCCTGGTCCGAAGATGCCTCTTTCATGTTTATTACAGAGGATAATCTTTTTACAGTTTCATTTTCAATGCTCATAATGTAATTATCCTTTCTGACGACAATTCCGTTTTTAACAAGAAACTTCATACCTTCATGGAATATATGCTTCCTGTTTTTATTGATAACAATTCCCCTGGAATTAATAAACCTGTTAATTCCCTTTTTAAGCTTGTTTGTCATGATTATGTAGTTATTCTCCTCAATCATTCCGCAAAGAATATGGTGAGGAAGAACTATCTCATCAGCAATCCATACATCACGCACATAGTCAGGCACTGAAACGAGCATATTCGTCTCACGGGTAAAATCTGAAAGAAACAGCGGATTGGAAAAATTCACGGTTACAGCCTCTTTCATGACAGGCTTTACGGCTGATTCATTAACAAGGTTGTTGTAGCTGATTTCTCCAGGGACAAGCGCTATCTCGGTTGCTTCCTGGAACATGACCCCGCTAAGAATCTGGAAGAAGTTCTCACCAAACGAAGAGATTAAAGATTCCGTAGCCGGCTTCAGTTCAGGGAAAAAGAGCACGGGAACTCCATGACTTATGAGCGCTGACAGATACTGTATAAGGCACTCACTGTAGATGTGATTCCCTAATTTTGAAGTGTGAACAATGAATCCTCCGCTTCTCCTCAGTATGTACCGGTAAAAAAATCCGGGTTTAAGCGCGTCAGGGACAAAAAACCTCGGCAGCGATAATGAATTATGATTAATGGCATAAAGGTAATAGAAAAAATCATTAACATTCTTATGACGCATAACATAGAGAGTATTGAATCTCTCCTTTATATTGAATATCCTGTGTATCTCTCCGGTTATCTTTATCCGGTTTTTGTATCCGAGCAACCTGTTCCTGATGTAAAGCAGATCAAGCGCTTTCAAAAACAGCCTGCTTATAAGGGAATTGTTCTGATCCGAAATCTGTTTAAGATATATAGCAGAAAGTTTACGGATAACCCTTTCAGCGTTATTAACATTAATTGAAGTTATCAGCTTAACTTCGTTCCTGAAAAAAAGAGATGCCTCCCCGGCCTCCATTTCCTGCGCATGCTTTTTAAGGTGATTAATAATATCAGGTTCGCCTGTTTCGTGCCGATGGTCCACCGGCAGGTATTTATCGGTAATCCTGCCAAGAATTATTTTTTTGAAGTATTTACCTTTTAACTTTTCAAGCCCCTTCTTCTTTTCCTTAACATGCATCTTTGAAGTCGCATAGATCTCCTGAAATCTGTCAGGGTTCTTTATCGTTTTGATTAGCAGCGAGGGTTCCTTCTTGTTCAGCAGTACCTCGTACAAAGACCTGTATACCGGTATCGGAACGGAGTGGCGATCAGCCAGATCCATCAGCGGCTCAATGGCATAGGCTCCCTCGGCGAGGTAACTGAGATTCCTTGCTATTTTCTCAAGCACGTAGTCCGGGTTAAATCTGAGATATATTTTATCGGTCATACTGAGGGTCGTGCCCTTCTCCAGTATCTGCTCTGCTATCTCCTTGCCGAACCTGCGGTTTCTGCTGCGGTCGCTAAGCGCGGTGGCAACGAGGTCGCCGGTCCCGGTTATGTCCACAATGGTCTCGGCCTCGCCGCCCATTACCCTGCCGAGTCTGAGCATCTCTTTAAGGGATTCAGCCATCAACGCCCCTGCCAGATTATCCCCGCAGCGCGGCAGCCTGCTTATAATACCAGCGGCAATCGCTGCGGGATTTTTAAGAGTGCCGCCGAGGTCCACTCCAATTATGTCCTCAGTTTCGCGGCAGGAGATGTAGTCGCAGTTGAGAAGATTCACAAAAAACTTTCTGTCATCTTCAGATTTCCCCGCAACAGTGAGACAGGTATGGTAATAGTGTGCAACCTCTTCAGCATGGCTGGGGCCGTATATGCACGAAATCCTGTCGGCGAATAAGGGCATAATCTTTGCTATAGACTGCGATATGGTGAGAATTTCATTGCCGATTCTACAAAAGCCCTTGGTCAGGTAGGCAATGGGAATGTCATCTTTTATAATGTATGTAAGTTTAGTGACGGTGTCGGGGAGCACCTTTGACGGTGTGGCAATAATTATGCATCTGGTATTTTCAACTGATTCCGAAAGATGGCTGGTTGCCTTAATGTTTGAAGGGAGCCTGACCCCGGGAAGAAATTCAGTATTCTGACTCCTGATGTTTATCGAGTTGACTGTGGCTTTTTCGTATGCCCACATCAGCACCAGCATGTCCGGACGGTTTTCGGCAATCACCTTCGCAACCGCAGTACCCCATGAACCTGCACCTATTATGGAAATCTTTTTTATTTTACTGTAAGTTCTTGGCATTTGATCCGGTATCATCAAAATCCCTTTTTACCGGGATTTAATAACCTCAAAATGTAATCCTACATATAATCAAGATAATCCTTAAGCTTACGGGCCCTGGTGGGATGACGGAGCCTGCGCAGCGCCTTGGCCTCGATCTGCCTTATCCTTTCACGCGTGACCTTGAAAACATAACCAACTTCTTCGAGTGTGTGCGAATAACCGTCGTCAAGTCCAAACCTCATCCTGATGACCTTCTGTTCCCGCGCAGGAAGCGTATTCAGTACCGAATTGATCTGTTCATTCAACAGCCTGTGCGCAGCGGTATTGGCAGGTGAATCAACATCTTTGTCTTCAATAAAATCACCAAGAAGTGAATCCTCTTCTTCGCCCACAGGTGTTTCAAGAGAGATCGGCTCACGGGACACATTCTTGACTGCCTTTACCTTTGTTACCAGCCAGCCCAGCCTGTCCGCAAGCTCCTCCGGATTGGGTTCACGGCCAAACTCCTGCTGAAAAAGTCTTGTTTCACGCATGACCTTATTAATCTGTTCAATCATGTGAACAGGGACACGAATGGTCCTTGCCTGGTCCGAAATCGCCCTTGTAATGGCCTGCCTTATCCACCACGTAGCATAGGTTGAAAACTTGTATCCCTTGCGGTATTCGAATTTATCAACAGCCTTAATAAGGCCGATATTACCTTCCTGTATAAGGTCAAAAAAGTGCATACCCCTGTTCGCGTACTTTTTGGCGATTGAAACAACAAGCCTCAGGTTCGCGTTGATCAGTTCTTTTTTAGCACGCTGGATTTTTCTCTGTCCCAGGGTAATCTGCCTGCCCCATTCCAGTATATTATCAGCCTCGGAACCGGCCTCCTGTTCGATCCTGCGAATCTTGCGCTCGTTGTTACGCACATCCTTGACTACATCGAGCAGTTCGTCCTTATTGTGCAGTTTAAGCTCCTTGATAATCTGGTCAATATCCTCGTCCTTCTCGACTTTTCTGGCATAGTGCTTCAGTTCCTTGATGTCCTTCTTGAAAATCTGCTCTATCTCTCTGAAGAACCTGTAGGTTTCATCAATCCTTTTTACCATGGACTGTATCTTGTTCGATATTTTACTGATTTCGTCTTCACTTATCTCAAGTTCCTCGACCGCACTGCGAATCTTTTCCCGGGATTTGCCTATATCATCTTTAATTTTCGCGGCCTCGGGGGAATCCTCATCGTAACGCTTCATCTTGTTCTGAAGCTTGATTATCTTTGAATCCTCTTCTATTATACTCTTCATCTTGACGTTGTACTTTCTATCAAGGTCAGAAAGGTCAATTGAAGAAAAATAATATAGCCGGTTTACCCTTAAAATATCAGTAAGCTTGACCCTGCCCTGCTGCACCTTGGGATGATTTTTTATCAGTTCATTTACAAGGAGTGTCGAAGTAATAACTGCCTCTTCAATAAGGATCTCCCCATCTTCAATACGTTTGGCAAGATCAACCTCCTGCTCGCCCGAAAGCAGCGAAACCTTGCCGATCTCCTTGAGGTATAACCTGATAGGATCATCGACATGCGATGTATCATCGGTTGAAGATGCTGATTTTCTGGCAGGAGTGGCCTTTTTCTTGTTGACCATTTCAGGCAGAAGTTTTCGCGTTGACTCCTCAACAACCTCAATCCCCATCTGGTTCAGAAGGATAAAAATATCATCAATCTTGTCTGAATTAAGAAGTTTATCCGGTATTATATCGTTTATTTCATCGTAGGTAACTTCATTATTTGCTTTGCCCAGCTCAATCAGCTTCTTTACTTCGACAATGTTTTCCAGTACAAGGTCATTTTTGCTCATATTAAGTAATCCCTGTTAAATATAATTTACAATGAACTCCAATGAAAATCACGGAAGGCTTTTTATTACACACTGATTCTGCCGTCCCGGTTTAATCCGTGCGGCGGAATCCTGACTAATTTTTATCCGTCTCTGCGGACCGATCCCCTGTTATACATGTAGTTGGTCAATTTTTCTTTTTCGCGTCTTAGAATTTCAAGTTCAGCCAGATATTCAAGCCTGTCACTTCCTGAAGTTTTTATCTTTTCGGCGTAATCGGTTATTTTTTTATTAATTTTATGTAATTTTAGATTAACATATATTTCAGTATATGCGGCTTTTGGATCTTCAATCGATGTTTCATTCTGAATTGCACTATTCAAAAATTCCATTTCTAATCCATCAGGGAAAAAGTCAAATATTTTATCAATTTTAAGCTCATTTTCATCCTGATAGAGCCTGCAGATAACATCAAATATTTTAGCAGCAACCTGATCATCTATATTTTCACCGCTGAAATCGATTATTACATCTCCTGCTATTTCAGGATACTTGAGTACAAGGGTTATCAGATCCCTGAAAATCTTTGTCTCATAATCAAGGTATGCCACACCCGGCGTACCCCTGCGATTAACCACGTCCCCTGTTTTAAGATAGGCAGAAAAATCACCCCTTACGGAATTTTCATCGAGTTTCAGAAGCTCGCTGACCTTTTTTAAATATATATCACGTTCCGAAAGAAATTCAATATTTTCAATTATTCCAAAAAGTATTTTTAAAATCAAGACAGGATCTTTACCCCTGTTCGCCTCTATAGTATTGATAATCCTGAAATCTGCCGGTTTTAGAGCCTTATCTATATGGATCATCAGCTCGCGAACATCATGGTTCATTAAAAAATCAAAAGGATCCTTGTCCGGAAGGGTCGCAACTCTTATATCGACATTGAAGGACTCAGAGGTTTCAATGGACCTTAGAGAGGCATTTACGCCTGCCGAATCTGAATCGAAGAGCATGATTATCTCGTTGCATAAGTGCGACAACTGCCGTATATGATCCTCTGTAAGCGCCGTACCAAGAGGCGCCACCACATTTTTTATCCCAAACTGATGGCACCCGATGACATCAAAATATCCTTCAACAACAATAGCCCTGTCCATCTGTCTTATCTCATCCACGGCGAAGTTAAGGCCGTACAGAATATTGCGTTTCTGGAAAACCTCGGATTCAGGTGAATTGAGATATTTAGGCTGCTGTTCGCTGTTAACCGATCTGCCGCCGAAAGCCACGACATTACCGGTTCTGTCAAATATGGGAAATATTAGCCTGTTACGAAATTTATCAATGTAATTGCCGGTCTTTGACTTACCAACAAGCCCGGCCTTTTCTGCAACATTCATGTCGGCCCTGTTTTTTACAAGCGCCGATGCCAGTTTGTCCCACGAATCTGGCGACATGCCTATCTTAAATTTTTTTGCGGACTCTTCATTAATGCCGCGGTTAAAAATATATTCCCTGCCCGCCCGCCCCTCTGATGAATTAAAATAATGGCAGTAATAGTTCATGGCGTACCGGTTAAGGCGCCTGATGATTTCAACAGAACTGGAAGTTCTTTCTGTGTCATATTCTATATGCACTCCGCAGATATCTGCCGCGCGTTTAACGCTTTCATGAAACGGTATGTTCTCGATTTTAGAAAGAAAAGTGAACACATTACCGCCGCTATGGCATCCGAAGCAGTAGAAAATCTGTTTTTCGGGGGATACTGAAAATGACGGAGTTTTCTCTTTGTGAAAAGGGCACAGTCCTACAAAGTTCCTGCCCCTTTTTTTAAGGCTTGGAACATACCTCTGGGCTATATCCTCGATCCTGGCACGTTCACGGACATGCTCTATTGTCTCTTTTGAAATGTACAAATTTTTACCGGGTAATTATTTTTTAGTTTCAAAGGTCCATACATAAAACTTTTTTGAATTAATCTGGACAACTGTCATTACGAAGAAACAAAGAGACTGAGAAATCTGTACAGGCTGTTAACGGGAGATTTCTCGCAATCGTTTGAAATAACACGAAACGGCCAACATATTATAAATCTCAGCCGATATTCACATAAATAGTGATGAATGTCAAGGTTCTATAAAATAATTTTGACAAAATTGCCGGAAAAATAAAAATGAGTCCGCTCCCGATGTCGATATAGATAAAAACAGCCCTGAGGTTAACATGAAAAAGTTTATATTTATCTGCTGCGTTATTGTCGCGCCCGCGATCGCAGGAATTTTTACTCTAAACTATATCAACGCGCAGAATATAACAAAAAAAAGCACAATCGATGCCCCGGTCACACAGGCCGTGGATAATAATTTCTTCCCGGAGTTCTACAGGGGGATATATCTTACAGTAGATAGCGCAAACAGGATGGCAAAACTGCAGCCCTTTGTTGAAATGGCAAAATCCGCAAATATCAACTGTTTTGTCATGGATGTTCAGGACGCGAAATACGCCAAATGCATCGTTCCTGCTGATAACGTGCAGTACTGCAAGGATAACGGCATACACCCCATTGCGAGGGTGGTTATGTTCCCCGACGGCCTGTCAAACTGGCCTGTTAGCGAGAAATATATAAAGGAACGTCTCGACGTTGCCGAAAGCGCCTGCAAAAACGGATTCAAAGAGATACAGTTTGACTATATCCGCTTCAACGATTCGAGCAGAAACAGACACCTCAAGAATGCCGAAAGATACGCATTCATAGAAGGATTTATAACCAGGTCAAAGGAACAACTTAAAAAATATAATGTAAAAATCGCGGTGGATGTCTTCGGCAGGATACCGCTGAATGTTCATGATATAATCGGTCAGCGCATGGAAAGTCTGGACAAAGTCGCAGATATAATCTGCCCCATGGCCTACCCGTCGCATTACACCTGGAGCAAGAAACTTATGAAAGACCCGTATTACACAGTTTTACTAACATCAAAAAAAGCGAAGGAGCGCGCACAGAACGCCGAGATAGTTACATATATCCAGGCCTTTAGAATGAAACTTTACGACATACCCTATGATAAATATATTGAGGACCAGATAAGGGCAGTTCATGAATCGGGCGTCAGGGGATACCTTATGTGGAACGCCCGGCAGGACTACACGGTTCCGATTGCGGTTGTAAAAAATTTCTACGCCAGGAACAGCAGTCTTCTGAAATAACTCAGAAAAATATAAATGCGCAGGTAATGCTGAAAAATCTGCATCCTGGTTGCGCGACAAGCTTCAACGCGGAAAGCCGGTTCAGACCGTGACTCACTGCGGTTGCATTACAAAATTTCAGGACAGTTTTTATTTTATTTCCCGGGGGAATATATGAACAGAAAGATTGACAGAAGCAACATCATCCAGTTGCTAATATTCAGCGCAGCATGTATCTGGTCAGTAATCAACCCGCGCGACATGGTCACCTGGATAATGGAAGCTGCACCCGCACTGGCCGCATTAATCATTCTGATGCTTACTTATAAAAAATTCAGATTCACCCGGCTTGTTTACTGGTGCATACTTATACACTGCATAATACTTTTAATAGGAGCACACTACACATACGCCCGGGTTCCCCTCTTTGATTACTTAAAGGACGCGCTGGACCTGTCCAGAAATAACTACGACAAGGTGGGACACCTGGCGCAGGGATTCATTCCGGCCCTCGTAGCACGGGAACTATTGATACGGACTTCACCGCTCAGGCCCGGCAAATGGCTTTTTTGGATCGTAACATGTATTTGCCTGGCAATCAGCGCGTTCTATGAGATTATTGAATGGTGGGCTGCCCTGGCTTTCGGAAGAAGCGCCGAGTCCTTTCTGGGAACACAGGGCTATGTATGGGATACGCAGTCGGACATGCTAATGGCATTGATAGGCGCAATTCTCGCGCAGATTTTACTGAGCAGTTACCACGACAAAAAAATCAGCGAAATACATAATGGCTGACCTGATCTGGCTATTAGTCGGGACTTAATAACCAGCATTATTAAACATACCCGCTTAAGAAGCATTAAGTTTATCCGGAAATTTTCGCACATAACATTTATTATGTAACAAACTCTTTTTACTTGACGTATAATAAATAATTTTAGAAAATCAGAAATTATTCCTGAAAATATTTATCAGTGCAACGATTCATTTTAGTTCCCTCCGCCGCCTCTGGCGGCGGAGGGAGTAGAGCATTATATTTTACAAAAAATATTTAAGTCTTTAAAATTGTTAAAGAATATAAAGATCATAAAAAACAGATACCAATGTCACGATACTTCAACCTATCAGAAGCGGCATCCCTGGCAATACACAGCCTGGGAATAGTCGCGCTCGGAAGAGACAGGCGCCATACCGTAAGGGAACTGGCCGGTAAGCTGAATGCGTCTGAAGCCCATCTCGCGAAGGTAATGCAGCGCCTGGTAAAAACAGGTTTTGTGGAATCCCACAGAGGCCCAGGCGGCGGATTCGCGCTGACAAAAAAACCGGAAGAGATAACGCTTTACAATATATTCAGCGCCATCGAAGGCGAAGGGTCCGCTGAATGCTGCCCTCTGATGAAAGATGGCTGTTCCTTTACGCACTGCATGTTCAGCGGCATACTGCTCAAATTCCAGAATGAATTCAGAAATTACATACAGAATCACACACTTGATGATTTTATAAAAAACGCCGACAGGGCTGTCAAATAAACCATACCGATGGCACAGAAAAACACAATTCCATACAATCCATGATCTACGCCGCAGACATTAGTATTAAAATTATTCACGAAGACAATCACATAATTGTGGCCGACAAACCCGCCGGTATACTTTCGCAGGGTGATATGTCCGGCCGGGAATCACTACTCGATATGCTTAAAAATTACGTTAAACTGAAATACGACAAGCCTGGTGAAGCATTCATCGGACTTGTTCACAGGCTTGATAGACCTGTTTCAGGTCTCATGGTCTTTGCGCGGACATCAAAGGCCGCCTCACGCCTGCATCAGGAAATAATATCGGGCAGGATGGAAAAATTCTACATCGCAGTGACAGAAATGGAGCTTATCGCAGGCTCTGACTGGCACAGACTCGAGAACAACCTGATCCGGAAAAAAGATAAAACTTTTATCTCGGTTAAAGAGAGCAGGAATTCACAGCGTAGTGTATTATACTATAATGTTCTTAAGTGCGGGGAAGGAAAAAGCCTGCTGCTCGTGAAACTTGAAACAGGCCGCAAGCACCAGATCAGGGCACAGCTTGCGGGTATGGGCGCGCCGGTTTACGGCGATAGCAAGTACGGCTCGCCGATATCAGCGGGTAAAGCAATCTGCCTTCATTCGGTTTTTCTGAAATTTATGCACCCGGTAAAAAAAACAATGGTGGAATTCTATTCTCCGCCGCCTGAAATTTTTCGCCGGTCCGCAGACTTCATCCCTGAAGATCTGCAGCCCGTAATTATGGAAAAAATCAGGTCATTCAGGATCAGGCCTGAGTATCTACTCTGAAACCCTTTCCGGTTAATTCCTTGAAACCTTCGGTACCCTTTTTTTTGAACTGTCTTTCTACAGCCCTGTCTACCGCCTCTTGAGTATTCTGTTTGGCGTTCTCAACAGGGCCCTTGTAAATCATGTGGCTCTTCATATCCGTATTGATCTTCATGCTTTCCTCCCGTAAAGACATGAAATTTTCACCTGAACCCGTATGATTGCATCTCACACCATCAGGCAGCCCCTTCATGGAGCTTTTTAATTTACTGCTTATGATTACAATTAATACATTGGCTATATTAAATTTAGAAAAGATTTAACTGATTGTCATCTTTTTTATTCTTTGAACTCTCCCTTTTTTCAAGTTCAAGAAACCGCTTTTCTATTCTGTCAAGAAAACTGCTCCTTTTATACCTGATCACGCGTCCCCTGTATACTCTTTTTTTCGCGTGAGTGATGTATACCGCGCCC
>Ga0255347_1006094_pt1 | contig 13335 bp, 13 predicted proteins | sample wastewater_treat_2_FD_192479 | JGI IMG/M metagenome (GOLD analysis project Ga0255347, IMG submission 192479) | Wastewater microbial communities from Lulu Island WWTP, Vancouver, Canada - plant24 | ecosystem: Engineered > WWTP > Wastewater > Unclassified | place: Canada: Vancouver, British...
TGGTGCAGAGGACGTAGGATGTAGGAAAATTTATCTGTACCGGCTATTATAATGTAGACTTTGCTTTAATATTTGCTATAATCAAATCACTCAGTAATATAATGCAGGCTTACGGGTCAGGGGAGGTGTATTATGCGGTTCTATATTGTGGATGCCTTTACGGAGCAGGTTTTTGGAGGGAATCCAGCGGGGGTGGTGCTTTTGCCGGACGGCGCAGAATATCCTGATGATTCGTCTATGCGGAATGTAGCAGCCGAACTGAGGTATTCAGAAACTGCATTCATTCAGAAAAAGGAGGGAGGAATCTTCCGGCTCCGATATTTCACTCCCGCAGAAGAGGTGGACTTATGCGGACATGCCACGGTAGCCACTTTTTGCGCCTTGCGGGATGAAGGCCTTGCAAGCGGTGATTATAAAGCGGAGACGAATGTCGGGACATTGAACGTCAGCCTCGAGAGAGGATTTGTAATGATGGATATGGCATCGCCGGAAGCCATCGAAGTTATCCGTGACAGAACCGCCTTGAAGGAGATCTACGAGGTGATGGGGCTTAGCGAAAATGAGGGCCGCGTGTCATTGGAAGGGGAATGGGATCTTTATCCCGAAATAATATCCACGGGTTTGCCTGATATCATACTCCCTGTTGAAAACAGAGAAGCTCTGCAACGTATAAACCCAGATTTTCATGCTTTAACGAAGTTGTCTAAAAAATATAATGTCATAGGAGTTCACGCCTTTGCCCTTGGAGAGGGATTGATAGGAAGCAATTGTTGCGAAGGAGCCTGCGATCTTTCGCAAGTGACAGCCTATTGCAGGAATTTTGGGCCGGCAGTAGGGATCGATGAGGAAGCCGCAACAGGAACCGCAAACGGGGGCTTGACGTATTATCTTTATAAAAATGCGCTTATTGATGCAGGAACAGGCTGCAGGTTCCTCCAAGGCGAGGCTATGAACCGCCCTTCAATCGTAATGAGCTCAGTCGGTCCCGACGAGTCGGACATTAAGATACGAGTGGGAGGTTCGGGGGCGATTTTGGCTAAAGGGGAGATATGGTTTTAACGGCATCGCAGACAACCTTAAAGTCCTAATAAATCCGGAGTCATTGCGGTTAAATCTTCTTGATCATAAGCACCTCATCGCAATTTGGAAACTTGGGACAATCCAGACAATCCTTCCATATTTTATGAGGCATTTCTTCTTTGTTTGTGGTAAGGAAGCCGCATTTTCCAAAAAAGTCTTCCTGATATGTAAGGGTGAATATTTTTTTTATTCCTAATTCTTTAGCTTCTTCGATAAAATGCTCAACCAGTTTTTTCCCGATACCTTGTCTTAAAAAGCTCTTTTTAACCGCGAGAGTCCTTATTTCCGCAAGATCAGACCAAAAAATAGATAATGCCCCGATTCCAACCACTTGTCCGTTTATTTCCATAACGGAGTAGTTTCTAATATATTCATAGATTGAACTCCTTGAACGAGAGAGCATCAATCCTTTATTTGCATAATAATTTACTAAATCATAAATAGTCTCCGAATCCGTTAAACTTGCTTTTCTGATTAACATTACGTGTACTCCTTTAAATTAATAGTTTTTATTCTCACCATAATAACAAATGCAATAAGAATGTGCAATACTAAATTTATAAATATGCAAATATATATATAAATATGCAGCATGTGGTGTTAAATACTATAAAACTATATGAGAGAAGCAGAGAGGCTGAAAGACCGCGGAGCGTTGCAGAAAAGCTAAATAAATAGCCCTCGGATGATTAAAGAAAATAATCATCCGAGGGCTATTTAATTGATTTCAGTGCTGGATCTGAGTGCTGGATTTCAGTGCGCAATTTCCTCGTTCGATCTCAGCGCCCGGCCTCTCCGCCCAATGCCTCGTCAGCCAGTTCGGCGCCTTTTAAAATGGCATCTTGATTAAGCTTAAGCAATTCCGGATTCTTTTGACCCAGGATTTCAGAAACTATTTTCATAATGGTGGAAATCTCCACCACTCCGGTGGCCTTAAGATAGGCTCCCAGCATTATCATGTTTATTACCTTTTTGTTGCCGAATTCAGCGGCGATATCGTTTGCGGGAACATAGACCGTGCCTATATCATCTTTGGGGCTCTTTTCTGCGATCAGGGAACTGTTTACGATAAGCTTGCCTCCGGAGACTACGTTGTTTCCAAATTTATCGAAGGAGGGCTGATTCAGGACCATCACAGCAGAGGCTTCGGATATTATCGGATTACCTATAAGATCATCGGATATGATCACGTGGCAATTTGCGGTGCCACCCCGCATCTCCGGCCCGTAGGAGGGCAGCCAGGAAACGTTTCTGCCTTCCCTCAACGCAGCCTCTGCCAGTATTTTCCCCGCCGTCATTATGCCCTGACCACCGAAACCGGCCATTATAACTTTATGCAACATATTATTTTCCCTCCTCGACGGTCCTGAAATTACCTATAGGGAAGTATGGGATCATGTTCCGCTCCAGCCATTCTAAAGCCTCTACGGGAGTTTTCCCCCAGTTTGTCGGGCAGGTCGAAAGAACTTCAACAAAAGTAAAACCCTTTCCCTCAATCTGCAATTGAAATGCTTTTTTGATCGCTTTCTTTGCCTGAATGATGTGCTTTATGTCGTGCATTGCCACCCTTTCCACATAGACCGCCTTTGGAATGGTAGCCAGCATCTCGCACATTCTAAGGGGCATGCCGGTATGTTCTTCATCCCTTCCGCGGGGGGCCGTTGTTGCCTTTTGCCCGATCAAAGTGGTGGGAGCCATTTGCCCGCCGGTCATGCCGTATATAGCATTATTGACGAAGATGGTCGTTATTTTTTCACCTCTTCCGGCGGCGTGAACTATCTCCGCCGCACCGATGGATGCCAGGTCCCCGTCCCCTTGATATGTGAAGGTCACAAGGTCAGGGGTGGTCCTTTTGATGCCGGTGGCAACTGCCGGCGCTCTGCCGTGGGCTGCTTCGTACATATCACAATTAAAGTAATCATATGCAAATACGGCACAGCCCACCGGAGCGATGCCTGCCGCTACGTCCAATACATCCAGCTCTTCAAGGGCTTCCGCTATCAGCCTGTGGATTATCCCGTGAGTGCAGCCGGGGCAATAGTGGAGTTCTTTATCGGTAAGTCCTTTTGTCTTTTCAAAAACTGTTTTCATGATGCTAAATCTCCTCCCCCGTGATGCGCTTTACTTCGTTTACTACCGCACTTACTTCCGGAACCATGCCTCCGGTCCTGCCGTAAAAATGGACCGGTTTTTTTCCGGATACAGCAAGCCTTACATCTTCAACCATCTGGCCCATGCTCATTTCAACGGTTAAAAATGCTTTGACTCCGGGAAGCGCAGCGACCTCGGCTATTATGCCGGAAGGGAAGGGCCACAAGGATACCGGCCGAATGAGACCGGCATTAATGCCGGCTTTCTCCAAGGTGTCGATGGCATTGCTGACCACCCGCGAGGTCATCCCGTAAGCGACACAGACGACCTCGGCGTTTTCCAGGTTGTAGGTCTCGCATTTCACCTCTGACTTTTGAATGGCAGCATACTTCTCATATCTCCTGAGGTTTTCTATTTCACATTCTTCCGCTTTTAAATAAAGAGAATTTATGATGTTGGGAGGTCTTTTGCCCCTGGTACCGTCAGCCGCCCAGTTTTTTTCCGGGAGCTCTCTTTTAGGTATGGGATAAAATTCAACGGGCTCCATCATCTGCCCTATCATACCGTCCCCTAAAACCAAAACCGGGGTCCTGTAAAGGTCGGCAATGTCGAAGGCCTCCTGGACCAGATCCACGGCCTCCTGCACCGAATTGGGAGCCAGCACCACAAGCTTGTAGTCGCCGTGTCCTCCGCCCTTGCAAGCTTGAAAATAATCTGATTGGGCCGGTTGTATCCCTCCTAAGCCCGGACCGCCCCTCACGATATTAACCACTACGCAGGGCAGCTCCGCCGCCGCTATGTAGCTGATCCCTTCCTGCATGAGGCTGATCCCGGGGCTGGATGAAGATGTCATGACTCTTGCTCCCGCTCCGGAGGCGCCGTAGACCATGTTGATGGAAGCAACTTCAGACTCCGCTTGCAGAAAGCATCCCCCCACCTCAGGCAGCCGGGAAGCCATATATTCTGAAATCTCGTTTTGAGGTGTGATAGGATAACCGAAAAAGTATTTGCAGCCGGCCCTTACAGCGGCTTCCGCGATAGCTTCATTTCCTTTCCAAAGTTCCTTTGACATTTAGTTTCTCTCCTTATCCGTTAATACCGGTAGACTGTTATCACAACATCGGGGCAGATCCTAGCGCATGATGCGCAGCCTGTGCACTTGTCCATTTCCTCCACGTAGGCCGTGTAATAGCCTTTCTGGTTGGGCTTTTCTTCATTCAACTTTATGATCTTTATAGGGCATGCAATCGTGCAAAGCTCGCAGCCTTTACATCTTTTTTCATCAAAAACAACTTTGCCTGCCATTTTATCCTCCTAAAATCTGGTTTTATATCTCCCACGGTTTCTTCAGGTAAATATCGATGGGAAACACCTCGTTATTGATTATACTGCATAATTTCTTATTTAACAGTTTTTTATTGATAATTGTATACTTTATTGGTAAATTTGTCCTTGCGGAAACCTCTTCACACAGCCTCTGGCCTTTCAATATGTCGTCTGCAGCGGTCTGTCCGCACATATGAGTATTATTGACAATGGAAGAGACCTTTTGTTTCGAGGCTTCTTCGATCGATCTGAGATATTTTATCGCATCCTCCGCACTTTTTGTAAGATGTCTGTTGGCATTGAGTACGAAAAACATTTCATAAGGCTTGTTGTCAAGGTATCGGTGATATCTTGCAAGCGCATTTGCGCCGGCATCGTCTCCCCCCATATCGAAAACAACATGGGAAGCATCATTCCGGAATGCTGAAAATATTTCAGCGGAAAGGGCAGGGACCTCAAGGGCCGGTGAATCTACGGAAGACGATATGACCTTGATGCCGTATTTGCTAAGCAAAGGCTCAAGCTCTCTGGAACGGAAATAGGGGTTTACGATATCCAGGTCAACTATGGAAACCCCGGCTCCGGCGCCGGCCAGCTTCAACGCATAATTCACGGCAAATTCTGTCTTGCCGCTTCCGTAATGTCCCGTTACAATATTGATCCTTTTCTCTTTAAGCACATCAAACATAGGTTTTCTCTTTTTCTTCTCCCCGCAGCACCCGAAGTCCGCCTTGGGCAAGGGCCTCCATTTCTTCCTCGCCGGGTACCAGCTTTACTTCACTTATAAATTTTACCCGGTCTGTTATCCAATCGGTAATCATTGTATCATAGGCAAGCCCGCCGGTCAGCACTATTGCATCCACATCGCCACAAAGCACGGCGGCAGCCGATCCGATCTCTTTTGCTACCTGATAAGCCATGGCTTCATAAATCAGCCGTGCATGCAGGTCCCCCTCTTTAATCCTTTCGTTTATTTTCATTCCGTCGTTAGTATCTAAATATCCCATCAAGCCCCCTTTGCCGATCAGCTTCTTCTTGATTTCTTCAAAGGAATATTTTCCTGAGTAACAAAGTCTGGCAAGGCTGACGCTAGGAAGTCCGCCGGCTCTTTCTGGAGAAAAAGGGCCGTCTTCGAGGGCGTTGTTCACATCGATTATCCTGCCGCATTTATGAACGCCGACAGTGATCCCGCCACCCATATGCGCAATGATCAGGTTCAGTTTTTCATAGCTGCTTCTCATTTCCTTGGCGACTTTTCTTGCAACGGCCTTTTGATTAAGTGAATGTACAATGCTGGTTCGTTCAATTTCGGGCATCCCGGATATCCGAGCAAGGGGTTCGAATTCATCTACGACTACAGGGTCTACAATAAACGCAGGGATACGTAATTCAGCGGCGATTTCATTGGCTATTACCGCTCCCAGATTTGAAGCATGGCTGCCTACCGCCTCGGATCTCACATCTTCAAGTATCCTGTCATTTATCCTGTAAGTTCCTCCTTCCATGGGCTTTAACAAACCTCCCCGCCCGATAACGGCGTTTAGGGTCGCAAGATCAACCTCGTGGCTGGCTAAGGATTCAAGTATAACATGTTTTCTGAATTCATACTGACCGATTATCGATTCGAAAGGCGCCAGGTCCTCCGGCGCATGCCTCAGGACCTGCTCCATGACTCTTTTTTCATCCTCAAATACCGCAATTTTGGTGGATGTGGATCCGGGGTTTATAATGAGCATTTTTAATATCATTAATTTTGAGCCTCCCCCTTGCTTTTTTCATTCTTGCCATCAGTACCCCAACTGCTATGGAATTGAGTTTTGCTTCATGGGTATCGGATCTTGAGGTCAGTACTATGGGAGCCTTAGCTCCGACAACGATTCCTGCGTTTTCCCCGCCGGAAAAATATACTATTGACTTATAAAGCACATTCCCGGCTTCTATGGCGGGCACAAGCAGGATATCGGCTTTGCCGGCAACAGGATGCTGAATACTCTTATGCTTTGCGGCTTCCGCGGAAACGGCGATATCCAGCGCAAAGGGACCGCCGACTACGCATCCGGTGATCTCCCCGTTCTCATATCTGCGGACGAGCTCCTCGGCATCCAGGGTGGCTTTCATCTGTGGATTCACCTTTTCTACAGCCGCTAAAACCGCTACTTTCGGGTTGCTGTTTTTCAAGGCGTGAGCCACTGCTACGGAGTTCTCAAGAATCTGCTTCTTTTGCTCTAAGTCGGGAGCAATGTTCATAGCAGCATCGGTAACATAAATAAACCGGTCGAAGCCTTTTATGGCAAAGACCGCCACGTGAGAAAGCACGTTCCCGGTCCTAAGTCCTGTTTCTTTGTTCAGCGCTGCTTTTAAAAGCACCGAGGTGTGCACCAAACCTTTCATAAGTATGTGCGCTTTGCCTGATGATACGAGTTCCACGGCACGCAGACAGGCTTTTCCTTTATCCTTCTCATCAATGATCTTGAACCCGCTCAGATCAATTTTCTGCCGTACTCCGATATCCAGGATTTCTTTAGCATCGCCTATAAGGACGGCGTCGGCAATGTCCTTTTGCCTTGCATTGTGTATAGCGGTCAGCACCTCCGCATCCTGGGCCACTGCCACTGCCACGGTCTGGGACTCATTATCCGCTGCGGCCTTTAGTATTTCATCAAAAGTTCTTATCATTCTTTGGTGTCTCCGATATTTTGAGCTCTTCCGGCATAGACGCAGGCATGTGCCTTTCACAGCACGCATTTATCCCGGCGGGTCGGTTATACTTCCAATATCCAGTTGTCCGGCGCCGGCTCTTCTCCGAACTGGATGCCGGTCAAAAGGTCATAGAGCGCCTTTGTCATCGGGCCCACTTCTTCATGATAATCAAAAAGATGCATTTTACCGTTGTACTCTATCCCGCCGATTGGCGTTATGGCCGCAGCCGTTCCGCAGGCTCCGGCCTCCTTGAATTCATCAAGCCTGTCTGCGTACACATCCCTTTCCTCGACTCTCTTTCCAAGATAGTTCCCGGCTAAATACATTATTGACTGCTTAGTAATGCTGGGGAGTATAGAGTCCGATTTTGGAGTTACCAGCGCCTGATCCCCAGTTATTCCAAAGAAGTTAGCTGCTCCCACCTCCTCGATCTTTGTATGTGTCATCGGATCGAGATAAATGCAATCGGTAAATCCGCCATCAACAGCCAGTTTGTGAGGATAAAGGCTTGCAGCATAATTCCCGCCTGCTTTGACCGCACCGGTACCGAAGGGCGCCGCCCTGTCGTAATCTGAAATGATAAAATTCACCGGCTTCATCCCGCCTTTGAAGTAAGGACCGACAGGCAGGCAAAATACTCCGAACATGTAGCTGCTGGCGGGCTTTACCCCGATATTATCTCCAATGCCTATAACATAAGGCCTTATATAGAGAGTGCCCATTCTGTGGGGCGGGATCCACCTTTCGTTTGCTCTTACCACCTTCAAACAGGCATCAATAAATTTCTCTTCCGGGATCCCGGGCATCAAAAGCCTTCGGCAACTCATGTTCAAACGCTTCGCATTCCTGTCGACACGGAAAAGAACGGTTTTTCCATTGACAGTCCGATAAGCTTTTAAGCCTTCAAAACACTGCTGTCCGTAATGAAGGGCCGTCGAGCCATCACTTATCGTAATGGTATTGTCTTCGGTAAGCCTGCCTTTGTCCCATTTTCCGTCTTGCCATAGCGATACATATCGAAAATCGGTTTTGATGTAGGAGAATCCAAGCTCGCTCCAATTGATGTCAACATGTGTTTTCATAGAGTACCTCTCATAGTTAATGATCATTGTGGCTTTGTCATAAAAAACATAGCAAAACAGATGCCAAAGATGTGCTGTGGGAATAAGGAGTTTAGAACCTTATATTTCAACCTTTTTAAACCATTTAAAATTCTAAATTTTCTGACGCATGCAGCATACTGCAATGCAGTGCAAAATATTGCACGCAACGCAGTGCGGAAATTTGACTATCTCGCTGAGGATATTATGATAATTATTGCATTAAGATATTGTTTTTGATAACATAGAAACGACAATGGTAAATTTTACTATGTATAATAAAGGATGGGAGACATGCTTTCAATATTTAAATCTGAATTATTCAAGACAATATTGGACTGTATAAGCGACGGCATCCTGCTGATCAATAAAAAAGGGGAAATTATAATTTTCAATACGGTGGCGGAAAGGATTCTGGGTCACCATAAAATCGAAGCAGTAGGAAAGCAGATCGAGATAATAGTTCCGACCACGAAACTTCCTCTTATCATTGAATCCGGATTGTATGAATTAAATCAAACAGTATATATAAACAATACAAAATTGATAGTAGACCGGATCCCGCTTAAAGATAACAAAGATGAAACCATCGGAGCGGTCTCTATCTTCCGCCCGTTTTTGGAAGCCAGGGAGCTGCACAATGAAGTTTCCTCACTCATAGAAACAAGGACGCTGCTGCAGGCGATCATCAACTCCACGCTTGATGCCATCTCGGTGGTGAACGAAACAGGCAGGGTCATTTTGATCAATCCCGCATATACAAGGCTGACGGGTCTTACTGAGAAGGATGTGTTAAGCCAGCCTGCAACCGTTGATATCCCAGACGGAAGCGAAAGCATACATATGAAGGTATTGTCCACAAGGCAGCCCGTCGATAATGTCAGAGTTAAGCTTAATAAGAGAGACAAGGAAGTCATCGTGAACGTGGCCCCGATTTTCATAAATAATGAATTGAAGGGAAGCGTAGGGGTCTTGCATGATGTGTCCGAAGTCAAAAAGCTGACAAAAGAGCTGGCTGATGTTCGGAGGATTATACAGATACAGTCCAATGCCAAATATACTTTTGACGATTTTATCGGTTCAAGCCTGTCCCTGGGCTATGCAATTGAGCAGGCTAAGAGAGCGGCATCGACTCCTGCTTCTATCCTGCTCAGGGGCGAAAGCGGAACGGGGAAAGAGATATTTGCCCATGCGATACATAATCTGAGCAACCGGAAAAACAGAAAATTTGTAAGGGTCAACTGTGCAGCTCTCTCGGAAAACCTGCTTGAAAGCGAGCTTTTCGGTTATTCCGAAGGGGCGTTTACCGGGGCCAAGCACGGCGGGAAACCAGGCTTTTTCGAAGTAGCCGACGAGGGCACCTTGCTCCTGGATGAAATCGGTGAGCTGAGCCCAAATCTGCAAAGTAAGCTGCTGCGCGTCCTGCAGGAAAAAGAAATGATCCGGGTGGGAGATACCAACCCCATTTCCGTTGATGTACGCATCATCGCCGCTACCAATGCCAACCTGGAGAAACTTATCGAAAATGGCAAGTTCAGAGAGGACCTGTATTACCGCATCAATATGATACAGATAATGATCCCGCCCTTAAGGCACCGCAAAGAGGATATTTCTCAATTGGCCCAATATTTGATCAGGAAGCTCAGTATCGAATTCGGAAGGAACACCGTATCTCTTTCGGAATCTGCCTTGGAAATACTGGAGGGATATGATTGGCCGGGAAACGTCAGAGAGCTTGAGAATATACTGGGAAGAGCTCTTATTAATATGAAGCTCAACGAAACGGTTTTGAATGCTTCCCACCTTCCGCACCTGAGAATGAAAACCGCCGCCCCTGAAGAGGCCGAAGGTTTATCGGCGGAGGCTTGCGATAAAGAGAACCATACATATAACGAGCTCTTCGATTCCTGGGAAAAGCAAATGCTGTCCCGGCTCATGCTCCGCATGGAAGGCAACAAAACAAAGGCGGCAAAGCATTTAAACATCTCGATTCGCAGCTTATATTATAAACTGGAAAAGCACTTCGGAGCTCAATAAGTCGCGATGCTTCTATAAAATCAACTCTCCTATATTGTAAACAAGAAAAGCTGCCACCCAGGCCACGACGGTTTGAAAGGACACCGTCGCCAGCGCCCCCAATATGCTTCCCATTTCCCTTCTTGCCGCGGCCATCGCTGCCACGCAGGGCATGTAAAGAAGAGAGAAAATCAGAAACGCAAAGGCGGACAGGGGAGTGAATACCTCCGCCATCAACAATGGAAGTGATGCGGAGTCAGGGGCATTCAGCAGTATGGCAAAGGTGCTGACCACCGCTTCTTTGGCGGAAAGGCCGGTTATCAGGGCGGTAGCGGCACGCCAATCTCCGAAGCCTAAAGGAGCAAACACGGGAACCGCAAGAGTACCGATGCTTGCCAGCATGCTCCGGTCGCTGCTCTCGACCATATTGAAACCCGTGTCGAAGCTTTGCAGCAGCCATATCACGATGGTGGCAAAAAAGATTATTGTAAATGCTCTTCGTATAAATCCTGCGATGTTTTCCCACATTCTAAGCCACACGCTTTTCATGACCGGCATCCTGTAATTCGGAAGCACCATAATAAAAGGCACCGGCTTACCGCTGAAAATAGTGCTTTTTAACAACAAAGCGCAAATGATGGCTACAATGACCCCCGTTATGTAAAGTGAAAACATTACGAGTGCTTTATGCCCTTCAAAGAAAGCTGCCGTGAACATGGCATAAATCGGCAGTTTGGCGCTGCAGGACATAAAGGGCACCAGCAGAATGGTCATATAGCGGTCGCGCTTGCTGGGAAGTGTTCTTGTAGCCATTATAGCGGGCACGGAACATCCGAAGCCCAACAGCAAAGGAACAATGGAGCGGCCTGAAAGGCCCAGCCTCCTAAGCAGTCTGTCCATAAAAAATGCGACTCTCGGTATATATCCGCTGTCTTCCATTATTGAAAGCAGGAAAAACAGTATAGTAATTATTGGCAGGAAAGACATCACGCTTCCTACTCCCACAAAGACACCGTCTATGATAAGTGAATGTAGGACCGGACTGATGTTCGTATTGCTCAAAGCCTCGTCGGTAATGTCAGATAGACGGTCGATGCCGGCGCCCAGCAAATCGCTGAGGCTAGTTCCAAGCGCTCCGAATGTAAGCCAGAAGATGAAAAGCATGATGCCGAGGAAAATAGGAAGAGCCAGGTATTTATGCGTCAGGATCTCGTCGATTTTAACGGAGCGCAGATGCTCCTTGCTCTCTCCTGTTTTAGTGATGATTCGGCCACAAACATCCTCGATAAAGCAATAGCGCATGTCTGCCATTGCCGCTTCTCTGTCCGTGCCTAAGTGGAACTCCATGTCGTCTACGATATGCTGTATTATGTCTATGTCGGGCTCATGAAGGTTCAACCTGTCCAGGATCAAATCGTCTCCTTCCACCGTTTTTGTGGCGGCATATCGGAGAGGAAGTTTAGCTTCCATCGCCTGCTCTTCGATCAGATGGGAGACCGAATGGATGGCATTGTGGACGGGACCGGTGCAAAAGTCGATTTTTTGTCGGACCGTCCGCTTTCCGGCGGTTTCTATGGCACTATGAATAAGGTCGTGTATCCCTTCATTTTTGCTGGCGGAAATGGGAACTACAGGCACGCCCAATGCTTGAGAGAGTCTTGGAATGTCAATAAAGACACCGTTATTGCGCACTTCGTCCATCATATTGAGCGCGATTACCAAGGGAGTCTCGAGTTCTAAAAGCTGCAGAGTAAGGTAGAGATTTCTCTCGATATTGGTTGCATCGACGATATTGATGATAACGTCGGGCTTCTGATCAATGATGTAGTCTCTTGAGACTATTTCTTCTGTACTGTATGGTGCAAGGGAGTAGATGCCCGGGAGATCGATGACTTTAACACCTTTATGGCCTTTGACGCAGCCTTCTTTGCTTTCTATCGTTACTCCGGGAAGGTTGCCTACCTTTTGGCTGCTTCCTGTTAACTGGTTAAAGAGTGTGGTTTTGCCGCTGTTGGGGTTGCCGACCAGTGCTACGTTTATGTTCATTCAGCCACCGCCTCGATGATTATATGCCTGGCATCTTCTTTGCGCAAAGTGAGCTCAAAATTTCGAAGATATAGCTCAATGGGATCACCCAAAGGGGCAGTTTTGCGTACCATTACTACGGTATTCGGAGTAAGTCCCATATCAAGGAGGTGGCGGCGCAGCGCACCTTCGCCGCGAACAGCCAGTATGCGGGCCTTCTCCCCCGGTTTAAGCAGATCCAGGCTCATACCATCGCAGGAATCTTGTCCCCTGTGACGCCGGCAAGTCCCGCGGTGATTCTTTCCTTCAGCTGATTGATAACATTTATTGTGACGTCTGCTAAAAAACATTAAATACTCCTTTGTACTGTTATGATTATTATGCTACTTTTAACTTCCGTGATTTAATACTGTGTATCAAACTGAGGGACGACTCGAAGCGAGTTAGCATATGCTAACATCATGATACATTTTAAATACGACAGTGTCAATAAGATAAAGTGACACGTCACAATTAAATTTCCGGCGGCCAGTGAGGCACGGGGTGGCAAACAAAGCGTCCCCGTGCCACCCCGGCGGGCAGCGCCCGCCGGGGGCTGGAATCATGGCCGAATGTAAACCAAATCTGCCTTTGTCAGGGTTTTGGTTTACATTTCCGGCGGGCAGCGCCCGCCGTGAGTCAGAATCAAGATCGAATGTAAACCAAATCTGTCTTTGGCTGAGGTTTGGTTTACATTTCCGGCGGGCTGGGACCGCCGTGAGTCGAAACCAAGATCGAATGTAAACCAAATCTGCTTTTGGAAGGGGTTTTGGTTTACATTTCCGGTGGCTGGGGCTGCCGTGGGTCAAAATCAAGATCAAATGTAAACCAAATCTGCTTTTGGAAGGGGTTTTGGTTTACATTTCCGGCGGGCAGCGCCCGCCGGGGGCTGGAATCATGGCCGAATGTAAACCAAATCTGTCTTTGTCAGGGTTTTGGTTTACATTTCCGGTGGCTA
>Ga0255347_1006099_pt1 | contig 13326 bp, 11 predicted proteins | sample wastewater_treat_2_FD_192479 | JGI IMG/M metagenome (GOLD analysis project Ga0255347, IMG submission 192479) | Wastewater microbial communities from Lulu Island WWTP, Vancouver, Canada - plant24 | ecosystem: Engineered > WWTP > Wastewater > Unclassified | place: Canada: Vancouver, British...
TGTGATCCTTTTGATTCTGCTTGTAAGTATCGGTTAAGGTAAAGAACATTAGAGAAAACAGAGCTAAATAGAATAGATTTGAAGAAGCACTTCCAGCATATGCGAAATTAACTATCGCATTTAAGCTCATATTAGTATTAAAGAAATTACTAATTGTGTGTTCTATGAATATTTTCATAAATGAAATAGGCTGTGTTTTTATAAAGAGAACTTGTTCCAGTGGATTTGTATTGCCTCCACGAGGATCTCCGAAAGATTCGGGATTAGATGCTCTAGGAAGTAAGAAAGAAGAAATCACAAGAAAGAAAGATACCATCAATGTAATATGAAACCATTTTTTTTGATTAAGATTTTTATATTTTTCTTTTGGAATAAAAAGAGGAATTAACAGAAGAAAAGCATAAACTCCCTTTGAAGATGATGCAATCAGAGTCGATATGGTAAATATGATTAAATCCTTGTTTGGAATATCTTTTTCTTTACTCAAAATCATTTTTGCCAAGAAGGCAATGGCAAGAAAAGAGAAAGCTATTATTAGTCCATCATAGGAAAAATGAGATGCTAAGAATATACATCCAGGTAATAATGCGATATAGGTGAGACCTTTCTTGAAGATAGGGATATTCTTTATAGCAAAATAGATTGCTACTATATACACAAATAGATTAGTTAATCTAGAAATTAAAAGAGATACTGTAAACGGCAAACCAATTAGATCAGATATTTTAAAACCGATCACGAAAGGAAGATATATCAGCCTATGGGGAGTCCAAGCAAGAGTTTTAGTTTCTGAAAAAACGGTATTTGAATAATCGTGTGAAGAGTTTAAATAATTATTTAATTGAGTGCGTTCCTCTGGAGTATTAAATAGTGAAAAATTGTTTGATACTACTTTCTCAACTAAAAACCAGGAAGATTCTGTCCAATTAATAGAAGGGGTATTAGAAAGAGTATATATATTTTGAAAGTGTATGTGCTCATCCCAAGATACTCCAACACGATTTGGGAATAAAAAAAGAAAGAGAATCCCCATAGAAGTAGCAAGTAACAAAAAAATGTTTTCTGTTTTTCTAAACAATTGTTCTTTCCATAATAAAATTGTTAATAGTACTGCACCTGTAACGATAATTGTTAAAAATATATAGGAGTTAAATTTAATCCTGTTGTCAATAGAGATACTCTTAATCTCTAATTCTCCTTCTTTGAATTTAAGCTCTATAGACTTTATATCATTTCTTATAGGTAGGGTAGATACATTAAGTACTGGCATTAATCTTTCAGATTCCTTTGTCTCAATAATATCTCCGTAAGTATTTTGTTTAGTCAAGACTATCCCTACATCGATATTATTCTCAACTTTATGAGCAATATTTAATTTCTCTACATATCTATCCTCTAGTTCTATCCTTATTGAGGCTTCTTCTCCATCAATATGCAACATGTTTTCTTCTAATATAAAATTCTCATAAGCCATATGCTCTTCATCGAAAGGGATTTCTGTTAGGACTCTTTCTGATTTAGGAATCTTTAATAGATACCAGTTTGTGATTAAGAAGCTAACTAAAAAAGAAGAGAAGATTAAACCTAAAAAACTCAAAATGAATTTAAAGGAAGGCTTTTTTAGTTGATTTTGCATCATAAGTACATAATTATATACAAAGAACAGGTTAATATCTATCCTTGAATTATGGTATGATTTCCTATCTTAAACTGAAATAAATCTAAACCATGCAAAAAGTATCAGTAATAGGACTAGGATATGTAGGACTACCATTAGCATTAGCAATAGAAAGAAGTAAAAAATACAAAGTAATAGGTTTTGATATTAGTGAAGAACAAGTAAGGAAGATAAATAATAAGGAGTGTCCAGTAACAGATGATATAGCAGAAAAAGATCTAAATGAATTAAATCTTTACGCTACAACTAATAGCAAAGATTTAATGAATACAGACATATATATGATATGTGTACCTACTCCTGTATTAGAAGACTATACTCCTGATTATGGTTATGTCATTAGTGCAGGTAAAACAGTATCGAAATATCTTAAGAAAGGTTCTACTGTAATCCTTGAATCTACAGTTAATCCTGGTACATGTGAAGAGGTGTTGATACCTGTATTAGAAGAAGGAAGTAAATTAAAAGCAGGTAAGGATTTTAATGTAGCTATGTGTCCAGAGAGAATTAATCCAGGGGATCCTAAATGGAATGTATACAATATTGCTAGAAATGTAGGTAGTTTAAGTAATACAAAAGAGGTTGCTGATTTTTACAGGAGTTTTCTTAATGCTGAGATAAATGAGGTGTCTAGTATTAAGGTTGCTGAGGCTACTAAGATAGTTGAGAATGCTTTTAGAGATATTAATTTTGCATATGTAAATGAATTAGCTAAATCATTTGATGTACTTGGTATTGATTTAGTAGAGACCCTTAAGGGTGCATCTAACAAGCCTTTTTCTTTCTTAGTACATTGGCCATCAAGAGGTATAGGGGGGCACTGTATTCCTGTAGATCCACATTACTTAATTAATAGGGCTGCTGAATCTGGTTTTGATCATAAGTTTCTTAAGATTGCTAGAGAGGTGAATAATAGTATGCCTACATATACAGTAGGGAGGTTACAGGAGGGTCTTAATGAGATAGAGAGATCTATTAAGGGTACTAAGGTAGGTTTACTTGGTTTAAGTTATAAATCAAATGTAGCTGATTTAAGAGAGAGTCCTAGTTTAAAGATTTTAAATATTCTTAAGGATATGGGTGTAGATGTTGTATCATATGATCCATATATACCTGATATGTCTGATGTAGATACATTAGAGGCTGTATTAGATGAGGTAGATGCTGTTATACTATCTACATACCATAATATATTTGGAGACCTTACGAAAGAGATACTTAGGAGGAAGAATATTAAGGTGGTTGTTGATGGTATGAATAAATTAGATAAGGAGGAGATAAAGGGTAAGGGTGTGGTATATAGGGGGATTGGGAGATAAAGGAAAAGGGAAATCTGTCTAAGATTTATACCATAACAACAAATTAGATAATTCATAGAATAATAGAGAATATTTAATTCTCTACTTTGTAAGTATAGCCCCTATTGTTGGGCTATTCTTATTAATAAAGTAGTGAATATGGTGACTAAGAACTCTTATTGGATATGAAAAGAAGATAATACGTAGAATTTTTCTAAAGTTAGAATTATAACGAGAGATTCTTGCTTTGTCAGGCTCTCCATTCTCATCAATGACAGGTATTGGTAGATTGAATCTTTTAATACGGGAAGAGATGAAAGTGATAAGAATATTTTCGTTTTTACCAATATATTCGGAAAAATTTACAAAATTGCATGTTAATTTATGTTTTTTTGCGAGAGTAGCTATACTTTTTTTGCTTAGCCAAAGAGTATGAACAGGAGGTAAATCTGTTCTCCAGATTGATTTCTTTGGGAAATAATCTTTATTAGGTGTTGTTATAATAATATGGCCGTATTCTTTTAAGAGGTTGCTACAGATTTTGACAAACTCTTTTGGGTTTTTAAGATGCTCTATCAATTCATTTGCAATTATTAAATCAAATTTATCCTTTGTCTTATAGTTCTCTATGGAACTTAAAGTATAATAATTACCAAAATTATTTATTGCAAAATCTACTGCATTTTTTGATAGATCTATTCCAAAAGAATCATGACCAGTTTTGTTTAGAGAATATGTAAGATATCCATAACTACAGCCTACTTCTAAGATCTTAAGTTTTGTTGGTACATTTTTAATAAATTGGTATGTTGGAAAATAGGAAGGTTCTTGTTTTGATAAAAAGAGTAAGGGATTTTTCAGGTTTTTAACTTTTTGTGCATATTTGTAATATCTCTGATAGCCAGGGGTATCAACTTGATTGTAGATGGTCTTGTATATTTTGGAAGAAATATTAAGAGTTGAAATAAATTGTGTGTTACACTTTTTACAGGAGTAAATATTATAATTAGAAGGATTCATGTAGCCAGGGAAATCGGAGTACAAAACAGGATTTTTTTTAGATTCGCAAACTGGACAATCCATATATGATGTCAACATTAAAACTGTTTTTGTTTTCTTTGTCAATTGTAAATTAAGAAATCATCTTTCTTTAGAAGCATATCTATTGTAAAATTGTTTAGGTTACTGATAATTTTATTGTTTTTCTTAAAGGATCTAAAGTAGTGCATGTCGAATTTGTATATCATAACAACAAATTGGGGAACTCATAAAATGACAGAAAACTTTGCTAAGAGTTTGTTGCTATTAGATGGGATAGAAAACATTAAAATAGTAGTTGTTAATAATTCTCCTGATGAAAACAAATATTTTGCAAATTGGAAGTTTGGAGAAAAGGTTAAAGTTATTAATTCGGGAGAGAATTTAGGATATGCAGGAGGTTTAAACAAAGGGTTGGATTATGCTTTAAAGGACAGGAATATGAAATATGTATTGATAACAAATAATGATATCAAATTTGAAAGGACATTGATAAAGAAATTTTTAAGGAAAGATTCTAAGGATACTATTCTAGCACCAATAATTTTAAAGAGAGACTCGCAGATTGTACAAAATACTGGAGGGAAAATATCAATGTTTCTTGGAGGAACAATTAATGTTAATAAGGATGTTCCTTTACCCGAATTAAAAATAAAAAAATATGATTTTTTAAGCGGATGCATGATGTTTATACCAAGGAATATATTAGAAGATGTAGGTTTATTTGATGCTGAGTATATAGCATATTATGAAGATGCGGATTATTGTTTAAGGGCTAAAGATTTGGGTTATAAGTTAAAAATATGTGAAGATATTACTATCAGACATTTTCATTCAGCGTCAACTTCAAAAAATATAGGGTTTAAAAGATACTTATTAGCAAGAAATTCTATTATTTTTGCCAAGAAAAATTATAAATTTCCTAAATCAATGATATTTATAATAATGTCAATTGTTAGGGGCTTTATTCAAAATCTTAAATATTTAGATTATTATTTTAAAGGAGTAAAGGAAGGATTATTATGTTAGATACTTTTCAAAGATACAAAGAGGCATATATTTTGGTAGAAAAAATTTCGAGAGAGAAAGAAGAAGTTTTATTGTTAGATGTAGGATCAAATGGTCCGGGTTTTGCCGTTTATAATAGGTTTGAGAATGTAAAGCAAACGAATTTGGATATACAAAAATTTGACGAGACACTTTTTAAAGAATATCCAAGAATAGAGTTTATTACTTATGATGGCTCAGGAATTCCTTTTAAAGATGAAACTTTTGATGTCGTTCTTTGTTCTGATACTTTAGAACATATTCCTAGGGGAAAAAGAAAAAGATTTGTATTAGAAAACTTAAGAGTTTCTAGTAAGTATGTTGTTTTTACTTTTCCTGTTAAGACATCTTATTTCTTTGAAAAATTGTTTTATTATTTCACATTTAAAAAGAGTCAATTTTTAAAAGAACATATAGAATATGGTTTGCCTAGTATTGAGGAGTTTGAAAATATGATAAAAGCATCAGGTTTTAGTATAATCACGAAAACAGATAACATTAATAGATTTTTATGGACTCCCTTTAAACTTATATCTTCTATTCTTGCAAAGCTGTGGAAGAAGGAATCAGCTGATTTTATTTTTGATAAGTTTCAAAAATATATTAAAAAAGAGAAAAAATGGATTAACAGAGAGACAGGTTATTCCAAGACATTTATTTTAATGAAAAAATGACATAACCTATGCTTAAGAGGGTTTTCTTTTATATAAAAATATTTTTTTTGTATATTCTTACTGGAATATTAGGCCTAGTAGTGCCTAAAGATAAAAAATTAACGGTGTGTGTTTCTAGCAAGGGAAAGTACTATAATGGTAATAGCAAAGCACTTTTTGAATATATGTTATCTAGGGATAAGAAGGTATTCTTTTTTGTGTCAAATAAGGAATTATACAGAGAACTAAAAGAGAAAAAAATAAAAAATATTATATACCAATACTCATTAGAGGGATTTAAGATATTCTTAAGAGCAAGGACTATATGTTTTACTCATGGACAAGTAGACTTGTTAGGGTATATGCAAAGTCCTCTACAAAACTGGATATATCTTGCTCATGGCATAGGAACGAAAGCGCTTGGATTTCTTAGAGAAGACATGTCTTTGAAAGAGAAGTTTTGGGTTTTTTTAGAGAGAAGATTTTATATTACTATGACATCAGATTTTACTAAATATATGTATATATCTGAAATGTTGATTAATCCTAAAAAAGTTTTTGTGACTGGTTTTTCTCGGAATGATGTGCTGTATGCCAACAGGGACAAACAGGAAAACAAATTAAATACTATTCTTTATGCTCCTACATGCAAAGAAGGAGATCTAACAAAACTTTTTCCTTTTCCTGATTTTAAAAAAGAAAGTATTGGAAATGACCTGCAGAAGTGGGATATGGAGTTATATTTAAGATTTCATCCTAATAACTATAAGGAATCTAGAAAAGAAATTACTGATATTTTAAAATCCTCAAAAAGAATAATAGACAAAAGTCCAGATATCGTTCAAGATGTGCAAGACATTTTACCTGAAACTGATATTCTTGTTACAGACTTTTCCTCTATAAGTAGAGATTTTCTTTTCTTAGATAGACCAATAATCTTTATAATGAATGGATTAGAAGAACTAGGGAATCTTGCTCTACCAATCAGGAAAGAATTTGCTTTCTGTGGTTATCAAGTATATACATACAAAGAATTCTCTGATGCAATAGAAGAGATATTGGAAGGCAAGGACAGATATTCAGAGATTAGAAGTTTTGTTAGAGATTTACACTATAATTATGTAGATGCGAATTCATCTAAAAGAATAATGGAATTAATTGAAATGCTAGCATGAAAAAAATCATAGGTTTATTTAAAAAACATAAAAAATTGGTTTCAACTTTTCTTACTATTATTATCCTAACTCTAATAGTTGTCTACCTGTATAAGAACAAAGAAGTCTTTTCTATTTTAAGAGATGTTCAGATATCTACTATAATTGTTGTAATTGCTATTCAGATTTTTGTTGTTTCTCTAAATGCATTACTGGAACAAAGGATATTAAAGATGCTTGGAACAGAAATTTCTTATTCTAACAGTCTTTTATTACAATATGCGGCTAATTTTCTTAATAAGATTCTATCCAATGGTGGGATGCTTTTTCGGGGTTATTATTTAAAGAAGATTCTTAAACTATCATATTCGAAATATATCTCCGCTATTACAGGGTTTTATATAATTAACTTCCTTGTTTATTCAGTGGTAGGCTTTTTCTCTTTAATTCTAATTTATCTTCAGAGAGGGTCTTACAACCTTTTAGTTACATTGTTTTTTGTTCTTCTATTGGGAGTAACTCTTTTCCTGATACTGTGGAAGAAGAAAGTTAGATTAAGTGAAAAGTATTATTTAACAAGAGTGGTAAATGAAATATTAAAGGGATGGGAGATAATAAAACAGAATCCAAAAGAATTACTCTATTTTACTTTCTTAACGACTCTACTGCTTCTCGCAGCTGTAATACAAATGATTGTTTTATATCATGGACTTGGAGCAAATTTAAGTATTTTAAGTTCTCTTTTTATGACTACAATAGGGATAGTAACCATTTTTATTAATCTAACTCCCGATGGAATTGGAATAAAAGAAGGTATATATATGTTCTCCTCGAAGCTAATAGGTGTCAATTCAGAGATTATTCTTCTGGGGTCTTTAATTGCGAGGGCGATAGTTTTGTTCCCTTCTATACTTTTGGGAGGGGCGTCATATTTTATACTAGCAGATCAAATTAAAAAGAACTCTGGGGATGATATAACCTCATTGCTTCAGGAGAACAAAAAGAAAAATAAGGAAATAATGTAGTTTCATTATTATAAAAATTATAGTATGATTTTACTAGTAAAATCAATGAAAATACTATGTCAAAAGCTACAATAATCATACTTGCGGCTGGGAGTGGCTCACGTATGAAAACAAATAGACCAAAGCAGTATTTAGAGATTAGAGGAAGAACGGTATTGGACCATACTTTGTCAAATTGTGTGGATTTTGTTGATGAAACAGTTGTAGTTACACAGAAAGAATATATTGATGAGTTAGAAAAGCAATATCCAAACTTTAAAATTATTCAAGGTGGAAAATCAAGATTTGATTCAGTTACGAACGGCCTAATGGCTTCGTCTAATGAAATAGTGATAATTCATGATGCTGTTCGTCCATTTTTGAACGAACAAATCATTAAAGATTTAATTAGTAATGCAAAAAAATACCCTGGAGTAGGGACTATTGTTCCTTTAGTTGATACTATTTTAAAAATAGACAAAGACAATTTTTTACAAGAGACACCAAATAGACAGGATTTTTTTAATAGTCAAACTCCTCAGGCTTTCCAAAAAACATTTCTTTTAAAAGCACTTGAAAAAAAAGAATTACATAATACAGAGTTATTGGAGTTAATTCGTCTTGCAGGAGGGAAGGTTAAGATTATTGATGGCTCCCCATGGTTTTTTAAAATTACTCATAAACCTGATATTTATGCTGCTGAGGGATATCTTAGTGAATCAGAAGGTAAGGTCGCTATCGTAACTGGAGGAACAAGTGGTATTGGTGAGAAAGTTGTAGAGAGATTAAGAGATGCAGGACAAAAAGTATATGCTCTAGGGATTCAAAGTAATAAAGCAGATATAAAATTAGATGTACGAAATAGTAAGGAAGTGAAGAAGGTTTTTAAGGAAATATATGACAAAGAAGGGAGGATTGATATTCTAGTTAACAATGCAGGGGTGGGAGAGAGTTGTCTACTTGAAGACACGACAGATGCGATGTGGAAGAATGTTTTAGAAACGAATCTCTTCGGAGCATTCTTTTGTTTGAGGGAAGCTCTTAAATATATGAAACAAGGTAGTGTTATCGTTAATGTTGCATCAAGTGGAATTGATGGAGGGAGAGTATCAGAGTCTGCTTATGGAGCTTCAAAGGTTTCGTTAGAGCATCTCTCCAAGGTTGCTGCATTAGAAAACAAACATAAGGGTATCTCTGTTTTTACAGTTTGTCCAACGAGAACTAATACTCCTCTTCGGAAAAAAATTCATCCAGAGGAAGACACCACAAATTTGCCTTCTCCAGATGAACCAGCAAAGGTAATAGCTCTCTGTTGTATTAATGATCTGTCTTTATTAACAGGTCAAACTTTTTGGCTTAGAAGAAAACAGGAGAATAATGTTTAAATATTAAATTACATAAAACTATGAAACTACTAATATACATGCCTGCCCTAAATGAAGAAGAAGGATTGGGAGGTGTAATTAAAGATATGCCTAAACATATAGATGGTATAGATGAAATAAGTATATTGGTTGTAGATGATGGTAGTACAGATAATACAGTAAAGGTTGCTAAAGAAAACGGAGCTGATGTAGTTAGTCATGGTAGTAATAAAGGAGTAGGTAGTGCTTTTCAGAGTGCTGTAGGGTATGCATTAGATAATAGGGTAGATATACTAGTTAGTATTGATGCAGATAGGCAGTTTAATAGTAAACAGATACCAGAGATTGTACAACCAATATTGAATGATAAAGCTGATATGGTAACAGGAGATAGATTCTCTAAAGGTATGCCAGAGAATATGCCTAAGAGTAAGTATTGGGGTAATAGACAGATGTCTAGATTAATATCAGTAATTAGTGGTAAGAAGTTTAGAGATGTATCTTGTGGTTTTAGAGCATACAATAGAGAGGCATTACTAAGGTTAAATCTTTTTGGAGCATTTACATATACACAAGAGACAATAATGGATATGGTATTTAAGGGTATGAGGGTTGTAGAGTTCCCAGTTGATATTAAATATTTTAAGGAAAGAAAATCTAGGGTAGCAGGTAGTATATTAAACTATACTTTTAGAACATTAAAGATAATTGTAAAAACTCTTAGAGATTACAAACCAATGTTATTCTTTGGAGGGATGGGTAGTGTAGTTCTGTTAATAGGTATGGTTTTTGAGATATTTATGTTTACTCATTATTTTATAACAGGAAAGTTTACACCGTATAAATCATTTGGTTTCATTGGTTTAGGTTTTGTAATATTTGGCATGTTGTTAGTAATAGTTGGTTTCTTAGCAGATATGTTTAATAGGGTAAGACTTAATCAAGAGAAGATACTGTATGAATTAAAGAAAGGGAAGTATGAAGAGTAGTAGTAAGGTATGTTACATTCTTTCATACAAAACTCCTAACTATGTAAGAACAACAGCCCTTGTAAATGCTTTAGCATTAATTCCTGAGATTAAACTTTTTCAAGCAAGAAATAAATCGAAAGGAATCCTAAGATATGTTGAAACTTTTCTAAAATTCTTGCAAATTCGTTTTAAAGAAAATCCTGATGTATATATCATTGGTTTCAGAGGTCATGAGATGTATTGGTTGTATAGGGTTTTTGTATTAAGAAAGATCTTTGTCTTTGATGAGATGATGTCTCCATATGATTCTATTGTAAATGAGAGAAAAATTTTAAGTAAAAGCAATTTAATTGCAAAAATAATATACAAATTAGAAAAGAGTATCTTACAAAATTCTAATCTTGTTCTAACAGATACAAATATCCACTCGAAATTTTTCTCTAAGACATTTGAAATAGATTTAAAGAAAATCAAGGTTATTCCTGTTGGTACAGATGAAAAGTTGTTTGATATGAAGATGGTAGAGCAAATTGACTTAGGAAAAGATTTTACTGTTTTCTTTTATGGTACTTTTCTGCCCCTGCATGGTATAGATATTGTTTTAAGAGCAGCTAGCTTGCTGAAGAAGTATCCTATTAAATTTGTAATTGTTGGAGGCAGAGGAAATGAGAGGGCTATTAAAAACTTTAATTCACAAATGGAAGAATTAGAATTGGAGAATGTTACACACTATGATTGGGTCGATTTTACAGACTTGCCTAGGTATATTAAATCTTCAGATTTATGTTTGGGAGGGCCATTTGGTGGAACTCCTCAGGCAAGAAGAGTGGTAACAGGGAAAACATATCAGTTCTTACATATGGGTAAAGCCACAGTAATAGGAAAGATAGGTGAGGGCTTTGGTTTTGTAGACAAAGAAAATTGTTTATTGGTAAATCAAAATAACGAGAATGATTTAGCTGAAGCAATATTGTGGGGATATGAAAACAGGGAAAGATTAGTGGAAATAGGTTGGAATGGAAAAATTTTATTTGAAAAAAGATTCTCTTATAAAGAGATTTCTAAAACATTAAAATTATTTTTAAAGTAACATGCGAGGATATAAGGGTCCCAGATTTTGGTTTAGATATTTAGAGGTAATATACTCATTAAGGAAAATTCCAAGAAAAAGAAAAATATTGGAGATAGGCGCTGGTACTTTAGAGTTATCTTCGTATTTTGCTAAAAAAGGACATAAAGTTACTGCATTAGATTTGTCCTCTGATTTGATTCCATTAAAAAAAGAACTACCAACAAATCTACAGAAGAATATTAGGTGTATAGAATCTGATTTTCTTAAGTATAACTTTAAGAACGAAAAATTTGATGTAATAATTGCAATGGAAGTGTTGGAGCATGTAAAAGAGGAGAAGAAATTCTTAAAGAAAGTCCAGAATCTAATTTGCAAAAATGGAGTAATTGTAATTAGTGTTCCTGCTCATATGTCTATGTGGTCAAGGGATGATGAAATGGTAGGGCATGTTCGTAGATATGATAAAAAAGATATGTTTAGAGTCAAAAGATTTTTTAAACCCAAATTTTCTTCTATAAACTCATATGGATGGCCGTGGATTAATATTACTAGGTATTTAAGGATAGTATCGACAGATATTATTTATAAAGAATCGAATGACAGCTCACAAGTCGATCGTTCAATTGTAAGTGGGCAAAGAATTAAAAAATTAAATTTCTTAAGATTCTTTATTAATGAGTTTACAGTATTTCCTTTTTGGTTGGTTAGTAGGTTATTTGTTAAAATAAATTTGAGTGAAGGGTATATTATTTTTATGAAAATATAAAAATGAAAAAGATTTTTAAATATTTAAAACAAATAGTTACAATTATAATTGTAATCTTTTTTCTTTATTATTTTTACAACAATAAAGAAGATCTTTCTAGAGTTTTAAGTATTTCTACGCCTAATTTATTATTAATAATTGTCCTTTTTGCAATGGTATATTTTATAAACGGACTCTTTCTTAAAGCTATACTTAAACTTTTTAAAAAGAATCTTCCTACATTAGAGACCTTTTATGTCTCTGTAGTTTCTTCTTTAGGAAATTTCTTTCTTCCACTTAGAGGAGGCATGGTTCTAGGATCAGTATATTTAAAGAAAGAGTATGATTTTGCCTATTCCCATTTTATATCTACTTTGTCAGGCGAATATATCATTATTTTCTCTGTTAATGCATTTTTAGCATTATTAGCTTTAATCTTTATACAGCTTAAACAAGGAGTACATTCTATACCTTTATATATCTTCTTTGGAGGTTTATTTGTAGCCATGTTACTACTTACATTTGTTAAGTTCCCAATAGAAAACATAAAGAAAAGTAAGAATAATATAGTAAATAAGGTTTTAAATCTTATTAAGAATATATTAGAGGGTTGGAATATCATTGTTCCTAATAAGGGGTTATTATTGTTATTGATATTTCTAACAATAGCTAGTTTTACTGTTACCACTTTTCTGTATTATTTTGAGTTCCAAGTGTTAGGAGTAAATACTCAGTTAGTTAATATTGTTCTATATAATTGTTTGTCAGGAGTATCTCTTTTAGTTAGCCTCACTCCGAGCTCCTTAGGAATTAGAGAAGGGATATTTTTAATGACTTCAACTTTACTTGGTATTAGTAATGAAGAGATTATGCAATTGGCATTGTTAGATAGAGGAGTTAGTATTATTAGTTTGGTACTGTTGTTTGTTATTTTATTTAGTGTTCGACACCTCTTTGGAAAGGATAAATGGAAAGTTTTTTCGAATAAAGATTAAAGAATTTTTTTGTGGTATTATCCCGTTGACAATTCTAGCAAAGGATATAGAATTAAGAATACTCTTATAGTAGCTACTAATGTCTCCTGTTAAATCTGTATATGATGGGGAAAAGGACTTAAAAGAATGAATAAACAGAATATTAAAGCAATAACAAAATTTATAGAAGATGAATATACAACAAGGAAAACAAACATCTCCTCTTTAAAAAGATGTTCGAAATGTGTACTTCCTGAAACTATGCCTTTTATAGAATTTGATGAGGATGGGGTATGTAACTATTGTAAAAATTACAAACCTATTAAAT
>Ga0255347_1006101_pt1 | contig 13315 bp, 6 predicted proteins | sample wastewater_treat_2_FD_192479 | JGI IMG/M metagenome (GOLD analysis project Ga0255347, IMG submission 192479) | Wastewater microbial communities from Lulu Island WWTP, Vancouver, Canada - plant24 | ecosystem: Engineered > WWTP > Wastewater > Unclassified | place: Canada: Vancouver, British...
CCTAAGAACAAAAATGCGTTTCCTACCGCTGTAGCGCCTAACCATAAACCTTGACACAAACCAAGCATATGTTTTGGTGCAACTTTAGAAACAAATGACAATCCGAGTGGAGAAATGAATAATTCCGCCACAGTTAAAAAGAAATAGGTAACAAAGAAAACCCAAACGCCTGCTCTGGCAGCTTCTTGTTGAGCTTCGGGATATGCAAGAAATTCTTGTGCTGAAGGATATTCCATAATGTATGAGAAGATTGCTAAAAATATGTATGCCAATGCTGCAAGTCCCATACCGATACCTATTTTTCTTGGAGTTGATATAGCTTTTCCTTTTCTAGCTAATAGAGCAAATATCCACATAATCACTGGAGTAAGAATAATTACAAAGAACGGATTGATTGCTTGTAAAAACTCAGGAGCAACCTTAGAAGTGTCCATAAAGTCTCTTGCAAATAAAGAGAAAGAGGCTCCGTTTTGATGGAATGAGAACCAAAAAAATATTGTAACTCCCAATACTGCAAAAAGAGCATACAAACGTTGTTTGATTTCTTTTGCCATGGCTGCTTTTTCTTCAGAAGTATATTCAATAGTTTCTGTTTCAGTTTTCTTAATAGGCGTGGGAAGTCCCTTTTTAGTCAAAAGAAAAATAACCAATGAAATCAGCATTGCCAAAACAGAAGCAATAAATGAGAAGTGAACTCCTTGATTAAACACTTCCAAATAAGCACTAGGGTCAAAAACAGCACCTGCTTCTACCATAGATTGAGCAGATAATTCGTTATAGTTTACCAATTTTTCACCGGTCAAAGTTCCATTAAGGTACTCATGGCATAGTGCCGGAAGTTTTGCGTTATAGATAAATCCTTTCGCCCCCAACCACCACGACCTGATAAGTGGAGCCACAAAAGGAGCTATCAAACCACCGATATTGATAAACACATAGAAGATTTGAAAACCTGAATCTCTTTTTTCCTTTGCTAATTTAAGAGCTTCAGGCCCTTTTTTGCTTTCTTCCGCTTCAAAATTATCATATAGTTGTCCTACAATAGCTTGTAAATTACCCTTAAACAGACCGTTACCAAAGGCAATCAGAAACAATGCTAAGCAAGTTAACGGTAACAACCAAGAGGTGTTAACATCAGTTGCTGTGATAGGAATAGACAAGAGGATATAACCCGCAGCCATTATAAGCAAACCTTTTTGAATGGTTCCTTTGTAATTTTGAGTTCTATCGGCAATTAGACCACCGAAGAGACTTAAAATATAAATTCCGCAATAGAAACTAGAATAAATAATAGTTGCCGTTGTGTTGCTCAAACCGAACTTTGAACAAAGAAACAACGTTAGAACTGCGTTCATGATGTAGTAGCCAAAGCGTTCTCCCATATTGCTAATCGCAGCGGCAAATAATCCTTTAGGATGGTTTTTAAACATAAATTTTTGGTTTATTAATTATTAAATAAAAATTGTGAGTATAGTTTTTATGGAATAAGTTATTGTTGTTCAGTAGCCTGCAAATAGTTTTTGAGCGGATTAGCGTACATTTCCAAAAGTTTTTCGCGTACAAAAGGCACATCAACGTCAGGTAAATCTATTTTAGTTATCTGTCCGTCGAAGTAGTTTAATGCAGCCTTTTTTTCATCGGCGGAATATTCCGCTGCAAAGCGTTTGCTGTCGAACAAAGTATCGTAGGCAATTTTATTTATCGGATAGATGGTATAATTGGCGTGTATGTAGCGGTCAATGAGGTTAGCTGTTGTAGCGATTTGTTCTTTTCTGTTAGTTGTTTGTTTGGCTATTATTTCCAAATCGGTATTGATACAGGGCGAAAAAGCGTAATGAACACGTCCTTTGTAGCCTAAAACGCCTGTTTTCATGCTAATTACGTCATCATTTTTCGTTTTTTTATAATCTGTATGGTCGCGTTGTAGCTGAAATTCTTTTGCTTTCAGAAAGTCGCAAGGGTCGTATTCGTACGATATGGTTACAGGCGTAATGTTTAGTGATTTAAGGTTTTCTATAAACGAACTATTGCCACTAATAGCAAACATTTTAAGGATGCTTTCCTGTGTTTTGTCATCGGAGTCTTTGGCTCGACCTTCGCGTTGTGCTATCCAAATACTGGTGCGCTTTTCGGTGATGGCGTGGCGAATGTAGGCTGACAGTTGCGTTAGAGCGTGCAACATTTCACGTTGCGACAGTGCCCGTTTTATGATGAAACATTTCGCCATACGAATAAAAGTATATAACCAATTGGTAGCTAACAAATTATCTCCAATTCCCATTTCTGTTGTTTCCATTTGGTTACTCATCAGTACATAGTTCATGAAAGCGGCGTCAAGAATGATGTCCCGATGGTTGGAAATGGCTATGGCGGGTTGTTCAAAGTTTTCGAGTCCTGAAAAGGTCAGACCATCTGTTTTGTTCTCTTTCAACCATTTAAGTAGCGGAAATACGCAATAGCGGTGTACGTCGGTCGGAGTTTGTATTTGATTAAAGATAGCCCGTAGTTCTTCAATGTTTATTTGTGGTTGAAATTGTTGTACGAACGTTACAAAAGAGTTATCGTCGAGAAGCCGTTTTATAGCGGCGGGTATTTCGTCGGTGGTGTAGGGGCGGATGTCCGCAAAGTTGTCGGTCATGGCGTTCTTATTTTTTTGTAAGTGGTGCAAAGATACAAAAAAATCTTTTCATGGATAGAGTAGGTATAAATAAAAACAGAAGTGCTTGTGCACTCCTGTTTTAAAGAACGATTGACTAGATTCTTAGTCGATTATGATCTTCTAAAACCGTTGTCTCTTCTTTGATAACCTCCTTCCGGACGTTCTTCGCGCGGTTTTGCTTCGTTTACAACGATGGTGCGTCCTTGTATCTCAGAACCATTAAGTTCTGCAATTGCTTTTTTTGCGGCAACTTCATCTTCCATTTCCACAAAACCAAAACCTTTACTGCGACCAGTAAATTTGTCTGTAACAACGCGAGCTGATGAAACTTCACCATAAGTCGCAAAAAGTTCTTTTAATGCTTCATCTTTCACTGCGAAAGGAAGACTTCCAATAAAAATGTTCATTTGATAAAAAAATATTAAAATGTCCGACAAAGATACGCAAATAATTGGTAAAAAAATCTTTTTTTCCTGTTTTTTTCGTTTTTTTGCAGAAATAAAATCAAAAGGTTCTTTTTAATACATTTTTATTGAAGAATTGTCGTACATCGAATCGATTAATGCTTTATAGTTGTGCTGTATCACAGCACGTCGCAGTTTTAGTGTTGAAGTCAGTTCGCCCGATTCTATTGAAAATCCTTTTTTAATAAGCTTGAATTTTTTAATTTGTTCAAATTTGGCCATGTCTTTCTGACCTTCGGCAATACGTCCTTCGTAGAACCTGTAAACTTGTTCATTTTCGAGTAAATCTTCAATGCGTTCGTAGGCAATGTTATTTTTCTTGGCGAACGCTTTGAGCCGTTCTAAAGAGGGTGCAATAATTGCGGTAACAAAGTTGCGTTCGTTGCCGATAACAGCTATTTGGTCAATGTACGGGTCGGCACCTAAGCGTGTTTCAATTTGTTGAGGTGCAATGTATTTACCGTTCGAAGTTTTGAACAAATCTTTGATGCGGTCGATAAGGATAAGGTGATTGCCGTCCAATTTGCCGGCGTCTCCCGTACGGAACCAACCGTCGATAAAGGCTTCTTTTGTTGCTTCCGGTTTTTTGTAGTAGCCGGAGGTAACGGTTTTGCCTTTCACTAAAATTTCATTGTCATCGCCAATTTTTACTTTCACATCGGGCATTACTTCGCCGACTGAACCGAATTTATATCCCGAATAGTTGAAACAGCTCACGGTAGCCATTGTTTCTGTCAGTCCGTAACCGTAAACGATGGGAATGCCTAAGCTGCGGAAAAAGACAATAAGTTGTTCTTCCATAGCTGCACCTGCCGTTGGGAAAATATTGCCGTTTTCAATACCAATAACCTTTTTTAATTTATTAAAAATGAAGATATTAGCTATTTGATAACGCAGCCATAATAGTGGCGAAGATTTTTTGCCGATACGTACGTGGTCGATATTATAGTTTTTTCCCACAGCGAGCGCCCATGCAACCAATCCTTTTTGGAAAGGTTTCATTTCCGTTATTTTTTCTTGTACTCCGATAGCCACTTTTTCCCAAAAACGCGGGACATTACACATTACTGTCGGGCGAATTTCCTTGATGGTTTGCAGTATATCCGACGGATTTAAGTTGAGGTAAATTTTTATTTCTTTGCAGAAACAGAAGTAAGTCCAACCACGTTCAAATACGTGCGACAGCGGCAAGAAGCAGACGGATTTATCATGTCGTGAAACCGAAGTAATACGAATATCGTGTATGCGCATAGCTTCTAAAATGCAACTGTGCGGCAGCATAACACCTTTCGGTTCACCAGTAGTGCCCGAAGTGTACAGCAATAGCGCCAAATCGCTCTCTTTGGCAGCATTTTTACGCTTTTCCACTTCGGCATGGTTGGCTTTGTTGTCGCCGGTGTTGATAAAATCGGAAAAATAGGAAGCGCGCTGTTCGCCTTTCAAATTGACATGATTGTCGAATACGATGATGCGTTTCAGATATTTCGATGTTTGCAACACTTGCAGAGCATTGTCGTATTGCTGCTGTTCGCCAACAAAAATGGTAGCGATTTCGGCATCATTTACAATGTAATCAATTTGTGCTGCCGATTGTGTGGCGTAGATAGGTACCGAAACTGCTCTAATGGCAAAATTGGCAAAATCGATAATGAGATTTTCCGGTTTGTTTTGCGAACAGATAGCAATATTTTCGTGTTCCTTTACGCCCAATTCGATAAGAGCGCAAGCAGTTTTTTGTATTCTGTTGGCTAATTCACGCCAAGTTAGTCCCACCCATTTATTTAGGTCTGTGTCTTTGTAGTACAAAATGTGGTGTTGGTCACGTTTGGCGGCTTTCTTAAAAATAAGTTGTGAAAAATGATGTAATTTCATAATTATCAATGTTTTAAATTGCGATATGCAGTTTGTTTAAAGTTTCTTTACTGGCTGCTTGTTCAGATTCGCGTTTAGAGTAACCGCAGCCCATAGCCACTTTTTCGCCTTCCACTATAGCCCATGCCACAAATGGAACGGTTTGACTTTGAAAAGGTGTCTCTTGTTCGTAGGTAACGTTTTTACCGTTTTTTTGTCCCCATTGCAGCAGTCGCGATTTATAGTCGGTCGATTTTTCTTGTAACGATTTAAGATTAAGGTGTTTGTTGAAAATTTGTTTTTGTGCAAATTCTCGACATTGAGCGTAGCCCGCTTCTATGAAAATGGCGCCGAAAATGGCTTCCATAGCGTTACCGTAGATGTTTTTTGCTACGCCGTTGGTGTTGTGGTGGAGTAATTGCGGCAATCCCATTTTTTCTCCCAATTGAGCTAAAGTTCGTCTGCAAACCACCTTTGAACGCATTTCGGAAAGAAAACCCTCCTGTTTGTCGGGGAAGAGTTGATAAAGTGCTTCGGTGATGACTAATTCAAACACGGCATCGCCCAAAAATTCCAAGCGTTCGTTGTTTATCGGCAGCCCGTTGGCGTCTTTCAATGTAGCTGAAGGGTGACGAAGTGCCATTTCATAATAGGTGATGTCTTTAGGTATAAAACCTAAAAAAGCGATTAATTTGTCAGTAGGTCTCTCTTTAGGTTTAAAAAACTGTCGCCAAAAACGAAATAGGGATAGTTTTATTTTTGTCACGTTTATTATAATTTTTTGTCGCGGCAAAGATACAACAAATAAATAGATAATGCGGTCAACTTTCGGTTTTAAGCTAAAAGTTGAAGACAAAAGTAATACCGAATGTATGTCGTAAACTATTTAGACACAAGTTTTTTCACGTTTTAATTAATCACTTTCAACGGTAGCGGACTTTGGTCGGATACAATGATGTAAATGCCTTTTGGTAGCGAAATTGTGTGTATTTCCCCTGCTGACAAAGTACAAGTAGCCACTTTTAAACCGTTGGTTGTGTAAACGGCTATGGTTTGTGCCGTATGGCTCAATAGTTCAATGCCGTTGATGGAATTGATGACCAACAAAGGTGTTGTTTTAGTATCAAGAGTAGGCGGTAAGCCTGTATAGACGCCCGAATCTTCGGTCGATTTCGGTAGGAAAATGCTTGTTGACTTCTGTTTGAACTCATCAGAAGCCTGTATGAAACATTCGCTCGGTACAATTATCGGGTTTTCGTGTAGCTCAAAATTGCCTGTATAGGGCGTGCGGTCGAGGCGGTAAAATTCTGTGCCGGAAAATGATTGGTTGCGTAGCGAGAGGTTGGCGTAAAAATAAAATCCATTGCCCGTATATTCATAGGTGCTCACCGGCATATCGGTGTTGTTGATGGTGTGATTTCCGTTGGTTGAATAGAAAGTAACAACTTTGTTGTCGTAGTAACTGGTTGAATCTGTTATCTTTGGGAAAATGATAATGTATGCCGTATCTTTTTTTATTGTCGATGTTGTCGGTGTTGTCCAACGTTGATATAGTTCGGGGTTGCTTGGGTCGCGATCTAAAGTTTTAATCCAAAAATGACAGCTATGTGCAGGCGCGCCCTGATAATAGGGTACAATGGTATATTCTACACCATCCTCTTCTACCGTAACATGGTCGATGGCAAACGGGAAACAGCAGGTATGCCATACGATAGGCGTGTTGAACGTGCGTTTGTACCGTATTTGTCCGGTAAAGGAGAATGCTGTATCGTTAGAAATTTGTCCGCCGTGGTGAATGACGATGTCGCCTACATAGTTGTTGGCTATTGGTTTCGATTCGTTGGCAGCGATGACGATAGCTCCCAAGTTCGTTTTAAAGCTCTTTTCGTCGCCATACACTGTTCCGTCTGCTGTTGTAACATAGGCTTTATAGTAGTAAGTAGTGTAGGCTGTCAAGCCGGTTATATTCGCCGAAAAATTAATGCCACTGACAGTTCCGCTGATATGTTCTGTGTAGCTTCCGCTGGTTGTACCGTAGTTGAAACCGCGTGCGGTAATGGGTTTTGAGCCTTGGGCATACGAAGCATTCAGTGTGGCGGTAGTTGTTTGTATGTTAGTAGTATCGTTGGTGGTTACGGTAGGAGGAATGGGTGAAGTAGTAAAGCTTTTTTCGTTGCTGTACACTGTTCCGTCTGCTGTTGTAACGTAAGCTTGATAGTAGTAAGTAGTGTTAGCCGTCAAGCCGGTTATGTCAGCCGAAAAGTTAGTGCCGCTGACAGTTCCGCTGCAAGAAGACGGGTAATTTCCACTTGATGTACCGTAGCGAAAACCGCGTGCAGTAATGGTTTTTGTTCCTTTTACAAACGAAGCGTTTAGTGTGGCGGTTGTTGTGGTGATATTGTCGGCATCGTTTGCAGTAACGGTAGGCGGCAAACAAAATTTATAGGCTGCAGCTCCTCCGTTCACGCCCCAAATATAGATAAGTGCATTATCTTCTCCCGTAACAACTTCTATTGGAGTATGTGTTAAACCGGAAACATTGAGCGATACGGTTGAAGCAATTTCGACGGGAGCATTCATGTTATCTACGTTATAAACGGTAACAGTTCCATCGGTGTTGGTGGGAACAACCACATATTTTTTTGAACGTAACTCAAAGTAGGCTATGCCACCACATGGCGGATTTGATGGAAGATTTAGTGTTGTCTTGCCGGAATAGGATTTATCCGGATTCATGGTAACCAAAATTGGTTTAATTCCTGCGCCTGAAACCCAAAAAGATGAATTATCCACAATACAGATGTCGGAATTGATATAAGCACTGCCTCGTAGATTTCTAAAAGCAATAGGATTTGCTATATTCGATATGGTTCCGTTTGAAAAAGTCCATACGGAAATTGTGTCATTTGTATTAGTAGTAGCTCCAACAATATATCCTGAACCGTTATTAAAATTGCCGTACATATCCAAATAGTCTATGCGACCTCCTGTTTCAGAAATTGTAGAACCAAGGTAAGTGACAGTTGTTCCTACCATTTTGCTGGCTTTGAACACGCCGGTCATTCCATATGCACCTTCTGTTACAAGAAAACTACCATTATTGTCGCTGCAAATGGAAAAACCTGTAAAACCAGAATTAGAAATATTTTTTGAAGTATCTTCATTTCCTGTACTTGCGTTGATGACACGAACTGTTGTACTCGTACTTGCATGGTCAATAACATACAAATAGCCATTATAGTAATCCATATCGCGACATTTCGATGACGTATTCCATGCATAACTGGATTTTAACCATACTTGTTCCAAAAATGGAGTTTGCGCCCATCCTGTGTTATACCCAAGAAACATCAAGCAAACTATTGTCAATGCTAATTGTTTGTAAAATGTAGTTTTCATATTATAATGTGTTTAAGTGTTTTTCGTTTCAGGAACAAACTGTAAAGTAGAATAAACGGCAGCATATAAGTTGCGTTGCCGATAGGAGCCGATTCAATATCTAATCCTTCATCATCGACAGCATCTTCCACACCGATATCGGGCGTTTCACCATCGTAGTCGTCGCCAACGGTGGGCGGTGCCAGCATCGGGCTGAAAGGCGTTACCATAGCCAACAATTCTTCGCTTTCTTCGGTAGTGGAATTTTCACGTGTGTTTGTTGTGTTTTTGCTGCGAAAAGTAATGTTGCTGCTTAACGTGCCTGTACTTGTAACGTTGTTTGATGATGTACGGGAGAGTTTACGATTAGAGGAAAAATTACTTGTCCCATTGCCAAAAGAACCGGTGCCGAAAGAGGTGTTTTTCAACGGTTGTGTAAAATTATATTTCACAGTCGCCGATTTTACACTTGGAGTAACAAAACGGTAATTTACCTTTGGGTAAGAGGTTGTATGCTTGGAAACGGATGTTGTCGGCATAAAATCCCAATTGTTATTTTTTGTTGCGATTGCCTGCCGCTGCCAAGGTTCTCTTTCTATTAAAGTGTATTGTTGTGGTGTAGAAGGCTCAAAAGTCAAATTATAGAGCTTTTTGATTCCGATACATATACAAATGGTTATCGTTATTGTTAAAACAAAATTTCTCATATATCGGTAAAATTCAAATAATTAAAGTGTACTAATGATAATTAAATCGTTTCTTTGCTAACTGTTAAAATACAATTTTAAACGGTTTTTCGCATTGGCTGCCAATAAGCAAGTAGATAGCATTCGGCAGTTGTAGCGATACGGTTTCGCCTTTTTCGAGTGATATTTTGCGAAGACATGCACCATTAATGTTGTAAATGGCAATGTCTTGGTCAACGGTGCTTCGTATGTAAACATTCGCATTGTCGCTCCATGTTTGCAGCGTGTAGGGGTAAAGCGTGTTTGCCGTTTCAGTTGTTCCTCCAGCCTCTTTCATAATGCCGATGTAGGGCATCGATTTCATAACAGTCGGTGTGGCTTGCACATAACATTCAAAAGCGGGTACACTGGTTGTTCCGTCTTGGCGTCTAAACAGTTGGTCTTCTATAATGTAGCAAGTGCCAATTGTTTGCGGTCGCAAAGTGTAGTTGCCGAAATAGTTGAAAGCTGTTGTGTTGCCGTTATCGTAGAGCACAAACGTTTTGTTGCCGATATTGTGTGTACTATTGGCTGAATGGAACGTTAAATAACGGTTGTTCAATGCCAACGATTGTACTTGTATAATATACGGAACATTTTTGGCAATGATAATGCCTGCGGGTGGTGTAGGCGTGTCTTCCCAGCGCTGTATAAAGTTCATCGAAGTGTCGTCGTTCTGTTGCTTAAGTAAGAATTTTCCGCTGCCGTTGCGATAAGGAGTAATTTCTATGCCTTGTCCGTAGGTTACTCGAGCTACATCGAACGGGAAAATAACGCTGTACCATAAGTTACGTGTAAACTTGCGTTTGTATTCAATTTTTCCTTCTATTTGAATAATGGTGTCAGTGGTGTTGCCTATCTGTCCACCATGGTAAAATACCAAGTCGCCATTGAACGGTGTGCTGATTGCTACCGTATCTCCACTTTCTATAATCAATTGGTTGTAGAGAGTTTTAAAAGTTAGTTCAGTCCCATAAGTAGTGCCTTCCTCTGCGGTAGTAGCATAAGCGCGGAAAGTGTAGTTGGTGTTGTGCGCCAAACTGTTGATTGTAGCTGTTAATGTTGTGCCGCTTTTTGTACCGGAAATGGAAGTGTAATCAAGAGCACCGGTTATTTTATATTCAAAACCGTAAGCAATAATGGCGTACGAGCCATTCATTATGGTACCGTTCAGTGTTGCGGAATTTTTGCCTATTGCTGTGGCTGCTGAAGTGGTTACAATGGGCGGAATGACAGTAAGTGTTGTAAAAGTTTTATTTTCGCCATAAACTGTGCCGTCCGATGTGGTTGCGTAGGCGTGATAGGTGTATTGAGTGTTTGGTTGCAGTCCTGTCAAGTTGTGTGTAATAGTACCTGCGCTTGCACCTTTGCTGACTGTGGTATAGTTGGCATCACTCACTTTTTTCCATTCAAATCCTTTGTCGGTAATATCCAAGTCACCTTTTGTTATTGCTCCGTTTAATGTTCCGGACGTATAGCTTACGCCGGTGGCATTGTTAGTTGTTACAGTAGGTGGAATGATAGCGGGTGTTGTAAATGTTTTGTCTTCGCCAAAAACTGTGCCTCCCGATGTGGTTCCGTAGGCGCGATAGGTGTATTGAGTGTTCGCTTGCAGTCCTGTCAAGTTGTGTGTAATAGTACCTGCTCCTGCACCTTTGCTGACAGTGGTATAGTTGGCATCGCCCACTTTTTTCCATTCAAATCCTTTATCGGTAATATTTAAGTCGCCTTTTACTACTGCTCCGTTTAATGTCGCTCCCATATAGCTTGTGCCTGTGGCGTCGTTAGTGGTTACTGTGGGTGGAATGATGCTTAAAGTGCTGAATGTTATTTCATTGCCGTAGGTGTCGCCTTGTGGAGTAGTGGCGTAGGCACGTACGTAGTAGGTTGTACCTAACGTCAAACCGGTAAGTGTATGAGTAAGCGTACTGCCCGATGGTGTTACAGGCTGTTTTGTGTAGGTTCCGCCCGCAGCTTTCCATGCAAAACCGGTTTCGGTCATGCTCAAAGTTCCTTTAGTGGCTGCTCCGTGAAGTATGGCTGATGTGGTAGTGATATCAGTTGCATTACCGGTAGTAACTGTCGGTGGTACAATTGTAGTTTTAAATTTAATTACTTCGCCGTATTTATAATTGCCTCCTGTCGTTTTTATGTAGGCGCGCACCAGATAGAAGGTGTTGGCTGTCAGTGAGCTAACCACTTTGTTAAAGTCGTTGCTTTTGGTTGCAGTTACTCGTGTATATTCGGAATCGGTTAATTTTTTGTATTCAAAACCAACTTCGCTGAAAAGGCTTGTGCCGGCTGCGGTGCGACCGTAGAAAGTTGCGCCTGTTCCGGTAATGTTTTGCACAGGTAATGTTTGTACCGGAGAGTTGGTTATGGATAGTTTATAAGCCGCAATGCCGTTGTTTGGTGCCAATACGTATATCCACGCTTCGTTGTCGCTATCACATAGTTCGACACATAGAGGAGTAACACAAGTTCCATTGGCTGTTGAACCTAACGCAGTGGTTACATCTCCTATAAGGTAAGCATCGTCTACGCCTGCGCTGATGTCAAATACTTTGAATGCGCCGAACCTACTCTCAGCAGCGGCATAAAATTCATGTCCTTTAAAACGGAAACAGCAGCCTCCAACGCTTGCTAAGGTGGTGGATGGTCCTACGCTTCCGAAGGATATTGTTGAAAGAGTACTTGCATCGACTATAGTATATTTTTTGTGAGCATTTGTAGAAAATCCGGCGACAAAAAATGAATTATCGTCACGTTTTATGGCGGTAGTAGAAACTCCACCGTTGTGCGAACCGGAATAGGTGACAACATTGGCACCTATAATATCGCCGTTCGCAATGGGTGCTGTAAGAGTATAACCGTTATTACTTGCTGCAACAAGCATACCTTGGGTTAAATTACCGTAAACATCAAAATAGTCGAATCTACTATTTGTTGTACCTGTGGTAATTTCTTGAAATAATGTGCAATTTCCGGTAATGGTGTCGCATCGGTAAATGTAGAGTTTGGTAGTTTCGAGATTGCTGTTGCCCACCAGCACTTCGCCCTCATCGGTAATTCGAAGGCAAAATAAAGGATATCCTGAAACTCCGCTCAGTGTTAAAGTTCTTCGCAGTGTGCCTGTTTTGGCATTCACCAAACTGATGGTGCCATTTGTACTGGGAATAAAGAGTGTGCCTTTCCATACGGCTATGGAGCGTTGTGAGTTGTCTGTAGCTACATAACTGCTTCCTCCCGCCGTTTCTGTCCATACGGCGGTGGTGTTGAAACTTACGGTTTCGTCGGGAATGGTGTACGATGTGCTTGCATTGTAATATCCGGTTCCGAACTCATTGCCGTAGCGGTCCATAGCGCGTACGGCATAGGTGTAACTACTGTTGTAAGTCGATGGCAATGTAAACGACGTGATATAGCTGACACCCAGCAAGTTGGCGGAGTTTGCCATAGCATCTTCTGAGTTGGTGCCTTTGGGGTAACGGTATATGGCAAATCGTACCGATTTTGAAGTGTTGCCGTTAAAGGTTGTCCAAGTAGTGTCGCCGTATTGCCATGTGAGCGATGTGCCACTTGCGGTGACATTAGTAGGTGTTAGTAGCTGTGCGTGGTTCTTCCAGTCTATAGCCGGCGTAAGGGACGGATTTTGATATTTGTTGGTCTTTAGCCATGGCATAAAACCGCTTAATCTTTTACCTGTCATGTCGCGCGATGCATAAAATACTTCACCCGGGTGTGTGTTTTCGAGGGTGGCACTATCACGTGATTGTTGAAGTTGAACTCCTACTTCCGCCCAACTTGTAGAGTTGTTTGCGCCGTAAAAAAAACTAATAGAGTGGCTGGCGTAGTGATGTCTTCCAAAGTGTTTGGCTACTCTGGTCCACCATCCTGTTAAAGGTCCGAATGGATTGGTGCTATGAGTGGTTAGCCAATAACATTGAGGCGAAATGTAGTCGATTGTTCCGGAATTTAACCAAGCTAACGGCTCGGAAAATATGCCGTCATATTGCCAGTCGCTGGCAGAACAGTTGGGCCCTGTTAGTCCATATTGTGCGGCAGGAGCATGACCGGCTCCGGCAGGAGAGATACCGAATTTTACCCAAGGTTTCAATTGTTGTATTCTATTGTAGGTGGCTGCCACTATGTCATTAACGTTTTTACGTCTCCAATCTTTCAAGGATAGAGTACCTCCTCCATTTGTATAAGCTGTGTATTGGGCGGCATCTTGGCTG
>Ga0255347_1006105_pt1 | contig 13311 bp, 14 predicted proteins | sample wastewater_treat_2_FD_192479 | JGI IMG/M metagenome (GOLD analysis project Ga0255347, IMG submission 192479) | Wastewater microbial communities from Lulu Island WWTP, Vancouver, Canada - plant24 | ecosystem: Engineered > WWTP > Wastewater > Unclassified | place: Canada: Vancouver, British...
GTTGTTTCAGTTGTCGTCGTTGTGGCTTCTGTCGTTGTCTGTGTAGTTTCTGCTATTGTGGTTGTTATCGATGATTCTGCTGTATGTGGCGATTTATCTCCTTTCAGCAGCTTGAAAAATACCAGACAAAGTATAGCTATTATCATAATCAGTATTATGGTAACAAGCACAAATAATACTGTCTTCTTTGGACTTCTCTCATTGTAGTTCCAGTTATCATTCATATGCTCACGTCCTTAATATATTTTTTAGGGCAACACCGCATAAAGCTTGTGCTGAAGATGCGCCGACAGATTTTTTCGTCAGATTGTATAGAAATTCCGCAGGCATACTATCGTATGTCAAGGGATTTCTGTGCAAGATGACGAAAAATATGTCCGCAGATTCAGTGCAAAGCCGTCAGGCGGGCTTTGTGCGGTGTTGCCTTAGGTGTCAACATTCGATCTTGCACCTGTAAAGATTACAAGTCGCCATTGCGATAGTGTCAACATTTTTCTTTATGCATCTGCATTTTGCATTCCTATCCACGACCCATGTGCTTGCATTATGGGGCGCTATGTACTTGCAGGCGGGATCCCACCAGTACTTGCAGAATGCACATACTCTTGCGGAATTGATATTGATCTGAGTCATCATTTCTTTCATCCCCTGTTAATGAGAGTGCGGGATTGCCCCGCACTGTTTAATATTTTCCCTGACCTGTTTCTCTCATGAACTTTTCAGCTTCTTCTTTAATATCCTTTAGTATCTTTTCGGTTAATTTATCCTTGATTGATGAGGGCTTTTTTGTCGTTTTACCCTTAGGAGTTTTTTCTTTGTCAGGATGATCGTTCATACCGTCTCACCTCACAGTACCAAGGATTTAAAAGTCGCAAATATCTTCAACGGCATCCTTGATAAAATAGTACGTGTCGGACTCTGTTTTTGCTCTTCTGTTTTCATAGGAATAACTACTATAACAGTTGTTTTCTGGTGAATCTTTTACCTGTGTAATACTGCTTATGTCATCCATTATGCAGTTTTTAACGTCATCTGAGGATTTGCCTGTATCATCAGTATGCAATTCATCTTCAATGGAATTTATCAGATCATTCACAGCGATCAGCTTGAAAAGTTCATTAGTCATATCAATATCTTTATGAATACTCTTCATTTCCTGATCGAATTTATGATTCAAATTCTCAACACGTTCAACTGTACGATCGAGTTTCTTGGAAATATCTGCTATTCCCGAATTTGTTGCCTGAGTATGGATATTGAGTTCGTTTTTTATAATGTTTATATCATTCTGAATTGCATCGATCTTCATATTAAGATCGTATTCGATCTTGCCAAGATAACGAAATATTTCCAATGTTTGATCAAGCTCTTTTTCATCGCCTGATTCAATTGCGTTTAATAACAGTCGGAATCTTTCCTTTATTTTATCACTGCTCATCTGTTATCATCTCACTTCATTAAAGGATTTCCAATACCATATCAGCTGAATCGTATACAAGCACAGGTTTTACACAGCTATATTCCAACGTGATCTGATCGATATGATCTTCTTCTGAAACAGTATCAAAATATGTTTTCATATCATTCAGAGATCTTTCCTTTTTCTCGCAGACATCATTCAGGATAATGTGGAGAGAGTCTATCTGACTTTGCAGTTCTTCTTTTACAGTCGAACTTAAATCGTCAAGAGCTTCACGAACAACTTTCTTATTGAAATTCTTGAGTTTAGACTTCTTATTATTTCCTGAATCCATTTCTACTATGCGTCTGCATTCCCGATCATCAAGTGAAAATCTTCTTGCAATGGGATTTTTTATGGAGCCTGATATTTTCTTTTTTGCTTTGTTCTTTTCTTTTTTGAGTTCCTTTGCTGCTGAACTATCAGCGAAAATTTCAGGGGTATTTTCTGCAAGCTTTATAAGATCATCATATTGAGATGATATATATGCCCAACACGCTTTTTCAATTGATTCAGCACTTTCCATATATGCTTCTCTCATATCTGCTAAATATTTGTTTAGGCGTTCAACTTCACTTTTTGAGGCGGTATCAGGATCAAATGGACCATCATCGCCTGCCTCATCGATTATCTCTTCAACATTCTTTCCCTGAAGTTTGTTTCCGAAATTTATCATTTTTTCGTTTCCGAATACATTTCCGATTCCTGCAATCGCTTTTCCGAAAAGAGACTTAAAAAATCCCATTCTGATTTCCTCCTCATGTTATATTATTTCTATTATCAGGTCGCTGAGGTCACTAAGATAATGTGCATCATTCAGACACTTTTCAGCCTGTTCTTCGTAGTTATCGGCATTTATCTCAGCAAAAGCCTCTGCGTTGAGACTGCTTTCATTTTGGATAGTTTTTATTGCGTTATTTACTTCTTCCTCAACGTCATTATATATTTCATTGAGATTGGTTTTAAGGTTTTTACAGCATAGTTCCAGTGATTCGTGAAGTACACGTTCGCTGTATTCACTCATAGCCTTTTCCTTTTTAGCGCCAGGCAGCATACGCAGAATACTCATACAATCCGTGCTGTCGAAAGATATTCTTCCTGATACTTCTTTGTCGATAAGACCTTTCAGATTGGATGTGATAGAATCAATATCCTTTTTGATCCATCTGATATTGATATTATATTTATTGACGATTTCATCATCAAGTATCATAAGAAGACCTTCAAGATAATAATCAACTTCTTCAGCAAGCTTGGCTTCGATCACTGATTTAACCTCGTTTACAGATGTTCTGTATGCCGACAGCAGTTCGGAAATTTTATCAATATCATCAATTGAAGTTTTATCGTTTACCGGCTCACTTTCGCCGATAGCAACTGATTTATTTTTAAAAATATTGCGAAGATTTTTAAATATGGTTATAACCGCTTTAACAAAGCCGCCTATCCCCTTGTGAGGAATTTTATCAAATGGCATCATTTGGCTACCTCCTGATTATCAGGCAAGATCTTTGATCTGCTCTGCTAATTCGTCTGCTCTGTCAGAAGTCTGCTTTCTCAGCAGTTCGATAAGATGATCAAGTTCCTTCTTATCTTCTTCTGCCTCTTTGTATTTTTTCTCATATTCCTCTTTTTTCTTTTTAATCTCCTCGATGCCGCCCTGTGCGGTATCAATGATCTCCTGCTGATTCTTCTTGATGTTATTCATAGCAAAAGTAATGGATTCTTTGCATATATCATATGTACCCTTGATATCTTCAATGAGAAGTTCTTCATATTTTGAAACTATCTCATTTTTTATAGTGCGTTTAAGCATTTCTATATTCGTATAATCAAGAAGTTCAGTATATCTTTCGTCTATCTCCTTCATACGAATTCTGTATTTAATCGCAATAGACTCAAGAGCCCAGTATTCATCGCTGTCCTCAGGAAGATCTTTATATTTCTTTAAAAGGAGATAAAGATATCCCGAAACAGCTATAAGATTCTTTTTCGCAAGTTCAGCGCTTGCAAATGTACTTTTCTGCTTTAAATACTTCATCCATTCATCACGCTGATTTTTCCAGTCTTCAACAGGATGGTTAAGTGTATCGGTCTGTGTAGCTATGACATATACCTTTTCAGGATTGTATCTCGTATTTGAGAATACATTTATTATTGTCTGGAGTTCCTGTCCGTTAAGTGCATCAGATTTTACGCAAACAAGAACTGCATTTGCTCTTGCGATATAGTCTCTTGTAATATTCGATCTGTACTCAACCACATCGTTAAGGCCCGGAGTATCTACAAGAACTACTCCATCCGGGAGTTCAAATTCTTTAAGACCTACCTCAACTTCCTTTACAAAGTAATGCAGACTGGATTTTGATGATGTCCACTCATAAATTTTGTCTTTCAGTTCTTCACGTGTTTCACATTCTGTTACTTCATCATGATGTCCGAGCCACTGATTTTTTATACTTTCAGCATTCAGTGTCTTGTATTCCTCAAGGAATACTGCTGCATTTGACTTGTTTACACTTTCCCATAACTCGTTCCATTCGTTCACAGAGTAAAAGATCGCCTTGACATAATTCTTTGAAGATTTTTTGAACTTTGTAAGCGATGCTGTCTCAGGTGTAACCTTAGTTGATGAATACTCATAACCCAGCATAGCATTGATGAGCATTGATTTACCTGCTTTGATAGCGCCTACAAGAGCAATATGGAATTCGTTGTCTTTGCATTTGCTTAAAAATGTATCGATATCCTTGTACATTTTTGAAGTTATCTGCTGTTTCATTTCATCAGTCTCAAGAAGACTTTTCACTTTCAGCATATTTTTAGCGTATTTGTGGGCAGTTTCATTCCATAGATATGCTGTATCGATCTTTTGTGTTTCAAGATTTGATCTAAGTGCAGCGATACGTGTCTCATAATCTTTACGAGCCTCATCATTTGTAAAGGTAAATCCATTCATTTCTTTTTCCTCCGTTATTATAGTTTTATTTGTATCATGATCATGCGTTTTTCTTTTGCATGGTTTTTTTGTTTTGATCTCAGGAATACACAACCTCTCTGCTAATGGCAAAAGAATCTTCATACCATCAGCATAGCCAAGTTCTATCCTTCTCATAATAGAACTATGTTCAAAATCAAGAGTACCGTCAATAAAAGCACCTATATCCTGTGACGGAATTATATCTATAAACATCGGATCATTGTTCGCTTTTGCATTTGAAAGATGTATTATAATAATTCTGTCAAGGCGATCTTTTGTTAGCGGCGTTATTGGTGTATTATCTGCATTTGCACCACCATCAACGTAAAATTCACCATCTATTTCCACACTTGCAAATATCCCCGGAATAGCAGAAGATGCAAGCAGGATTTTTTTCTTATATTCATTATCAATATATCTTGACCACTCAAAGTACCTGTGTTCAGCTTTATCCCGTGATCTGCAAGTAATGTAACACTTATCGCATTTCTTATTATGCTTTTCACCTGAAATCGCCTGTTCAACGATCCCCGACAGTTTTTTCTGTGAAAAGATACAGTTACCATTTGCAAGATAGTCTTCAGATTTGACGTTCAGAATATCTTCATTTGTAATGTTTTCCCAGATATGTTCTGCTTGTTCAAATTTGCCTAAATAAAACATGGCAGCATTAAGTGCGCCAACAGAAGTACCCGATACCGATGTAATATGTTTCTCTATGCCTAATTCACGTATAGCTTTCCAGACACCGATATGATAGGCTCCTTTTGCACCTCCGCCTTCAAAAACAAGACCTAACCGCATGGCTCCTCCAATTTTTATAATTTATCAAAACTTGTAGTATACTATTATTGTGGTAAGATCATCGCCGCAAAAATCGGACATTCACGACCGCAATCTGATTATTTCTCAATAAACAGGCAACTCGACACTACTACCGACCACATTTCTGACGGTCGATAAAATTCAAGCGGCAATATGAAGCAGGTTCATACACTCAACTTTACGTTCAAACGAAGAATGAACATAGCGGTTAAGTGTAGTTTCTACGGAAGAATGGCCAAGAATAGCCGAAAGCGTCTTTACATCGAAGCCTGCCCTTATGCAGTTTGTGGCGAACATATGACGAAGGCTGTGGTAGTTCACTGACGGTAAATCGGCTTTTTTCAGTATAGATTTGAATCGGCGCTGTAATGTTCGTGGCTCGATCACTTTTGCACCGCCTGACAAGATATACTTATCACTGGCACTCTGAAATTGGCGTAATATAGCCATTACCGAATCAGGAACAGGGATACATCTGCGTGACGAAGCCGACTTTGGAGTACCTATATAAAGTTCTGTGCCACAGCCTATGCTGATTCGCTGAACAGTTCTCCTGACGGTCAGAGTGCTTTTTGAAAAATCAATGTTGCCCCACTTCAATCCACATATTTCGCCGATTCTCAGCCCCATAAAGAGACTTAGCAGTATGCATAAACTTGTATTTGATATATGTGTGGTGAGATATTTGCAGAGTATTTTTTGTTGACCATCGGTCAGAAGTGACATTTCCTTCTTTTCAGATTTTGGAACTTCGGCATCTGCAATGACATCACGATAGCCATGAATTCGGCAAATATACTTCGATATCGACTTCATCAGCACAACGATATCACGAACATATTTTGCCGACAGACCACTTTTCAGCTTTTTATTTATGAACTCCTGTACAAGCTGGACAGTGATGCAATTGAACCTTATATCGCCGAAAGCAGGCAGAATATGCTTACTTAGCTTCATCTGATAATTGCTCAGAGTTGTGGCTTTTGCCCTTACATGGACTGCGTTAAGCCATTCGTCCGTCATCTCACGGAATGTTTTTGTGCCTGATGAATGATACGTATTTGGCTTGGATCTGAGCTTTATCAGCTTTTCCTTGACCTCAGAATATGATTTTCCGTAGACTGAGCGATATTTCCCCTCGCTCAAATTCGCACGGTATCGCCCTTCCCAACGTCCATCCTTTCGCTTGTAAATGTTTTCGCCCTTTCTTGCCATGATATACCTCCCGTATAATCTACCATAAATATGACGGTTTATAGATTCATTTGCCTGTCAAAATAACCAATTCAAGCCCTTTTGAATTGTACGCTACGTAAAAATATTGCTGTTTATGCAATATTTTTCACAAAAATTATTGAACATTTAGTTTTATTATGATAAAATATAAGCATAATAGTTGTGCCGCAAATGTCCGATTTTTGCGGCATTTTTTCTTGACTGGAATCGGCTTCGTCTGTTATAATGGTATCATGACGGCGAATATACTTTATCGCAAAAACGGCGAGTTTATCGCAAATTCGGGAGGTGACGGAATTGGACTTCGGAACATTGTTTTCGCTGATAGTTCAGGCAAAAAAGAAAGGGAAAGGACATCTCGGAAACGGACGGATATATGTAATGCTGATGCAGACTGCGGCAGACAGGGAGTGTGCAGATGTTTCGGGTGAACTTGATATTCTGCGAAAATTCGGCAACAGTACAGCAAATCCCGATTCATATCAGCGAATGGACAAGTATCTGAACAGACTTCTGAAAACCAATGGTCAGTATCCTTCGTCGCTGTTTACTTTTGAGAAAGCTGAAACCGACTGGAGCATCTGTATATCTAAAATGCACCGATTTATCAATAAAGTAATTGATGATGAAAAGCTGTCTCAGCTTATCTTTACACTTCTGGAAGCTGTCAAGCAGGACGAAAATGTGGATAAATTGCGATATGGAAATAGAATAATCAGCAAATCTGAGATCCTTGGCACTTTCGCACGTCCTAAGAAGATATGTGCAGAGGCTTTTCTGCTTGGTCTGCTCATATATACGCACAAAAATACCGACACTTTTACATCTGAAAAACTGCTTGAAATAGGCAAAAGAACAGTGTTCAGAGTGTGCCGTTATGTTGATGCTTCAAGTCTTGACACTACTATCGAAACAAGCATTGAGAAGAATCTTTCGGTCAATTCAAAACTTGACCGAAAGTCAAAAATCATCCGAATCAATAAATATCCGATTGAGACCGACAAGCCGACAACTGGCGGAAATCTGTTCATCTACGGTGTTGGCGGAATAGGCAAATCCACCTATCTATGGGACGTTTCTGACGGCATAAAACTTTTTGTTCCATTATGTATGTACAAGTGGTCTGAACGTGGCGGAATACTGGAATACATCCTCCTGCGATACCATTATCAGATGGACTACCGGGACATTGAGTCCTGCATGGTATGCGAGGGCAGAGATACCGTAATTTCCCAGCTTGTTGAGCTTGAACGGCTTCTCACTGACAGGTCAGCTAACTCGGAACAAAAGTACGTGTTACTTCTGGATGGCTGGAACGAAACTGACCACAAGTCACAAGAGAAACTGACAGAAGAATTACGCTATATCACCGATAACTGGCACAATGTACGTATCATTGTTTCGGGACGCACCGTTCCAAGAACTGATATTTTCAACGGATTTGAAAAGATTCAACTTCTTGGAATTCCTGACAATGAAGTTCTGGCGCTTACTCGAAACAGAAATATATTGCTCAGCATTGAAATGCTTCAACTGCTGAAACTTCCGATATTCATGAATATGTTTCTTGAAAGCAATGTCAGTGCTCTGACCCGTGGTGAAATGCTGGACGACTACTTGTTCAGGTCTGAAAAATCTCATAATATCATAGGATTCCTCATCAGATTCGCATTGCCGTTTGTTGCAAAGTTCATGACCGACAGACGGATATTCACCATTAGCCGTGCGAATATTTCGGAAATTGCTGATACTGTATTTGACGCTTTTATTGACAACGAGCGGATTTTTCAGAACTATATTGCTCCGCTCGGATACAACAAAAAGTCCCTGCTCGAAAGCAGGGACAATGACGATATTGTTGATGTTATTTGTTACGAAACATGCTGTCTGGCGACAGAAAACGGCTGTATTTTCAGCTTTATCCACCAATATTACAGGGACTATTTTGCGGTGCGGTACATTATTAATTTTGCCGAGGCGATGAATGTTGCATATGAGCTTGGCGAGGTCTACGAAGCGGAAAATCTGCTGAAAAAATCCGCTCTGGACTTCAGGTGGTTTACCGATGATGAATGCTATAAGCTGATGGGAGAAATATGCGGAGATCAGCGAAATATAGCCTCTGAGGATATGCGTTACACTCGCACTTTGCTTGATGATATCCTCGATATGGCTCGATATTTTCATGGTTCACGCATTGTCGAAAATGTTATTGAGGTCATGAAGTTTTCACGCAACAAGCGTATTTGTGGTGTGGATTTCGGAGGTCTGACGCTTCCGATGAGCATTTCTCCCAATATCAGATTCTCTCTCGATGGCGATATCCCGTGCCGTTTCACCGGCTGTAAAGTCCTTGATCTCGGCGTTTTTTCAAGCAAGATATACGGCTCGGCTTATTCGGATGATAATAAACTGCTGTGTATCTGCCTTACCGACGGTTATACAGTCCTCTATAATTTGGCTGAACACAAGCTTTTGTGGGAGCTTGACCTGTCGGAATATACCGAATTTGCACTTGAATTTGAATTTGTCTTTTTTAATGATGAGCGCACTGTTGAGCTGATATCATGCAAGTCTCATCTGGAAATCGACATTAAAAGTCATGCGGTAAGTTTCATTTCTCACAGCGATGGAATAGCGAATATTCCTGAATATTACGATAATATCGAAGCCGCCACCACGTCATCAATTTCCAAAGAAACGTTGTTTGAGGTATACTCACACCTCGATCAGTTCAAGGGATGCAGTTTCCGTGATGCTGAGTTTCTCGATGAGGAGATGGAGGAGATCTCACACATTATTGGGATAGAATTATAATACATCAGCCGCTCTCCCCATTACGGGGAGAGTACGCATATATCGGCTGATTGTTACAGTTGAAAATTATTAGAATAATTATTATTAGTTAGATTAAGATTCAAGTATTGTTGAAATTCAAATTGTTGATAATTTAGGTTTTAGTATTGATTTTTGTTATTTTTTCAGGAATGGTGTTTTCGTTGATAAGTTGATTTAGGGTATTCTTTGATATATAGATATTTCTGCATTTAGGGAATTTAACAATTGATATTCTTTCTTCTTTGATCCAAGTGTACATCGTCGTCCTTCCTACTCCGAGAAGCTGACAGGCTTCGGTTGGTGTTACGAGAAGCTTCTCAGTTTTTTCAGGCTTCATAGTATCCATCCTTTCTTGTTTTGATAGTACATATAATGACTGTTGATATCATATGATACTATTTTTGTTAAAATAGTTATATTTTTCAATTACATTTCGCTCTTATTCTTGAAGATGAACGTACAAGGTTCGTTTATTAACCCGGATACCTGTTTACAGAATTGATTCATCTCTCTGTATCCCGTTTCCATCATGGCGCCGTTGACATAGCTGACGGAGTTGACAATGAGGTGAGTGTGGTACCAGTTATAATACTCATCGTCATACTGATGGGTACAATACAGAACCTGATACCGGTTTGCAAACATTCTGGCAATTGAATCACCGTAAGCAGCTGCCGCATCCAGTGAGGTAACGTTTTCAGTGTATCCAACGATTATATGCACCAGAGGATTGCCGCTGGTCTTGTTGAAGTACCTCTTGGTGTACATCATCTGCTCATAGGCGACAGCGGGACTGTAAGGGTCAACTCCATAACCTCCTCCATACTGATTCCGTTCGTCCCTGACATAATCCAGAGCGTTGGAAAGATATCCAGCTCCGCCATATGTATTCCGTATCATTATTACTTTGGCCATATTTCATTTACCTGCTTTCTGTATTCTTCAAGTTTCTGGGGTTCATATTTTTCACACATTGCATATACTGAGTTCATCATGTTCTGAAATCTGACCATTGCATCAGGAGCTATTCCGTTTTCACCATTCACAGATGTGGTGATCATGTAGTTGCTGACTGTCATGTTGTGCTTCTTGGCGTTCTTCTGAACCTGCTTGTGCTGCTCCTCAGACATCCTCACAGATGTAACAAATGTCTTCTTCTCGTTATCCTTCTTCGCAGAGCGTTTCTTTGATGTTGCCTTTTTTATATAACTCATAACTATTCTCCTTTTGTAAGTTTATTTAAAAATGTAGTACATTTTAAAACAGTGTTAAATAATTATCATTCCCATAACGGAAATGACAACAATTCAAATTCGTAAATATCAAGAATCACACTTACTACATTGCTACCAATGAACACACAATCAGATACAATAACAGATTTATCGTTATCGCATTCATACCGTAATCGTAACACTCGGGTCCTGTCTTCATCCGTAGTCGGTGTTTTCGATATGTGGATGTTCCAGTTGTTCTCATTCATCATCGACCTACTGTATATTGTTGTATCATCGTTGTTGTTTCTGATCTGTCATAATGGTTCATCACTAATGTCTCAACACTGTCCATATGTATCTGTATCATCATGTTAATGTTGGTATGTAGATTGATGTATTGTATCGATTCATCTGTAGTGTATATGAATTGATACATTGTCTCCATGTCTCTGTATATGTGTATAACATTTATAAATGTAATAACATAAATGATATGTGTATCTATTATATTTATAATAATAAAACATGGATACCATTGTCTCTCGCATAGCAAGCGCTTCGCTTTCATGAAAGTGTAGTACACTTTCTTATTCCTATGTTATATTTCTTACAGCATAAAAATAGCCATGTCCGTTGGGGGCATGGCTATTATATATTATTCGCTACGAAGATTGAGCAGTCGTTTTTCCTTACATCTGAGACAGGATATTGGTATTGATTAATCATTAAAAATTTGTTGCAGGACAGAAATGTTTCCTGCTTTTTCCCAGTTACTCATTCCTTTTTTCCATACAAGGCTTTCTGAAGTAAGTTGACCGGTAGCAACCATTTCTTTCATCTTGCTTAAATTGTATGGCCCGCAGGACTTTCCATTTATAGCTACATAATAAGCTATGTCCGCTGAAGGTATAGGCGGTGGAGCTTCTTCCGAGATAATATGATTCATGTTGTTACTTATATTTTGTCCTATTGCTCCGCCTAACATCATCCCTGCCATAGAAGCAACGTTATTTGCGCCAAATGCATTATTGAATGCTCCGTTTTCTCCCATCCTACCTAAAGCATCAGCACCTGCCACACTTACATTGGCTTGTTGATTTATCTTATGCACTTCCAGATTATCAGCCTGAGCTTTCAAGTGTTTAGCGTATTGGTCTTCTTCACGCTGAATACGAAGCGTTTCTGAGTAATTTTCTCTGTCGATTCGTCTCATCTCACGGATATCTTCTACATCAGCTGAGGTATTTGCTTCTACTATTCGCTTTTTAGTATCTCTTGTTATGTGAAGAAGCTCATTATAATCTTCACTTGATTTATCTACTTCAATATCCGATATATCGAGTGCTGTGAGTTCAACGCCAAAATCGTTTCTGAATCGCTCTCCGATATTCTTTTTAGAAATTGTGGTAATCTCTGATATCATATTTCCAATATGTATCACTGACTGATTCGACTGCTTATAGAGACCTAAAACAATTGATTTTATTTCGTTTGTGATGGCATGTGCTTCAGCGAAAACAGGTTACTCTTGTCAGCAGTAAAGAGAATATCGATACCAATACCCCACATGGCAGATTCGTACTGTCGATATTTGCGGCACTGTCAGAACTGGAACGTGAACAGACCTTGCAACGTCAGCGTGAAGGAATCGCCATTGCAAAGTCTCAGGGCAAGTACAAAGGCAGACAGCCTATCACTATCGACTGGAAGAAGTTTGGGCAGCTGTATGAGCAATGGAAGTCTGGGAATATCACAGCTGTGGAATTTCAGATGCAGATGGGACTTCGCTCCAACACTTTCTACCGCAGGCTCAGAGAATACGAAAAAGGTCTGAAATAACAAAAAGCCGATACAGAAATGTCAACTGTATCGGCTTCTTTTTACAATAGGGTATACTTTTATTCTGCAATATGTCAAAAGTCGGAAAACCATTTATGTGAAACAGTTTTTGGATGTGTCAATAGACCGTAGTCTAATGAAATACTATCAGGCTCAGAAAAATAGTTTGCATGAAAAAAGTGGTATAAGTGGTAAGTTATTCTTATCAGTCATATCTTGCAGCTGTATTCTCCTCAACATCACCTGCATCAGATGATGTATCATGTGAAGTATGGCTTGCGGCAATGCGTTCAAGTATACCTATACGTGTACGCACCTGTGATGCAATTGCCATAGCACGTTCATGATCGATATACTGATTTACCTTATCATCAGCAAATATACTCAGTATATCATCTTCGATACCGTCAAGCTTTGAGATATCAAGCCAGTCGAATGATGATACAAGTTTCAGCTGTTCTGCGTGTTTACGTTTGAAAGGCTTGCTCTCAACATCGGAGTGTGGTATAGCTTTTGTCGGAGTATCGTACCACAATGAAGTTCCGCTGTCATATATGGGTGCGGCACCAAGCCATTCAAGAGTTTCGGGATCACGTAGCAAGCCGAAGTTGTTGAAGTGCCTGTCCTCATTGGCAATGATATAGTCAAGTACGATCATCTGATCGAGGGCAGGTACAATATCGATTCCGAGGTCATGGCAGATATTTACATAATGGAGATATGCGCTTTTATGGTTCGCTTTCTGCCTCAGCTGCAAAACTCTCCATGCACTGATAAGCTCGGTATCCTTAGTTACAAAATCCTCACATACGCTGTAGGGCTTATCGTCTATCCATGTAACAGTATAGGGTATATGGTCTATGCCGAGCCTTTTCATTATAACAGTCGCTATCACTTCATTGAACGGCTGTTGTCTG
>Ga0255347_1006106_pt1 | contig 13310 bp, 8 predicted proteins | sample wastewater_treat_2_FD_192479 | JGI IMG/M metagenome (GOLD analysis project Ga0255347, IMG submission 192479) | Wastewater microbial communities from Lulu Island WWTP, Vancouver, Canada - plant24 | ecosystem: Engineered > WWTP > Wastewater > Unclassified | place: Canada: Vancouver, British...
ATGCAGAAGCCCAAGAAACCCGCACCGAAAACCGAAACCCAACGCCGGTGAATTCTGCGGAACAAACGTGAAACTGGCATCATTCAGCGCCAGTTTTTCAAAGGCCTCCCGCAACTTCGGATACTCCGTTTCCCCAGACGGATAAAAATCCGAAAACACCATCTGCACCGGCCTTTTATAGCCCGGCAGCGGTTTTTCCACCGGCCGCTGAAAATCTGTAATCGTATCCCCAATCGTCACATCATGCAGATTCTTGATGTTGGCAATCACATAGCCGACTTCACCGGTCCCCAGCGTCTCAACAGGAGTCATCCGCGGCGTAAATTTGCCCAGCTCTGTAATCTGATACGTCCGACCGGAACCCATCAGCTGAATCTTCTGCCTCTTGGACAATTGCCCCTGAAACACCCGAACATAACAAATCACACCCCGGTACTCATCCGCATGGCTGTCAAAAATCAGGGCGGCCGTGGGCAGATGGCTTTTGTCTGCCGGCGGCGGCAGCCGTTTAATAATCGCCTCCAGCAGCTGCGGCACACCCTGCCCCGTCTTGGCGCTGACCTTCACACAATCCTCCGCCGCAATCCCAAACGCACGCTCTACCTCCTCGGCCGTCTCTTCCGGGCGAGCACTGCTCAGGTCAATCTTGTTAATAACCCCCAGAATTTCACAGCCGCTGTCCACCGCCAGATACGCATTGGCTACCGTCTGCGCCTCCACGCCCTGCGAGGCATCCACCACCAGCAGCGCCCCCTCGCACGCCGTCAGCGCTCGTGAGACCTCATAGTGAAAATCCACATGGCCCGGCGTATCAATCAGATTCAGCATATAAGTATGCCCCTCATACGAATAGGTCATCGTCACTGCCGAGGCCTTAATCGTAATCCCCCGTTCCCGTTCCAGCTCCATATCATCGAGAATCTGCTCTGCCTTCTCACGCTCGCTCACCGCGCCGGTCAGTTCCAGCAAACGGTCTGCCAGCGTACTCTTGCCATGGTCAATATGAGCCACAATGGAAAAATTGCGTATATGTTCCGTTCCCATAGGAATCCTGTTTTCATTCCGGTTTTATCAATTGAACAAAAAATCTATTATAACATCCTGCTCCATCGCCGGCAATCACCCCCAAAGTGTTTCTGGACAAATCCCGATGTTAGAGGTATCATATTGGTTGTTCCTAAAAAAAGAATCCATAAAAGACCTTTTGCCTCTCCTTTTGGGGCTGCTTGATTCATACAATTCATACAAGATGAAAGACAACCTGAATTGCCATTCTTTCAGACTCGGCGGAATAAGGGAAATGCTCACCATCGCTGTACCGATGTTCATTTCCAACGCCTGCGATACAATTATGATTTTCACCGATCGGCTGTTTCTGTCGCGACTGGGACCCCACCAGATGAATGCAGCATTAAGCGGCGGCCTGACCTGTTTTATGCTCACCACCTTCTTTGTCGGCTTGATCGATTATTGCACCGCCCTGACCGCCCAATGTCTGGGAGCCGGACGAAAAACAGACTGTCCCGTCGTTATTACCCAGGGTCTGATGATTTCCGTGCTCGCCTGGCCGCTTATTCTGACCATTCGCCCTATGGCCCTATGGCTTTTTAAAACGACAGGTGTTCCGCCGGAACAGTTCGGCCCGCAAACTATCTATTTTAACATCCTGCTGTACGGCGTCATCTTCAGTCTCTTGCGGAATTGTCTGAGCAGTTTCTTCTCCGGCATCGGCAAAACACGAACCGTCATGGCCTCCGCTATCCTGTCCACAGTGGCCAATGTCTTCCTTAACTATCTGCTCATCTTCGGCAAATGCGGCCTGCCGGCAATGGGCATCAGCGGAGCGGCTTGGGGCTCCATTATCGCCAGCGCCGCGGGGGTTCTTCTGCTGGCGGCGGTATATCTGTTTTCCCCCTCGCTGCGACCCTTCAGAATCCTCCATTCCTTCCGATATGACGCCAACCTGATGAGAAAACTGTGGCGATTTGGAACTCCCGCAGGAATCGAACTTTTCCTCAATACTCTTGCATTCAATCTGCTCATCCTCAATTTCCATGCCTGCGGTCTTCAAGCAGGAACGGCCATCACGATCGCTTTCAACTGGGACCTGGTTTCTTTTACGCCTCTCCTCGGTATCCACATCGCCGTCACCAGTCTGGTAGGACGCTGCATGGGCGCCTCCAGACCGGACCTTGCTCACCGCGTCGTTTCTTCCGGTCTCAAACTCGCATGGACATATTCCTTCTTCACCATGCTTACATTCGCCCTGCTGCCTCAGCCGCTGGTGGATATGTTCCGCCCCTCTCACTCACAGGCCGTCTTCGACGCTGCCCGTCCCGAAGCAATCTTTATGCTCCGCATGGCCGCCATCTACGTCATGGCCGACGCCACCACGCTTGTCTTCAGCGGAGCCCTCCGCGGTGCCGGCGATACCTTCTGGGCCATGTTCATCTCCGTCAGCATCCATTGGGTCCTCGTACTCGGACAGGCCTTCCTCCTTCATATTGCACACCTGCCGCCTCGATGGGCATGGTGCTTTCTCTGCCTGACTCTGCTGGCCTTCAGCGGCATCTTTTATCTGCGATATCGCCTGGGCAAGTGGCGCCATCTTCGTGTAATCGACTAAACTGCGAACTCACCGGCCCTCAGAAAGCATCTGTTGAATCCGCTCCTCCGCCTCCTGCTGGCTTGCCGACCCCGCCTGATGAAGCGACCCATACCACCACCACCGAACACGCCCCTGTTTATCCACCAGATACACACTCGGCAGCGTCGGATTGGCCCACGCCCGCTCGACCGTCCGCCCGCTGTCAACAGCAATCGGAAAACTCAGTCCTTCCTGCTGGACAAACAGCCGCAGCCCCGCCAAATCCTTCTCCCGCTCCGATTGCGGAACATAAACCCCCACAATCACCGCTTCTTTCGGGTTATATTGTCGTGCCCATAGTTTATAAATCGGCAAGTCCCCCAGACAGTCCGGATGAGTCGTCCAGAAAATCACGACGGCTACACGCCCTCGCAGCTGCTGCATTTTCAGCGGCTTGCTGTTCAGCCAGCCGGACACCCCTTCCAGCTCCGGCGCACGAAACGACAGCGGAGAAATCTTGGAAAAATCAAAGGGCTTCCCAAGCATCTCCTGCCAGAGAACCCGCTGCGGCTCTGTGAGCACCTGCAAAAACTGATTGATAAACCGAATCCGCAGCTGTCTGGCTTGCTCACCCATCTGAGACTGCTCCCCGCTTCTTTCCAGACGCTCCCGCAGCAGCTCCTGCTGCTGAAGAAACTGCTTATGAATCATCTGCATCCGCGCTTTCTGTTCCTCGCTTAGCCCCAGATACGCCGCCGGCCCTGCACGAAACAGCGTATAAACCCCCTCAAACTGAAAGCCCACCTGCTGAAGACGGTGATGCTGCTCCGGCCGCAAAATTTCATCCAAATCCTTCATCGCCTCCACCACTGACCGCACATGCTCAATCATCTCCGGGTCCTTCGGAGCAGGCGGCTGGTCACGCAGCGCAAACAAATGCGCATCCATCCGCTCACAAAGCTTTTCTATCCGGCTCAGCTGGTCCCCACTCAGCTGAAGTTCCTCTCGCACTGCAGGATCACCAATCAGATACGGCAGCGGAGTCAGAGCCGGCGGAATATAGTCTTTACCCTGCTCCGGCATCCAAGCCCCCCATCCCCAAGCCGCAGCCAGCCAAATCCAAATTACCAACAATTGTACTCGCATTCTTCTCTCTGTTTCAGACGAACCGCCCAGAAAAACTCGCACTTCAGCTGCCCAGCAGATGTTCCAGACACAGTTGCGACCACGTTTCCATCTCCTCACGAAGCGTCCGCAGCATATCCGTCTCCAGAAACTCCATCCGCGTAATCATCTGTTCGCGTCGGCTGACCGCCGGCTTCTCCAGTTCCCACAGATGCACAATCCCCAGATGGACGCTGCCCACCTCGTTGGAATCATCATTCAGCAAGCCGATAATCTGTTCCCGATACGCCGACTCCACATTCACCTCCTCCGCAACCTCCCGATTCACCGCATTCAGATAGGTCTCATACGGATCAAACAAGGCCATATCATCAGCCGGATTGATATGCCCGCCGATGCCGATGGAACGCTTCTCCACCAGACGCGACTCGCCGGCCCGCTTGCCGCGAACATAACTCAGATATTGCCCCTCCCACCGCATAATCACATACGGGATTATCTGTTTGAAGGAAGGGTCTTTCTCCGCCTGACTGCGAACCAGATAGCGCCCCGCACCCGGCGCAAAAAGCACCTTCAGATACCGCTCCGCAGCCGGCATCACCCCCTGAAACATGCCGGCCTTCTCAACCACACTCCGCGGCACTGCCAACACCTGCTCTTCCTGTGCCATCATTTACTCCCGATTTGAAGGGCTTGCTTATCAATCTATGCAGAAAAGAACCAGTGTAGCGAGAATCCTTCGCGATGTCAATTGTCCACTTCTCCCCCCCAAAACCCTTTCCCCACCAAAAAAGTTGACTTTTCAAGGCAAAGTCACTAAACTGAAGAAAAATGTTCGGACAAGTTCATGTGGGGGAAATAGTTGATGTTCTCATCTTTCGAAAGGTCCTCTATGGGAGCCAAAAAGGGAAAAGAAGGAATAATGCTGCTTATTTCTGCTGGTTTGGGTCTCATCTTTCTGACTTCGACTGCCGTCAGCGATATCACCTATACCTTTCATCTGGAGGGTGTGGATACAAGCATTCGCAGCCAGATTGAAAACGCCGTCCAGGAAGCCGTCGCTCTTTACAACAAACACGGCTCCTTCAACAAATCCCTGCATATTTACTACAGTTCCGGCGTACCGACCGCCCAGGCCAACTATGACGGCGTGATTACCTTCGGCGGCTCGCGAAATACCCGTGTCGCTCTCCACGAAATCTCCCATACGTTGGGGGTCGGCACCTTTTGGGCCTGGAGCAGCAACTTTTCCGGAAATGTCTGGATTGGAGCCCACGCCGTCAAGCAGATTCAGAAATTCGAGGGAAGCGGGGCTGTTCTTTACGGCGACAGTCAGCATTACTGGCCGTATGGACTCAACTATGACAGCGAGGACAGTTTTATCAACCGCATTCGCCATGTCCGAATGGATGCCGCTCTGACGGCCGATATGGGCTTTTTGTCCTTTGTCCAGGAGCCCCTTTCCCAAGTGGTACCTCTGGGAGAAACCGCTGCCTTTCATCTGGAGGCCGCCCACGCCCAAAGTTATACCTGGTACAAGCAGGGAACCTCCGCCCCCCTGGCCAACGGCGGCAGGATTTCCGGCGCAAACACCAATACCCTCCAGATTGCCGATGTGCAAGCCGGCGACCAGGGAACTTATTATTGCGTGGCCTCCGGCTCTCTCACCTCTCGGCCGGCCCGCCTGCTGATTCAGCAGGATGTCGGCTATTGGCCTTTCGACGGCAATCCCAAGGACGCCCTCGGTTCCAACAACGGTATCCCCGCCGGAAACCCCGCCTATACAACCGGACACGCGGCGCAGGCCATCATACTGGACGGAGTAGATGACTATATCACACTGCCGGCCGGCATCGCCGATGCCCGCGATATGACAGTGGCCGCCTGGGTCTATTGGAATGGCGGCAATCAATGGCAGCGCATCTTTGACTTTGGAAACAACACCTCTCAATACCTTTTCCTGACGCCCCGCTCCGGAAGCAATACCCTCCGGTTTGCCATCAAAAACGGCGACAGCGAACAGATTGTGGAAACCTCCCAGTTGTCTACTTCTCAATGGGTTCATCTCGCCGTCGTCTTGCGGGAGAACACCGCAACACTGTATAAGAACGGCAAGCCCGTTTCCTCCTCCGGCGCCATTACCCTGGACCCGATTGATTTTTCTCCTGCCCTCAACTACATCGGAAAAAGCTTATGGAGCGCAGACCCCCTTTTCAGCGGCCGGATTGACGAGTTTCGCGTGTACAGCTATGCCCTCTCCGGTCCGGAAATCTGGAATCTCTGGGGTGCCGGCGCCGGCAGCCCGCCTTCTTTTGCCGGCGACCCGATTCTTCTGCCGGATGCCGCCGCAGGCGTCTTGTGGACACATTCTCTGGCCGCCTATGCCGCCGACCCTGACGGAGATACACTCACCTTTACCAAAATCGGCGGCCCCGCATGGCTGACCGTGGCCTCCAACGGAACCCTCAGCGGCACCCCCGCCGCCTCCGACGAAGGAGACAATGCCTTTGTCATCCGCGCAGCAGACCCATCCGGTGCCGGCGACCAGACTACTGTCCGCATCCGTGTTTCCAGCTGCCGGCTGATGGCCCATTATCGCTTTGACGGCAGCACCGCCGACAGCGCAGACGCTTATCACGGCACAGCAACAGGCAACCCGGCCTACACGGCCGGTGTTGTCAGCCAGGCCATTATGCTCGACGGCACCGATGATTTTGTGTCCATTCCTGCCGACCTCGGCAATACCGAAGACTTCACCCTGGCCGCCTGGGTCTATTGGAATGGCGGCAATCAATGGCAGCGCATCTTCGACTTCGGCACCGGAACCACCGCCTATATGTTCCTCACTCCGCGCTCCGGCAGCAATACCCTCCGGTTTGCAATTACAACAGCCGGAAACGGCCTCGAACAGCGAATGGAAACTTCTTCCCAGCTGCCGGCCGGAAAATGGGTCCACATAGCCGTAACCCTCAAAGGCAGCATTGGCACCCTCTATCTCAACGGTTCGCCCGTCGCCGCCCATGTCGGAATGACCCTCGACCCCGCAGACCTGAAAGCATCCGCCGCCTACATCGGCAAAAGCCAGTTCAGCGCCGACCCCTTGTTCAGCGGACGCATAGACGACCTGCGCATCTGGAACAGCGCCTTGCCGCCGGCAGCCGTCGCCAAACTCGCTAAAGCAGCTCCCAACACCCAAGACCTCGCCGATTTGAGTGAATGGTGGCTGTGGACTCCGCCGGCCTGCCTTGCCAACAATGATTGTCTGGCCAACGACTGGACCGGAGACGGCACCATCAACCTGGCCGATTTAGCCGAGCTGGCCCGACGATGGCTTTAATTCCAAAAATATCCAAAGCAGCCGTTACTGGAGCAGCTTGCGCAAAATAGCCATCAGTGTCGGCGGCTCCAGACAGGTTTTTTCCAGTCGCAGATAGACTGTCTGCGAATCAAGGATGGCCGCTCGACCCGGCGCACGGGCAAAAAAGTCCGCCGGCGGAGCACCCTCCGCAAACCGAAAAACCAAATCCCGCTCCTGCAGAAAGATGCTTTTCAGCCCCCGCCGCTGCGCCAGAATCCGAAGATGAGCCGCATCCAGCACCTGCCGCACTTTCGGCGGAATCGGTCCGAAGATATCCCGCAGTTCCTCCTCCAGCCGATCAATATCCTCCAGCGCAGCGGCCTGCCCAATCCGCCGGTACACCTCCATCCGCTGCCGATCAGAGGCAATATAACTCTTGGGAATCACCGCTGTAAAGCCCAGGTCAATCACGGTTTCCGGCGGCTGAAGAACCGGCTCTTTCTTAAGCCGCCGAACCGCATCCGCCAGCATCCGGCAATACAACTCATAGCCCACCGTATGAATATGGCCGGACTGCTCCGGCCCGAGCAGATTGCCCGCCCCTCGAATCTCCAAATCCCGCAGTGCAATGCGGAAGCCCGCCCCCAGCTGCGAAAAATCCTCGATGGCCTTCAGCCGCCGCGCCGCCAGCGGACTGACCGGCCGATTCTTCGGCAGCAGCAGATAGGCATACGCCCGATGCTTGTACCGCCCCACACGACCCCGCAGCTGATGCAGCTGCGCCAGCCCGAACCGGTCCGCATCCGTCACAATCAGCGTATTGGCATTGGGAATATCCAGACCCGCTTCAATAATCGTCGAACAAACAAGAACCTGCGTGCGGCCGGTCAAAAACCGAATCATCGCATCCTCCAGTTGATGTTTGGGCATCTGCCCGTGCACCACATCCACCGAAATCCCCGGCTCGCGGAGCATGGCCCGCACCCGTGCTGCCTCCTGCTCAATCGTCCGCACTCGATTGTACAGATAAAACACCTGCCCGTCCCGCGAGACCTCAAACAGAATCGCCCGCCGAATGGTTTCCGGATCATACCGGCATATCTGCGTCACCACACTGCGCCGGTCCAGCGGCGGAGTCGCCAGCGAACTGATATCCCGCAGCCCAAGCAGCGACATATGCAGCGTTCGCGGAATCGGCGTCGCCGTCAGCGTCAAGATATCCACATTCACCCGAAACCGCTTCAGACGCTCCTTGTGCTCAACCCCGAACCGCTGCTCTTCATCAATAATCAAAAGCCCCAAATCATGAAAGCCCACATCATCCGACAGCAGCCGATGCGTGCCGATCAGAATATCCAGCCGGCCCTGTCGGGCATCCGATAGAATCCGCCGCACCTCCGCAGGAGGCGTAAACCGGTTCAAAACTGCAATATTCACCGGAAAATCAGCAAACCGCTCCAGAAATGTCCGCCCATGCTGCACCGACAGCACCGTCGTCGGCACCAGCACCGCCACCTGCTTGCCTGCACAAACCGCCTTGAAAGCCGCCCGCATCGCCAGCTCCGTTTTCCCGTAGCCCACATCGCCGCACAGCAGACGATCCATCGGCACCGGCGCCTCCATATCCCGCTTGATTTCCTCAGCCGCCTTCAGCTGGTCCGGCGTCTCTTCATAAGCAAAGGCCTCTTCAAACTCCGCCTGCCAGTGTGTATCCGGCCCAAACGAAAAGCCCCCCATCTCCTGCCGCCGTGCCTGCACCTCCAGCAGTTCACAGGCCAGCTCCTGCACATGCTCAGCCACCCGCTGCTTTTGCTGTTCCCACTTCTTGGTCCCGATTCTCGACAGCGGCGGACGCCTCGGAAGCGTACCAACAAACTTATGCACCAGGTGAATCTGCGAAACCGGCACATGAATCTTCACCTTGTCTGCATATTCAATCGTCAGATATTCCTGCATCTGGTCATGCGTCTGAATCGTCTCAACGCCGACATACTTGCCGATGCCGTACGAGACATGCACGACAATATCCCCCTTCGTCAAATCCAGAAGACTATCCACCGGCGAAGCCGTCCGGATGGCACGCATCCGCCGGCGCACCGGCGAATAGCCGAACACCTCCGCGTGCGACGCCGCAATCACCTTCAGTGAACGAATGCAGAACCCCTGACGAATCGAACCCAGCACCAGATGAAACCCTGCCGGAATCTCCACCCCGCTTTCCCGGATAATCTCCTTGGTTCGCTGAATCTCGGCATGATTTTCACAATATACATAGGTCTCAAAGCCCGACGCCTTCTCCAGCAGCAACAGCAGCGTTTCTTTGTGGTCCTTCCACGTCGCCGCCTGCCGCCGTTCCAATTCCTGAATGCTCCCGACATCCAGCCGCAGCCAGTCCCCCTGTCCCCCGAACCGGCTGATTTCCACCGCCGCAAAACGCTGGACCGCTCGATAAATCGACTCCCACCGGTACAGCCCCCGCGGCTCTTCCACCCGCGATAAAAACACCTCCGCTACCTCCGCCAGCTCCAGCGGCTCTTCCAGAAAAATCACCGTATCCTCCGGCAGCAGATTCAAAAACAGTTCCGAATCATCGGTCTGCCGACGCTGGGGCCCTCCAAAGAACTGAACCCATTGGATAGAACGGCCCGAACGCTGTGTGTCCAGGTCAATCGTGCGGATGCTCGTGATTTCATCGCCGAAAAACTCAAGCCGAACCGGCTCGCTCTGTGAAGATTCCGACGTTCCTTCCGTTGCCGATGCCGCCGCATAAACATCCACAATCCCGCCGCGTCGGGCAAACTGCCCCGGAATATCTACCTGTTCGACCTCCTCAAAGCCCCACTCCAGAAGCCGCTCTGCAAGGGCCTGCGGCTCCTGCGTGCCCCCCACCTGAAGTGTCACCCCGCCCTCCGCCAGACAATGCGACGACGGCACCGGCTCAATCAGCGACTGAATCGAAGCACTCATCAGAAAAGGATGGCCCTGCCCGTTCTGCCGCCGACGCGCCAGATTCAGCGCCAGACGAACCCGCTGCGAGCCAATCTCATCGCTGCCGTCCTCTGCCGCCGACGGACTTTCCCACACCGGCAGCGTTTCAGCCGGCTGACCGCTGAATACCTGAAGATCATCCCCCGCACTGTCCGCATCATCAATATGAGCACAAACAAACAGAACCGGCCGACCCAACTCCTGATAGACATACGCCGCCAGCAGGCGCGCAAAAGATCCCCACGTCCCCTCGACCGAAATCGGGGGGTCGGATGCCTTTCTTGTCCGCAGCCGTTCCACCAGCTGACGGACCGTGTTGTCTCTTCCCAAATCCATTGAGGATTGCCCAAACAAGAGCCGACCCTTATTCAGGCAATCATCAACCGTCTGCCTGTCTCAAACATCTTGTTCAGTTTATCTTTCCGGCCCCCTTTTTTCAACCCCTCCTGCTGGCCGCTGCCCCTTCGGCTCTGCGGTGCTTATCGGATTCTTCGCACCAGCCCCACTACAACTCCTTCTACGCGGCAGTCCCTCGAACAAATCGGCTCAAACACATCGTTTTCCGCCTCCAGACGCACCTGCGACGGCTCCAGAAAAAACCGCTTCAGCATCGCCCGCTCCCCTTCCACGATAACCGCCGCCGCCTGTCCGTTTTCCGCGGTCTTCTGCCGACGGCAAATCACATAATCCCCATCCTCAATCCCCGCCCCCACCATACTCGAGCCCTTCACCTGAAGCGCAAACAAGTCCTCCAGCCGTCCAAAAAGTTCCTTCAAACTCAGACAATCCTGCCTCTCTATCGTCTCAATCCCATAGCCGGCACAGACCGTCCCCGCCAGAGGAATCGAACTTTTCTCCGACAGCAGAGACGGCGGCTCTTCCTCAGGCCGCTGAGCCAGGGCAAGCAGACGATGACCCTGCTCGGTTATTCGCAAAGAGCGTGCCTTGCCTGCTTGACTTCGGATGAGCAGGTTGGCGTCGGCCAGAGCGCACAGATGCTCGTGAACGGTGGGACGACTTGCGCCCACCCTTTGGGCTAATTCGGCAATCGTCGCCGAATAACCATGTTTGGCCTGAAACTCGGCCGCCGCACGAAGCACCTCCAGCCGACGAGGGGTAATCACAGTCATTTCCGTTTTGCTCATCGTCCGTTTTCTCCTGGTACATGGAAACTGGTTTCAGCACCGCCGACACCGCATTCTCCGCCGCAGATTTTACACCGCCGGCCAACGCGCTCAGCACCTCCGCATCAACCGGCGTATCAAGAAGCCGGTTAATCAGCATCAAAACTTTCCCAATCGGGTTGGCCGACGCGGCTTCAGAAAACCCTTCTCGGGAAGGAGTCGGCCAGTCAATGCAAAATTCGCCCCCCGGCCCAAATTTGCAAACAGGAATCTGCGAATCCTCAAACCGATTGACTTCCATGTCGTCTTTCTCCATTGTAACGCCTTCCAGCTCAAACCGACATTTTCAGAACGTATCTCCTCTCTATCGGCAAAATGGGCCTTTTCTCCCGAACAAAAACCGAACACAAAATCAAAATCTTTCTAACTGCTTTGTTCATTGCCGCTTAGGAAATAAAAAAATCGCCGAACAAGTCCGCTCGAAAAGAGACAAAGTTAGAAATGCGCATAAAAAAACCGCCCGTACTTCGCAGAAGGAGGAGGAAGTCGGTGAACTTCCCAGGGCTACTTGAAACGTACGGGCGGCAGAAGGAGCTTTCATTATTACTTTACAAAGACTGACCGTCTTTGCCGCATTCTTATAAATAATCCAAAGAGCTGCCTCTCTAAAAATTTACTATAGAAACTTAGGAAAGAATTTGCAACAAAAAAAGTGAAAAAATCCAAAAAATTTCTCGCCGCCGCCAAAGTCAAAAACGCAAACACGCCGGCTGCCGCCTGACCAGCCCTGAACGAGCAAAAGATAACCCCTTCATTAACAACAGGTTAGAAAACCCCATCGCCCGCCCTCTCCTAACGCACCCTCACCAGCAAATGTTTCGGGACACAATCCTCCCCCAGCCGCTCCGACAGTTCCAGAAGATACCGCTGCCCGTCTTCCCAATAGCCGGCGGTCGGGCGAATCTGTCCGCAAATCTCTGAAAAATAACGGTTTAAGTTCGCAATCAGCAGTTCCCGGATAAGTTTAGCCAGCATCGAAGCCAAACTGACCGGCAAATACGTTTCATCCGCTCCCGCCGAAAAATGAAGCCGCATCGTCCCTGCTTCCGACTGGAGTTGATAGCTGCTCAGATGCTCATCTTCCTTCAAAACAGCCAGTTCCATCTCCGGAAACATCCGCTGCAGTTCGGAACGATAATGCATTCTGCCCCCCTGGCGATCGATCAGGAACTGCACAACCCCATCCTCCTTGCGGCGCGTTCGAAACACCGCATCCACCAGGCAGCACAGCTGCCCGAACAGCACGCCGGCCTTGTTTTTTATCCGCTCTATCCGCTGATTATACGCGGCCACCTCCAGGCAGCGTGCCTGCATCAAACGAAGCGACATTCCCCGTTCCTGCAAGGTCCGCGTGAAGAGCGCCGCCGCAATCCGGATATCAGACGAATTGACCTCCATCGGCTGGGGCAATCGGGTGTGCCAGGGGTACTGCCCGCGCTGGGAGGTAAAATCGGGACAGACGCTGTTAAAAAACTCATCTGCCGTCTCAGGAATCCGCCCCAGCCCTCCGGCCAGCATCGCCGCCAAAATGGTACGTTTGAGTTCTTTCAGGCCGGTCTGGCGTGAATAGACCTTTTTGCTGTCATTGACCAGCAGACGGCCGCGCCGGCCTTTTTTTTGCCGGCTGACGGCCGGCTCCAGCAACTTCCACAAATCCTCCCTCAGCTGCCCATCGGGAATCGAAAAGACAGCGGCTGCCGTCACCAGAGGTCCCAGCAGCGGCCCATAGCCGGCCTCATCAATCCCCGCAAGCAGTGCCATCCATCCACTCTCCGTCTTTTTCCAAAGCAGTATAACCGACCTGACAGCAAAAGCAAGGATGCCAAGCCCTCCTGCGGGCCGGCAGGGCCAGGGATTTTGCGCCCACTTTCTGAGCGTGCCCTCGACGGGACGGCGAAGCGTTGAACTTAGGGGGATGAATCCTGGTTGTCTCCTGAACGAAATGAGATGAGGGGATTTTGTAGGTCCTTTTGGCTGAAAATGGGTTTTGAGAGGATTTTCTGGGTTTTTGGGCTGAAAATGGGGTTTTTGGGGAAATTTGCGCACCGCGGCGCGCAGGCGGCGCGCATTTTAAAGCCATTTAAAAACGGCCGCGCGCATTTTAAAGCCGGATTTTGGACCTGCGGAG
>Ga0255347_1006114_pt1 | contig 13294 bp, 18 predicted proteins | sample wastewater_treat_2_FD_192479 | JGI IMG/M metagenome (GOLD analysis project Ga0255347, IMG submission 192479) | Wastewater microbial communities from Lulu Island WWTP, Vancouver, Canada - plant24 | ecosystem: Engineered > WWTP > Wastewater > Unclassified | place: Canada: Vancouver, British...
CACGCTTGGCTCGTCTCCGTCTCCGTGCGCCAGTTGGACGGGATGAGCGCGACCTCCGTGTAGCCGGAGAGGTTCAGCAGGTCGGGGAAGTCGGCGTCGCTGACGAACTCCCAGTCGCGGACGTAGCCCGCCGGGTTGCCGCCCGCGTCGGCGGGCGAGGTCGCGGCGAGGTCGCCGCCGGAGTAGAGGCTCTGCGCCTCGGAGACACTCACGAGGTCGCTCTGGTCCCAGCCGTCGCCGATGACCTCGACCACGTATGCCTCGATGGCTCCCGCCGCCGCGCCGTTCCAGCCGCCAGGGCCCCACGCGTCCGTGGTCAGCTCCAGCGTCACGTCGTTGATGGTCGCGCCGGAGAGGTCCGACGTGTCGAATCGGAAGACCATCTGGTAAATCTCGTAATAGGTGCCGTCAAGCGCCACCTTGTGCGCGGTCGCCGTGCTGTAGTTGGACGCGCCACTGGCCGTGATGGCGAACAGCGTCTCCCAATCGGCGGGGTTGGCACCCCGAGAGATGCCGCCGCCGTCCTGCTCCGCGTAGATGGTGGTCTCGGCCACGTCAGCCCCCGAGCGCCCGCTTGAGCGCCACGGTCGGCTGCGCGGTCTGCTTGGTCTCCGGGAGTCTCCCGGAGATACGCCACGCCAGCCGCCGCGCGGGTTCGCCCCACGAGTCGGCCAGGACGGAAAACCCGGCACAGTCCTTCACGTCTACCGGCTCGCCGTCGAGCTGCGCCCGGATGAGGTATTGCACCATCAGGTTCTTGATGCGCGGCCGGTCCGCGGCTGGTACTGTCTCCGCCACCGTGACTCCCTTCCGTATCTCGTCCCAAGGGAAGTAGCGTCCCGGACACGCGGTCGCGTTCCCGGGCGCGTTCTTGTGCAGTGTCCACGGGAGGTCCGGACGCCGCTGCCGCAGGTAGGCGACCAGCTCCCGGCCGAGCGCGAGCTGCTTGGCCGGCATCGTCCGGGTCACGTCGAAGTTTCCGGCGAAGCAGATGCCGATACCGTGGTTCCAGCCCAGGGTGTGCGCCCCGAACGCCCACTCCGGACGCCCGCGCACGACGCGGGTCGGCTCCACGACGTACATATAGCCGATGCCGGAGTAGCCTTTGGCGCGGTGTCCGGCGTGGATAGCGGAGGCGGTGAGCGCCCCGGCGGAGTGGTGGACGAAGTAGCCGCAGGGAGCGCCGACGCGCCGCGACAGGGGACGCGCCCACTGCCAGTCCGGACTCACAATCTCCACGGTCGTTCTCCCTTCACGAGGTGAGGTAGGTGACGAGGATGGTCAGCCACGAGCCGACGACCGCGCCGACCAGCAGGCGGTACCACCAGACGAGGCTGCCCACGTCCTTCTGCATCCGCACGATGGTCGTCTTCAGGCCCTCCTTGCCGTTACCGAAGACGCATTCCTGCAGCGCCGCCACGCGTTCGTCGTGGTCGTTCGCCTCGCGGACGCCCTCGCGGATGAGCGCCTTGAGCGCCCACGTCTGTTCGGGCGTGAAGCCGGGTATCTGGCGGCTGTCCGGCATCACTTGCGCTTCTTCCACCAGCCGCGTTTGAGCCGCTTCCCCGGAGCGGCCACGTCCCGCGCCGCCTCCAGCCGCGCCACGAACTCCTCGCGCGTCTCCCCGATGCTCAGGGTCACGGCCCCGTTGGAGGTGTCCACGTCCACGCCCGTGATGGGCAGCTTCTCGTAGCCCGGCCAGTTGGTGATGGTGAGCCGGTCCCCGCCGCGCATGTAGGCCGCGAGCATCTGCCCCTGCCCGTCCGCCCGCTCGATGTAGGGGACGGTCAGCTTCACGGTTCCGGAGGCGGGCTGGGAACCCACCCACGCAAGAATCTGGTCAGCCAGGTCCACGGCCTCGTCGTGCGTCATGGCCACGTCCGAGAACTCCGTCCACACGTCCACCGCCGCGTCCGCCGCCGCGCGGTCGAGCATGTCTTCCGGTCGGTAGACCGCCGCCTCGATGCCGTCCGGGTAGTTGGACTTCTTGTACGAGTCGGGGTCCTCCGCGTTCTTGTGCGCCCGGTAGGCATAGATAAGCTTGATGGTCCCGGGGACGCCCTCGGCCTCGCGGAGCACGTTCACGTCCACACCCGCCGCCGTGGCGTCTACTGCGAAGTGCCGGTCCGCCGGTGGCGGGTCGGGTATCGTCTTGATGACGAACGTCCGGTTGTCCCAGAAACCGTAGTCGAACGGCTCCGGGGAGAGCATCGCCCAGCGGTTGAGGGTATCGGCACGCGACTCGTGCGGACGAGCGGTCAGGTTCCAATGGACGTTGCCGATAGGCGCGGCGTCCACGTCCACGGCCAGCCCCGTGGTCAGCCCCAGCTCCACGCCCGCCGCGACCTCCGCCATCGCCTCGTCGATGCGCCACGCCCGGCAGACTGTCCCGGCAGTACCCGCCGTCGTGACCTTCACGGCGACGGTGAAGGTCGTAGGAGAGAGGACCGTCACGGTCCGCCAACCGTCGACCTTCGGCGCACCGTTTGCGCCGTGGATGAACACCCGGTCGCCGGTCACGAGTCCGTGCGGGACGGCCGTCGTGATGGTCGTTGGGTTCGCCTTACTGATGGCCGTGATAGCCGCCTCGCGGAGCGGAGCGCAGACCACGCACGGGTCCCACACTTCGAACTCGCGCGGCACTGTGAAGCCATCTGTGCCGCCGGGGACGGTGATGCGCAGGCGCAGCGCCTTTGCGTTCAGCCCGGTAAGGTCCTGCCGCAGCGCGTACCCCGTAGTGGTCGCACCGACCGCCCAGGTCCGGAGGTTCACCCACGGCGAGGCGACGCCCGTGCCGAACGGGGTTATCACCGAGTAGTCGAGCGTGATGTTCGTCTCGCCGCCGGAGGCGGGAGTGGACCAGCGCACGACGCCCAGGAACTCGCGTATCGCGGCGAACTGCCCGCCCATGCCGTCCAGCAGCCAGTAGAAGACGCCTGCCGACTTCCCGGATTCGGTCGCCTGCTTGGCCTCGATGGCGAGGAAGATACGCCCGTCCAGGTCCACCGTGTAGCCTTTGGCCGCGAGCGGGGAGACGAACCACTGGCTCACGTCGTCGTCAAAGAGGACCGCCGCGAAGTCCCTCCGCTGGCCGGCACGCCACCACAGCCCGGCGCTGCTCACGTCGTAGTAGAGCTTCCCGCCGTCCGCGATGGGGTGGCTCACGTCGCCCGTGATTTCGCCCTCGTGCAGGACTACCGGCGGGTCGCCGTGGGTGATGGTCACGAGGTTGCCCTTGGCGAGCAGCGGGTGGTACGGACCGGCGTCATCGTCGGTGGACAGCCGCCACGATGCCCCGCCGAAGCCGCCCGGCCCGGAGTTGGACAGCGACAGGCCCTCGCACGGAGCGTCCGCCAGCTCAACCTCCGCGTGCTCGTAGGCGGGCGTGTAGGTGACCTCCAGCTGCATGGCGTTCCAGATGGAGCTGCCCTCGGTTGAGTGGAGCTGCACATACTCCGCTCCGCTCGGCGTTGTCGCGGCACGCATCCGGCCCGAGGCCAGCACGAGGCGGAGCTTGCGGCCGGCCAGCGCGGCCTGTACCGCGTCCACCAGCGCCACGTGTCCGGGTCCGGCGTAGACGTCGAACTCGAAACCCACGCCCACGGCCAGCCCCGCCGTCGCCTTGGTAGCCACCCGGGTGAGCGCAGCCAGTTGAGCGCCGCTACGCCAGTCGGCCGCCTCCAGCGACGTGCCGAAGTCGAAGACGGACGCCTCGATGGTGAAGTCCGCCCCGCCCGTAGACAGGCCCATCGGCGTCGCCTTGAGCGTGACCGCCTCCACGGTGGCGTCCGCGGGGACAACCGCGCCCACGGTGTCGAAGTCGAACTCCACGAACCCTTGGTGCAGGCGGTAGCGAGGGCTGCTCGCCGCGCGGTTCTGGCCGACGTAAAGGTACGGGTCCGTCGTGTTTATCTCGTCGACCGCCGCGCCGCCGTTCCGCGCCGTCGGGTAGCTGTCGCTCGCGCTCCGGAGCCTCCCGTCGAAGCTCGGGAACAGGCGCACGCGGACCGCAGACGGAGGACGCGTCTCCACCTTCACCGAGAGCGTCCCGTCGTGGAACGGGTTGGGGTGAGAACTGGTCACGGGAGCGGCAGCCTCTTGGGCTGGAAGTCGATGAACGCGGCGAACGCCCTCAGGTGCTCGTTGGAGTAGGAGACGCGCCGGGAGCGCACGCACGAGTACGAGGTGGTCGCGCCCGACTCCCCGTATTCCAGCGTTTGCTCACCGGCCGCTATCTTGGCGTTGAGCGCCGCCACCTTGGCCTCTAGGTCCGCCAGGCTCGTGCCCTGGATGAGCAGCGGCACGTGCATGTCGATGAGGTGCGCTTCCGAGACGTTCACCTGCACCACGGTGCCGTCCGCTCCCGCCACCTCATCATAGGAAAGGTCCTCAGCGCCCGGGTCGAAGCCGGTCAGGAGGTGGTAGCCGGTCCCGTCGTTCAGGTCCAAGCCGCCGTACTTGCAGACCGTCCGCGCCACGTCTTACCGCCTCCTCGCCCGGTGCCGCGCCGCTGCGTCCGCCGAGCGCCTCACGTGCGGCGCGAGTGCGCTGCCGACCTCGCTAGCCATGCCGACCAGCGCCGTCCCGCCGGGAAGGTGGACGTGGTGGTGCTCGTGGATGACCGGGGCCGCGCCTGCGGCCCCGTAGCCGCCTGCGGCTAGGGGGGGAACCCTTCCGCCCAGCGGCGCGACCACCAGCGACGCCGTGACGCCGCCCATCGTGGCCGCGAGCGCCGGTCCCCGGTCCCCGATGCCGCGAATCAGGCCGTCCATGATGGCCTGGCCTGCCGGGCGGAGCAGAACGCGGTCGTAGTCGAGCGGTCCCTTGAGGTCGCGTATCCGCCCGGCGATGCCGGACACCTTGCCCCACAGCTCGCCGAGCTTGCCCGTGATGCCGTTGATGAGTCCTTGGATGAGCGAGCGGCCCGCGTCCACGAGCAGGCTGCCGAGGTTGCCGATGGCTGACAGAATCTTGCCGGGCAGGCTCCGCACGAAGCCGACCACGCGGGAGACGCCTGCCGATACTGCGCCCTTGAGCGCGTTCCACGCCGCCCGGGTGGCCGCCACGGCGAGGTTCCAGGCGAGGCGGAGCGCCGCCACGGCCAACTTGCCCAGACCCTTCACGATGGCCACGACGGCCTGTGCCGCGCCCTTGGCTATCTGCTTGATGCCGTTCCACGCTCCGGACCAGTCGCCGCGTATCACCGCGAGGACCGTCCGGATGATGCCCGCGATGATGTTCATAACGCCCTGAATCACGCCGAAGATGGCTTGGAACGCAGCCTTCACGGCATCCCCGAGCGGACCCAGGACCGCCTTCACCTCGTCGCCGTGCTCGGCCCACCACGCGGACAGATGGTCGAGCGTCTTCTTCACCTCACCGCCCAGCGTCTGGATGTGTCCCCAGAACTCCTCCAGCACGTCCATCAGCCCGGCGTCGACGAGCGCCTGCGCCAGCGTCTCAAACGCGCCGCGAATCACATCGAAGGACTCTCTCGCCGCGTCCATCACGCTGCCGAAGAACTCACGCATCTCGTCGCTCTTGAGAGCGCCGCCGAGCGCGTCCCCGAGACGTTCCGCGAGCGGCCCGACCTTCTCGGTGAGCCCGTCGATGAGCTTGATAGCGCCGCCGAACACGTCCTTGAAGATGGGGAAGACGCCTTGCAGCAGCGACGCGCCGAAGCGGCTCATCGCGGCTTTCACGTTACGGAGCGCACCCATCGTCGTGTTGCCCGATTCGAGCGCCGCGCCGCCCAGCCCGTCCTCCATCGCCTTGGAGAACGTGGCGAAGTCCACCTCGCCTCGGCTCACCATCTCGCGGACCTCGGCGGTCGTCTTGCCGAGCGTCTTCCCGAGGAACTGGAGGACGGGGATGCCGCGCATCCCGAGCTGGTTGACTTCACGCGCCGTCAGCCTGCCGCCCGCCGCGACCTTGTTGAAGACTGCGCCCATTTCGTTGAGCGGAGCCTTGCCGATGGTGGCCGCGTCAGCGACCAGCTTGAGCGTGCTCTCCAGCTCCTTGCCCGGCTTGATGCCGGCCGCTACGGCGCTGCCCGCGATGGTAGCCGCCTCGTCCAGCCCGTAGGCGGTCCCCTTCACCGAGGCCAACGCGTTGTCCATGATGCCCTTGACCTCGCCCGCGCTGTGCCCCAGACCTTTCAGCGACGCCTCCGCATCCTCGATGGCCGTGAGCCGCTTGAAGCCCATCGCGAGCGACGTGCCGACAGCCGCCGCAATAGCCACGCCGCCCGTCTTCGCCAGCCCGGCAGCCACGCCCATCAGCTTGCCGCCCGCACCCTTGAAGCGCCCGCCGACCTGCCCCATTTCGCGGTTGAGCGGACCGTCGTCCAGCCCCAGCGTGGCGACCAGCTCAGCGACCGTCAGCGCCACTACTTCTCACCCCGCTTGGGGAAGCGAGCGAAGAACGCAGGCGCGTCCTTGGCGGTGAGCGGGCGCGGCTTGCCGCCGCCTCCGGAGAGGATGCGGAACACGGAGTCCGGGGACAGCCCGTAGAGGAACGTCGAGAAGCGCCGCCAGCTCATGCCGTCCCTCAGCGCCGCCGGGAGGTCGATTTGGTACTCGCGCCGGAAGTCCGCTTCGAGTGCCCGCCAGTGGCGGAGGATGGCTGCCCCGTCTTCCCGGGGCGAGCCGCTTCCCCCGGGTCGTCGTCTCCGCCCTTGTAGGCCGCGATGACGGCTTGCAGGAGCTGCGTCATCGCGTCCACGCTCATACCGCCGTCCAGCCACGCCTCCAGCACGTCGGCCGGCACCATCTCGGAAAGGCAGGCCACCGTCTCGGAGAGCGACGGCTCGCGCTCGCCTTCGCCCTCCGCCTCCATCCGCAGCAGGCGCAGGACCGGCTTGGCCGGCAGCGAGGCGTACAGCGTCCAGTCCTGGCCCAGGTAGCGGACCACGACGGGCTGCTCCTCGGCTTCGGCCAGCGCCGCGTCGAAGTCGATATAACGCTCCGGAGCGGCCACGGTCACGCCCTCGTCGGCTGGCCGTACACCTTCAGCTCCGCGCCCCACGTGGCCTTGTCCGAGCCGCCGAACGGGGTCACGGTGGCGGACGCCTGGAAGGTGATGGCCTCAGCCCCGGAAGCGGCCGGAGACTCGATTTTGTACTCCAGCAGCGCGTTCGGCCCCATCTCGTCCATCACCGCCTCGACAGCCGCCTGACCGGGGTCGCGCTCGCCGGTATCGGCGTCCTCGATGCGAGCACCCTTCAAGGTCACGGTGTAGCCGCGACCGATGGGGACCGGCTTGGCGAATCCGCCATCGTCGGCGTCCATGAAGTCCACCTCGCGGCCGGACTCGGACCAGGCGATACCGTCCTCGTCCAGCCCGGCAATCGGGGTCCATTGCGGGCTCCCGCTCGTGCTCGTGTTCACCGAGATATCGAAGTCCCGGCTGAGCACCTTGTCGTCGCTTGTCACAGTCATCGGTCAGCGTCCTTTCAGTCGCGGTGTTCCGTCTCTCGCCTGACGTGCAGGGCGAAGTTGAGGGTGAAGCGGTAGCGGTCCCGCTCGTCGCGCCCGAGGTTGAACGGTCCGGTCTGGAGCGAGGAGCAGACGCACAGCCGCACCTCGTCCTCGCCGCCCGGGTCGAGCGTCACGTAGCGCAGTCCCTGCAGCGCGTCGTAGAGCGCCTGAGCGGCAGCCGCAGGCGTCTCCGGGTCGTCCGGAGCGCCGCGCACCATGAGCTGCACGGTCGGCTCGTCCCAGCCGTAGGTCGCCGCCGGTCCTAGCGGGTTGCCGCCCGTCGAGAGGACCATCAGCGCCTCGTCCGGCGCATCCGGCAGGCGCTCTAGGAACACGTTGCCCGTCGTGCCCGTGGCGTCGTAGGTAACCAGCCCGGCCGCGTCGAGATACTTCGCCAGTGCCCGGGCAATCACGGCAGCCTCGCCTTCACCTGACTGCCCACCCAGCGCATGATGCGCGGCCCGTCTTCCTTCGCCGCCAGCTCCAGCCACTTGGCCCGCCGCCCGGGAGCGTGCCGCCAGCCCGTCTCCTCGTGCTGCCGCGCCGCGTAGGCGGAGGCCGCGCCGCCGTATCCGACCTTGGCCACCAGGTCGGACGGCGTGGCCTTCTCGACGTTGCCCGAGCCCGAGAGGATGCCCTCCCGGTAGGGCACGGTCGTGTTCGCCACGCGCAGCAGCTCCGCCGCGCCGTCATTCAGCGCCTCGGCGCAGGCTTCGCGTACCTGGCGGAGTACCTGCTCGCGGTGGTCGCGTACCATGCGGATGCTCGCCAGCTTGCTCACCGCCCGCTCCGTCCCAACGAGACGCGCAGCGCCTCCGGGCGCAGCAGTCCGTCCAGCACGTCCACGGCGACCACGCTGTACGTCCGTCCGGCGCACGTCACGCGGTCCCCGACCTTCACGGCCGCGTCCGGGCGCAGGTAGACCGTGGCCTCAGAGGCAATCACGGCGTCCTCGGTGACGCGCACCAGCCGTCGCGTGCGCTCGACGCGAGCCGGATAGGTAGCGGGAGCCTCGTAGACCGGTCCGGTCGCGCTCTCGCCGCTGTACGGCTCCACGGCGAGCGTCTGGCGGAGTAGCGCCGTAGGCATCACAGCAGCATCGCTTTCCGGAGGATGCGCAGCGCCTGCGGAGCAAGCACCGGAGGCCGCTTGCCGGAGACGCCGCCGATGCTCACGGTGGTGCCGGCCAGCCCGTCGATATCGTGTTCCTCGCCCGTCTCGGTCCAGAAGCGGACCTGAGCGCAAGCTGCGTCACGCAGCGCCTCGGCGTCCCCGGCGTCCAGCGGCCCGCCGTCCTCATCCACGAGGAAGGGAGCCGTCACGGTCACGTCCAGCAGCTCGGAGGCTCGGCGCAGTAGCCGCTCGGCGTCCGGCGGAGCGGTCAGCCCACTCCACGTCTCGTACTGCTCGGCGGTGGCGTAGGGTGTCGGGCTCATGCGTCCTCGGCCTCCGGGGTATCCGGCGCGTCGAACGCGTCCGGGAGGTCCAGAGGCGTCTCAACCGGCGTCTCGACGGGTGGCGGCGCGGGCGTCTCGCGCTGCCGGTCGCGCACCGGCTCCAAGCGCCGCGAACGGCGCAGCCAGATGGTTCTTCCGTCCGTATGCGGCAGGTGGTAGTAGGGCACGCGGCTCACCTCTCTCCGTCCCTCGCCCCGACCGGCACGCGGTCGCGCCGGAAGATAGGCGGATGGTCAACGCGCAGCCGTGGCGTCCCGGGTGCGCTCAGGTTCACGGCCTCGCCGCTCCAGTCCACGTCCAGCGCCGAGGCGTCCTCCCCCAGGAAGGTGTGCGCGACTCGTGGCCGGCCAGCGGTACGGGTGCGGTCGGTCCCGCCCCGGCCCTCCACGAGCGACGGTCCGTCGGCGTGGTCCACGAGCGACGGCCACGTGTACCAGATGCGGGAGCGGCGGACGAGGCTCCAGTACCGGCTGAGCCGCCGGTCGTAGTTGGGTACGCCCGTCAGCGCGTCGTAGTGGGCAATCATGTCGGGGATGGCGTCCGTCGGCACGACGACGAGCGGCCCCCAGTTGAGGGTATGCATAGTCAGCCACGAGATGTGCGCCCGGCGGTGCTTGCGCAGCGCCTTGTCGATGAGCCTCCTGTACGGCAGCACGCGGCCCGCGTAGCCGCACAGCGGCACGTCGGCGGGGAGATAGTCCAGCGCCCGCTCCAGCCCCGCGCAGAGGTCGCGGCAGACCAGCACGTCGTCTTGGATGACAGCGTGGTAGTCCGCTTCCGGGTCGTAGCTGAGCATCGCTCGCCGCCCGGTGTCGTGGCGGTCGTTCCTCTCGTCCCACACAACGGGGCACTCGCGGTCGAGCGCGGCAAGAATCCGCTCGACGCTCGCCGCCCGCGCCGGGTGCGCCATCATCGCCACGGACAGCCTCATCGTGCCGCCTCCCGTTCGAACACCCAGAAGCCGATGGCCCGGTCCGGCCCCTCGTGCACGCAGCGCCAGCCCCGGGGAACGTCCGGCAGGAACTCGCGGTGGAGTACGTGCGCCCCCCCGGCCTCGTCGAAGTTGGACGAGTGGATACAGACCAGCGGAGCGGAGCGGAACAGGTGCCTCAGGTGCGCCCGGTAGAGACGCTGGTCGGTGAGGTGGAAGATGACGTCGAGCGAGAGCGCCAGCCCGGCCGGAGGTAGTCCCTCCGGGTAGCGCGTGCCGTTGATGAGAATCCACGAGCACCGGGGCAGCAGGACGCTCTGACGGCAGAGCGCCAGCGCCGCCGCCGATACGTCCAGCCCCACGTAGCGCCGCACCTTCAGCCGCGCCGCAATCTCACCGTCGCCGCAGCCCCAGTCGATGATGCGGTTGACGCGGTAGCGGTCCGTCAGGCGGTTGACGAACGCCGCCTTGCGCCGCGCCGCCGCGCCGCGCGAGCCTTCCCCGGAGCCGCGCTTACCGGCCGTATAGCGGCCATCCCAATACTCGACTACGTTCACAGCGGTCGCCTCCGGAGCCGTCGCTGATTGGCCCAATGGTGGACGGCATACGCCTTGGGGAAGTCCTCGCTCGCACGGTGGAGCTGGTCACAGCGGTACGGGTAGAACAGCTCCTGGCCGAACACGGTCACGCCTTCGGGGTGTGCGCGGTACTGCGCGGTGAGGAAGTGCGGCCCGCTCACCTTGGACGGACGCCGCTTGCCCTTGCCGGCCAGCACGGACGCGGGCAGCGCCTCCACGAGACGGGCGAGGAACGGATGGCCCGGCACCGCACCCATGATGGCGTTGTTCACCACGTTGTCCTGCCGCTCCCACGCGGCGAAGCAGGAGACGCCCTCCAGCAGCTTGTCGAGCGGCATGCGTGGCTCGAAGTCGGTGTCCACCCAGACGCCGCCGAAGAGGTACAGCAGCTCGTAGCGCAGCACGTCCGCGCGGAGCTGGCCCGCGAAGCCCGGGCAGAGACGCCCCGCCGCGTCGTACAGCTCCCGGTTGCGAAGCACCGGAAGGTGCGCGTCAGTCCAGAGCCGGTATGCCCAGCCTGGGTGGAGCCGCCGCCAGCCCTCCGCGAACTCGCGGTACGCGGCGGGCAGAGGCGACCCCACCCAGAACTGGTGCAGGATGCGTGGAATCACGCGACACGGAAGCCTTACGAGCTGGTCCGGTTGGCGGCCGCGACCACGACGCCTTTGGGGCGCAGGAGCTTGGCCCCGTACAGGAGCAGACCGCGCACCACGTCCGCGAAGTGGTCCTGGCTACGCATCGCCTCCACCTCGTTGACCTGTGTCACGAGGCCGAGAGCGGACGGCGTGCCGCACCACACGAGGTAGTCGTCTCCGCCGCTCGTGAGGACCGGGTTGGAGTTGGACTCGTACACGTCGAAGCCCGCGCCCCGCCCGATGTGGCCGTTGAGCAGCGCGTCGGCCGCCGTCTGGCCAAGAGCCGGGTTCTTCACGAACTTGTCGTTGTTCAGGAGCTGCCCCGCGAACCACGGCGGCACGACGCACCAGCGGTCTGTGTCGGGGATGTCCTTCTCGGCGCAGGCGGTACGCAGCTCCAGCAGGAGGTCGTAGGCGTCGTCGCCGGTCCCGACGTTGACCGAGCCGAGGTCGTTGCCCGCGTCCACGGCGTCGTAGAGGTCCACGATATGCTCATCGACCGTCTTGGCGAAGCCGTACCCGGCGTTGCGGGTGGCCTCCCCCACGAGGTCGCCGGCCATCTGCCGCTTGTCCACGTCGTCGACCTCGAACGCGAAGTAGTGCGCCTGGTCGATGACGAGCGCCTGCTTGGTCGTTGCCAGCGTCTCCGGGGTGACGGTCGTGCTCCCCGGGGAGTACGCGCCCACGGACACGTCGCCCAGGGTGTTGATGTGGACGGTATCGCCTGCCTGCGAGACTTCGCCCTCGTAGTCTCGGCTGGCGAGGTCCGCGTAGACCAGCTTGCGCTCGAAGTTGAGCAGCAACTTGGCGGACCAGATTTCAGGAACGAAGTCGGCAACGCTCACGGTAGAGCCTCCCTGTACGGAGTGGATGGGTCCTCCGCTTAGCGCCCGTCGGCGGCCCTTGGTAGGGGCAGCTTCCGCGCCTCACAGGTGAGGCTCCGTGTTTAGCGTCCCGTCGGACGTGCCCTAATGGTAGGCGAGGAACGGCCGGAAGAACGCGGGCATCATTCGCGGATACGACCCTCGCGCAGCGCCGCGTCAATCTCTTCCTCGTGCTTGGCGTACTCGCCCGGCTTCTTGGCCAGCTCCGCTATCTGCGCCCGGGTCCAGACGCGCTTGTCGCCGTCGCCGCCTTCCATGTCCGCGCCGGACCGCTTCGACGGAGCGCCGCCGAACAGCTCCGGGATATCGTCCTTGAGCGCCGCCACCGCCGATGCGACGGCCTTCGCGTCCGGGGTGCCGTCCTCCACGGTCACGGCGTCGAGGTCCAGCAGGCGCAGCACGCGGTCCAGCCGCTCCGGCTTGGCCCCGGCCGCAGCCGCCGCCACCCGCGCCTCGGCCGCAACGAGCGTACGGTCGGCCCGCGCCAGCGCCTCTGCGGCCTGCTTCACGGCGTCTTCCTTCTCTGCCTTCAACCGTTCCGTCTCGTCCATCTGCGCCCGCTTGGCGGCCTCATTCGCCTCTTCCTTGGCTCTCTGCGCCGCAGCCCGCTCCGCGCGGCGCACGCGCTCCGCCACCAGCTCATCGATGGCGGCCTGCTGCTCCGGCGTGAACTCCACCCGGCCCGTGCCCTGCTGCCGGTCCTCTTCCCGGCGCTCGTTTTGCTGCTGCCCGCCCTGTTGTTGCTGCTGTTCCTTGTCCACGTCTTCCGTCTCCTGTCCGTCAGATTGCCTTGCCTATCTGCTCGCGGTAGCGCAGGCGCGGTAGGTCGTGCTCGGCCACGTGGCCGCGTAGCCGCCCCTGCCACTCCCGGACCTTGCGCCGCGCCTTGGCCTCGCTCACCTCGTCCATGGCCACGGCCTCCCGCGTCTTCCAGTAGCGGATGCCGCGCTCCAAGTGCCGTTGCTGCTGCTCCGCCGCGTAGCGGTCCGGGTCGCCCTGCTGGATGCCGTCCGTCCGGGTCAAGCCCTCCACGTAAGGCGCGAGGGCGTGGCGGCAGGACGGGTGGAACAGCCCGTCGCGCTCGGCGTCCGCCAGCGTCAGGTAGCCCGGCGTCAACCCGTCGAGCGACAGCACTTCGCCCTCCCACGGGGCGCACATCGGGCAGCAGCCCGGCGAGCCGGATACCGTCACGAGGTCACGACCCGCTGCCCGTACCCCGTCCATGACGCCCTGCCGCTCGGCGTTGTGGATGGCGGTCCGGGTCGCCATCTCGGTGTAGCTGGCGAGGTTCCAGCGCCGCCCCGCCCGGTCCACGAAGCCGGTGACGCCGT
>Ga0255347_1006124_pt1 | contig 13276 bp, 13 predicted proteins | sample wastewater_treat_2_FD_192479 | JGI IMG/M metagenome (GOLD analysis project Ga0255347, IMG submission 192479) | Wastewater microbial communities from Lulu Island WWTP, Vancouver, Canada - plant24 | ecosystem: Engineered > WWTP > Wastewater > Unclassified | place: Canada: Vancouver, British...
TTCATAAAGCCAGGTGCGTTTTTGTTCGCCGAAGCCCCGCAGATCCATGGCGTTGGCGATGTCTTCGCTGGAGACGATGGCATTCATGGTTACCGGAATAAGCAAAGGTGCGACACGGCGAATTTTCTTGATGAAATTTCCTTTTCCACCGTCCAGTTCGAAACCACGCGCGCGTTGGGCGTCCAAAGTCACCTGGAAGTTTCTGGCCAGGGTTGGAATGAAGCGGAAAGAGAGCTCCATGGTGTAGGCGAGACGGTCGGGCATGCCTAATTTGCTGAAGGTAACGCCATAAGCACGGGAGTCCATGGTGTAGGGAATGATGATAAAAGCGAGTGAAATGGAAAGGATGCGCATCAGTTGCGAGATTGCAAACCATACGCGTTCAACGGTCAAGCCAAAGGTGAAGTGTTTGCCAAAGAGATCAAATCCACCCGGCCAAACCAGCTGACCGCCCGGAGGCACCACACCACCAGCCCCACCGCCGGTAATGAGCGTGTTGACGACAATCATTGTGAAAAGCATGATAGAAATCATGAACCAGCCTACTTTGGTGTCTTTCCAGGTGAGACGGGCCATCAGATACCAGGTGATGGCGATGAGAAAGAGGACGAACAGGATGATGGGATTCCAGGTTGCGGTAGCTGCAAACAGCAAGGCGAACGAGAATATGAAACGTGCCCGCGGATCAATGTGATCCATGGGACTGTTGCGAAAACGATAATTCCAGCTTACCAGCATTTGATACGTCCTTGAGGGCGATTCTTAAAAATCGCCCTCACTAAAAACTTAAAATTACCGACCGCTGCGCTTTAGGATGGCCGCGTATGCGATCATCAGCAAGGGCAGCAAAACGAGACCCCAAATGATGTTGGTCACGAATGAGGGTACAAAGTTGGCTAACAGGACGGTATTAAAATCTGCGCCGGATACCCAGAATTCTGACGCACTGGCCAGGCCCATGCCTGCCGCGCTACCCACGATGACTGAAAGTTCACCCCAAAGGATGGATTTAATTTCATCGTATTTTACAATTAAGGCTGAGAACAGGCCGGGAATCAAGCCGATGATACCGTTGCCTAAATCCCACCAAATCCAGAAGCCATAACCGCTGAGCATGTCAGCAAGGATGTTGCCCACAAAGCCGGTGATAAAGCCGACGATTGGACCAAATGCGATACCAAAGAACATGGGGATGACGATAGCCGGGCGAATACCAACGTTACCAGCTCCGGGGATCTGCCATACGTTAAAAGCCCAGGTTAAAACCGCATAAAGTGCGGCACCGATAGCGGCATAGACGACCTGCTTGGTCCCAAATGCCCAAATACTCTTTTTCTCAGTTTGTTTTGCCATAAATATTTCTCCTTTGTATTATTTAATAAATTGGCTAAGCGCTTCAGCGCGCATATATTGGCCAGTCTTTGGCCATAATTCCTGATTCAATTTTAGCAGAGAAGTTGGCAATAAGCGCCACTTCTTGATTTTTTCTTCATCTAATAATATATCTTGTGGATGTCCATCAGCAACGATTTCGCCACCATAAAGCACAATCACACGATTGGCATAAATTAAAGCGAGATCAAGGTCGTGGGTGATGAAAATAATCGAGTCAAAACCGGGTGTTTGCAGGATGGTGTCCATAAAGGATTTATAGTTCCAGTAGTCTTGCCCGGCGGTAGGCTCGTCCATCATTAAGATTCGCGAGCGCATTGAAAGCACGGAGGCGATGGAAACCCGCTTTTGCTGTCCAAAGGAAAGTGCCAATGGTGGGGTGGACAGTTCTTCTTCAAGGTTTACGGTATCGATAGCCCAGTCAACGTTTTCTGCAACCTGCTCTTTTGAAAAGCCGAGATTTTCGGGCCCGTAGGCAAGCTCTTCGCGGACTGTGGAGGCAAAAAGCATTTGGCTGGGGCTTTGGAAGACATAACCGATCGTTTTGGCTGAAGTAGCGATGGTCGATTTTTTGGAATCGACACCTTCCAGTAAAACTTTACCGCTGGTGGGTTTGAGTAATCCCAGGGCGTGCTTCACCATGGTGGTCTTTCCCGAGCCGTTATGCCCAAGAATAGCAATGACTTCGCCGGAACGAACATCCAGATTTATGCCATGCAACACTTCGGGAGTGTCTTCCTTGTATTGAAAACGAACATCCTGGAACGAAAGCAAGGGTTCGGAATCCTTGTCAAGTTCGGGAACGGTGGGTTTGAAAACAGGATGCGCCTTGCCTTTGGCGCGTCTGGCAATCACTTCAGCGGGTAATTTAATGCGGCTGTAATCCACTGTTTCCATCAATCCGGCAACATCGCCGTAGTAGTTAATCTCACCGTCTTCCATGTAGAGAACTTTTTCAGGTTTGATAGCCAAGACGTCATCAACGCGGTGCTCAACAATCATGATCGAAAGACCTTCATCTGCCAGCTCACGGAAGGCTAGCAAGGCTTCGTGGGCGGATGCGGGGTCAAGGCTGGCGAGCGGTTCATCAAGCAAAAGGATGTCTGGTTCCATGGCAAGAACGCCTGCCAAGGCAACTTTTTGTTTTTCCCCACCAGAGGTAAAGAAGGTTTCTTTGTCTTTAAGATACAGGATGCGTAGTCTTTCAAGCGCTTTGTGCGCGATGGGAAGCATCTCTTTGCGTGGCAATGCCATTGATTCAAGCCCGAAACAGACTTCATTTAAGACATAAGTGCCCAAAATTTGTCGTTCAGGGTCCTGTAGCAAGGTGCCGATGTGTCTTGAAATTTGTGAAAGCTTCATGCCTTCAATGGACTGGCCATGCACGAGAATCTCGCCGGTCATTTCACCATTGTAGGAATGCGGAATAAGTCCGTTGATGCAACGCATCAGTGTGGTTTTGCCACAACCTGAAGAACCGGCCAAAAGCATGATTTGACCGGGTTCAAGCGATAAATTAATGTTGCGAATAGCGCAGGAGTCGCGCGTGTGATACCGAAAGCTGAGGTCTTTAACAACCAGTGGCAAAGGTTTCGGTTCACTCATCAAAGAAGACCTCCACTGGATCATCAAGCTGAATGCCAAAAGTTCTTGCGGCACTGCCGTTGACGACGGCAACTTCAACAAATCCTTCGCTGTCGGTTACCGCCACCAGGTCTCCAGGCGAGCGGTGCCCGTAGGAGGGGATAATCCCATGAATGCTTTGCCCGGCGATTTTGAGCGTAGTTTTGGCAAGGTTCGGAACCTGCGCGACACGCAAGTTGGTGGAACAGTTGCCAAAAACGTCAATCACCAGAATGTTTGCGCGGTAGCCTTGCTCTGTCTTTTGTGGTCTGGGTAAAGGCTTGCGGATGGGGTCGTGAATAACCGTGCCAAGTTTTGTGATGGGCACACCAGCTGCCAGGTGCGCGCCAACCGGGGCGAAAATATCCCTGCCATGGAAAGTGGTGTAGACTGTATCAAGCCAGTATTCGGGATTGTCCAGGTGGACGATGACGATTTCTTCGCCAGCGGCTTCAGCGTCTTCGAGCATGGGTGTGATAAAGCCATTATCCGGCATCACAAAGTATTGATCACCGAGTTTTGCAGCGATGGGTCTGCGCGCGGTACCGACTCCGGGGTCAACCACAGCAACGTGGACTGAGCCGGCAGGAAAGTAAGGTACGGCACGCCAAAGGGCTATTGAACCCGTGCGCACGTCCTGGGCGGGAATTTCGTGAGTGATATCAACGATTTTAACGTCGGGAGAGATGCCATAAATGACACCTTTCATCGTACCCGTAAAACCGTTCAAGTTACCAAAATCAGTTGTAATAGATAGGACTGTCATGTAAATAGTTTACATTGAGAGCCCCAAATCGGCAAGGGTTTATTTACAAAATCCGTATATTTGTGTGAGAATTTTGTAATGAAATATGATTTATTAATGGTCTGAGCTTATCAATTAATTTTGCGTGGTCGAGAGAAGCTTCAGCCATTTACGTTGACGGTGCGCGTAAAACGCTTTTGCCCAAAGGGCTACGAAAAAAGTTTTCCATCCAGCACCAACTTCAATTTCATCTGTGTAGCGAGTCGAGTTCTCATCAATCGTTTCAAGTAAAATCCGGTGATTCCACACAGGTACATGCTTGTTATACTCGCGGGTGCTAATGCCAAGTTCTTCGCTGCAGGCCAGTACATGAATGGTATGGATACCAAAGGGAAATATGCCAAACAGATAAAAATGGAAGGAAAAGCTTGACCCTTCCTTCCATTCGATAGGCTGTTTTTCATCAACTGGGATGAAGCTGGCGTAAGGCGCGGCTACAAACTGCAAAGTTTCCAGCTTTTGTAAACGCATAAAGATTTCCTTTTTGTTGGCTGGGAATACGGAAGTTTTGCTGATGATTTTGTTTTTTGGGCCTTGCATCTTATTTAATTCCTGTCCTTTTTGTTTTTACATTATTACTTCCATAAAGGCTTAAATCACTATCTTTCAATTCTAAATACCCAGATCAGACATTTTTTGGTTGATGAGTGCCAGTCTGGTTTGATGGTCTTCGTTTTCAAAATAAAGCTCTGATTCCAGGGCACCATCTTTCATAAAGATAACCCGGTTGGCCCTGGCCGAAACTTTTGCGTCGTGGGTGACAAGCAGGATGGTCATGCCGTTTTTGTTCAACTCTTCGAATAAATCCAAAATCTCTTCCGATGATTTTGAGTTTAAAGCTCCAGTAGGTTCATCTCCGAAAAGAATCTCCGGCCCATGCAGAACTGCCCGGCAAATTGACGCCCTTTGCAGTTGCCCGCCGGACACTTCGGTTATTTTTCGGTTCTCTGTTCCTTCTATGCCGGCCAGTTTCATCAGGTTTTGTGCCTTTTGGGTCAGTGCTGATTTGTCGTTTTTATAATCTTCAAAGCTTGGAAGCATGATATTGTCTAAAATGTCCAAACTTGGCAACATTGTGGGGTTTTGAAAAACAAAGCCCATATTTTTGCGTCTGAAATCCGCCACTCTGTTGTCATCCATTTCGTAAAGCGATACCCCGTTGATATAAACACGCCCTTCGTTCAGGGTATCCATGCCGCCAAGCGCGAACAAAAGCGTTGATTTACCGGAACCGGAAGGCCCCATCACGGAAACGAATTCATTTGCTTTGATGGCAATAGATACGTTGTTCAGCGCAACGGTTTGATTTTTTTCCTGACCAAATGTTTTGGTGATGTTTCGTGCTTCAATAATTGTAGTCATTTCTACTCCCTAATGTAATCTGATACTTTGATTTTTTGGATTGAACGCGTGCCAAGGTTGGTGCCAAAATAAACGATGGCCACCATACATATCGGCGCGATAAAAAAGACAAAGCTTTTATCGATGTTAAATTTCAAATTTGCCACACCCATGGCTTGTACAAAAGCGCCAGTGATAGACTGACCCAAAGTGCTGGCGAGTACTGTCCCGAAAATCATGCTGACGATAACCAGCAAAACTGAACCGCTTATGTAGTGTGTATGCAAGCTCTTATTAGTGAATCCAACCGACTTAAGGATGGATGTGTTTCGGCGGTCTTTTACAACCAGCATGTTGACGAATAAAAGCGTGATTAATAGTGTCAGGCCAACGGATAAAATAATGGCAATGACGCTTGATATTTTGATGTTGTTCATCGTTGATCCAAAAACAGCGTCCCGGTAGGTCTTGATGTTGTAGACTTTGGCATTCGGACAGGCTTGTTCAAACGACTTTAGTTTTTCGTCTATGGATGTATCTTTCCTGAAATTCATCACCAGGCTTGTACTCAAAGAATCTGATAAATCATCAGAGAAAGTTGCCCGTGCGGTTTTCCCGCCATTAGTGATATCTGAATAGATACCGGTAATGACGAAATCCGTCTTTTGCTGATTAATGATTAAGGTCAAGGTATCGCCGATTTTTTTATCAAGACTGCTGGCATTCAAAAATGAAAGGGCGATTTCGGTGTCGTGTTCAGGTGCATGTCCGGCTGTGTATAAAACTGGAAACAGATGGTGATTGCCCAGGGTAACCCACATTTTGCTGATGGCGTTCTCATCCAGCATAAACTCATAGCTTTTGTGGTCATAAATGGCGTAAGTTTCGATATCCGGGTCGTTTTCCAGGCGGCTGTTCAAATCGTTCAGGTCATCCTTACCAGCTAATACCATCATTGCCTGGCCATTCCCAAGACCCATGTAGCTGATGAATTTATCCGATGCCATGGTGGAATAGATGTTGTTGGGTAATATCATCACGAAGGACGCGATGATGAGTATGAGCACGAAGGTGAAGTAAGTCTTTTTGCGTGTCAGGATGAGATTCATGCCATAAAACAAGTCCGTTGACAAAAGGTTTTGTTTTCTTAGCTTGAAGTGCTTGAGACTTGATGCGCCATCCGAAACGATGCCGGTATTGATTGCAGCCGCGGGGGTGAGTTTCTTTAATCTTTGGAGAAATAGGGTGATAAAAAGCATCACGACGGCAAAGATGAAGGTGCTGGCGATAACGGCACTGATGATAGCGAGTACCTTATGTTCACTTTCTCCAAAGAACAGGCGAATATTCTGAAGGAAAAATCCAGACAAAACAAGTGAAAGAATGAGCCCAAATGCGGAGCCCAGGGACGCTATCAAAGCGTACTTTGCCCGATACATCTTTTTTATCATGGAAAGTCGCATGCCGATTGCCTTCAAGACGCCGATGGTTTTGTATTCATCTTCGATTTTTGCTGTCAGGGTCAGGCGAATGAGAAGAAAGCTGACGATGATAATCAAAAAGGCAATGAGAAAAAGAATGGCGATAATGATGCCATCAGTCAGGGAATTCATAAGCTTGATAATCGAATAAGTAATGGTTGGCCCGTTGCTTTCAAGGTTCGCGTTAGCATAATCTCCCTGGAACAAATTGATACTCGCTGGGTCCTTTAATAGAAATTCGATTAAAAACTCTTCCCTGCCAACAGATCTTATTTTTTCATAGTCGCTGGGATGAATTAAAAACCTTTTGGATGAAGCCAGCATAGAAGACATCTGCGCATCCCGAATGGCACCTTTGACGGTAAAGTCCAGGCCTGAAATGGTCAGGCGGTCGCCTGTCTTCAAAACACCATTTGTGTCATAGACCAACGGAATGTAGATTTCGCCTTCGTTGGGGTAAATGATTTTATTGTCCAGGTCCAGGAGAAAATCGAAATTTTCGCTTTGCCAGGAAAAGCCATTATCCTGACTGTTCTCAGTGAAGCGTTCACCATTGACTGAAATATCACTCGCGTCAACATTCAAAAAAGGCATTGTTTGGTAATCAAGCACATGTTCGTTGCTTTGGGCAAAGTGGTGCATGCGTTCGCTGTCGAATTCGCCCATATGCATTTGAAGAAAGTGGGGCGTTTTGACGTTTTCCATAAACAGATTGACGGACGAATTAAGGTTGACGGCAATTATCGCGACCGTACTTAACAAAAAACTTGCAAATAAAATGAACACAAAAGTAGTCAGGCTTACCAGTTTTGACCCTTTCAAGTCATTTTGAATAATCTTTTTGAGCATTTTCCCTATCCTTTCAATTGAGACAAAGCCTTGTTTTTAGACAAAAGCGTTGCTATAACCATGAGCACAAAGCCCTCAACAATGATGAACAGTCCGATTCCCCTGCCACTGCCAACACCGATAATTTCCCCGATGGTATCAGTCAACGCGCCGCCTTCGCTTAGGAGCGGGCGAAAAGCGTAATCAGATAAAAACCCCGAAAGCGCGTATGCCAAAAGGTATCCCAACTGGGTGATGGTGCCCAGAATGCCAAAGACACGCCCCTGCAAAATGTTGGGGATGTTGACCCGCACGAAATAGTCCGCGATGGAATTCAAAAAAGGCAATGTGGCAAAAAACAGAAAGCCAGACAGTGTGATAACAAAAACGTTTTCCAAAGCACCAAATCCCACCATGGCAAGGCCTGCCAAAAAGGCGGAAATGCCAAAAATTATGATTTTGCACCCCTTCAACTCTCGCGCGCCAAGGTAAATTGAGCTAAGTACCATGCCGAAAGCCGCGATGGTAATCATTATGCTTAGAGTCCTGGTGTTCGTAAATGACAGGATAAGTGGTGTGGAAAGTTCCTGGATTGTACCGACCATGAAGGTCAGCAAGATTAAAAAGACTACCAGCACCCGAATACCCGCGTTTTTATTGATTGCTTCAAAGCCCTGGAGCAAGCTTTGCTTGTAGGCTTGTTTGTTCACAGATTCTTTTGATACCAGACCTTTAGCAATGACTAAAACCGCAGCTATTGTGGTGATAATGGTCAAAAGGTCGATAATCAGTACCGCTGTCAGCCCGCCACGTGCCATCACAAACGCGCAGAGAACTGGCGCTATCAAAAAACGGGCTGATTCTGCGAGTTGCATCAATCCGCTTGCTCTTGTATAGTCTTCTTCGCTGAGCAGGTCCGAAACCGTCGCCTTGGTGGCTGGTTCGATTATAGATGAAAACAAAGCGGACAGAAAAGCGCCGGTTCCGATAAGCAAAACATTGCTGTTTGCGAACTGAATGGCATAAAGGATGAGCAGAATTCCTAAAGTTGAAAGACCATCGCCCAGAACCATCAGTTTCCTGCGGTCAAAACGGTCAGCCAGCGCGCCCGCGAAAGGTCCCGCAACAATTGTTGGAAGAAACGCCACCAGGCTGATCATCGATTTGACAAAAGCGGAATCAGTTCGTTCAAAGATGTAAACGCCGATGCCAAACGAAGTCATGCCACTGCCGATGGTCGCGACAAGACCGGCAAGCCAGAATATAAGAAACTTTTTATTTCTTATGGGCTTAAGATTCGTTTCCATCAGCAAAATACTCTATGAAGGCATGGAAGACACCTTCCTGCGCGCCAAGCATGCGTTCCAAGTTGCTTATGAGGGCAATCAGCTTGTTTAAATCATCGTTCTCGCTTCTTTCATTAGAATCGTCGTCAAAAGCCACGGATATATAGGCAACCAACATTTCCATACATTCATAGGGATGCTTTGTATTGAAAATCCCTTCTTCATTTCCATCTTCAACAATGATGGCAAGGATGCCTGGAATCGTCTGTAACATATCCTTTTGCACTTTTTGATGGAGAAAGATGTTGTTTGGACTGTTCAAATGCTCCAGAATGACCTGGTCAGACCCGCTGCCGATGTTGAGCGACAAGACGGTTTTAATCATGCGTTCCAAAACCGGTATGGACTTGTCCTGCGCGATTTCTCTGGCGCGTTTGTAAATTTCGGCGCTGATCTGGTCAACCAACGCGTCTAAAATAGCTTCTTTGGATTCGAAATGATGATAAAGGGTGCCCCTGGAAATGCCCACCGTGCGGGCGATATCGTTGGTGGACGTGTTTAACAAGCCCTTTTCGTTGATGAGTTTTCTCGTAACGTCGATAATTTCTTGTTTTCTGTTTTCCATAGTTTCACCTTATGTTTTTATAGGCTCTCGACCGGCAGCCTGTCGGGAGTTATTATGGCATATATTGTCTACGTTGTCAAATGAATTAATTATGCATTTATGGTGACTTTAATGGAGCAATGAATTCTTATCGTGTGAGAGAGACCTTGCTGTGTCTTTGGCTTGGCTGTACGAATTAGCTTCGTTACGAAAGACGAGGGGTATGATAATATGATCGATCGCGCACATTGAACGGCAAGGTTTTATTTGGAAAAACCGTGTATTTGTTGGGTTGAAAAGCCTTGTTTGTATTTATTGTCTGCTAAGTCTTCGCAAGCCCGCTAAACCAGTTTCAAATGTAAGATTAATACCTGCTTGTTCATTTCCGAAATTCTCATGAAAGCGCGTGTAATAAACTTCAATTTTCTGCCAAGCATCTTTAATGCGTCTGGGAAAAAGGTTCTTACTTCTAGTAATTCCATGCCACATTTCTCGGCGAATTTTTTGCTGTTATCAATTCCGAAATACATTAATGCGTCAGGGTTGCCTGTTCGCTTAATGAACCAGTTGGTATAAATCAAGCCACTCTTACTTGTGGAATCAAAGATCATTTCGCCTTTTGGAAATGCTTTTGCGCAATTTTTGATGAATTTAATAATCTCTTCTTCATGGAAATATTGAAACACACCTGAAATCACCAACAAAGTTGGCAGTTTGGCGTCAATCTTTTCAACCCATTTCATTTTGAACATATCGCCGGCAATTAACGTTTCATTCTCCCGCTGGCCGAGAATTCTTTTTCTCGCTTCAATAACTTCTGGTAAGTCCTGATGAAACCATTTCACAAATGGGAATTTTTTATGCAACCTGTCGTAAGCTGTTTCAAGCCCTGCTCCCAAATAGACGATATTGCAAAGTGAGTGCCTTTGTGCGAAGGCAGATACCATTTTGTCCATATTATAGTAACGGGCAACCGATGCCATATCGTTGAATTCGGAAGATCCCTTGTCAGCGTCTTTTGGTAAGTGAGATTCAAGCTCAACAGCTTTTGGGTCTGTAAAATACTCGGGGAATTTTTTTGAAATATTGATTCTTGCCACAAAGGGCACAAATAAAGTGTTTGCTACGCCTTCGAATTTTTGCATTGTATTTTCCTGTTCTTCATATTAGTTGATCTTTTTTAATTCCTTTTTGTTGCAAGGAAATACACTAATGCTCCACGCACTTGAATTTTTTCAATAGTGTAATTTTTGCTCAATTTCGATTTAAGAGAAGAAAGTGTTTCAAAAGGTGGCGTAAACCATCCTTTTCTTGCTAATATCGTTTTGACGAGTATATCCGTGATTTTAGATTGCCCCTGAAAATAGAAGCTAGCAAGAAGTTTCCCGCCCTTTTTTAGAACCCGGTGTATTTCCTGAAAAGATTTTTCTTTGTCCGGGAAAGCATGAACCCCATTCATGCATAACACGATATCACAAAAGGCTTCATCAAAGGGGAGCTTTCCGACATCGCCTTGAACAGTTTTTACGTTGTTTATAGCGTTTTCTTCAAATCGTGTCTTTGCTATCTCCAGCATATCGGCACTGTAGTCCAAACAGATAATTTCCGCATTTTGTAATGCTTTGTATTTGCGATAAGTAAAAACTGCTGTTCCGACTGGAACATCCAAAAGCTTTCCTGAAAAATTATCAGGAATAGCGCTTAAGAGTTCTTCTGCAATTTCGTTATCATCGACACCCTTCCAAAACAGCTTAATATACAACTTGCTCCACCATTTTCTATGGGTAATAACATCGTCGTATATATTTTTGGATTGCTTATAGGATTTCCCGATTTTATCTTTCATATGTTTGCTCTCTGACTTTTCCAGCGATACATGTACTCACTTGACTAAAATGGGTGATACATAACAGAACCATTTGGCACGTCAATCGCACCATGCTTTATATAAAAACCATAAGCGGGACTGTTTCTTATCGTTGTAAAAAAGGCTCCTTTAACGCCTTTTTCTTTAAGATCTTCTATAGCATTCTGATACAGTTTACTGGCAGCTCCTTGTCTGCGATGATCAGGTGAGACGAATAAATGATCAATGTAATAGACTTGTGAAGCATCGTAGGTTCTTATGTTCCCTAAAATAGCTCCTATTGGCTCGCCTTTATCGAAAAACGCCAAACCATAAAATCTTGGTCCGGTACGTATTTCCTTTAATGCTTTCGTCGCGCTTTCTATCGTCCACTTTTCATTCCAAGGCTCACCGTTAAAAGCGGCTATGTAGATTGGAACTAAAATTTCGATATTGTCAATTACTCTTATATCCATATACACCTTTCCTGATTGATTTACTCCATACCGTTTTGTTTTGTCCAAAGATTGTAAAACAGTCCTTTGCTGGTCATTAAGTCGATAATAACTCCTTTTTCCTAATCCTTTTTACTATGAGGCTATTTCTTTAATAAAAAATGAATCCATGATGTACCCTTTTTATACAAACAGGGGGTCCTGTGAACTTCAATTATTTGCAATGAAGGCACAAATGAAAGTACCATTTGCATGCTTTTTTCTGTCATATCCGCCATATATGAACCCAGTTGATCTCGCCATCCTTCATGCTCACCTTCCATAAAGCTGGCATAAACATATCCACTGGACTTTAAAGCAAAAGATATGCGCGAAAAAGCATCTGGCATTGCTTGCCTTGGGATGTGCAAAAGAGAACAACAAGCCCAAACCGCATTATATAAATTTATGTCTGAAAGTTGGTCAAAACGAAGATTTCGCACCAGGACGCCCAGTTTTTTAGTGGCAATCTGGCATAATGATGCAGATGCATCTATTCCACTTACTTTATAGCCTAATTGCTGAAAGATTGAACCGTAGTGGCCATCCCCGCAGCCTAAATCTAAAATATGGTCACCTGGTTTTAAATAAGGTAGCAGGAAGTTTTCCCATGGTGGATATGCCCCAGCCTCTTTTTTTTGATTTGCGCTGTTGTTATATTCGTCAATAGTTTTTTGGCAATACATAAGGTTAACTCGGTCTGTTTTTATCGCTTTTATGAACGCTAAAGCATCAATTATTAAGCATTATGTGCCTAAGGAAAAAATCAGATGACAATGGCACAAGCAATTCTAATTATACCTCAATAAGTTAGCGTAGACTAACAAAATGCCGCAAGATGCCTTTTAAATAATTTGGTTGTTTCTGGGTTTTACTTTGCCGATTTTTAAAATGTCTGCTTTTTAAGATGACAAGACTCAAAAATACTGGAGCCTATAAATTTGAAATCGCTTTACCGATTTTCATTTCTTGTCGCCAGAGGGGCGCTTCGCCATCATCGGCCCAGTATTCATCCAGGGCGATGATTTTATCGTCTTTCAGTTCAGCAATGCTGGTGACATGAAATGAACTTGAGAAATCCTTTGGGTAAACTTTGACAACCGCGATAATCAGATTTTCGCATTTTATGATACGTTCAATCGTTCCATCCCAGTCGCCGGGGTAGTCGCAATTCGCGCGGATATATTCATCGACGGTGAATTCTTCGTTTGTGCAGTGCCAGCGAATGCACGCGTCTTCGCAGAAATATGCCGGGAGTTTCTCACGGTTTTGTGCCAGGACATCTTTCCAAAAAACGTTTATATCGATCATGCTAAAACCCCTTTTATTGTTGTAAATATACTTTTTGGTAATAAAAGCTGCATCATTGATGTTCGTAGCACTATTGTGAACACACTATTTCGAGACTTTTCCGGTTTCCAAAATAAGTTGTTACTGTGATTAATAACCATGGTCAACATGTTGCCATTCACCGCCGTTTGTTCTTACTAAAATCCAATTCCAATGGTGATAAGAACTGTTAGAGTTCAAGGAACCGTCTCCGCCGGATCCATCAACATCGAAGGAAGATAATAAA
>Ga0255347_1006128_pt1 | contig 13267 bp, 15 predicted proteins | sample wastewater_treat_2_FD_192479 | JGI IMG/M metagenome (GOLD analysis project Ga0255347, IMG submission 192479) | Wastewater microbial communities from Lulu Island WWTP, Vancouver, Canada - plant24 | ecosystem: Engineered > WWTP > Wastewater > Unclassified | place: Canada: Vancouver, British...
AGAAACCATCAGCAAATCCAAGTCAGAGATCCTCGTCCAGGCGTACATCTTCACTTCTGAGCCCATAGCCAAAGCTTTACTGGGTGCACACAAGAGGGGAGTGAAGGTGTTCGTCATCCTGGACAAGAACCAGAAAAAGAACGGATACTCATCCGCTGCATTCTTTTCAAATCAGGGCATTCCTGCCTACATAGACTCAAACCATGCGAGTGCCCACGACAAAGTTATGATCATCGACAAGGAGACGGTAATCACGGGCTCTTTCAACTTTACGAAATCAGGGGAGAATCAAAACGCGGAGAATGTGCTCATCATCAAGTCATCGGAGCTGGCAAGCTTATATCGGGAGAATTGGATGAAGCATAGGGCTCATGCAGAGAAGTAGGATAGTCTGGCATGAAAATAGGAAATCAAGATTGCTAAAGGTCAGCAAGAGGGAATAGGTAATCAGTATGAAGCATAATAACATATTTGAGAAACGCTTATGTCTAATGGTCTTGATGACATTTATTGCATGTGTGTCAATATGCAGTTGTTCGGATTCTACGAGCCAAAAGGATAGAGTTTCGTCTTTTTTATCCTCATCCTCATCACCGCCAGCATCGGTCCCGGCATTAGCCCCACAGTGGGCACAAGAAGTACGATACGAAAATCTCATTCGTATTAAGGAGGTCAGGGACCTTGTCAGTAAGCACGCTGCAATGGCGAAGAAGAACCTCACTCTTGAAGAGTTAACAGCGTTCTGCGACAAAATGATTCCGTTGGGCATTTCCATTGAAAAGAGTATCGAGTCTGCTCGAACCATAAATGAGCAAATTGGCATAAAGACCGGAAAAGAGTATTCGGATAACTTTTTGAATCCTCCGGGCATAATGATTGTCTCGGCTCTTTGTTCATTTGCACGCAATGGCATAGTTTTACGGCAAGTGCAGCAGTATGAAGATGGGTGTCTCCTAGAGGCTGTAGTTCCATCAAGCATATGGTCGTATGAGGGTATCCTTTATGTGAGTGTGCGCAAGGCTGGAACAGGAACCCGCGTCGATGCCGCAACCTTAATTAAAGGGCAGATTTTCGACTGGGGCAAGAGTAAGAATTGTTTGGAAGTGCTTTTTGCCGACCTTAAGGCTACCCCAGTGTGACATGCAATTGACCGCTTAATACGAGATACATATCATCCGTGATGACAGCATGCGCTCAGCTTTAATTATTGAATCTTGCATAAGTAACGATACAGAGCCGTGTCCGAAATATGCTTAATCCGCAAGGTTTGCGAGACCAACGACTGTCCCATTCCTTATGCAATTGTCAATATTTAAATTAAAGGATTTCTTATGACCAAATCCGATCTCATCACCCTACTCGCCACCAAGGAAAACCTGACTGAAGTACAGGCTGCCAGGATCGTAAGTCTCATATTCGACGGTTTCAAAGATGCTCTGGCCAAGGGTGACAGGATCGAGATCAGGGGGGTCGGGAGCTTTGTGATGCGGGAGTATAAGACCTATACAGGAAGGAATCCGAAGACAGGGAAAGAGGTAGAGGTCAAGCCCAAGAGATTGCCGTATTTCAAGGTTGGGAAGGAATTGAAGGATCTTATAAATATCATTTAAAGCATTATGACATTCTGCCCGTTATTAGAGGGGAACAGAAAACAGTTTTCATCCAGGACAAATATCTTATCTTGGGGGGGCATTTTATGGAAAATCTATTGGGCTTATTTATAGGAATTTGTTTAAGTGCAGCCTGTGGTTTTCGCGTCTTTGTTCCAATGCTAGCGCTTGGTCTTGCTTCCCATTACGGCTATATTAATCTCTCACCTGGTTTTCAATGGATTGGATCTGAAGGCGCCCTATATGCTTTCGGAACCGCGACAGTGCTTGAAGTCTTAGCTTATTACATTCCATGGATAGACAATCTCTTAGATGTAATTGGTGCCCCCATCGCCATAATAGCAGGAATAGTAATTACGGCAGCGATGTTGACTGAGCTTTCCCCTTTAGCAAAATGGTCTACGGCAGTAATTGCGGGTGGGGGCACTGCAGGAATATTTCACGGGGGTACAGCAGCAATCAGAGCCGGTTCAACGGGTGCAACTGGTGGATTTGGCAATTTCTTAGTATCCACAGGTGAGTTATTCTTTGCCTCCTCCATATCAATTCTTGCTATTGTTGTCCCACTGGTATGTATTGCCTTTGTAATTATTGGTTTATTTGTATTAGTAAGGAAATTGGTCAGGAGATTCAGACATGCTTAGCGAAACGCCCTCATTCTATAATGTTTAATACATGGGCATGATGGTCATTTAAGAAGGATAAAATTATTATCTAGTATTTAGGTGAATATCCGGCATGAATTCAATAAATGAGCTTAGTACGTAATTGGGGGGTCACTATGGATAGAAAGACGCTAGAGGCTATGTTTATTGATAGCCCGTTGGGCGGAAAATGCTATGTGGGTAAAAGTATTCCCGCAGATAAAGAACAAAATGCAAGAAAGAGCTATAGAATAGACGCAGACGAAGAAGTAATTGCGCTGATTGATGCGACTATGCTTGGTTCTGCTAAGGAGGGTGTTGCATTTGGGCTAAAAGGCATTTACTGGAAAAACAAAATGGAGCAACCCGTAAAGCTCAGTTACAAGCAACTCTCGAAAAGCGAGCTATCATTTGGCAAGCTGCTAAAGAAAGATTCAATATACATAAAATACGAAGATACAAAGTTGGAAATCGCCGATCTCGATATATCAAGAATAAATCTGAATATTATCAAGAAACTAATGCAGGATATACATGCCCTAATCAATCAGGATGATAGCTCTGATAATCGATCACAGAAAGTTAAAGAAGCATCGATTAGCGAAATGATCAGTCAGGATAATGAACATAGTTATTCTTCGATGCTTAGAAGATATATTGAAAATAATCAACATGACGAAAGAAAGGAAGAACTTGATTTTCTGAGGCAAAGCCTTCGAATTAGCTCTGCGAGAGCAATTGAAATTGAGACTAAGATAAGAAATGAAATATATAATAGTAAAATTAATTATGCCGAATGTCCCAGTTGTCATGCGCAAAATCCTGCAAAGGCGAAATTTTGTATCGAATGCGGGGAGCGACTGTTCAATTCACAAACTCCCAAACAGGCAACTCCATTCACGCAACATGTAGATACTCAGTCAATACCAGTGGCAAAGAAATTTACTGGAATAGATCATCTTATAGTTATGGCTGAAAATGGTGATATTGATGCTCAATATAAGTTAGGTAACATGTATGAGGAAGGCGATGGTGTAAATTCAGACGTCGAAAAGGCATTCAAATGGTATAAGAAGGCAGCAGATAATGGACAGTCTGATGCCTGTTTTCGTCTGGGAATGATGTATTCAGACGGCAGCGTACCTTCAAATAGCATGCAAGAAGCCTTATTATATTTTAAGCGTGCGGCAGAGAGCGGTCACATACATGGCCAGGCAATTAGTGCAGCGTTTTGCTTTATGGGAAATCTCTTCGAAGAGAGTCAACGATACTTAAGTCAAAGCTTAAGATCCAATACAGTCGATAAAGAAGAAATTATTCGATTATATCTAGAATGGTGTGCAATGTATTTCTGCGCCCGAGATAATTTTTATCTTTATAAAGATGCTCCAGATAATGTTAGACAAGACATAAGAGAAATATTCGAAATAAAATTCACTCGACCCATAATCGTCTTTAGCAGCAAGTCCGGCATGATAGTGTTTAGTGAAAAATATATTCAGTGGAGAAAACGATTTTTCAGAGATTCCTTATTAGGTCAAGCAGTTGGTCACTTTGTAGATGACGAGTTAGCAGGCTTCGCTGACCCAGTTGATGTATCTCTAAGTACGGTATGTCTTGACTACTCCGACGATGCCTTAAGAAGTGCATCCATTGAAAAAGATATGATCACGTTAAGAGACGGATTTAAAATCAATGTCCAAATTAAGGATAAAACTACATGCAAGCAAGTGGCAGCTCTTATTCAGATATTACATAATGCTGTAACTCAATAGAAGACAATGTGGAGTGCACCCCTCCGTTTAGACAGCCGCGGTTAGGGTAACCGGACAGGATTTGGTTTGGTTGAACAGTTCCTCGAACTCCACAGGCGGCCGATATCCGAGAGAAGAATGCAGCCGCTTGCGATTGTAAACGTCTTCGATGAAGAAGGGAAGCCGGTTTTGGACATCGTCCATCGTCCGGTAATCCCAGAGGTAGACCTCCTCGGACTTCAGGGTCTTGAAGAAGCTCTCGGCGGTCGCGTTGTCATAGGGGTTGCCTTTCCGGGACATGCTGATCCGGAAGCCGTGATGAAGGAGCGTGTCCACGTAGTCGTGGGAGGCATATTGGACCCCCCGATCGGAGTGATGAATGATTCCTGCCGGGGGATTGCGCTGAGCAAGGGCCATCCGAAGGGCTTCCAGGCACAAGGCCGTGTCGATGTTGCGCGAAAGCGCTTGGCCGACGGCCCGGCGTGCGAAGAGGTCCAGGATGACCGCCAGGTACACGAAGCCGCTCTGGATGCCGATGTAGGTGATATCGGCCACCCAGATTTGATTGGGTCCCGTAACCAGCAGGTTCTGCACGAGGTTGGGATAAACCCGATGCGGGTGGTTGCTGTCTGTGGTGCGAACCCATCGGCGCTTGGGCTTGCGCGTTAACCCCTGCTGCTTCATGATGCGCAGCACCTTCTTGTGGTTGACCGGGACCCCCCGGCGGTGCAACTCGCGCGTCACCCGACGGTATCCGTAGCCGGGGAACTCCTCGATGATCGCCTCAATGCGATCGATGAGACTCTGTTCATCGTCGGGCTTGTTCTTTGACTTGTAGTAATACGTGCTGCGAGGCAGCTTCATCAACTCGCACCCCCTTTCGGCGCTTTCGACGAGGGGGCGATGCTCAACAATGAAGCGCCGCTTCTCTTCGGTGGTGACAACAGGCCTCTCTGAACGGCTTTTTTTAAAAACTCATTCTCCAGGGTGAGCTTCCCGACGAGCTGTTCAAGCTGCCGGACGCGCTCCTCCAGAGCCGCTTCCTGGGTGGGCGGGTTATCAAAGCGACCCTTTGCATACTGCTCTTTCCAGTGATAGAGAAGCCCTGACGAGATGTCGTGGCGGCGCATGAGTTGGGCGGCGGTGCTGACCCCGCTCAGGTGCTCTTCAACAACCTGGCGTTTGAACTCGTTGCTGAACTTTCTGCGGTGCTTCATGGCAAGATCCTTTCTCCCCGTCTCGGGGATCTCGGGTCCTGCCCGGTACTCTAACACACTTTGTCCAACCCATGGGGTGCAGGCCAAAGTAGTTTAATTCCGTGATGTTCCGTAGAGGCAAACGACATTTTACATATTCCCAAAAAGGATTAGAAACTGCTGCTGGAGGAGAAGACCTATCTTCTCCTCCCCTCCAACCTCTCCTCCACCTGCTCATCCGATAACCTCCAGACCATCTCACATTCACACAAGAAACGGTAATTCAGCATGAGTTCCATCATCTCCCTGCATCCTTCCCAGTCAAGTCCCCGCTCATAACAGAAATGATTGAACCTCCTAAACATGACCGTTTCTGGTCTATCATATAGTGTGCGGTGAACGCAGTTCCTGGAATCATTTTCGTGTCCTTTCTTTTGATATTGATGCTGTGTGCTCCTGAGGTAAGCACGAAGCTCCAGGATGAAGCTCTTGAGTCGGGCAGGATCCAGCAGGTAGGTCATGGTTGCCTCGCGGGATTTGAGCTTCTTGTGGGGTATAACAAGCATAATGGTTCCTCTCCTATTTTATATTGTTCGGTCTGAAATAAGTGCTAAGATATTTGCACAAGATAAATGGGGGTGTTCCAATGAGCAGTGGAATGAAGCTTGACAAGGCAGACACGGCGTACGCAGAGAAGGCACATGAATTATCACTCAAGAACAGGAACTGGCTGAGGCATGGGATAGGAACGACTGCAGATAAGATCGACGCGATGCTCCTGGATGGAGCGACCATTGAGCAAATGGCAAAGAAAGCAAAGACGACAAAAGCAACCGTGTCTGTCCATCTGACTCACTTGAGGAAAGAGCATAAGCTGGCCATTGTGAAGAAGGATGGTGTGCTCAGGTATGATGTGGGCAGAATGGATGGAAATAAGAAATCGAAGAGGAAAGCCAGGAAATCGGATTAGCACCTGTGCATGGCCAAACATAAGAATAAACAGAAAGAGGACAAGAACCTAGATTCATACATCATGATTCTGGCGTGCGTTCTCTTGGGTTTGATCAAGTATTTTGTTCTCATCACCCAATCCAGATAATAAATGGCCATTATGTTAATAAGTTATGAAATAGCACGCCAATGTTGCGTACTTTTTGCACCTATCAAAATCATCTCATGTGAACGAATATAGTCAATAAATTCAGTTGAAGACCCATAAGGTATTTTAACATGGAAGAAATTAGCTGCATCGTCAATTGCAGTATTAGCTCGTTCAAAGTCTTTTGCTGACAGAGCGCTGTCTAAATTTGCCATAAATGTTTCAAATACTAATCTTTGTTTTTTAAGTACTTCGTTGGCTGCAATATTAAAATTCCTCGTTGACTCAAATATTGAGTGCTTACGTGCATCAAATATTTCTTTGACACGTTCGTAACGCATTTCACTCTTGACGGAGAATAGATCCATTTTGTCAAGCATGTAAGAAATCAGAGCTGCCAAAATTGCGGATATGACACTTGCAGCTATATCGGCACCTGGGGGGAAAAAAGAAAAATAAGGCTTTAGAACCCCTGAAAGACCAGCTTCGACAATGAGGGCAGGAACAAGTGTTCCAATAAGTTTAAGTATGGCATCGCCTTTCTGAGCAGTGGTCATTGAATTGTTCGGCTGGATCAATATCCTGAATGCCTGAATTAATATTTTAAACCCCTCTTTAATTACAAAAAGAAATTTCTTAAATAAGCTTGTCACTATCGAAAGTATAAGATCGTAAAGCATTCTCCCAATGTCTTTGAAAAGATCGCGTATGAGACCGGGTAGTCTTTTGATAATGTACATAAATACTCTTTTAAGCCTTAAGCCTGTTGCAACACAATAGTCGTCAGTATTTAGACCATGGCAAACCCCATTCATCGCTATATCTTTAATTTCATACCATATAGGAGAGATCGTCACATTGATAATGGATCCGACTTGTTCATAAAGGACTTGGCGAGTTCCACTATTGCTGAGTTTATTAGTAATATCTTCAACATTCTTAGCCTTTTTAAGGTCTTGGGTAGTTAAACCAACAGCCATTTTGGCAGCAATTTCCGTTTGAGCGCGTGCATTTTCTTTAAGCATAGCACTGCGCTGTGCCGGTTTTAACTTATCCCAATTATTAAGAACATAAGTGACATTGTGGGCATCTCTTTTTGAGCGATTTATACTTCTATTGACAATGAGAAGATTTGCCCTCGTGTTGGCTACGTCTTTCGCCATTTTTTTGCGTTCTTTTTCATCGATCGGGGCATAGTTGAATAGGCTCATTTGCTTGTGGACGTTTTTCAGGGCTACTACATGATCTACATCCATTGTCTGTGCGCTTTTCCGTGAGCCTGGATCATAAACATCTTCTGCAAGCCCAGAATTGTCGATTGAGGATTCTCTGCAATTCTTGAGTTCTTTATTATTTACGATTTTACTTCTGTCATATGGGCTGTTTTCCATAGTCAGAATATGTTCATCGAAATAATTTTCGTGCTCGACAGTATCAGGGATACTATCATATTCGAATGAATTAATATCCTGGTAGAGTTTGGTAGCTGTCCATCCGTATTTTCTTGCGGTGGACCATGATCTTATAATGCCATCTGCCAGACCTAATCCTATTGCCTCGAGAAGAGCTTGATTGGCACCACTTCCATTATTATATTCCTCTTGAATATCTTTAAGAATCTGCAAGGACGATTGCATATCAGCATATTCATACTCAGCCAGTAACAGAGGTAATGCAAGTGGACTTACAGACTCAAGTTCACTGCGAATTTGCTCGACTGACTTGACAGTATGCTGCACGTGGCTGCTCATATGTTACCCTCTATTTATGCTGCCCATTGACGGGTGATATTTTTTGTCTCTGAAACACATATCCTTATTTTCTCCAAGTCATCGCGCACAAGATTACAATCCTCACTGATGTAATGACACTCTGCAATTTCATGTAATATGCGTGTCATTTTTTCAGTAGCCATTAGGCATTGAAGATGTCTATCTGGTAAAAAATAGCAATCTAATGTTTTTCCGTGAAAAGCTGGATTAATCATGTGACAAATTGACGAAAGCATATTTACCGAATATTCAAGTTCATCAAGCAGAACATGATAACTTTTAATCAATGTCTCGAAATAATATCTCACCTGTTGAATAGCAGAGTGAATTTGATCAAGACGCACTTTATCCGCTTTCATTTTAGCTATCTCATTTTCAACAACTATCTGTTGCTCTAATACCTTTTCTAGTGTTTCTTTTGCTTCCTTGCGAGACCAGAACCCATGAGTCAACCATGCTTTTGCATATGACTTCCAAGGATATCTGTCGAAATCGATAATAAATAGTTCAGCTCGAGGTGCGATTTTATCAGACCCCTGTAACTGATAATGAAATCGATCGAGTAATTTGTTTATAACGACTTCCCATGTAGCAAAGCGATTTGCCGCTCGTACGAAACGAGGGAACAGTGTATGGATGATCTCCTTCTTCATTGCATTGATTGCCGTTAGATTATTATTAATATCATGCTCGCGTATTTTAACATGTGCCTCATAATGTTGCCTGGCTGATTCAAAATCTTTACATATATTATCGTAAAGGTTCCTAGCTTGGTCACATTTATCTTTTCCAGTGTACCAAGACCAAACTTTAGACGCCTTTTCCAGAGTCACACCACCAGCGTGATCGATTTTTCTTTCGAGTTTATTCAAGAAACCGAACATTGCAGCCATAGAATTACCTTTTATATAATTCGTCAGTTATCATTAATAAGACGCTGTCCATCTGTGATTATATCAATAAAATCTTTTGCCCAACGTTTGTAACGGCGCACTTGCGCTTCACTGATTGCCCATTTGTTTGCTATATCAAGCATGAATACTTCCTCTTTATCCCGAGTGGATATATCACAGTATATGAGACTCCATAATTCGAGCAGAATAGTTATTTTTACGCGATAGGATGAATTAGCCAACTCATCAATTACTTGACTAATGGGTAATCCAAGCGGTCTGTGGTGAGGCAATGCGCATTCGTGAATATAACTATCAAGTGCTTGGACCTCCGAACTAGAAACCTCGCAGTCAAGTAACATGGTATGGCGCACAAGTTCAAGGAACAACTGTTTTTCTCTTTCTCCAAGAGAACTCAAATACATAATAGCCTCCTGCTGGCCAAAAGACTTCAGTTATATTTCTTGCGGTCTGCAACCTGTCCGTCCTGGCTATATGTATATAATGCTTGCGGGATACCCTCTCCCCCAAACTCAATACCCTTTATTGGCACACCATTGGAATCAGTCGTAATTTCATAACGTTTAGTTCCATTAATGTCAATTTGAATGGTTACAGTGCCATCTTCGTTATATTGATAGAATGAATCTGTATTGGTTTCTTTTTCATGAACCTGTATCAATTTTCCAGGTTTAAAAGATTTGACAATATTCTCGTTTTCGATACTCCAATCTTCAGCACTATCAATAGGCTTCAATGTCATTTCGGAGTGAACAGCTAGGCGTAGGCGGGAAAGATTGATTTCCATCATCGCAGAACCTAGAGTGTTGGCAAAAGAAAAAAGAGCAATGTCTGTCTTTTTTTCGAACAAAGATATATTTTTATGAAGTTCTTCTATTTTAGAAGTAACAGTTGAATCTAGAGTATTTCCAAATGCTGAAATAGCAGTATCTGTCTTTTTTTCAAATACTGATACATATTCCTTAATCACCGATGCTACAACCAAATTGAACGTATCAAATAATTGCGAAAGCCTCTTGTCGAAAGATGAAACGTATTCACGAAGATCATTAATATTTGATGCGAGAGTTAGTCTTTCAATGTGCTGCTGCCTTTCATATATTATGAAACATATACTGCAAACTGCAGCAGCTCCTAGTGACACAATACGAAGAATTGTCAGAGGACCATCTGCTATATAAGATGCATAGCAGAGAAATAATGCTAGAACACCACCGAAAAATATAAAATTCATATTAGCAGTCCTCCGCAAAGCATATGGACGTCATTCTTACTTACATTTTATTCAAGAAGAGGTAAAAGTATTTCGAAGAAGCAGTTAAAAAAGCTAAGTCTTCAATAATATTATTAAATATGCAAATAACATGCCCATAAGGCTAAATGTAAAACCACTCAAGTGCTTCGTACTCGATATTACAACTGATTTATCAGGGATGCCGGAAAAGAAATAGAGACCGGAATGATTTCAACCAGATATACCAGTATCAAGAAGGGAATGCGAATCTTTACGTTAAGAAATTCACGCGAACCAACCGCCCAATACTACGACCATCCAACCATATTCTTGACCATATCCACCGTCGCCAGGTCTGCTTTGAAGGGAATCTCCGGCGCAATCGGTAGGGGCACATAATGAACTCCCTGAAACGGGGTATCCCTCAGCTTGAGATTGAACGCCATGACCATCAGGGTTTCCAGGTTGACCTTGTCGCTCCCACTACGCTTTGTCAATCCCCCACAACCTTCTTAATACTATCCTTCCACCTGATCTTCGGATTGTCCTTATACTTGCCATACAAATCCCAGATGAACTGGTCTGAAAGCGACTGCAGCAAATTCTCCGCCCTTGCCATCGTCTCTTCATCGTTGTGGCCATTCATGGATAATCTACCCTTCAGCTTATTCGGTTTCCCTATCCAGACAGTTTCCGTCACATAGGGCAATACCTGCTCGACAACATCCTGTACGTTATCGTCCAGCATGGGTTCACAGGAAATACTTGTTTGTCATCCCTTCGAGTGAGCATACTTCACTCGATTTAGCGTCTCATGTCCGCATGATCGTACTGGCAAACACACCGGCACTGGGATAAGTCCATCCCCAGTTGGTTCCAGACATTGGCAGATTCCTTACATAAGGCAATAGTGCAGCCAGAGTGTTTTCTGATTTCTCGAATCATGAAATCAAATATCTCAACCCGCTTATCCTCTGTATAACTATACTTACCCACTTTCGGTTTCTTTGAACCTCGAATGATCATTGGTTCAAACATCGGCATCATCTCTTCCATCATCTGGGGCAACTCGCGACCAGTCGTGAATATTGATCTGCGCATCTTATAGAAACCCTCTTCGAATCTCAAGGTGCCTAGGGTTATCCTGTCCGGCGCTATCTTCTGAAATATCCTGGCCACGGTGCCGGCATAGGCACTCTGCCAACCATCGAAAGGTACGACCGGGTCAATCCTGACGCGCAAGGGATACCCCGCCTGCTGGACCTTGTAGGCTGCCTCGATCCTTCGTTCAAAGCTTGGCGCTCCGATTTCATATTTTCTGGATACATCTTCGTTGTTCATGCTCCAGGTTACGATCGAATGCCCGTTGTGAGGAAGGTCAAGTATGCAATCCACGTTGTCACTCTTGGTAAGCAGGAAGAGATATCCATTGCCGCTCTGGCCAAAGAACGGAATAAATGTCCTCATCGCTCCTGTAAGATGTTCAAGTGAAAGGGAATCTGCAAGTTCGCCACTGTTGAACATGATCGGCAACGCTGATTCACGCAATCGTTTTTGTATCTGTCGCTTGATTTCATCATGTTGGACCCTGATGGTAATGTAGGGTTGATTGGCCCGATAGGTCAGCTTCAGGTAACACCAATCGCATTGATAGAAGCATCCATTGGACGCCAACTTGAGTCGGTCAAAATGGGGGCAGAGCATCCTGTCGTCTGGCATGGTAAACTGATCCACGGCTTGAGTTGCTGGCGCAATGAAGACAACGCGCTTGCCGGCTATTACCTTGTCAAGCATTCCAGACCCGCAACCTGCAAGGATTTCAGATGCTGCGACTACAGCTGTCGAGATACCGCTATCGATATACTTCACCGGCACATCGGGCGATTGCTGCAAAAAGAAGATCGTAGCCGGATCGTCCCTCACCTGGCTGTGGATAATGATCTCAGACGGTCTCCAACTGGTTGAGCTATTCATTTTGATACTCCTCGCAAGAGCATTTTATGTTGAGGGCGTTAAACAGTGTGAGATTATACACCATGACCATCAGGGTTTCCATGCTGAGGATTCCAGTCTCTTCTTAAGCCTATAAATTGTCAGAATTGTCAGATTGAACCTGTCATATCGGTCAAATCGGTCATTCCCTGAGATGTAGGTGGGACTGTACCTGATTCATGTGTTCATTACTTACTGGTATGAAGCATAACGTGGATGCTCGAAGCGATTACATGAAAACTCGTGTCCCCAAAATGCGATCATGAGCTTGACAACGTGTGACGCATTGATTATCTTGTGACCAGATACGAAACAGATTCACTTACCCATCTTTTCTTACCCGACCCAGTTACCCTCCCCATCACATCGATGATGTTGCCACGGAGCGAAATCCGCCCGAGCGCGTTGGTGCGTCCACAGGTCAAAACAGGCAGAGAACACCAGAAGCGGAAAGGAGGTCGTCGCAAAGTCACACTGGGCACCGTTGGGGACGCGATCCCGTTGCCTTACAAGAAATAGTTACCTGCCCATGATCCCCTCCAGATGACGTTACCGAGGGCGCTTCTGCCCGAACAACCGAGCTGCATCCGCTCTTTGACAAGTGAATATAGTGTGCGAGACCTCGATACCCGTTGTGCGTCGAGCCGCGGATCAGCAGGGGTTTGTCCGGAAAGCTGCGTCATCGCTGCTTCTTAAGCTTTGAGCATTGTTTTTTCGTTTTCGCTTAACAATAAAAATGAGGAGGATCATTACTATGTCTTATATCTCTGCTGAAACCAGCAGTATCGTAACAACGGAAGAGTTTTTAGAAAATATCACCGGTTGGAACCAGTGGGCAGATGGTTTTCTTGAGATCGCCATCGATTTCAGGGAAGCTAGGTATTTTGATCAAGCTCATCTGTCCGAAGCGGTAGCGTTTGCTCGGGAGATGGCTTCTTCAGGGCATGACATTCATTTTGGTCCTGCAGTCCGTGAGAAAGATCTCGGGTCTGCGAGATCGGGACAGGATAATGTCTTTTGGACGAAGTGTCTCTGGGTTGACATCGACAGCC
>Ga0255347_1006129_pt1 | contig 13261 bp, 13 predicted proteins | sample wastewater_treat_2_FD_192479 | JGI IMG/M metagenome (GOLD analysis project Ga0255347, IMG submission 192479) | Wastewater microbial communities from Lulu Island WWTP, Vancouver, Canada - plant24 | ecosystem: Engineered > WWTP > Wastewater > Unclassified | place: Canada: Vancouver, British...
TCAACCTTATCAAACAGGACCAAACCCGCAAGTCAGGTGTTAAGGCATCGCGAAAACGCGCCGGCTGGGACGAGAGCTACCTCCATCGTCTACTTGGCCTATGAAAATTTCGTGCGATTGCCCTGGCTGCCCACTTCCTTCAGGTCGGTTCTTGGAAGATGATCGGGTTCATCCAAGCTCCCAACGAAAAGAGTCGTGAGAAGGATGTGAGAGGTTACAGGCTGTTTATGAGCCATTGAACGGAGAGATGAGAACATGGAAAGGATGAAAGGAGACAGATCAAGCGGCATGATGATTTCTGCAACGGAGGGCGATTATCCGAGAATCACCCTCCACCTTCGCTCTACCGCCTACTGAGTCGTTGTGGTGCTTTGACCATGACGATGCCGCATGCCTTGCCCCATGCCTTTGCCAGAACAGAACTGATCTTTGGTTAGAAAACCCTGCTTGTTGACATCCATCGCATTGAACATCTGCTCGGCATTGCCCCTGTGGTGCGGAGCTGCCATGAACTCATCTTTCGTAACCTGTCCATCCTTGTTCGTGTCCAATTGATCAAAGCGCTGCTGGCATCCCATCATCGGAGCACCTTGACCGCCGCCCTTGCCCTGACCGCCGCCTTGGGCAAATGCCAAACCGGCGATGGAAAAAACCGTGACCAATCCAACAAGCATAACCAGCCTGAAATGTTTCATTTTCTTTCTCCTTCTTGATTCAATGATTCAAACCAGCCGAAGCACAAACATCTTCTTGGAGGATGATCGATTCCCCCAAGCTCCGGTATAAGAAGTCGCTGGAAAGAGGCGGAAGGTTACAGGCAGTTTGTATGATGCTGCAACTTCAGGATAACCCCGTTCTCCTTGAATCGGGAGCGGCGGGCACTTTTCTCACCGTCAGGACGAACCCTTCAACTTTTTCAATGGTTGCCTTGTCACCGTGGGACAGAGGAGCATCGCTTTTTGCATTCCACGTTTCGCCATTGATGAAGATCTTTCCTTCGAGATCCTTCCACTGTTTAATTTCACCAACTTGTCCGATCAGGCTGGAAAGGTCATGAACGGATTTCTTTCGTTTCTGGAGGACTAACCAGATGAATGGAAAAACAATGTGCTCGATGATTTCGAAAACGATGATCCCAACGAACAGGGCGATGATGATTTCTTTGACCATTTCTGAATGAAAGTCTCATGAATCAGGCAGGAGGTTAAAGGATAGTATCACTTGAACCTTTCGTCCACTCTGGAATCCCTTACTGCTTGAACCTTACCGGTGAACCAGCCAATCCGCTCTGCTGACCTGCAATCCAGTTCTGGAACGTAGGGTTTGATATCCAAGAGAGGCGTGCCGTCAACCACATCCATATCTTCTATTTCGAGAACTGCTCCCCTTATCCCGATGAGCCGCACCACCGATATCCCTATCGAATTGGGGCGCTTCGGTGCTCTGGTGGCGAACAATCCATGAGATTCTTTGTCGAGAAATGGCTCCACCTCAAGGGAATAGCCCTTCGAGAGGTGGAAATGATAGATCAGAAATATGTGGGAGAACCCCTCCAGATCCTTTAGACCAGCGAGAAATTCTTCGCGGATCTCTACCGAACCCTTTATCCCTCCGGCACTGATCGGCTGAATTGGGGTACCTTTTGACTCCTTGAATGGTGATCTGATAATCCCGATGGGTGAATAGGTCACTTGATCCATGATTGATTCCAATGTAGGGAAATTGGGTCTACGGCAACTGTTCAACAAACTTGGCCAACTTCTCACCATATGCGGCCATGAATTCCGGTTTGAAAGCCTGATTAGCATGGGCGGAAAGGCTGGTCAGGATTTTCTTCATCTGTTCATAAAATTGAATTTTCTTGGATTGCTCCTCCTCCCACCTTGCCGCAGCCTCTTTGACCCTCTCGAATTGAAGGGTGAACTCCTTGAAATCCGCATGCAGCTTCATGAAGTTCTCAATCACCGCGCTCAACTGATTCTGCAATTGCCCCCGTTCGCCTTCGATTGATGCTGCATATTCCTGAAGCTGGATGAAGGCTTCGCCCAATCGCTGGTAATCATCGATGGTTGATTGAACCCGCTGCTCAAGCTGATCGGCGCGTTGTTCAACATCCTTGAGGTGTTCGATTTGGTCGGCGTTCTGCCATTCAGTGATTGCACCGCCGATCATCATCATTTGAAAGGGGTGGGGAAGCATAATTGCGCAATCCTTTGATCAAATAATTTGCATTAACATATTAGTATATTATCGTATTTCTCTGCCATCTTATCCCAAAAGCCTCCACTCCAATCCATAACTACCACAGCTTTCCAATCATGGGGGATTGATGTCACAATGGCGTTCACAATTCTTTCTCCATAACCTTTTACAGCCGAGGTTATCGCAAAAAACTGTATTGTCTTGTGGGAAATATCTAATAACAAATGAAAACCTACCGCAGTAGGATGATCAGGAGTTGATATGGGTATTTTTGTGCGACCCTTCAATGCTATTTCATTGGACGCTTGAAGGTCGTTTTGTGTGAGTCTTATATATTCTATCATGTCTATTTTCAAAAGGTGAGTTACTATTTCGCTGACCACCGGATCGATAATCTTGACTTGTGCTCCCACAAGAATACATTTATTTGTGGATAATTGATCCTTCCATGCTTCGACTGTCTTGTTATTCATTCAACCAGTCCCGATATTAAATCAAATCAAATACTGATTTGTCATCCCTGATACCATACCCATCAAGGGGAAAATTCAAACACGTTTCTCAGTTCTTGTGGGCTTGTGTATCCAGACCCATCAACGCAAATCGATTCTTCTGAAAGGCTCAGCACCTGACCTGTTGGAAGGCAAATCCCATCTGGAAAGCTCTCAATAACCGCTCGACCATTCAGCTTGAAGGCCAGAGCCACCTTGACATCTTCTGACCAATTGATCCGGCGGTCATTGATTTGCTCCAATAGAAATGGTGCTTCGAGGTCTTACCTCACCAGGGCCTTGATCACCCGGTAGATTCGCCGGATTTCTTCATCCTCGGCGCCCTCCACCATCTTGACGGTTTCTTAGCGGAGGGATTCCTTCACCGGCTGTTCGTGCTCGAAATCGAAGAGGTCTGACAATGAAATCCCGAAGGCTCCCGCGAGGCTCTCAAGGCTTGCGAGGGTGGGATTGCCCCGACCCCTCTCAAGTTCCCCGAGATGCTTCAAGGACAGACTTGCTGCTTCGGCAAGTTGCTCTTGCGACAGCTTCTTGCCCTGTCTCAGGTTTTGGATGCGCTTACCCAACAAAACCACCGAATGTCTCATCATCGTTTGCCCCTTGCTGGCAGGATACGGTCAGAAGCAAGGAGCAGAAACCCGATGTGATACCTTTTATATTGACAATTAGGTAATGTGGTGCACATTGAGTCCAAAGTTCGAGGCGATTATCTTGGGTAGGGAGACCGGAACCATTGAGAGAGGGTAGGGTTTCTTCGTAATCATAGGCGTAATAAAATAGCTCTTGATCTTTACATCGGAGTCAACGCACTTCAAGAGATAGCCCAGGGGGAGAGAACGATGGCGGGACATGTTTTCGTAGGCAGAGGGGATCTGACGAAGCTTTGTTGTGATGCTTGGCTGATGCCGACGGATCGAAGGCTTCATGTGATGCCTCATTGGACCGAAGAAATTCCTAACCTCAAGCAGAACTGGAAACCGGAGCCTGATGACAGTTGGAACAAAGGACAAACACGTGTACTGGAAGTCGAACATTGGCCTTTCCCGGAACAAAGGGTGTGGTTGGTTAACACTGGCGCCTGGCAAAAGGAGGCACAATGGTATGTGAACGGTGTGGTCCAGTTTTTTACAATTGTCGGCCCAATATTCCAGCGGCAGGGCCGGGGAGTAGCCGGTAGGGCAAAGCCGCTGGTGGGAATACCGCTGGTGGGAACCGGAGCGGGTGGTGCTGGAGACTGGATTGGAACGCTTCTCGCAGCACTGCTCCCCACTCTCTATGACGCAGCGAAGGACTACAATGTCGATATCGCGTTGGTTCTTAAAACCGGTCCAAGTTTTGCAGCCGCAATGAACGCCCGAAGGAATTATTTGAAGGCAAGAGAAGCGGTCTGGAAAGACAATCTCCCAGGGAAGTTAAGAGCAGTTGCTGAGGATCTCGCTGAGCATGCAAAGAAAGGGGAGCTTGTCCTGTTTCTCGGTGCAGGTGTCAGCGCAAGCGCGGGTCTACCAAACTGGAAAGATCTGCTTGAACTGCTTGCCAAGCGAGTCGGGGTTCTCTCCTCTGGTGACGAAGATGGTCAGAAAGTATTCGAGGCGTTTCACAGCCTAAATGTTTTGGACCAGGCAAGGCTGATTGCTGACTATTGCGGTCAGAAGGAATCTACAATTGGCCAAGAAGTTGCGGATTTGCTCCAAAAGTACCATCATTATTCAATAAGTCATGCAATATTGGCAGGCATCCAAGTGAAGGAAGTGGTCACGACCAACTATGATGTTCTTTTTGAGAGGGCATCCAAATATGCTCAAGACATAGCGCCCGCTGTAATTCCTTACGAATCCCCCAAGTCTGGCGGGAATTGGATTCTGAAGCTTCACGGGTGCGTCGATCACCCATCTGATATTGTTCTTACCCGCTCAGATTATCTTCGCTACAACGATAGCAGAGCAGCACTTAAGGGCATCGTCCATGCGCTGCTCATCACTCGACATATGCTTTTCGTAGGCTTTTCTCTCTCGGATGATAATTTCTATGGGATCATTGAAGACGTACGGAAAGCTGTGAGGGAGAACAAGAACCGGGGAACTGGAGATGAGCCCTTCGGCACAGTGCTAGCGCTGGAGAGCAACCACTTTGCTCAGCAGCTCTGGCATGGCGATTTGAATTGGGTCAGTCTCCAAATGGGAGAAGGTGCAACCATTGCTGATGATAGGCGCCTTCAGGAGATCTTTCTTGACTACCTCGCGTTTCTCACCACCTCTTCCACAGCTCATCTCCTAAATGAGAAATATAAAGGGGCCTTGAGCGAAAGTGAACTTGTGCTTCGCTCTGCCCTTCAAAAAATGATCAACGAAGTCGATGCAAAAGCAAAGGATGCCCCCGCCTGGCTTGAAATCCAACATCTGGTCGAACGGTTCGGTGGAACATGTTGAGTCTGCCTTCCGTGGTTTATTGATGCTCGTGCCTGGTTGCGCCAGGAGTCGACGTAAGTTAGACCTAAGTTGATGGTTGAGCAGTTTATGCGCCGTATTTGTCCTCCCCTACGCGAAATTTTGCTACCTGCAAATGAGGACATATCAGGGGCGCTGATGTAACTCTACAAGAAGATTATCTTGTAATAAAGAGTCGCCTTTGTCCTACGACATCATCGGTGATATTCATGGGCAGGCAGACAAGCTTGAAGCTTTATTGCGTCGCATGGGCTATCAAGAAAAGGCTGGGTGCTGGCGTCACCCTGGCCGGACGGCGATTCTTGTCGGCGACTTTATCGACCGAGGACCGTATCAGCTCCGATCTGTGACAACGGCTCGTCGTATGGTCGAAGCAGGTGCCGCGCTGGCGATCATGGGCAACCACGAGCTGAACGCTATCGCCTGGCACACCCCTGATCCCGATGACCACGACGAGTACCTCCGGCCTCACTTCAGTAAGAAGTGGGGAGAGATGAATCGAAAACAGCACGAACGGTTCCTCGCCGAAGTAGAGGATCAACCGGAAGTGCATCGTGAGGTCGTCGAGTGGTTTCTGACCTTGCCGTTGTGGCTCGATCTGCCCGGAATTCGCGTCGTGCATGCCTGCTGGCATCCGAAGTTCATGGAGTGGCTCTCACCTCAGCTTTCTGACGCAAACACGCTCGGGCTTGATCTTCTTCCCGGCGCAACCCGCGAGCCGGACGATGAGGCCGAAAAAGACAACGCCACGCCGTCGATCTTCAAAGCTGTCGAAGCGCTCACCAAGGGCATTGAGATTCCGTTGCCCCCTGGACATTCCTTCCTTGACAAGGATGGAATCGAGCGTCGTCGAGTCCGGGTGCGTTGGTGGGATAGTGAATCGTCGACATACCGTAACGCCGCCATGTTTTCAGAAGAGTTTCAGTCTGGGTTGCCAGGGGAACCGATTCCTTCTCATGCCATGATTCTGCCACCGACCGACAAACCCATCTTCTTTGGCCACTACTGGTTGACAGGTATTCCAGATGTCCTTTCCCCGAATGCTGCCTGTGTCGACTATAGCGCGGGCAAGGGAGGGCCGTTGGTGGCTTATCGATGGGATGGGGAATCCCGATTGACCTCGAAGAACTTGGTCCTTGCCGACTGAGTGGGCACAGGGGGATTAGCTGAGGGGGGCTATTGGAGCGATAGGATTCCAGCGGACAGGAGGTCTGAACTTATACCATGAGGCACTCAACACGCAGGGCAGTTCCCAGCTTCGCTCTGGCTACGAACAGAAGAAAAAGTGAATGGCTACCATGCAGAGGAGAGTGACAGTCTCTGCCTCCAGAAACCATCTGAAAAGGCAGATGCTCTGTACGTTTCTGCCTATTTCTTGTGTGAGAATCCGTGTGAGAAAACCTTTCCAAAACCTGCTAAAAGTGGCAAAAGTTGGATAAGGCCTGCCAAGATGAAATCCAAGTATTTCGAAGACTTCCTTTCTTTTGAGGAGGTTAGGAAGCTCAGGGTTGATGACTACGAATCCGTAGGTCAGAGGTTCGAATCCTCTTGGGCGCGCCAAGTAAATCAAGGGGTTGGCAAGAAATTGCCGGCCCCTTTTGCTATTTCCGGTCCAGACTTTGCCAAGATTTCACCAAAAGCGCCCTTACCCATCGCTATCCATCCCTACCGTTGCTTCCTGAAAAGCCTTGTTCAAGAAGCCGCCGTCTTGAGGCCCCCGGCCTGCTCGACGCATTTGCCATAGAGCCCGATGATGATCGCGGGTTACACACAACTCCTTTCGCTGATTTTCAGCAACCATCATCCTAGCAGAAAGATCCCGAGAAACGGAAGCTTCGTTTTCATCTTCCACCGTGCCGGGGGAGTCTCCTGTTTCCCAAAGGCAATCCCGAGCTGCCGGAAGCCTCAACGGTTCACCCAGCTTCTTTCCCAACAGTACCAATCCGTTCACTCAATGAAGGGGATACGCGCTGCAAGGTCGTAGGTGATCGCGGCCTCGATCTTGTTCTCAAGTTGATAGTAGCGTACAACCTTCTTCTCCGGTAATACCTGACGGAATTTGGCCAGATAATACTCGCGAAACTTTTGCCGGTCCCTTTCGATGAGAACGTAGTCTTCCAGGAGCTCTCTTGCCATGTCATCAGAAATGGCTCCGTATTGTTTGGTATATTCCTCGATCAGCCTTTGCCGACGGTCCGTGAGGCCCTGCAAGTCCCTCTGGTAGGCTTCGTACAAGGGCCAGAAACCCTTGCCTTCAACCTCGGAAAGCTCCATGTTGGTGGCGACAAGAAGTCTTTTATCCGCAGTGACCTTTTCATATAAAATCTGCATATTGTTAACTGATCTGCCCGATTCCATGGCAACAGGTGCAGACCGGGCGCAGAAAGCCGTCAAAATTCCAATGACTATGATTGACCGTCTCATGATGCACTCCCTTCTGTCGTTCATCTCATCGAGAACCCTTCCTCAATTCTGTCCCGTCACCACATGACAATCGGTTCTTCGCAGGAAGATGCGGCCGTTCGTCACATGTCCGCAGGAAGTACGGCCTGCTCCGTGTCCTGAAGCATTGTACCATGTTCAGGGGAAGCCCTTCCTTCTGATTGAAATATGTATCGCAGCGAAGGCTGCGGACTATGTATCAGCCGCAACCCGTCGGAGGCGGCCTGAAGGCGGCGACCTGATCCCTTACATACGCTCTGTCACGGCTGGCTCGGCGGTAAGTGCGCTATCGTCTGGAGTATGGGTTAGAGGGAAGAAATTGCTGTCCTTGGGCAGTACATTCCCCTGCTGTTCCTGGGAAGAAAAGGTATAATCGAGGGGCGAGGGGTCGCCTCCCAAGCCGCCACCATGCGAAGAAGCCTGGGGCGTATCGCGCTTGGGTCGTTGGTGCGTGGTGCGGACCGCTTATCCCCGGTGCCGGGCAGCTGCACCGAATCAGAAAGGACGTATGGATCGTCTCCAGCGGCTTGAAGCCGAAATGGAAGGTCTGAAGAGCAGCGTTTCGGAACTGCAACGCCAGCTCGCCCTGCTCCAGGGGGCATGGAAGGCCTTCGGGCATCCCGTTGAAACCAGCCTCTGGCAGCGGGGTCTTCCCGTCATCGCCCACGGCGATCGGTCGCGCACCCTGCTCCCGCCCGACCTCTCACCCAAGGAGGAAGAGCGATGCTATCAACTCCTGCGCCGCTATTCGTTTCGGCTCTTCCTCCGGGATCTCATCCAGATGCCGGAAGGGACCACCCTGGCCGCTCTCACCCGCTACTGCTCGATAAAGACCGCACGTGCCTATCTGAAAGAACTTGCGAACCTCGGTATCGTTGCTGATGCCGAAGGACCAGGCTATCGCCTCAGCCGGCGCGCGATCAGCAGCTTTGGTCCGACTCTCGAATGGTACGTCAGCAAGATCTTTGAGCGCGAGTTTCTGGCTCCTGTGCTCTTCAACGTCCGACTCGACCACACCCGTTACGGTGGCGACTATGACCTCATCGCCCTTGTCTGCGGGCATCTGGTGTATGTCGAAATAAAATCCTCACCCCCGCGGGGAGTCGAGCTGCAGGCGGTTTCAGCCTTTATCAATCGACTCCGGGACATCCGGCCTCATATGGCCATCTTCCTGGTTGACACCGAACTCCGAATGAAAGACAAGATCGTCCCGCTTTTCGCCGAAGCACTCGAAACGAATGAGCATCGGCGCAACGCTCCCGTTATTGCCCGGCTGGTGAATGAAATCTTCCACATCGAGCATGGCATCTACCTCGTCAACAGCAGGAACGGCATCTATACCAATCTGCGGCGCTGCTTCCGTGATTTCCTGCAGGCTTCGGGGAAGACCACCCCGGCCAGCCTGGCCGGCGAGGAAGAATAACCTGGGCCAGTCCGAGGGGGGTGAGTCAATCAGCCCATGGAGGCGAGCACTTCATGGGCAAGCTGATGGATGTGGAGGAAGCTCACAAAGCTGGCCTCATCGAGCTCTCGCCCGCTGGGGTAGCGGTCGGCACAGATGAGGCCGATAGCCTGATTCTTGATGACGATGGGCATGAGGAAGAAAGTGGTGGTCGACATCACCGTCTGGATCTCAGGAGTCAGGTAGCGAAGCCATTCTCTGCCGTTGCGGCGGTTGACCCAGACGCCCTTTCTGGCTCTGAGGAGCTCCTGGAAAAGATGGGGCTCTTGGTCTCCGAGAGAAAACGCGAACCGGGCGACTTCCTCCCATTCCCAGCCAAGGCCGTACTTTCCCACGATCCGACTCAAGTCCGGGGTTAGCAGGGCCAGCAGCACCCGATCCATGCCGACACAGCGGATGATGCCGTCCAGCAGGGTGGTGAAGAACAGGTTGACATCCAGGCGGCTCTTCCTCAGCAGCGCTGAAAAGGACGACATCAGTCCACTGTCCGGGGCCGCGGGAGACGGTGCGCTGGTTCCCGCCAGCGGCCGCCGGGCAGCCGCCTTCCCGTCGTCTTCCGATTCGGGGGAGGGGATGACGTCGAGGTATCGGCTTAAGCCGAGGTCCCGGCTTGCCTGCATTGCCTGCCGGGCATTGGCATGAACCAGTCGGGTGGTATCCCTGACATCTTGCCTCAGGGTGCTGCTGATGGTCTGAATCACCCGCCGAACCTGAAGGCTGTCCCAGCCGCGTTCGACGCTTTCAGCCAGATTGTGGCCCAGCAACACATGAGCTACCCGCGGATCAACCCGATGACGCCGCTCGATGCTCGCATGAAGGAGATCGCAGAAGTTCCATTCCCTGGCGAGCGCATCGCTGAGGGCGCTCAGACGAAAGCCCAGAACCTCCCTTTCGGCCATCGCCGGGGAACAGCCGGGAGTACTCAGGCGGGTCTCCAACTGGTCCGCGACTTCATCCCCGAAACAGTAGAACATCAGGTGACCCAACCGCATGAACGAAGTTGCGATGTAGACTTCTTCGACCCCGCGGGCGAACTGGGAGGCGGCAAAACTTCTGGCCTGGATCGCGCCATGCAGGGTCTTGACCCGTTCGCGGATGACCCGTTCCCGGCGCGGACCCCAGAGGATCTCTTCAACCAGAGGGGAAGTGTGGCACAGCTCTCGGATGCTGCTGTAACCCAGCCGCATGACCGCCCACTGAGCGGTCGTGATGCGCATTGCGTCCGGCTTGTAGTAGGCGCTGTTGGCGAGCTTCAAGACCTTGATGGTGAGGGCGACATCCTCCAGAATCCGTTGGGTCAGGTCTCTGAGCGAGCTCCTGTCGCTGGGGGAAAATCCCTGGATGCGATTCACCGTGCTCGAGAAAATCGGCATTTCCCGATTACTCAAGCGTAACACCCACCCGTCTAAATCGCGCACCGGCATATCGCCCTCAATGGAGAACCGGAAGAAGCTGCCGGGGAAGCATCCATCCGGCAGCCCAGATAGCTTGAATACAACCCATTGTCAGCTGTCATTCTAGGTCAAGGCGATGGTCGACTGCAACCCTCATCGTTCTTTGTCGCGAGCACCGGCCTTAACTACCGGAACGGGCTTGACCCAGTTCGCACGATCGGGAGATTTCTTCACAAGCGCCGTTCAGCCGGCTCCGGTGCTTCTCCTTGACATCCTCGTGGCCGCGATTTATGCTGCCGGAAACCGCTAACTGGCGGAGACGTCTGCTTTTGCCTTTAACTCGCATTCGTCGGCAGTTCCCATGGGTCTTGCAAGTGTCAAACGCAAACGCCGGCCTTCGATTCGCTGCCAGGTTGCCTGCAACGGTGCCACCGCCGGTCGATACCTTGTCACGGTCTTTGCCGCTGACACCCGAGAGAATGTTAAACAACCCAAGTTCGTCTTGGAAGGATGATGGAGTTGCCCATGGGGAATGACCTGAACAAAAGGAGGGGAGCAATGCAACCCGGACGATTCATCAGATATTCAAGGAACTGGTTGTTCTGGATGGTCGTGAGCCATTTTGCCATCCCGATGCTGCCGGGCTTGGCGCCCAATGCCGGCGCTGCCCCCCACGTCGTCGGTTCGGTGAAGCTGCAGGGTTTGCCGCACGCGACTTTCGTTACCAACAATAAAGTCTATGTGGCGCGCGTCAGTGGAGGAGTCGACATCGTCACCGCCAAGAACCCGAAGTCCCCAAGAATCGTGGGGATGATTGACACCGATGGAAATGGCGTAGAGGCGGTATTTGTTGTGGGAAACCTGGCCTATGTGGCCAACAGCGGCAGCATCGGGTTCAGAATCTTCAACGTTGCCGATCCCAAATTCCCCAAGCAGGTTGGGTCTCTGGGGGAGCACCTTAATCCGTTTCGTGCGGATGACGTCTTCGTGCAGGGCCATTTTGCCTACATCGCGGCCGACACCAGTTACTCGGGGGAGACCGGCCGATTGCATATCGTCGATATCGAGGACCCGACCAAGCCCAGCGTGGTCGGCTCGGCAGAGACCCCGACAGGGGCGGAGATGGTGGTTGTTTCCGGGGAGTATGCCTTTGTGGGAGGTTCCGAGCACACCATGGCGGGGACGGGCCACCTGTGGGTGGTTGCCCTGAGCGATCCGGCAAATCCGGAGATTGTGGCGTCGCTGCAGACGACCGGAAGCATCGCCGATATCGCGGTCGGGGGCCGCTATCTCTACGTGGTTGATGAGTCCGGGGTTCTGCAGCTCATCGACGTCAATGATCCGCGCAACCCTGTTGCGGTTGGTTCGCTAACGAACCTCTTGAATCCTCAGAGTATCAGCGTGGTCGGCAGCTATGCCTACCTGGCCGATACCAATGGTTTTCACACCGTTGACCTCGGCAATCCCGAGACCCCGAGGGTCGCTCATACCCTGGATACCCTTAATGCGCCGACGGGGGTGTCCGCCAGCGACAAATACGCTTATGTCATCGTCGGCGGGTCGGAGACCGCCTTGAAGGTTGTGGCTATCAGCGACTGGAGACAACCCAGGCCGGCCGGTTCGCTGGAGCTTCCCGGCTATGCCGAGGACGTGTTCGCGGCCGGGAGCTATGCGCACGTGGCCGCCGGCAACGAAGGGGTGCAGGTGGTTGATGTAACGGATCCGAACAGTCCCTTGCTTGCCGGCGCGCTGGAGACGCCGGGTTGGGCTTCCGATGTCAAAGTGGCAGGGTCGTATGCCTCGGTTGTCGACGATTCCTATGTGCACGTGGTGAACATGAGCAGCCCGTCGAGTCCGACCATCGTGAACTCCGTGCCCACTTCCGGATACGTCGACAAGGCCTTTCTGGCCGGCAGCTACGCCTATGTCATCGGGACCTCGTGGGGGCTCGGAGTGGTGGATATCAGCAATCCGACAACTCCGGTGCTCGTTGGACAGGTGCCGATTCCGGCAGGTTCTCTGTGGGATTTGTATGTCAGCGGCAACCACGCCTATGTGGCGACCTTCGCGGGTCTCTTTGTGGTCGATGTCAGTGTCCCCCACGCTCCAACCATCGTATCCCGGTTCAAGAAAGCATCCAATTTTGTCGGGGTCTCGGGGGTCGGCAGTTACCTATATCTCACGGATGGCGGGAAGTTCTGCGTGCTTGACGTGACCGACCCGACAAGCCTCACCGTCGTCGGCTCCCTGCAGGAATATTCTGAACGTCTCTATGCGCTTGGCAGTTTTGTTTATGCAAAGACCTGGGACGGGTTGGTCGTGATTGAGGTGAGTGATCCGGCACGACCGGTTGTGGTCGGAACCTTGGGGATCGACATGTATATCGATGCGCTGCATGCCTCCGGTCATCACGCCTACCTGGTCGGCAGGGAAGGCAGTATGAAGAGCGTCTTGCAGATCGTTGATATTTCCGATTACACCATTAAGGAAAAGGGTATCGTGGCGGGCACCCTTCAGGTTGACGGAGCGGCATTGGCCGGGATTCGAACGAGGCTGTACCGTAAAGAAGGGCCTAAATGGGCCTGCTATTCCACCAAGAAAACTGATAAAGCAGGTGCTTATACATTTAAGGACCTTCCTCCGGGCAACTATTATCTTGACCTTCTCAACATCCCCGCAAGCAATGGCGTGGCTGGGAGCATCACCGTTGAGGGCTCGCCTTTCATCTCCGGACGGGTGAACCTCTTTGTCAAAACCGGCGCTGCCTGGGCAAAGAAAGCGAGCAAGAAACCGAATGCCGCG
>Ga0255347_1006131_pt1 | contig 13258 bp, 23 predicted proteins | sample wastewater_treat_2_FD_192479 | JGI IMG/M metagenome (GOLD analysis project Ga0255347, IMG submission 192479) | Wastewater microbial communities from Lulu Island WWTP, Vancouver, Canada - plant24 | ecosystem: Engineered > WWTP > Wastewater > Unclassified | place: Canada: Vancouver, British...
TGTAAGATTAGAATGCTTTGAGGCTAAGAAGGAGAATTAATGATATCCGGAATATGGGAAAATAAGTATATACAGGAACTGGGTATTTTAGATCATTGTATAGAAGTAATCGAACTAAAGAACGAGATAAGAAAGTTAAAACCCTTAAAAGAAGAAGCATGGAAACGTTTAGAAAATCTGGAAAAGTTGCAAAATGGGCTTGACAAGGAAATGATGGATCTATATCTGATTTTAGATAAATGGGCTAAAACTAAACATGAACTAAAAGAGCAACGATTACAAAAATTTAAAGATAAGGCTAAGGAGAATAAATAATATGGAAAGTTTTTCAGTATTTAATGTGATGGTACTATTGATTTTGATTTTACTTGTATATAAAGTAGAACCAAGAACACAGAAAATCAGAATCAAGTATCACTCAAAGGACATTGATAGAATTAAAAAAGTATCAATGGGAGATTGGGTAGACCTTCGTTCAGCGGAGGATGTAGAATTAAAAGCGGGAGAATTCAAACTTATTTCTCTTGGGATTTCAATGAAATTACCTAAAGGATACGAAGCAAACTTTGTACCGAGAAGTTCTGCATTTAAAAATTGGGGGGTTCTTCAGACAAATCATTTTTCTGTAATAGATAATTCATATTCGGGAAATAATGATGTATGGAAGTATCCGATATTTGCTACAAGAGACTGCGTTATCAAAAAGAATGATAGAATTTGTCAGTTCAGAATTAATAAAATCCAGCCTGTTCTTAAATTCATAGAAGTGGAAAACCTTGAAGGTAAGGATAGAGGTGGTTTTGGTTCAACAGGGGTGAACTAATGACTAAAAAAGCCAATGTTTTCAGAACATTTAAAATCAAAATTCAAAATGATCGTGATCTTCCTGCATTTGGGGCTTTTTGTAGAGGAACATCTGAAGATACAATAGAGATAGTTTTGAATATGGAAGTTTCCGCTCTAGCTGGTGTGGAGCATAGAATAGATTTTTATGAGCTGCTTAGTGAAACTACAGTGCATGAACTCTTACATGCTTTTCAAGAGTTATATAAAAAGGCTTTCGATGAAGACGAAGTAGAAAACGCTTTAGAGCAAGCTCGGAAGTTTCTAGATAATAAAAAGAAGAAGAAAACTAATAACAAATCGAGGTGAAAGACTGTGGCTAAAAAAATAAGACCTAAAATAATCCTGATAAGTGGAAAGACCCAAAGTGGTAAAAATACAGTAGCTTCTTTTATTGAGGTGCTGTGCAAGGATTCACACAAAATAGCACCTATGTACTATGCACAAGCGCTAAAGAGCATGGTAGCTAAATTTTCATCTTATATCTTAGGATGTAAACCTACACTGAGCTATTTGGACTTTGAAAAAGAGGAAGTTAAAAAGAGAGTTATACCTTATAGGTTTAATACAAACAAATGTACATACAGAAAGCTACTTCAGTTTTTCGGAACTGAATTTATGAGGAATATTTTTTCTGATACAGTTTGGGTAGATATAGTCATCGAGGATATATCAGACTGTATAAGATATAGCGATATAGATATGGTGTTGATTACAGATACTCGGTTCCGCAATGAGATTAGTAGGGTAAAAAAAGTGCTAGGTAAGACCTGCGATATAATAACGCTGCGGGTGGAACGACCTAAAGCCAAAGTGCCCCTTACAAATTTTAAAGATCTTGTTAAGGCTATAATAAAGTTTCTTAAATTTCAGAAAGCACATATATCGGAAACAGCTTTAGATAAGTATAAGTTTGATTATGTTATTGTAAATAATGGAACTAAAAAAGAGTTGAAAGCTAAAGTATCACAATTTATAGAGGAAATAAAATGAACAAAAAGAAAAAACATATCTATGTTGCTTCTCCATATACAAAAGGAGATCAGTTTCAGAATACACAACGACAAATTGCTTGTTGTAATGCATTAATTGACAGAGGGTTTATCCCGTTTTCACCGTTGTTAATGTCTGTTTATCTTCATGCTCAGGTAGATCGATCATGGGAGACATGGATGGACATCGACTATGCGTGGGTTGAAAAGTGTGATGGGCTTCTACGCCTTGAAGGAGAATCTACCGGAGCAGACAGAGAGATAGAGCATGCTAAAAGTCTTGGTATTCCCGTATTCTATAATATCGAAGATATACGGTTCTAAGCTTGGGATCTTCAACTAAAAAGAGTAGGTCCCGCCCGATTAAATGGTTTGCTAAGAAACTGCAGTGGGAGTACTGCAGTTTCCTCAGTTGTGAATGGTTTGATATTGAGGATAAAAATAAGGTGCTTCCTGAATTAGAGCATATTAGAAATTTCATTGCTAACGATGCTTCTGATGTAAGATTTAGAACATATGAAAAAGAACAGGCTAGAGCCTATATAATGAAGGAGTTTAAGAAATGAAGATACTACACTATAAGAAGCATAGAGCTAAGTTCAATCGTCAATATGATAGGGTAACTAAACAGGTATTAGAGGACTTAGCAGGAGCACCCTTGTGGGAAAGGATTAAAAATGCTATAAACATTATTCGTGGTATTATTTGATCTGAACGCTAAAGAAATGCTTGCCCTTTAGGTGGGTCATGAATAGGAATACGGTGTTAAGTGAATGTGGGGAACTGATACGGATATAAATGCCTTTAACGATATTTTAAGAACTAAACCTGAAATCTCATTAAAAAAGGAGATTGTCAATGGTAAAATAGAGGTAGGTATTATTTCATATAATATGGAAAAAAGTAATACATTTGATACCGATCTAGCTAGGGAATGTAGAGGAATAACCTTTAGATTAGATACCGGTGATCTTATATCAAGACCATTCCATAAATTTTTCAATATTAACGAGAAACCTTTTACCCAGGCAGCTAAAATTGATTGGCAAAATATCATCTATATCTCGGAGAAAATAGACGGTGTATTAGCTGTGCCGGTTTTAATAGATGGTGAAATTTTATGGAAAACTAAGAAATCGTTTTATTCACCACAAGCTGCGGAGATTCAGCGATTTTATGACACTCAAGCTACCCCTTGGTTTAAGAACGAAATTAAGGATTATTTAGAGCGGGGCATAACACCTATATTTGAATGGGTCAATCCTTCAAGCCCTATAGTGATTCAATATAATGAACCTAATCTGGTATTATTAAATACAAGGGATAATATTACAGGGAAGTATTTCTTTCCGGAAAATAGCGTAGACCTTTATAAGGATAAATTTCAAGACTATAAAGAGTTCCTTTCTTACGTGGAAAAGTTGGAAAATATGGAAGGGGTTGTTATTCATGATGGTAAAGATTTTTATAAAATAAAGACTAAATGGTACTTAGAAAGGCATAAAGCAGTCTCTAAGTTATCTGTTAAATCTATTATCCAAATGTATATAGATGGAACTATAGATGATGTGATATCCGAGCTGTATACATACAACTATGTGGATAGGGCAAGACTTTTGGAAAAATATAGAGATGAGTTCACGTCTTATATATTGAATGAAAAGGAAATAGCTACATTGAAGTTGGAAGAGTGCAAACGCCAGTTCAAAAGAACAGAGCTAAGAACACAAATTATACATGATGTAGAACATTCAGCTATAATGTTCCAGTTGTTAGATAACAAAGATGTAGATGTTCTACTAAAGAAAAGAATGAAGTTTTTCTTTAGTAACAAGTATAAAAATATTCTACATTTCATGGGAGATATAAATTTTGGTGATAAGGAAGAGGTTAAAAGCATATGAGTCCAAAATGTGTAAAATGTGGTAGCTACGCTATCAATGTTAACCATCACGGTAGAACACCAAATACAGATACTGATCTTTGTGATGTTTGCTATTGGAGAAAAAGAGCAGAGGGAGAAAAAGGGGAAGCTAAAGACAGTGAAATATGCTTATTGTCTAAACCTTTAACTGTTGGTATTATAAAACAGATAGCTAAAAATAAAAGAGATAAGCTTGAACATGATTTGGTAAAACGAATTTTAAAGCTGTTTAACAAAAGCATTCATGATGCTATGGATTTAGGAATAACCACTGCTATTATCCGTGCAGATGAGTGGGAAAATGATATAGATAAGCAAGTTCATAAACGTCTTCCAAGAACAGTACTAAAAGAATTGAAGCACATAAGTAAGGGTTATGGATATAAACTTAAGTACTGTGTAGACAGGCATCGTGGTAGTGAGGTATGCCATTTAGAGATAAAGCCTAGAATATTTTTTAAGGGTTAAAAAAAAGGGGGGGTAAGTATATGACTAAATTGAAAGGTGCAGATGTAAAATCTATAGTAGAATATGCTGTTACAAAGAGAACAGAGTTGGAAAATGCCCTAATAGCACGCTTAATTAAGATTATTGTCGGGGCTATTCATGATAATGCAGAGCAAGGCATTATTGACTTTGTTATAAAAGATAAAAGGTGTTGAAGGTGAATTTTATCCTTGTAAACCTGATATTTTTAAAAAAACATATGAAAAAGTAGAGGATTAAGTGTCAAAAAATTTCAATACAAATACAGATAACCATGATGAATGGTTAACACCAAAATATATCACAGATTTTTTTGAATTTGATTTAGACCCTTGCTCTCCGATTCAAAGACCGTGGGACACAGCTAAAAATCATTACAATAAAATAGATGATGGATTCAGTAAAGAATGGGGGGGATTTGTTTTTTGCAATCCTCCATACGGCAGAGAGACATATAAGTGGTTAGATAAATGTGCAGAGCATGGTAACGCTATAGGTCTAACTTTTGCAAGAACTGAGACAATTGGATTTCACAATACTGTGTGGGATAAAGCTGATGCTCTCTTTTTCTTCAAAGGAAGATTAGCTTTTCACTATGTTGATGGTCGGAAAGGGAGTTCAGCAAATGCCCCTTCAGTGTTAATAGCATATGGTGAAAATGCTGTAAAAAAGTTGAAGGCGTTCAGTGAAAATCATCCAGGAGTTTTTATTAAGCTGAAGAGTTAGCAGTATACCCTTGTAAATTATACTTGACAAATTATAATAAAAAGGTATAGTAGGTCATTACACTTATTTATTATAATTTTACGAGGATTGAATATGCCAAAGCTATCAATTAAACCAGGATTTGAAAGTTCATGGGAAATGGATAGAACATTAGTTAATAAGATGGAAAGTCTGAAAAGAAATATAATGCATGGGAAGAAACGATTATTAAGTCGTATCGTCAGATATTTAATCGGTTTAAGCTTCCTAGTGATAAACAGTACTGGACGCTTAGTGCATTGTGCTCGGATAGTAAAGGTAACTATTTACAAGGTTGTGAATTGCATCATATAATTAAAAGGATGTAAGAGGTTCAAGCCCGGTGAGAGAGGTAATTGTGAAATAGCACAACATATCTTTAGAAATTGTCAAGAGTACAATGTAGTTACACCGGTATTCGAGTGCCCACAGTATAAAGTCTAGATAGTAGAACTGGTGCTGTATTTTCGCATTTCGTGAAACCCGAAAATAAATTGACAAAATAAGTTTAGTGTTTAGGTTTAGAACTAAAGGAGATAAATATTATGAATTTTAAAGTTGAGTTAGTTACTGTTACACCCAATGCTTTAGATGTAATCGAAAAGTTTGGAAGACTCTGTTATGATTCACCCACTAATAAGGAGACCCAGGATAGATTTATTGCAGATAAAATTAAAAAAGATCATACATCTCTTCTAGAGCATGCAGCGGCTTCATTTTTGATAACAGGTGTAAGTAGATGCCTTACACATCAGGCAGTTCGTCATCGTGTAGGATTTTCTCCGACTCAGGAATCTCAGAGATATGTTAAAGCCGAAAATTTTGATTATGTAACGCCTCCAACAATTCTTAATAATGCGGAACTGTTAAGTGAGTACATTACATTAATGAGTACAATTGCAGCTTTTTACAGTAAGATGCTTAAAGCTAATATTCCCGCAGAGGATGCAAGATTTGTTTTGCCAGGTGCAACAGTAACTAAAATTGCTGTGACTATGAACTTTAGGGCGCTTAGGCACTTTATCGAGCTTAGAGCTGATAAACATGCTCAGTGGGAGATTAGAGGTGTTGCAAAAGAGATGCTTATGATTCTCTATAAGCTTTACCCTTGTTGCTTCGAAGATCTTGTAGAGAAATTTGAAGTCTAGAAAATTATAAGGTATTTAAAAAACCCCTTACATTGTTAATGATGTAAGGGGTTTTTTTGTTTAGGCATCACTCTTCAGTTATCAACAACTTGTTAATAACATCCCTATCTTTATCGAAGCGGGGTGTTACAGTTTCACGCACCCATTTACCCCTACTTAGTAGCTTGCCATTATTGTCATACACTGTAGGAGTTTTATTTATAAAAGTACCGCTTTTATAAATAGGAGCAAGCTTATCCCAATTCTTACCCTTTGTTTTACACATATCTTTGAGCATCTTCATATTCTTTTTGTGACACTCTTTGTGTGTAAATAGGGACTGCGCAAGCATTTGTATCGAATTTCTTTCCCAATCTTGCTGCCTCCATATAAAGTAATTGCATACCTCAGATTCCGGCAATACAAATACACGAGAATCAAATTGAACAAGTGTTGGGGCACGAAATGCATAAGCCGAATTTAGTGTAGCATAAGCACTAGCCATTGATGACGATATACTTACTATTTTTTGAACTTCATTCCCGAACCATGCCTGAGAATCCAGTTTCTTATATGTGTGGATTAGTATAGATATTTCATCACTTTGGACATAGGCACCTACAGCACCTGTAATATTCTCACAAAGATATACCGCAGTATCCTGCATCACCTTTATTAGATCATCATCAAATGGACGGTCTAAACTCTTAGTAAGTGTATGGAAAGCCCTACCATCTAGCCGTATAATCACAGGTAGTCTCATAGGAAGTTTATATAGGGAAGGTGCTTCGTAAAAAAGCTTCATCCTATCCCCTAAGCTACTTTTATCTGCAAATCTCTTCATTTATTAACCTCCTATTAGTACTTTTATATACTAATAGGATTTTGTCAATCAATTTATTGTTATCATTTACCCTCCCTTAAATGATGTAATGCCTTACTTCTTAAAGAAGTCTTCATAAGACTTCAATATTATTCCCATCTTCTTAGCTTTTGCAAGCTTAGAAGATGCCCCGTTGGTATCCTCACATATCAATATATTCGTTTCCTTAGTGATGGAATCTATAAATTCGTACCCCATAGCTTCAATATCAGCAATTAGATCGTTTCGAGACTTTGGACCTTTACCGGTCATACATACCTTTTCTTTTCCGGAAGCCCCTTCAACTACCTCAGTTATTTCAAGTACAGAAATTAGTTCCTTAATATAATTAATATTATCTGACTTGAACGCTACAACACAAGCTCCTATAACTGAGCTCTTATCATCACTGAAATCAAGAAACTTTTTAATAGAGGTTAGCCCAAGCTTCTTTGCTGCCTTTTCTCCTATTGAAGGAATTCCAAGCCTATCAATAAATTCTATAATACTCATCTTCTTAGATAGTTCAATCTGGAAAAGAATGTTCTTAATCTTAGAATCTCCTAGTCCAGGTATTCCAATTAAATCTGTATCTTTAATAGAGTAAAGATCTTTTGCAGACTTTACTATACCTTTATCATAAAGAAGTCTTGCAGTAGCTTCAGAAACACCATCCATGTTACAGCTTGTACACCAATGTGTTATGCTCTGAATAGATCTTTCCGGACATACAGAATTTGAGCACTTCAGTTGCACATTATTTTTATCCATAACTGTAGAACTTCCGCATACTGGGCAATGACTTAGCTTAAAAGTGGGGTCACACAACCTACCCTCTTTATATGAGAGGTTGGATTCAATTTTAGGTATTACATCGTTTGCCTTTACAACGTAAATTCTATCACCCTTATTCAGCCCCATTGTTACAATCATTCTGAAGTTGCATAGAGATGCCCTCTTTATAGTTGACCCGGAAATCACTATTGGATCAAAAACCCCCACTGGAATTAAACAACCCTGGCGAGATACCTGCCACTCAACATCTCTAAATACAGTCTCCTTTCCCTGAGCTGGGGGTTTCAAAGCAATGTTGTAGTGATTATGACGATCAACTACATACTTAGCATTTATTTCTTTAAATCTATCGTTGTCATTTACAGATATTATTAAACCGTCTGTTTCATACTCCCAAGCATCTCGATTCGCTGCAAGGTATGCATTGAACTCAGCTTCAACAAGGTCGAGGGCTCCAGTTTTATATACCACTGTATTAAACCCGATGTTGTTACAGTAGTTAATCTTTTCTGACTCGAACTTTAATTCCAAATCAGATATTACCTGATATGCAACAAACTTTAAGTGCTTCAAATCGCTATAATTTTCTTTACGGTTTATCAAACCCACTGCTATATTGCGTAATGGCTTAAAATCCGGATTTGAAATCTTTGTATTTTTTGGTAAATAAAGCTCTCCTCGGACTTCTACATAACATTTATCTGGTATTGATTTTGGAATATTCATATACTCAGAGATATGAGAAATATCCTGCCCGGTTGTGCCATCTCCACGGGTAGCAATGTATTGAAGTTTTCCTTTATTGTAAACAATAGAAGCTGATAGGCCATCAATTTTTGGTTCAATGATTAATAGTGGTGAGTAGCCATCTACTATCTTATTATACCATGCTTCAACTTCCCCTACAGTCTTAGCTTTACCCATTGAAAGCATTGGATACTTATGTGTGATTTTCTTTCCGGATAGCTTATCTGAGCCTACAGTAGAAAAGTAGGTATTGAGCGGATCAAGCTTTCTAAGATCGTCTTCCATAGCATCAAATGCTTCATCTGACATTGATGGCTCACCTTTGTAATAAGCTTCTTTTGCTAGTTCCAAAATATTGACAAGATTTTCTATATTATTCATAGTATAATATCCCCCTGTATGATACTATAAATTATCACGTAATGATATTATTTTGTCAAGCATTTAATTAATGAAGAATTAAATAAATTCTTGCATTTTTAACCGTTGTTTTACTTCTCCAAAATACTTAACCTGAAGATCCTCAAAGAGCTTCTTACATGTATCTACACTTTGAATCTTATCTTCGAAATCAATAGGAGCGCTGTCCCTTACACAGCTTACCCGGAAGAAAACATTCTGAGACTTATCCATATATTTTGAGGCTCTCATTACCACATTAGTCGATTCCCCTTCTATAACAGTTGTGCCCCCTACTATTTGAGCCAGTACTAGTTGTTCCTGCATTTTTACCACTCCCCCATAATACTAGATTTTATTTTTTCAAAAAAAGATTTCTTGCTTTCTTTTTTATCAGCAGCTAAAGCAGTAATAACAGACTCATGATATTGTGCTGGATAAAGAAACCAATCGTTTCGTATGTCCCACCAGAAATTCATATCACTCCATCTCCAGTTCCTCACAAATTCATGCATTTTGATATCGCACATTTTTTACTAATCTTATTTCTCTGATGAGATTTTCTATTACTTTCTATAGTAGCTGTTCTAGCACACTCTTCACAGCGAATAGCTGCTGCATGCCTATTAGTGGGTTTATTACAGTCTATGCAAATCTTTGGCTCTTTTTTGATATACATGATAAAAAAATCTCCTGTTCCCAGGAGACTTTACATTATTATTTTGTCAACAACTATATTAGGATTGTACTAAAATTTTTTGGAAAAGGAGATGTTTGCATTCTTTATTGCTTTCCTACCATCATTGAGCTTATTGAGATCAACCTTAAAACTTGCATCCATAGTTACATCCTCCCCACTCCATTCCTTATGTAGGGACACTGATATATCAATAGATTTGAACTCAATTTTTTTATTCCTTAGTAGTTCTTTAACATCCAATTTTGGAATAATTTTACCCTTGAAAATAAAATTATCATTCTTTTCTTTCTTACTTGTCATCTCCGGAGAACCTAAATTATCATCTTTTTCCATGCAGATATCCCCTATATTAAAGCTTGATCACTTTGATGAATACTAATTGCGCATGTGGCCGGGTTTATCAATATTTCAGTGAATGTGAATGGTGAAGACATCGAAGCTCCTGTATTCACATAATACTTATTTGACTCAGTATCTATGACAGTTGTAACACATTGCTTATGAGTGTGCCCAAATACAACAACATCATACCCTTTCTTGAGTAAGCTATTCGCATACTTAAAAAATACGTTTTTATCAGATCTATATCCGGGAATGTATTTTTCCATACGCCCCAGATCTTCATCTGCATCTTTCCACCCATTACGTTCTAACCAACCAATCCCCCAGGCGATAAACTTACCAAACCAAGACAATTTATCATTAGCTATGTCTGCAGCGTGACCATGTTCGAAAAGTACTTTTATGAAAAAGCCATCACCAACAGGTACTGTCTCTATGTATCGCTTAACAACATTAGGAATTAAGCTTTTCGTGCGACAAACGGAATCATGGTTCCCACTTACATAAATTACCTTTTTAGAAAGAATAGAACTGTAGATAAACGCACATAACTGTGGATGAGCTTTGAATATTTTAGATAACTGATTTTCCTGCGCATCCCATGATTGAGATTGCCAGCACTCAAAGACATCTCCATTTAAAATAACTTTATCGTAATCTTTAATACACTGTTTCAAGAATTTAATAAGCTTATCATCATTAAGGGTGAAATCATCCGATTTAGTCCCGTCTCCGATATGTAAGTCACTTAAAGCACATAATTTAATCATTTATAACCTTCCCAATATTTTAGCATGGTGTACATACCAATCTCTAAAATATTGGGAATAATTACTGTATTTTAAATGAAAAAGTATCACTCCTTATGGGATCTAACACCCTTAAATGACTTCAAACCATTAAGTATTTCTTCTAATTGTGAAATATTTTTGCCATTTATTATTACGGAGCCACAAACCGGAATGTCTTCCTTAAAAAAGATATGCATAAACGCATTCTTAATTCGCCCCCATAGCGTAGGAATTGACCCAGGATCTAAAAACATCACTTCTGCAAAAGGCTCTGACTTTAAATCTTGGATCAGGTCAACAACTACTAAATGCTGTGGGGAGCCACAACTACATTCTAAGATATATCTTGTTACCTCAGAATCATTTAAAATAATACTTTTCATCTTGTTACCTCAGAATCATTTAAAATAATACTTTTCATCTTTTTATCCTAATCTATTTAAGCCCTAAATACTGGTTAATATAGTCTCTATTATCCTTAAATATAGGAATCTCATCATCTACTGCCCAATTAGTTAATCTAAGCTTTCCCTTACTCCGGAGAACCTCAACTGTATCTGGCTTGCGCACAATACATCGGCCCCGTTTCAGTTTTGTAGGTAGACTGCTCCATGAAGTTCCTTTATCCTTACACATTCTTATTATCTCTTTACATGATTTACCTTGAAGCTCTTTTTGAGAGAACAAGATCTGCCCCAGTAGTTGAACCGAATTACGCTCCCAGTCCTGCTGCCTGAATATGAAGTTATTACATACTTCATCCTCCGGAAGGATGAATGCTTTGCAATCAAACTGTACTGGTGCCCAGCTGATATCTGAAAACTCTTTTATACCCAATGCCTTACCTAGACAAATAAGGCTTGTGAAATATGAGCTTGCTAGTGCTGCTGAACTTGACAGTATTTTTTGCATCTCATTCCCAAACCAAGGCTCGCTATTTAATTCATCATAATACTTTATGAGTATGGTTATCTCATCAGACTGCACATATGCAATTTTTGCACCCTGAATATTTTCACATAAATATCTAGCTATTTTATCCATAAGTGAAATGAAGGTCTCATCATATGGGCCCTTAAACTTTTTAGTAAAGGTGTGAAACGCACGGCCATCTAGCCTCAAGATAAGGGGCATCCTTTTTGAAAACTTAAAGTCGTATGCCCGCTCATACTCTTTCATCCTATCGCCTAAACTTTTTGAATCCCTAACCTGGTTCTTCATTTCTAATATAACCTCTACGTGATAGTAGATCATACCATATAGATTTTGTCAATCATTATTTACTTATAATCATTGACGTAAAATCCAGACCCAACAAACTTAATTGAGGGTGCTGAATACGTCTTATGCATTTCCTTACCACAATGGAACTCCGGGGTATTATACTCTGCAGCAGGTTTTGAGACCTCAATAATTTTACCACAAACTTCGCACTTGTACTCGTAAGTCATATAATCTCTCCTTATTCATATCTATTTAGCAGAGGTGGCTAACTGATCTGCGATCAAATTACCCTTAACATCTCGATGACCTCTTACGTGAATAAAAGGTATATCGTACCCTGAAATTATTAAGCTTTTATATAAGGAAATGCAGTCATTTACATATTTTGTATCTTTAGAATTTTTCCAAAGCTCCAGGAGCCACTGGCTAATTCCCAGGTAATCATGTACTATGATGTATTGATCTATTGTTTGAGTCTTAATGTATTCCAAAGCTCTTAGGGTGGCATACATTTCCCCATCGATATTTCTACTAGTTGCTAGCACAGGAGTTAAGCCATTACACTGACTAATAATGGTATCTGCTTTCATGTGAACAAATCCCCATCCGGCGTAACCATTACAGTGTTTTTGAAAACTTCCATCAACATAAATACAATTATAGTCTTTACTTCTACTAACGGTATCAATACTTAATGCAGTATTAGATGTTTGGCCGTGAATCCATTGGTTCATTTCAACATCTGATTCAAATCCTTTGAACCGTACTCCGGAAACCCCATGTGTTCGTCTTTTACATTCATTCCAGGAGTCACAAGTTTCAACTTTCCCAGTGTTATAAACAATAGCGTACTTTTTCACGATTACCCCTCGATCAGCTCTAGTATTCTTGGTATAGATAAATATGCACCGCACTCATGCTGAAGTTTTCTTTGAATTATTAGTGGATCAACACCATTCATATGATGTATTAATGATTCAACTGAAATTTTTACATCGTCTTGAATAACCTCATCGTCTCTGTCTCCTATTTGTTCCTGAGTGTATAGATCATCACTATGATATCTATCATAGAAGGAATCTTCTTTCTTTCTTGTTTTTAAATTTGTTGCTATATCTAAGGCGATGTGAAGCATAGTTGCTGTGTCTACATCCCAGCCCTTCTTTAAATACTTCTTTAATCTAAAAAAGGATGACAGGGGGTATTTACTACCGGTATAACTTAGCTTCTTTTCAAGAAGCAACTTATATACTTTATCAGGAATTACTAGGCCATCTGGATA
>Ga0255347_1006132_pt1 | contig 13257 bp, 10 predicted proteins | sample wastewater_treat_2_FD_192479 | JGI IMG/M metagenome (GOLD analysis project Ga0255347, IMG submission 192479) | Wastewater microbial communities from Lulu Island WWTP, Vancouver, Canada - plant24 | ecosystem: Engineered > WWTP > Wastewater > Unclassified | place: Canada: Vancouver, British...
AGATACGGACGGGCAAACTCCTCAAAATCCGGCTTGCCGCAAAAACCTGCAATGTCATCAAGAATCAGAATGCCGTCAATCGTATCCACATACTTCTTCTGCACCTCCAGCCACCGCATAATAAAATCGGTAACAAGCCGAAGAAGACGATGAACCGGCTGAGGGTCTGTCCGCAGAGCCATCAGAAACTCTGTCGTACCCATCAAAAAGGAGGCAATATTGAGCGGCCCGCGCGAAACGGCAAACCGAATCGGATGGCCCAGATTCTCCACAGCCCTCCGATTCAGCACAAGCCGGTTCAGCACAAAAGCAGCCAAGCCGTCTTTTTCCGGATGGGGCGCTTTCAGCCGGCTGATATCGTCCATCTGATGGATGATTTTCTCGGCAAACGGCAGCTCATTCCGGTGAAAAGTACATTTGGCTCCAAAGGCACTGGGTTCCGTGCACATCCCGTACTCGGCCCAAAAGCCGGGCAGAAACATCGTATCCGGAAACGTCTCGACGGCTTTGCGGTTGCACTCAAACCAGATTGGATCGTTCGTAAAATAATCCAGCGTGGAAACGCCCGCCCAGCCGGGCAGCCAGGGACTGTCAACAATAAAACCTGTCGGAATCGGCTCCACACGCCGGCCAGCTATCACATCCAGAAGCATCTGCCACTGCTCATTCGTCATCGTTCTGTCCTCGTGAAGTCTATCCTTCCTCTGCCAGCCAGCTGGAGCCGATGGCTGTATCAACCTTCAGCGGCACCTCCAGCGGCACTGCCTGCGTCATTTCCTGCACAATCCAGCGCTTATGCTCCTCGGCCTGACTTTTCGGCAATTCAAAAACCAGCTCATCGTGGATCTGCAAAATCATTTTAATCGGCAGGTTATCTTTGTCAATGCGCCGATGAATCCGAATCATTGCTGCCTTGATCAGGTCCGCCGCTGAGCCCTGGATAACGGTATTGATGGCCAGTCGGCGAGCCTGTGAGCGGACAGTGGGATTTCGGCTTTCCAGTCCTGTGATTTTTCGCCGGCGATGCAAAATCGTCTCTGCATATCCATTCTGTCTGGCCTGCTCAACCACACAGTCCATAAAGGCACGAATGGATTGATACCGGCGAAAATAATCTTCAATAAATCGTTTTGCCTCGGCTTGAGAAATTCCTGCGGTGCGGGCCAAACCATAAGGACCCTGCCCGTAAATGATGCCGAAGTTAACCGCCTTGGCCTTGGTTCGCATCTCCGGCGTAACCTGCTCAATCGGAACGCCGTAAATCTGGGAAGCAACAAAACTGTGAATATCCCGATCCTCGGCAAAGGCCTTCCGCAGAGCCGCATCCCCAGAAAAATGGGCCAGCAGCCGCAGCTCAATCTGGGAATAATCCGCGCTGAGAATACAGTCGGTCTTCTTTTCGGGAACAAAGGCCGAACGAATCTGCCTGCCGAGTTCCGTCCGCACCGGTATATTCTGCAGATTCGGATCCGAAGAGCTCAGCCGGCCCGTCACGGTCACCGTCTGGTTAAAAGAGGCATGCACACGGCCGGTCTTCGGATTGATTAACTGCACCAATTTTTCTGTATAGGTATTGCGGAGTTTTTCAATCTGGCGATACTGAATGATCAGCGGCACAATTTCATGCTCGCCGGAGAGCTGTTCAAGAACATCGGCATCTGTGCTCCGCTGGGTTTTGCCGATTTTAATGCTTTGCAAGCCCAGCCGGTCAAAAAGAACCTCTCCGAGCTGTTTGGTCGAATCAATATTAAAAGGACTGCCGGCCAAGGCATAAATCCGCTGCCGGAGTTCCTCCTGCATCTGAGCCATGGTCTCCGACATTTTCCGCAATTTGGAAACATCCAGAAAAACACCGTTCATCTCCATGCGCATCAGCACTTCTACCAGCGGCATCTCCAGCGTTTCAAAAAGCGTCTGAAGGGGCGGCTCGGCCTTCAGTCGAGCAGACAAATATTCCCACAACTGCCAGGTTACATCGGCATCTTCCGCCGAGTAGAGGCAAGCCGACTGAGTATCCACCTGATCAAAGGAAATTTGCTTTTTCCCCTTGCCGATTAAGGAAGAAATCGGCGTTTTCTCAATCCCAAGATAATCCCGCGCCATCGTGTCCAGCGAATGGCTGGAACGGTCTGACGCCAGCACATAAGAAGCCACCATTGTGTCAAAACAGCATCTGTCCTTCAGCTTCACCGGCAAGCCGCTGTTTTCGAGTACAATCATATCATACTTCATATTTTGGGCGATTTTATAACGGCTGGGATCCCCCAAAATCGGCGCCAGTTTTTTTCGAACCTTTTCCAGAGAAAGATGCTTTTGTCCTATTGGAGCCCGTACAGGCAAATACCAACCCTGTCCGGCCTGCCAGGAAAAACTCAGTCCCACCAGTTCCGCCCTCATCGCATCCAGCGAAGTAGTTTCTGTATCAAAGGAAAACCGTTCCTGACGGTCCAAAAGGTCTAAAAAACGATTCAGCTCCTCGGCGGTATCAACAAGAACATAATTGCGCCCTTGCGGCGTTTGAAGCGTCCGCTCCTGCCTATCTTCCGGAAACAATGTCTCCGGAATATCCAGTTTCTTCTCTTCTGCAACGGGCTTCAAATTGAACTGGTTCAGAAGCCGCGTAAAGCCGAGTTCCGTAAAAATCCGGGCCAACCTCTCCCAATCGGGCTGGCCCAGAGCAAAGGCCTTTTTGTCAAATTGAATCGGAACATTCCGATCTATAATCACCAACTGGCGGCTGAGAAAAACCTGATCTTTGAATTTTCGAAGATTTTCTCCCCTCTTTCCCTCGATTTCATCCGCATGGGCATAAAGATTTTCCAGAGAGCCGTACTTCTGAATCCATTGCAAGGCCGTTTTAGGCCCCACATCCGGAACACCGGGGATATTGTCCGAGGTATCCCCCTGCAGGGCCAAAACGTCAATAAATTGCTGGGGGGTAAGATGAAGTTCCTCGAGCATTTTCTTTAAGTCATAGCGCTGGCCGGTCTTAATATCATACGTAAAGGTACGCTCATCCAGCAGCTGAAGCATATCTTTGTCTTTGGAGCAAATCCATGTCTCCATACCGGCCTTGGAGGCCTGAGCCGCCAGCGTACCGATTACATCATCGGCCTCATATCCCTCTACCCGAATAACCGGAATTCTCATCGCTTCGAGAATCTGCTCAATTCGGAGAATCTGGGAAGGCATATCTTCGGGCATGGGCGGACGATTGGCCTTATATTCCGGATAAACTTTCACTCGAAAACTGGGGGTCTTGGAATCCATAGCCACCACGAGATATTCCGGCTTTTCCCTCTCTATCAAAGACAGCAAAGTAGTGATAAAAACATAAACCGCTTTTGTGGGTTCCCCGGAAGGACTTGTCAGCGGACGCATCGGCGCATAATAAGCCGCATAAATATGAGCGTGCCCGTCCACTAAAAACAATCTCTTGGAAGATTCGGACATAATTCGTACTATAAGGGCAAACCGGCAAAATTAAAGGAAAAATTTCTTGCATTCCAGTATGTCCCCCTACAAAATAGGTGTAATTGATTCAACCTCCCTGGCTTTTTCAGAACAACAGAAAGCAACCTCGAAGTTCGTGCTCTGGAAAGGTCAATCATGGAAATACAGGAAAACGAGGTCATCACGCTGCTGATAACGGCCGGGGTGGGATTTTTTTTCACCGCTAACCGGAAAACGATCCGCACCCTCCCCTTTCATCAGACCCTCATGATAAGTTACTCCTTTTATTTGGCTTCCTTGTTTTTTACTGTATTGGAGGGATTTATCTGGGAAACGGTTCTTAATTATCTTGAACACATTTCGATGGTTGCGTTTTCCTGCACCTTTTTCTGGTGGTGCTGGCAGATGGGCGTGCGAAGGGAAACAAGCTTATGAATTGGATTCTGCTGCTCAACACTTTGTCTCTCTTTTTTGTCATTTTGACAATCGGCGTCATTCTGCTGTGGAAATATCAGCAATACATTTCCAAAAATATCTTTTCTCTGACACTGATTCTGCTCGGACTGTTCTTTTTCGACCATCTTTGCAACATCCTCGAATGGTCCGGCATTGCCGCTTCGATGGATAACTGGGAAGACCTTGTTCAGATTCTCCAGCCGATTCTGTTTGCAATCCTCGTATATACGATGATTCAGCGTTCCCAAACGGCCCAGCTGGCGGCCAGCGAGGCCAAATACCGGCTCCTGGTCGACAATCAAAGCGATTTGATTACCAAACTGGACGGGAAAGGCAACTTTCTGTTCGTCAGTCCCTCGTACTGCCGTCTGTTCGGGCAAGATGAAAAAGACCTTCTCGGCCAGCCTTTTTTATCCAACGTCTCTCCCGAGGAACAGGAGCAAATTCGTCGAGAAATGGACACGCTGTACCTGCCGCCCTATACCTGTCGGTTTCGCCAGCGGGCTCACACCAAATACGGCTGGCGACACTTATACTGGTCTTACAGGGCCCTGCTCAGTGAAAAAGGCAAACCTATTGCCATCATCGGGATCGGCCGAGATATTACAGACCAGGTTCAGGCCGAGGAGGAACGGGAGAAGATGGTCGAAAAACTCCAGGCCAAAAACCGCGAGCTGCAAAATCTGGTTTATATTTCCTCGCACGACCTCCAGTCTCCGCTGGTCAATATCCGAGGATTTTCCGGCGAACTGAAACAGTCCCTAAAACAACTCCAAACCGTTCTTAATGAATGCGGCCAAACCCAGCAGGCAGAAACAATCCTGAAGGATATCAGCCAAGCCCTTTATTTCATTGATTCCAGCGCAGAAAAAATGCAGACCTTAATCGACGGCCTGCTGAAATTATCCCGAATCGGTTCGATGGAACTGACGCTTCAGACTGTCCATATGAACAGTTTGATCAATTCCATCATCGACGGATTGAAATTCCAAATTCAAAAAGCCGGCTGCGAAATCATTGTCGAAAACCTTCCCCCCTGCTTAAGCGATCTCTACCAAGTTAACCAGGTTTTTACCAATCTCCTGGACAACAGCATCAAGTTTCTGGACCCTTCCCGTCCAGGAAAAATCCGGATCACTGGTCAGCAGAAGGGCAAATTCTGCGAATATCGGGTTATCGATAACGGCATAGGGATTTCATCTGAGAACTATGACAAGATATTCGAGATTTTCCACCGTCTTCATCCAGATGGACCCGCCAAGGGAATCGGCCTGGGATTGGCCATTGTCCGGCGAATCTTAGACAAACTGGATGGCACCATTCAAGTTGTGTCAGAACCAGGCGTTGGCTCAGAGTTTATTGTCTGCCTCCCGTCGGTTCCTCCCTTTGAAACCCCTTGAAATCCCGACAAATATGATTTGCTATCTGAAGGCTCAAACACATTTTCTTCATAAAAAACCTTAAAATCTTTCAAGATTTCAGAGGAAATTGGGCGAAGCATTTTCCTGGGGAGACAAGATTTAGATTCTGAATCTTAGGAAACAGGAAAATGCAGATTAGAAATGTTTTTTTATTACCTCTTTCAGCACTCCTATTCAGCCAGCCGACTACTAATGCCATTTCTTATCCTTCGCCGCGAATGTCCCATTCTTACTCGAGCGCAGATCAGATTCATGCGGCCACATTTAATATCCGTGTCGGACGATATGCTTCCGGCAGTCGGCGATGGGACAACCGCCAGGCAATGGTCATTTCCCTTTTGGCCGCTGAGCAATATGACGTCGTCGGCCTTCAGGAAGCCCTCTTCTTTCAGCTGAATGAAATCCTTAACGAGCTTCCTCAATATGATGCCTATGCTATCGGACGCAATGATGAACCGGATAAAGGAGAAACCTGCGCTATCCTCTACAAAAAAAATCGTTTTTACAGGATTGATTCGGGTACTTTCTGGTTTTCCAACTCACCGTGGGAGCCCGGCTCCAAGTTTGCCGGCACTTTATTACCTCGCATCTGCAGCTGGGTCCGACTGGCAGATATGGAAACCACTCAATGTTTTTATGTCTATAATGTTCACCTGGATAACTTATCGCAGCGGGCAAGAACCCGAAGTATGGAAATCCTGAGGGATGCAATCGCCCTGCGCAAACACAACGACCCCTATTTAGTGATGGGGGACTTCAATATGAAGATCGACGACCCGGCTATGCAGATTCTTCAAGAGCACAAAGCCGGCGGAAGACCCCCAATGCTGGATACATGGGCAGCACTATACCCTTACCGTTTGGATGAAGGAACCTATCACAAATTCCACGGGTTGATTCTCGGCTCTAAAATCGACCATATTCTCGTTAATTCTCAAGCCCAGATAATTGCTGCCGCCATCAACCGACGAGAATTTCATGGGCAATACCCTTCCGATCACTATCCTGTATCCGCCGTGGTCAAACTGTGGTAAAACCCTTACGGAACCCCCTTCCCCTTATTTGCCCACGAGCTTTTCTTTCAAGCAGATGCAGCATCTGTTTTGGTTTTACCTGACGACGATGAGCCCGCTGAAGAGGAGGACGTTGCTGAAGCCGCAGCTCCGCCCGATGTTTTTTCTTTTTTGAGCTGTCCCGATTCTTTGGCAGAGTCCTTTTTATATCTGTCTGAACGGTAATCCGTCTGATAAAAACCGCTGCCTTTGAAAATAACCCCTGCCCCTGTCCCCAACAGCCGTTTCAGTTTCATTTTGCCGCAATGGGGGCATTTTCTCCGCGGGGGCTCGGTAATTGACTGAAAAATCTCTGTTATCTGCCCACAATGGCTGCATTGATACTCATAGGTTGGCATCGTTACAACTCCTCCCGGCCTTGGTCTTCATCCGATTCTGAACTGCCCATCGGCCGGTTTTCCGTTTGCACTGAATCTTCTGACCCCTCAGAAATCTCACCTTCCGCAGGTAATTTATTGACAACCACTTTGGCCGGCCGAAGAACATCATCGCCAAGCATATAGCCCGACTGATGAACTTCCAGCACGACATTATCCTTCTGACCCTCCTGGGTCCGCTTCATCAGGGCCTCGTGCATCTCCGGCTCGAAGGGCTTGCCAAGCGGTTCCATCTTCTGAACTCCCTGACCTTTCAGGGTTGCCAGCATATGGTCATAAACCAATTGCATCCCTTCGAGCACTTTCGGCAATGCGCCAGGCCCTGTTTCTGACGTGACGGAAGCCAGTGCATGCTCGAGGTTATCCAGCGAAGACAGCCAGGCCCGCAGAACCTTTCGTTTTTCCTGGGCCACCGCATCGGAAATTTGTCGTGCCGTCCGTTTCTGATAGTTGGCATAATCGGCACCAAGCCGCTGAAACTGCTCAAACAGTTTCTGCTTTTCTTCCTCGAGGGCCTTGCACTTCTCCTGAAGCTGCTCCAGTTCTTTGGACATTTCTTCTATTTTCTTTTCGAGTTCATCCTTTTCTTCTTTTTTTTTCTGCGTCATAGAGCCGTTCTCCCTTATCCGCCAAAATGCTTTCGTATGCGTTCAAAAAAACTGCTGCTTTCGGAACCAGTTTGCCTTGCCTCCAGCTCCGCATACTGGCGCAGGAGTCTTTCCTGCTCCGGCGTCAAACGACGCGGAATTTCAACCGCCGCCTGAACCAGCAAATCCCCTCGCCCTCCCGTCCGCATATCAGGCAGTCCCTGCCCACGGATTCGGAAAATACTGCCGTGCTGTGTGCCGGCAGGGATTTTCAGTTTCCGCGTGCCGTTCAGCGTCGGCACATCAATGGTGGTTCCCAGTGCCAGCTGTGTAAAACTCAGCGGCACGGTTACCATCAAATCAGAGTCCTTCCGCATCAGAAACGGATGGGCTTTAATCCGAACATAGCAGTACAAATCACCGCGCGGCCCGCCGAATCGACCGGGTTCGCCTTCGCCGTTAATCCGAATTGCCTGGCCCTCATGAACCCCCGGCGGAATCTTCACAGTCAGCGTTCGTTTACAGGGTATCAAGCCGGTTCCCCGACAGGTTCGGCACGGATCCGTAATGATTTGTCCGCTTCCCTTGCACTTGGGGCAAGTGGAAACCATTTGGAAAAATCCGCCTAACCCGGCCCGCTGAACCTGTCCGCTGCCGCCGCAGTTGGAACATCGCGTCGGAGCTTTGCCCTTGGCGGCACCGCTGCCCCCGCAATCACTGCAGAGGTCCTGACGGGTGAACTCTATCGTCTTTTCCGTCCCCTGGGCCACCTCTTCGAGGGTCAGCTCTACGGTCGTCTCCAGGTCATAGCCGCGAACCGGCTCACGGGACTGTGTGCCGCGGCTTCGCCGTCCCCAAAAGTCGCCGAACAAGTCCCCGAAGATATCGCCGAACATATCGCTGATATCTTCGACATTCATTCGACTGTAATCATGAACCCCTACGCCCTGCAGCCCGTCATGACCAAACTGATCATAACGTTTCCGTTTCTCCGGATCGCTGAGAACCTCGTAGGCCTCGGCGCACTCTTTGAATTTGGCCTCTGCCTCTTTGTCGCCGGGATTTTTATCCGGATGGTACTGAATGGCCTTCTTCCGATAGGCACGCTTGATTTCCTCCGGCGTTGCCGTTTTTTCTACACCCAGTACCTCGTAATAGTCCCGTTTGGCCATTGCTGCCTCGACAAGAAAACAGTGCCGCGCCTGCAAAGCCGACGAGTTCTTCTTCGGCCTGCCAGACGCGGCACTGGGGTTGCTCGTTCAATTAGAACACCGCACCTGGCACGGCGTTCTCTTTCTTATCCTCTTTCAACTCTGTAATCACCACATTTGTGGTCAGCATCAGCCCTGTTACCGAAGCGGCATTCTGCAGGGCAATTCTGGCCACCTTCGCCGGGTCAACAATTCCGGCCTTAAACATATCTACATACTGGCCTGTGATGGCGTCGTAGCCGATGGTTTCGCCTTTTTCGAGCAGTTCGGCCACGACAACTTCGCCGTCTTCACCGCCATTATCTACAATCCGGCGGGTGGGGGCTTTCAGGGCTTCGATAACAATATCAAACCCGATTTTTTCATCGCCCCTCGCCTTGGCTCTGGCTTTTTCCACATCGGGAATTGCCCGAAGGAAGACCACTCCGCCGCCCGGCACAATGCCTTCTTCCGCGGCCGCCTTGACGGCATGCAAGGCATCGTCCAGCAAATCCTTGCGTTCTTTCATCTCGGCTTCCGTCGGAGCACCGGCTTTGATAACCGCTACCCCACCGGTCAATTTGGCCAGTCGCTCCTGGAGTTTCTCCCGGTCATAATCGCTGGTTGTCTTCTCCATCTGGTGGCGAATCTGCTCACAGCGGGCTTCAATCTCTTTCTTTTTGCCTGCCCCTTCGATAATGGTTGTCGTATCTTTGCTGACCACAACCCGTTTCGCACGCCCCAGCTGGGATAATTCGACCTTTTCCAGCTTAACACCAAGGTCTTCCGTAATAACCAGACCGCCGGTTAGAACGCCAATGTCCTGAAGCATCGCCTTGCGGCGATCTCCAAAGCCCGGCGCCTTCACGGCACAAACCTTCAGCACACCCTGCAGCCGGTTAATCACCAATGCCGCCAGGGCATCTCCTTCCACATCTTCTGCTATAATCAGCAGCGAAGCCGACACCTGAGCAATCTTTTCCAGCAGCGGAATCAGTTCCCGCAAATTGCTGATTTTCTTCTCGTGAAGAAGAATATAAGCATCCTCCAATACACATTCGAGTGTATCAGGGTTAGTCATAAAGTACGGTGAAATATACCCCTTGTCGAACTGCATCCCTTCCACAACCGTCAGCTCGGTTTCCATCCCTTTGCCTTCTTCAACCTCGATCACCCCTTCCTTGCCGACCTTATCCATGGCCTGGGCAAGGATTTCGCCGATTTCCGGCGTATTGTTGGCACTGATGGCGGCGACACGGGCATAATCATCATGGCCTTTAACCGGCTTGCTGGCCGATTTAATGTATTCCGCGGCAACTTCGGCAGCTTTGCTGATGCCTCGCTGAACCGCCACCGGATTCACACCGGCGATTACATACTTAAGGCCTTCCGTATAAATCGCCTCGGCCAGCACGGTAGCGGTGGTGGTTCCATCCCCAACCGTATCACTGGTCTTGCTGGCTACCTGTCTGACCAGCTTGGCTCCCACATTCTGGAACGGTTCAGGCAGCTCGATTTCCTTACTGACAGAAACGCCGTCTTTGGTAATTTTGGGCGAACCATAACTTTTGTGCAAAAGCACATTTCTTCCCGTCGGCCCCATGGTAATTTTCACCGCAGCCGCCAGACGTCGAATCCCTTCCTTCAGCTGGGTTCGGGCGTTTTCCTGAAACATCATCTGTTTTGCCATATTCTTCAAACCTCCCGCCATTGCAGGCGTTTGTTAGACTCTCTTAGGTTTCTCTTACTGTTCGACAATACCGAGAATTTCACTTTCACGAAGAATCTTGTATTCCACCCCGTCAATTTCCACGTCGCTGCCGCTGTACTTGCCGAACAGTACAATATCATTTTTGCTGACGGACATCTTGGCCCGTGTGCCGTTTGCCAGCCGCCTGCCTTCTCCGACGGCAATCACTTTGCCCATCAGCGGTTTCTCCTTGGCCGTATCCGGCAGCACAATGCCGCCCGGCGTTTTTTCTTCAGCTTCCTGCGGCTTGATAACAACTCGATCATCCAACGGTTTCAGTTTCATAGGGTTCCTCTCCTGCTATTGTTCAAAGGTTTCTTGGGTTGAGCGGATTGACTCACATCATATCCATATCACTCATTTCATCCATATCCGGGCCGCCGCCATACCCTTTTCCTGCCGCTTTTTTCTCCTTGGGTTTTTCAGTCACCACACATTCCGTAGTCAGCAGCAGACCGGCCACCGATGCGGCATTCTGAAGAGCAGTACGAACAACCTTCACCGGATCAATTACTCCTGTCTCGAGAAGGTCTTCAAAGGTATCTTTATCAGCATTGTAGCCGAAGCCGCCCTTCCCCTTGGCCACCCGATTGACGACCAAGGCCCCAACCGCCCCGGCATTTTCAGCAATATAGAAGCACGGAGATTTCAGGGCCTGCATAACAATCTCAGCACCGGTTTTTTCATCACCTTCCAGTTGGAGTTTTGCAACTTCCTCAATACACCGCACCAGAGCCACGCCGCCGCCAGGTACAATCCCTTCTTCGATAGCAGCACGGGTTGCATGAAGGGCATCTTCAATGCGGGCTTTCTTTTCCTTCAGTTCCGCTTCACTGGCAGCTCCCACGTTAATTTGAGCTACACCGCCGGTCAATTTGGCCAGCCGTTCCTGCAGCTTCTCCCGGTCGTAATCACTGGTCGTGGTCTCAATCTCGCTTTTGATTTGTGCAATCCGGCCCTGGATATCCTTCGCTGAACCGGCCCCTTCAATGATAGTAGTGGTTTCGCTCTCAATGGTCACCTTGCGGGCCTGACCCAGCTGGGAAAGACGAACTCGATCCAGTTCGATGCCCAAATCTTTAAAGATGGGTTCCGCCCCAGTCAGAATGGCAATATCTTCGAGCATGGCCTTTCGCCGGTCACCGTAGCCAGGCGCCTTGACCGCCGCCACCTGCAGAATCCCTCTCAGCTTGTTGACAACCAGGGTTGCCAGTGCTTCTCCTTCCACATCTTCAGCAATAATCAGAAGCGGCCGCTTGACACGGGCAATTTCCTCCAGCAGCGGAACCAGCTTGGTCACATTGGTGATTTTGTCTTCATAAACAAGAATGTAGGGTTTTTCGAGTTCGCAGACCATATGGTCCGGATCGGTTACAAAATAGGGAGAAAGATAGCCCCGATCGAACTGCATCCCCTCCACATATTCGACAGTGGTCTCCAAACCGCGTCCTTCTTCGACTGTAATCACGCCGTCTTTGCCGACGCGCATAAAAGCTTCGGCCATTTTTTTGCCGATTTCAAAATCATTGTTGGCGCTGATTGCAGCTACATTGATGATGTCATCTTTCTGGGAAATATTAACGGGCTTGGCTATCGATTTGAGCTTTTCAACAGCAGCGGCTACGGCCTTCTGGATACCGCGATTTAAGCTCATCGCGTCTGCACCGGCCGCCAGATTTTTACAGGCCTCCTTAAAAATCGCCTCCGCCAGGACTGTAGCCGTAGTAGTGCCGTCGCCAGCTACCTTGGAAGTTTTGCTGGCCGCCTCCCGTACCAGTTTGGCCCCCATATTTTCTGTCTTATCCAGCAAATCCACCTCTTCGGCCACTGTAACACCGTCTTTGGTCACCGTCGGACTGCCCCATCCCTTGTCGATAATGGCATTCCGGCCGCGGGGCCCAAGGGTGGACTTGACCGCAGCTGCAAGCTTTTCGACACCGGCCAGCAATGCACTGCGTGCATCCGTCTCAAACGCTAATTGTTTTGCTGCCATAGCACTTCTCTCTCCTGATATTCTTTCTTTATATCTAAACTGTCTCCGTACCCATTATGGCAAAACCTTTTATGCAAACCAAATACCAAAACAACCTTTTAATAAACAACCAAAAGGTTTATTTTCCCTTAAGACCTTGCAAAAATTATAGTTATAGTTTGTTGATGTTTTAATAAAAGAGCTTTCACAAAATTACAAACGGACCCGAATCTGCCAATTTAAACCAAAAAGAAATTTTCGAAACCGGCCATCTTGACAGGATAAAAAGTTATTATGGATATTTTACCTCTGCCTTCTGGACTTTTCGGTAATCTCCGGCTCTCTTATATAATAAGGAACCAATGAAAAAATGTCTTCAAAGTCGCTTGATAAATATTTTTGATAAGCAATTTTCAGCACACCCCGCGCTCTGGCAGGCCAATAAGATTCAGGAAGAATCCGAATCCCTGCAGAACGAAATAAATCAGCATGATAAAGGAGGCCTTCGCCGACAACCGCCGGCCGCTCAAGTTCTCTTAACTTTTCAAGAAGACCCTCAGATGAAATCAGAGCATCACCGATGTGTTTTGTCCAGTTGCCGGCCTGGCATTTATAGACCGCTGAAAAAAAATGGTTCTGCTTGGCATCAAGAATGACTGCCAAATGTTCAATATCTTCGGAATATTTTTCGATATATTCTGCCGTATTTATGGCGATTGTATCGAGCGTATTTGCTGAAATAACGGGTATTTTCCGCGCAAAACCCAACATTTTGGCTGTGGAGACTGCGATGCGGAGCCCTGTAAAACTTCCCGGCCCCCTCGTAAAGCAAAAGGCGGAAACACTTTCTAAATTGCCGCCGGTCTCCTCCAGCAGGGTTTCCATAGCCGGAAACAATTCGCTGCTGTGTCGCATCCGGCCCGAAAAGATTTTTTCCGCAAGCAAATGGGGGCCTCTTGCCGCTGCCGCTGACCCAAT
>Ga0255347_1006137_pt1 | contig 13252 bp, 6 predicted proteins | sample wastewater_treat_2_FD_192479 | JGI IMG/M metagenome (GOLD analysis project Ga0255347, IMG submission 192479) | Wastewater microbial communities from Lulu Island WWTP, Vancouver, Canada - plant24 | ecosystem: Engineered > WWTP > Wastewater > Unclassified | place: Canada: Vancouver, British...
GCGTGCCGCCGGAGATGGTCACCGTGCCGCCGTCGCCACCACTGCCGCCGCCGACGCCTGCGCCGCCGCTGCCGCCGGTGGCCGCGACCCTGCCGCCGTTGACGATCAGCGTGCCCCCGTCGCCGTTGCCACCGCCGCCGATGCCCGCACTGCCCTCGCCGCCGGTGGCCGTGACCAGGCTGCTGTTGACGATCACCGTGCCACCGTCGCCGTTCTTGCCGCCGCCGATGCCCGCGCCGTACTGGCCGCCCGTGGCGATCAGCGTGTCCGCCGGGTCGGCGGACGAGCGGGTGACCGAGAGTGATGCGCCCGTCGGCACTTCGATGCCGGCGCGATCCTTCCCCGAGGCCAGCGTGTTCGTGCCCTTGAGGATGAGCGAGACGCTGGCATTTGCGCCCAGTGCGAAAATGCACTTGCCGTCCGCGGGTGTCTGGAGGTTCAGGTTCCAGAACCTGACCGTGTTCGTGACGCCGTTCGGGATGATGATGCGCGCCTTGCCCGCCAGATTGGTGCCGGAGACCATGAAGTTGACCGACCCGTGCAATGTGAGTTCGTAGGTTAGCGAGTTGTACGACCAGTTCGGATCGTCGATTGAGGCGTCGTCGTTGAGGTGGACGCTGTTCACCGTCACCCCGATCGGGACGGCGCTGGCTGTGGTCGCGAAGGCGATGAATAGCGCGACGAGGATTCTGCTCCAGTTCTGTTTTTTCACAACAGGGCTCCTTTTAAATGCGGGGTGAAAATACGGTCCCCGAAAACACAATCATGAGTATATGATGAAGGCATCAAAGGTACAAAGGTTTTTTTGAGGGCATGGCTCGGCTGTTTTTTTACCGCAGATTTCGCAGATGGACGCAGAGGTTATTTGAGGGGTTCGTATGAACCACGAAATACATTAAACAAATGAAAAAAGCAGTGCATTGCCTTTGTTGAATGGCATACCACCATACCCATGCTCGACATTGTGGTGGAGATAACACTATACTGTTGATTACCACAAACGATAGATTGGGTAATGAAATGACGGAGAGTGATGCGTGAGTGAAACAAAAAAACTATTTCTGATTGATGTCATGCCGCTTTTGTACCGTGGACATTTCGTTTTCCTGAAGAAACCGCGCGTCACCAGTACAGGCTTAAACACTTCGGCCTTGACCGGGTTTTCAAATAGTCTGGTGCAAATCTTGGGCGAGCACTCCCCTACCCACCTCGCCTTGGTTTTCGATTCCACGACACCCACCTTCCGTCATAAAGCCTATCCCGAATATAAGGCCCAACGCCAGAAAATGCCCGAGGACATCGCCGCCGCCATACCCATGGCCATCGAGTTGGGTGAGGCGTTGCGCATCCCGATGTTGCGCGTGGACGGTTTCGAGGCCGATGACATCATGGGCACCATCGCCGCGCGCGCCGCCTCTGAACCCGGCTGGACCACCTACCTTGTGACACCGGACAAAGACGTGGCGCAACTAGTCGGACCGCAGACCTTACTGTTCCGCCCCGGCAAGGCCGGATCACCAGCCGAAATCTATGACGAGGCCGGCGTTTGCGCCCACTGGTCGCTGACCTCCCCCGGTCAGATGATAGAGTTTCTGGGCTTGGCCGGCGATGCCTCGGACAATATCCCCGGCATACCCGGCGTGGGCGAGAAGACCGCCAATGCATTGCTTGCCCAATACGGTAACATCGACAATGTGCTGGCGTACGCATCAGAACTCAAAGGCAAACTGGCCGAGAAAGTGCTGGCCAATACTGATAAGGCGCTGCAAAGCCGTGAGCTGGCCACCATCCGCAAAGATGTGCCGCTCGACATCGGAATCAATGATCTGGAGCGTCGCGAGCCGGACAAAGACGCCTTGAGGGCTGTCCTGAAGAAATATGAGTTGGCGACACTGGGACGCCGTTTGCTGGGCGACAGTTTTGAAGGCGTTGAGACAGAAGACGAAAAGCCGCTTAAAACTTTGGCGGATGTGCAACACAACTATGTTTGCGTCAAGACACCCGGACAAATGCACTCCTTGCTGACAGCGTTGCGCGATGCGGACGAATGGGCTTTCGATACCGAGACCAGCGGTCTGGATCCGCGCCTCGACCGTATCGTCGGCATCTCTTTCGCTACCGCTCCGGGAAAGGCTTGGTACGTGCCGCTGCCTGAAGACCGCGTCGAATGCCAAGACTTCCTCGCTCCTTTCAAGCCGCTTTTCGCCGATCCCTTAAAGGTGAAAATCGCGCATAACGCTAAGTTTGATCTGGCCGTCCTCCGGCAGTACGGCATCGAGGTGTGCGGGGAACTGCACGACAGCATGTTGGCGCATTATGTGATAGATGCCTCAGACCGCCACGGCATGGATCATCTCGCCCGCCAGTACCTGCGCTACGATCCGATTCCCATAACCGCTCTGATCGGCACCAAAAAACGAGGAGTGGAGCAGCGTAACATGGCTGATCTGACACCTGACGAAATCTGCGATTACGCCGCCGAGGACGCAGATGTCACGTTGCAGCTTGACCGCGTGTTGCGAAAAAAGGCGCAGGCGGACGGATGCATCCGCGCACTCAAAGATTGCGAAGAGCCGCTGATCCGCGTCCTGCTGGACATGGAAAGCGAGGGCGTGCGCGTGGATGCCGACGCTTTGCGTCAATACGGGCGCGAGCTTGAGCGTGAGTTGCTTGACCTCGAGATCCAGATCCGTGATCTCGGCGGCGGCAACTTCAACCCTTCTTCGCCCAAACAACTCGGCGAGATCCTTTTTGACCACCTCAAACTTGACCCCAATGCCGCACGCACAGCCAGCGGCCAGTATGCCACCAGTGAGGAAGTTCTGGTCAAAATCCAAGACCGCCACCCTATCATACCGCTAATTCTCGAATACCGCATTTGCGGCAAACTGAAATCGACTTATGTCGACAAGTTGCCGGATTGCATTGACCCCGCCACTGGACGTGTCCACACCTCTTTCAGTCAGGCCCTCACCGAAACCGGCCGCCTCTCATCATCTGACCCCAACCTGCAGAATATCCCTATCCGTACCGAGCGCGGCCAGCGCATCCGTGCGGCTTTTGTGTCCCGCGACAACGAGCATATCTTGCTGTCCGCTGACTATTCACAGATCGAACTGCGCGTGATGGCGGCGCTAAGCGGCGACAGCGCCATGCTCGACGCCTTCAATCGCGGAGCAGACATCCATACAGAGACCGCCACCAGAGTCTATGGGGTCATGCCCGCGCTTGTAACCCCGGAAATGCGCGCGACCTGCAAGATGGTGAACTTCGGAATCATCTACGGCATCTCCGCCTTCGGTCTCAGTCAGCGGTTGCGTGTTCCGCGCAAGCAGGCAGCAGATCTGATTGAAACCTATTTCGCGCAATATCCGGGAGTCAAAACCTACATGGAAAAAGCCATCGCAGACGCCCGCGAAACCGGTTACGCCAAAACCATCCTCGGGCGGCGGCGTTTCCTGCGTGACATCAATTCGCGCAACAGCACCTCGCGACAGTCGGCGGAGCGCAATGCCATCAACACGCCGGTCCAAGGCACCGCTGCCGACCTGATCAAGCTGGCCATGGTTCGCGTACACCGCGAACTCGAACAACGCCGCCTGAAAACCCGCATGGTGCTGCAGATTCACGACGAGTTGCTTTTTGATGTGCCTAAAGAGGAAGCTGACGAGGTCAGCGCTTTGGTCAAGACAGCCATGGAGACAATCCTCGACATCGGTGTTCCGCTGGAAGTCAGCATCGGCACCGGTCACTCCTGGCTGGCCGCGCACTGATTGTCCCGCTCGCCGTTTAACTGCTGTAGAAACTGCGGCTCAAACGCCGGAACACGAAAGACAGTAAAACGAAAGCAAGCGCGGGAATGATTCCGCGTGTCCCGGCAGCCACGCAAAAGCAGGCCTGCACCATCAAGAGGTTGCGGATGTGTCCGGCCACGCTTTCCGGCACCGGCTGACAACGGTACATTATGCCGCCCAGCAACCAAGCGCGCATAAGTGTCATCACCATCAAGAACACGAATACCGTCGGCGCAAGACCGTCTAGTCGCCCGCCGGTGGCATGCGCCGCGATCAAGACTGCTGGCAAGCCCGCCAGCAAGACCAGAAACGGTGCCCAACGCGCTTTGCCCTGATCTAACTCCGGTTCGGTCTCGCGGAGCGCTACAACTGAGAACCCGGCCACGTAAAGCGCCAACACCGCTACTGCCGTATATACCGGTATCTGTGACCGCCACGGCTGCGACACCACATCCGGACAGGCCGCTGCCGCGCCCAACAGCAGACTCAATCCGCGGCACAGGCCCATGCACAAAACACCCGCTAAGGGCAAGCGTTTCACTCCGGCGTTATAGGCGATGATTGCCCCGCCTAATGCAGCGGCAACGAACAAGGGCACCCTTCCGGCAAACAACGCGAGATTAAATCCTGACAGCGCCATGACTATGGCGGCCATGCGCGCCTGCGGCACGGTCACGGCACCGGAAGGCAGCGGCCGCTCGGGACGTTCGCGCGCATCCTCCTCAATATCGACTATGTCATTCAGGATCAGGCCAAAGGCATACAGGCACAACGATGCGCCGGCAGCGGCAGCCAGTCTGCTGAAATGCGGCGCCCGTCCCTGCGTGGCGGAAGCCAGCAAAAATCCTGCGACCGGATCACCGGGCACAGTCAGCAGGTTCGGCAGCCGCACCAGACGCATCCACGGCCACAGCGTTTTGAAAGACTCCATGAAAAACTCCTGTCAATCCCGCATGTTCAAGCCGCCGTCAACGCAAACGGTCTGGCCGGTGATCCACGCCGCCGCGTCAGAGGCGAGAAAGCGCACTGCCGCCGCTACCTCATCCGGTCTCCCAAAACGTCCCAGCGGGATCGCGGCCAGTTGTTTGACACGGCGCGTCTCCGGCATGTCTGCGGTCATGTCAGTCTCAATGATGCCCGGAGCGACAACGTTGACGGTCACGCGCGAGGCCGCCATCTCCCGCGCTGCGGTTTTGGCAAGACCCAAAAGACCGGATTTGGACGCGCTGTAAGCGCCGCGCATCAGATCGCCCATTAACCCCGCGTCTGAAGAGATGTAGATGATGCGCCCGGCGCGTTGACGAGCCATGCTGCGGGACACAGCCTTGGTAAGCAAGAACGCCGCATCCAGATTGGTGGCCAAAACCTCACGCCAGTCATCATAGGTTGTGAACGCCAGCAACTGGCTCTTGATAATCCCGGCATTGCAAACCAGCGTGTGAATCGGGCCGCATTGCAGATCAACCGCCTTAACAAGTTCTGCGGCCTGCGCCGCATCTGCCAGATCAGCCGCGAACAAGTCAGCCTTGCCGCCGTTCGCGCGGATCATTGCCGCTGTCTCCTCCGTCGCAGAGACAGACGACCTGTAATGCAGCGCCACCCTGAAACCATCCCGTGCCAGCGCAACGGCGATAGCGCGCCCGATGCCCTTTGCGGCGCCTGTAACAAGAGCTGTTTTCATGATCTTTTTCCGGTTAGTTCGTTCACTCTTTATGTCCAGCGGACTTGTTTTTAAGATATGCTTCTAGCACCGTCTCGTCAACCACCTCGGCGTTGCTGGCCGCCTGCACTTCTGCAAGATCCACACCGTGCTCTCGCGCCAGACGCCGCGCGCGCGGCGTGGCGCGGACGCGCGGGGCGCGCTCCTTGAGCGGCGCTGAAGCAACAGCGTCGGAAGCACGGTATTTTGCCGTGACCAACTCGTTGGCCGCAACGGCATCAGGATCGCTCTCTCCCGGCTCCCCTATCAAACCGATTATGTATCCGGTGGGTACGACGCTTTTTTCCGTAGCCAGCACCTCCAGCAATATGCCTGAAGCTGGCGCCTCAAGCTCATATAGCGCCTTGTCAGTTGTCAACTCGGCCACAGTCTCGCCTGCTGTCACGGCTTCACCGGTCTGCTTGCACCAGCGGCTCAGCATCACATCTACGATGTTGGCATCCAATTGCGGTATTGTTATACGTGTCATGTTTAAAACTCCACGGCCTCGAAAGCGGGCAGGTCAGGTTTGCTGTTGTTGCTGCCGAGTGGAAGCGGCACCATCCAAGTGTCGGTCAGGTTGCCGCGCCGGTCACTGATCCGGAAACGGAACCAGTTAGGGTCTGCTGCAGGAAGCTGCAGATTCGCCGGTCTCAGGCCAGTCAGATCCGACTCTCCGCCGGGCCAAACAATGCCTTTAACCGAGCTGAGATCATAAGCTTTTATCGGTATAAGGTGGTCGGAATCCCAAGGTGACAGGATCGCTATAGAGCGCAACTGCAATGTACCCGAGAGCGATTTGCCAGTTATGGAAAACGAGAGATAGGTAAGATCCGGCGTCTCCTTGCCCTCCTCAGTCTCCTGCCGCAAAAAATCACGCACGTTGATGATGATGTCGTGCCAGACCCCTGTACTACAAACAGCATCGCCGGTGATAAAAGCTCTATGCGCTTCCGAGCGGAGATCGAGCTTGTGTGCATCTTTGATGCCGCGTGGACGACGCGGCCCTGTATTGAAGGCCAGGTTGAACGGCTGCGCACCGTCAGGGATCTCGAAGCACCGGTAAGAGATCGCGAGCCAAGGAAACTTGTCAGGATCCCACGCCGGTGAAAAAGCCCTGCGGATCATGGCGTTGCTGTCGTCAGAAGGCTTTATTTCAAGCACATTGCCAATATCCGTCATGACCGTGGAGGCTTTAACTTTGCGTGATTCGGTGAAAAAAGGCGCAAGCTGTGTGAGCGAAGGTTCGAGACAAAGTATATTAGGTGTGTTTTTGACAGGCATAACAGTAGGCGCGCGTTTATCAGAATCAAAATCAACGGTGAGGTCAATCTTGTAAGGCGGCAAAGCATTACCTGCCGCATCAGTGATGCCGGCAACCGTGATCGGCAGAACGTCTCCGTGCTTGGCCGACAGCAACTGTTTGCGCAAAAGCCAGATCCAATCCAACTCGAAGGCCAGCGAGCCGTGCCCTACATCGCAGAAACCGTTGTCGGTTGCGATATTGACAGGCGTTCCCATGCAGGTGAAGTGCAACGTGTTGAGCACCGGCGGCGCTATTGTGTCGGTGATAGTCAGCCTGACGCAGCTTCCGTTGTATTTTTCGACAGCTTTGATTGCGTGATTCACCTTCGGGGGTTCGCGGTCTAACATAAAAGGCACGTCAGAGACGGGCGACCACAGGGAACGGCTGTCACGAGCTTTGACCAGCAGGTGATGGATGCCGTCTGGAACAGCGGCAAGGTCAGGCTCCACGACCGCGCCGTTCTTGGCGGGCAACCATTTTAACGTCTGACTGTCTGCCGGATCACGGTTATCAAAGGCCACAGGTCCCTGCATAATCGCATACACGACCTCTGCCACGCCGTCAGGGTCAGCATAATCGGCTTTGAAAGCGAAAGGACGGTTGGGACCGGCTGCCGGGCCGCACGCGATATCGTCAAAACACAACACACTGTGCAAGCCTGTTTGGTCACGGCTTGAACGCGAAGCAACACTCACTGGTCCGGCAGGCATTTTAACACGCTGTGCCAATGGCATTTGACCGCCACTGTCTGAAGGCACACATGTCCAGACACGCCATGTGTTGTCCATCTCTGCTTTATTGTCTTTACTGAAACGATTACTGGCATCCATTTTTTCAGAGAAAGTGAAAGCGCCTCCGGACTTGTGCTTTATCGACACTATCGCCATAGGATCGCCCTTGTAACGGAACTGCAGCAAAGGCGTGGCTGTCATGTCGAAATCCCGCACCAGTATGCCATCCAGGCGACGCCCGTAAACTCCGGCATTTTCAAACTTAAGCACACCGCCGCGCACCGGATCGGTATAATCGATAGAGGCCAGCACCTTGGAACTGAAAGGCTTCGCGTCACCGGGGCGCGCTTCGAAAGTCTTTATGCCGCCCTGCGGCATCTCGAGCCCCATCAGTACAGGCGGGTGGTTCATTCCCTCGTCTGTCCGCATCGGAACCACCTGCCGGAAGAAACGTCCGTCCGAGAGCTTCAGCGCCAAGGTCATGCGTCCGGGCTGCATCGTCTCGAAAGGCACGAGCACACGGATGTTGTTGCCTTCTGCCGTAAATGGTGCTGGCTGGGCATCGGCATAAACCTCTTGCGGCGGCAACATCGGCGAGGGCCAAGGATGCATGGGCGTGATCACGATCGAGCCGGGTATCGCCGTGTCAGCGACCGCGCGCAACCCGAAATTCGCCAGTTCCGGAACCGCCCACTCGATCACGGGCTTGCGCGGGTCGAGCGTTCCCGGCACCTCCACCATCTGCAACTCGCCGGGCACGAGACTCTGCACGATTCCAGACAGGGAACTGATCGCCTCGCGTTTTTCCGGCGGCCCGGTCAAAACCGGCACGCCACGATGGATTTCGCGGAAGCCGCGGATAGCGTACCACGCATGCGGCGGATTCCCCATAAGCCCCTGTTGCACGTCGCTGGGCTGCAGATTGCCGAAGCCTTCGATCTGGACGGCTTGATTGGCGCGTATGACCTCGGATGGCACCCATATCTCAACCGGGGCCCATACCATTTCTTGCCCGTCGGCGGTTGGAGGCAGGGCTTCAATTTTGCCGATGATCTTACGCGCGCCGCGCGTTTCGTCTGTACCGGACAACACGTAGGTCCAGCCTTGCAGCGTCTGCAAACCGCCTTTACCGTCATCTTTGACAGTCGAGAACTCAAAATTAACCAGCGCCTGCGGATGCCGCGCAATCTCGAAACGCCAACCGAGCAGCTTATCAGGTTGTGCCGGCGGCAGATTACAGCGCACCAAAAACGTACCTCCGCCCAGCAACGTGGTAACGTGCATCTCCGGTTTGGCGGAATCCGGATTCTTAAAATGTATGTGAGGATGGCTGACCGTGTCGAAGGCATGCCAATACTCCGGCACGAGCGGCTGCGCGACACGCCCGTTCACCCGCAAACCATAGTCGGTTGTGATTGTATGCGGCTCGCTCGGCATACCCCCCGCCCCCGCTGGCACGGCCTTGAAGGCAAACGGGCGCGGCTTGACCGCTTCCGCCGCAATCTTGATGCGCGCCACCATCATGGAATTACGGTAGGTCCAGATACCCAAAGAACCGTCTTGCAGGGGTTCGGAATCGGTCACGTCAAAAACTTTTTCATTATCGTATATGTATTGCAGGCGGTTACCGACCCGGCGCAGGTGCATGCCGTACCAAGCGCCGTGAATGTCGCGCCCGGCGGCGACCAGCGGTTGATATCCTTGTCGCGCATGTCCGGCCCGTGTGCGCGGCACAAGATATTTTGTGGAAACATCCATCATCTCGCCATTACGCAGCAGGCGCGAATACATTTGCGAATGGTCAGGATCCCATCCGGTCGCGATAGCGGTATAACCATCGCATGTGGAGTTGCGGCGGCTCATGATTGTAAGGTTCAAGTCCCCGGGCCGCTCATACCACCCCATCCGCATGCCAGCATAAAACTCGACGCAAAAATCACCTGCAAAAATGTACTTTGACCAAAGGGCCGCCAGCGAGTCGGCGCTTTCGCCGTTCATGTGCGACCATGTAGGCTCGCAATAGAAACGGTTGATCACTTCCCAACGCCCGCCGTTGATCGTCCAGTTATAGAGCGACTCTGTGAACAGTGTGTCAAAAACATTATCCCGTTTCACCAATGTCCGGCTCAGGTTCCCGGTGGTCATGCCGGCGATACGCATTCTGCGTCCCTGTCCCTGCAAAGGCGCGGACAGATGAGATCGAGCCAGCAGCATCTCATCGCCGCCCAGCCAAACGACGAGACCTTCCACACCCAACGTGAACAGTCGCACTTTTTCTTTGTCAATGGCTACCTCCGGAATTTCGGCGGCAGTGACCGTGAAAGCCGACTCAACTCCTGAATCAGGCGTGAAAACTCTTATCGTGTCCTCGGCGACGCTGACCCGGCACACGCCGTTTGAAGCATCCTCGGGCACGCAAAGATGCAGTTCCATGCCGTTTACAACCGGAAGGCGCACTTTAACCGGTCCGGTGATATCACCTTTGAACCAAGTCATCCCGTCCTTGAAAGTCACCCACTGGCCCTCTGGCGAGGCCCAGTGCCGCATGAAAGGATCGTTCACATAGATCGGATTCTTCTCAAATCGCTCACTGGGCACAAGATCTCTGGATATCACATTAGGCGCTGTGAAAAACATGTCGCCCGCCGCCGCCGCGACAACCCCTTGAACGCCGACAGCCTGTGCGGCTGCTGAAGGCCGGTCAAAGCACACCATCATGCCATCGGAGTAACACCGCAGTTCATTCGGGCGTAACGCGTCGAGCGCCAAGGTCACGCGGTTGCTGCTGAAAGCCGCAGTATGGGCGTCGAGCAATATCGTATTGGTCGGCGTTACGTGCTCCAGCCGATATTCGCGGGCGCCGCCTTGTTGACAACAAGTGAACCTGAACCGGTTTTCGGCTGATTCGCCAGTAGCGGAGGTCAGGCCGCAAACAAAATCATCTGATGTCGCCACAAACAGCGACTCTTGGCGCAAGGGCCGATCCGATGGCGAACCGTACTCCCATAGGTTTGTCATGCCGACAACCGGCGGCGAATACAGCCATGTCGTGCCTGCACGTAAAAGCGTATCCATGCCGGACGAGTGGCGGCGCGTGGCAAAAGTCACGTCTTCCGGCGTGTCAAAAACCCTGTCATAATGGGTCTCTGCCAGCACATCGTCAAAACGGGTACTCTCCCCATCGGGCATGTTGGCGAAAAGCCCGAAGCGCCCGCCCGGCGGCAAAAGCATTTTACGGCGGATGACCTCGATGTTGTCGGCACGGCAAATGACGCGGTCGTCTTGCAGTTGCACTTCCAGCAGCAACCACTGGCCAGCCGGCAGCTCCGTCTCCACCGTGTCTATAAACTCAATTGGTTTACCCGCCTGCCGTGGCTTGCGCCAGAGGTCAAGCATCAGACGGCCAGAAGATGGAGCGGTTCGCGCAGTGAACGCCAGATAGCCGCCATATTCGCCCGCCAGAAAAACCAGCCCGTTAGTCCCGCAGTTGTGCTGGACCGCCGCGCGGAAAACGTAACGGCTGTAAAACGGCTCGCCGGCCAGAACAACACCGTTTGTGCCGCCGCCCTCCAAGGTGTAAAAGTTCGGGCTCTTCTCCGGTTTGGGCTGTCGCGCAAGTTTGTAGCCGCCGGAAGAACCGCTGACTGAACCGGTTACGGAGTGAAGCTTCCAAATCCCCGACATGACCTCCCAGGTAGGCGGAAACTCAGAACCGGCCGGCACCAGAAAATTATCTTCGAATTTGAAACTGCCCAGCCTTTGCGTGTAATCGTCGGCCTTGTCCGCGTCTGGCGCATTGCCTGCCGCGTGCCAGATCTCCATGTCGCCAGACCAACACTCCGGCATCTTAAAAACCGGCTGCTCGTCCACATAACCTATCCAAGCGTCTGCTGCCCGCTTCAGGACAAACCAGCGCAGACCGCCATCGCCTTGCGGGCACGGCAAAGCCGCAAACCGCTTGCGCAAATCCTCCGGAAAGTAATCCTCCGGAAAAAAGCGGCAGCGCGTCCCGGCGCCGCTAAGGTTGACATCAAAACCATTGCCGTTTTCCGGATCGCGCACCCTGATCCGCATCTGCCCCTTCGAATCAGCCACCAGATTCAGGGCGGCCAGCGATTCACGTTCCTTAACTTCCAGACGCCTGACCCAATCCGCATTATCCGCCAGCAAGCCCCCGACTACAATCCCCGAAACAACATATGCCCCAAATATAAACAAAATGTTTTTCACAAAACGCAGTATAGCATTATCACTGATTGGCGTTAAAGTGCAATGTGCCGAAGTCAAGGGAACGGGGTGCGATTCAATAAAGTTGAATCGCAAAAGGTCAAAGGGTTCAGGCATCAATCTTCATCAGGATGATACGCTGCCGTGAACAACAGGTTTTCATAAGCGGCGGCAAGCTGGTCACAAACCCGTTCCGATGAGAACTTCTGCGCCACACGCTCCTTGCCGCCAGCAGCCAGACGCGCTGCGGCGGCAGGATCGCGCAACAGCGCCACAGCTACTTCCGCCATCTTCGAATGGTCACCGTCACTCACCAGCATACCAGACTCGCCATCTTGTATGATCAGCGCCGGGCCGCCCGAATCCGCAGCTATCACAGGCACGCCTGCCGCCATGGCCTCGCAGATCACACGGCCGAAAGGTTCATCCAGCGCCGGGTGTAACAGCAGGTCGAATGCTGGCAGGACATCTTCGGACGCGTCACAATCCCGCACCCACTGCAGGCTCTCTGATAAACCGGCCTCCGCAACCTGCTGTTCCAACTCCGACAACCACGAGGCATGTTCACCGAAAAGGTCACGGCCGACAATCAGAAAACGCGCATCCGGCAATGACTCACGGATCAAGGCTGCCGCCGCTATGAAAGCGTCATGCCGTTTCCAAGGTATCAGGTGCGCCACCATGCCGACCACCGGCACCCCGTCAGGCAGCCCTAATCTCGCTCGGCAAGCGCTCCGGTCACAACGGGCGAAACGTTTGAGATCCACGCCATTGCGGATCACCCTGATATTGCCCAGCACCGACGACGGCAGGACATAAGCCAGCCACTCGTCAACGGCAGTGGAAACAGCGATGATCATATCCGCCTTTTTGCCGGCCTCGCGAGCGGCGAGTGCTGGCATGCGCAGGTCGCGCACATGCCAGATAACAGGGGCTTGGGTGCGGGTACGTTTGGCCACCATGAACGCGGTCAGGCTGTTAGCGTGGACGATATCCGGTTTGATTGTGCGCAATATCTGGGATACCGTCGATGGCGACCGCAATAATTTAGAGGCCGTCATGAAAAGCCCGAAACCGCGCCTGCGAGCACGCAACTCGGATACCGGGAAAACCGTTATCCCCGCCTGCTTCAGGCGGTCAGCCAGAAACCCTGGAGGCGTGGCCGCGACAATCTCGATCCCGCGCGCCGCAAGTCCTACACATGCCTCCAGCATGCTTATCTGCGCACCACCCGGCTCGGACACCAAGTCTAACCACAGAACCTTCATTACATTACTAAATAGTAATAGAATGACTGCGATAAGTCAAATAAATGGGCGGGGTGTTTGGGTGCGATTCAATAAAGTTGAATCGCAAAAGGTCAAAGGGTTCAGGGGGCAGGGGTCAGGGGTTGCGCGGCAACCTTTTATGGCGATTATGACAAGCAGTTGTGTGTCTCCAGTTTTGAGGGCACCACAATAGGAAGGGCGTTACTACGTAAGTCGTTGCAAAACAA
>Ga0255347_1006139_pt1 | contig 13247 bp, 17 predicted proteins | sample wastewater_treat_2_FD_192479 | JGI IMG/M metagenome (GOLD analysis project Ga0255347, IMG submission 192479) | Wastewater microbial communities from Lulu Island WWTP, Vancouver, Canada - plant24 | ecosystem: Engineered > WWTP > Wastewater > Unclassified | place: Canada: Vancouver, British...
TCCGGGTATTTGCATTACCATGGTCTTCAGGTTGGACGACTGGAGGGACCAGAAATAAAGACTGAACGTTGAATTGTTACAAAGAGCGCCCCGGCTGGGCTTTAGTAATAAAATATAAAGCCCGAGGGAATTAATATATATACATGGTTTCAATGAACGACAGGTTCCACCGATCTGAAGAACAATTTAGAGAACAAATTGAACATGTCCTCACGTCAGCTGTTCAGGAAGAGAGAATAACCACTCGAGATGAGGAGCTTCTAAGATTATTCATCGCTGAATTAAAGGCAACAGCTAATATCAGTAACAGCAGAGCCGCTAAAATTATTGGACTTTTGGTCGGGGCGCGAAGATTTATCGGCCCATTTATTGAGGTTGATACAGCAAGTCTCTATTTAGGTATTGATAGGATAAACAGCCATGATAAATTTAAGCAAAACACCAAAGCAGACATTATTCGCTCTCTCAAACGCTTTCTGTTATGGCTACATGAATCAGAGTATGCATCCAAGGGCTTAAAAATTGAAAAAGTCAAGAAGGTGAAATCTTACACATACCAACCTTCCAAAAAGACTTCAGAAGATTTGTTGACTGAAGATGAGATCCGATTAATGATAGAGAATGCAAACAATGCACGGGATCGGGCAATTATTGCAGTACTTTACGAGGGGGGATTTAGAATCGGAGAATTAGGAGAACTGCAATGGAAGCAGGTCCAATTTAATGATTGGAATGTAGCCATATCAACAGACTTTAAAACAGGAAAACCTCGACATATACCTCTCGTTATGGCCCGATCATATCTTCAAGCATACTGTAATGAATACCAAGGGAAAGTGTCTCCAGATAAATTTGTGTTCCTCACCCGACAAGGACAACCATTACAATATCAAGGTGTAGTGAAAATGATTCGAAACACAGCTAGAAACGCTGGTATTGATCGACATATTACTGCTCATTTATTTCGACATTCTCGGATAACACATCTTATACGACAAGGTTTTCAGGAGTCAGTTATTAAAAGGATGATGTGGGGATCAGTAGAGACAGATATGTTCAAGACATATCTCCATCTATGCGATAATGATGTTGATAATGAAATTGCACAAAAATATGGTGTAAAACACCGTGGTAGACCAACTAAGGAGAGTAAGGCATTAGAACCAGTTCAATGTTCAAAATGTTATACAATAAATGGACCAACATCTCGGTTTTGTGATCAGTGTGGTGCCCCCCTCACAGCTGAGTCTATACAATCATTAGATGCTGCAACAGAAATACTGAGTAGCTTATTAGTTGGTCCGGGGGGTGAAGATATTCTTAGAGAAATAATTTCCCTTAAAAATAAGTCAAAACCGGTTTCTGGAGGATAATTGCTCCTTTTTTTTGAACATGCTGATAACTTCATAAAACAGTAAAGCCTTATCACAACGCTATTGATACAAACATTTGCAGGTAATATGTATAGCCTAATATAATTAAGGCCATTCTATGACCCACTAGAAGAAGGATTTATTGTTGACGATCCCCTCCATTTTTCGATTTCACAGTAACTGATGGTTCCTGATCTATAAGAAAAACCAATTTTAATTGAAGAGGGGAGTAATGTCATACAATTGCATACGGGTATTATCTCAGAGCATATTGAAATCCTGCTTGCGCAAAATGATGATCAGAGGAGTAGGCGATATCAATATCATTCTCTTTCATTACTTCAAAAGAGATGCAATCAGTAAGACTCCAGTTTTTGTCTTTAAATGATGAATATCTGTCGAGTGCATTGAAAAGTAGTGAGTTATCTGTCTTAATAACTGTGATATGGTTGGAGTTAATGCAACTTTTGATAAATTCTGATGCTGATTTAGGATTGGTTTTGCATAAACCGTCCCCAATTTCATAAAGAATTGCATCTGTGATCCACAAATCCTTCGAATTATAGAGATTTTCGAGCAATTCCATTGCACGATTATGTAATTTATCATCAGTATTGAATACAGCAATAACAAAAGAAGTATCAATAAAAATCCGGTTATTTTTCATTAATTCCTCTCTTTGGGGTACCATGAATGTAATGGTCATGCTCCATTGACCAATCAGGAGGACCATGAACAGAGCCAGCATATTTCCGTAAAATTTCTACAGGAGATTCTACCTCCATCCTTTCTTCTTTTTCAATAGTAAGAATGTAATCAACATTTGGTTCTAGATTGATGGAGTCATGAATTGTAAAGGATGATCCATCAAAAGTTGCCTTCACGGTGATTGCTGTCATCTTTATCAACTATAGTTATTGCGTTTGAATAATATCATCTTTTCATGTGAGTGGAGTTTATTGCCTTCAACCACTCAATGGCAGAAGCCCCCTTTATTCTACATTTTTTTCCATTCTCACCATTTGTTAATAATTTACCTGAGGTAAAAGCCTTGCTCACCCATCCCTTACGTGTATTAAATGGGATTGAGATGTCAATCATTTTAACCACCTCATATTGAGCATACCATCCATCAGGGTCAATATCGATAATTTGTTGAGCAACATGATTATTTTGTGTTTCTTCAGATAAATCATCAACAGGTTGTAATTCATTTGTTATTTCAGCATCTATAGGTGGAATAACATCTATGCTCTCTCCCACCGGGCCAATTGCATTATTATCTATATGATTGATTGAGGGTTGGACCGGTTCATCAGATATCTTTGGATAGGATAATTCAGGGTTATCGACAACTTTGTTGTTGATGTGAATTGATTCATATTGGTGCATATCAGTTAAGGTCAGTGTTGAAACAGTCTCTTCTAGGACCCTTATCCTGTCTATCACTTCCTGAATGGAAATTGATTCTCCACTTCTTACTGGCACCTCCATTTCTTGAGTGGGCGCGCCTGACACCCATCCAGAGAGAAGAGATGATATCACTCCCGATAATGTGGCCTTCTCACTCTTAACCTTCTCAATCACTGATGAGTGTAATTCAGGTTCCATCGTGAATGCTACACGGACATACTTATCCGACGCTGACTTTTTGGCTACCATGTTTTCACCTCATTTATTACTATCAATATATATTGATATGTAGAGATAAAGATTGGTTAAAGTTTACCCGAGTAACCTTCCTTACTACCAAAGATCAATTCATACTAATGTGCATTGATCAACGTTTGCACAGGCCCATGCTATTGACCTATTTCTTTCTCGATATGACAATGGGACTCCCCATTAAGAGATAGGTCATTCTGGTGGTTCTGCGGAACCGCTATATTTAAACCTACATATCTAGACGATGAGATACCGACATTTCGATAAGAACCGATTTGGAATTAGAGGGGTGGGGGTATGAGGATCATACTAAACTGCCAAATAACTGGCAATTTTGACTACTGGAAATAGGTGAATGCTAACTCGTATAAAAGATAAACCTGAGAAAAACCTTCATAAATAATAGAAAATTATTATGATCATATTAATAATGGGTAAATAATTTCTTTTAAATTCTTAAAAGAGAATTCATTATAGTTGAAATGGGTTATTCGCTATCTTTTTCACAATTTTCAGGATCTAATAGTATCACAGCAGTTTTTTTTCCAATCCACTTTGTAGGCACATAAATACGTCCCGAATTAGCTCCTTTCTTTACAGATTTCTCTATGTAATTATATCCTGAAATCTCATATTTCTTAATGGCCATCTCTCATTGAAATATATTTTGCAATTTAAAGTCTGATCTGTAAAAAAACCTCTTATGTCTCCTTTTTATAGATATAAAAGCTCTACTGGGCAATTGTAAACGCATAAGAATAATGTAATCACACCAAAATGTATCAGGATGATAAACATTAATGAACCAAACTCAAAAAATATTAATTATGCAACTTAAGTTATCAGGTTGTTAGAGAGCTAATTCCGCGTGTGTTTTTTTGTTTAAATAGAAGTGACATTACTTATTGCATATTCAGCTAAAATTGAACACCTTGTCCGTTTGATCCCAAGCACCCTTTCCGTTAAAGTTGGACAGTGTGTCCGCTTGAACTGAACACTCTTTCCAGTATTCTTGAACAGTTTAAACATCCTTATGAATCATTAGACCGATGAACCGAATCTCCGCGAAAGGGGAATGCTTGCCCATTCCCCCGAGCCTATCACTGTCAGGGGGTTGGGTCCAAGGGAGGGGGTAAAGTCCCCCCACCCTTGATGTTTTTCTTCGGAGTCTTTTTAGAGAAATTCAAATGTGAGAAGATTCCAATATCAACGGAAGGAGTGTTCAATTTGAACGGACTCACTGCTCAGATCAGGTCGGAATATACACTTATTCATTATTACCTATATTGAAATATTTTTAATGAAGCGGGAGTTTAATCAGATTATAATCAATCCATATGAATAGAATCTAGGATAAATTAAATCATTAAGTTGCAAGATCTTTGCGAAAGGTTTCACTTTGTGTAATAATCATAAGATAATAATGTAAAATGATGGATTAAGATCAGTTAATCATGGGAAAGTACATTAATATTGAATAAATAATCCTCTTAAAGGCAACTTATACTATTATTATACCAGAAAAATTAATTGAATAGAGAAGATTATTAGTCATTAACATTAGATAATGCATCAAATATGGGTTTAACTTTCTCTAATTGTGTAATGGCTTTTTTTGCTTTTATTAAATCCTGATCTAATTTTTTTGATTTAATCTCTAATTCCTGTTTTGATTTTTTATATTCTTTTTCAAGAATATTTGATTTTGCAAACTCATCTGACAATTTAACAATATTTCTAGAGATTTCACTTTTTTCAAAACTAACACGCTTTACGATTGATTCTGACTCAAAGAATACTTTTTCAAACTCATCTTGATATTTACGAACTTGTTCGAGTAAATGGCCTCGTTTTTTTTCATATTCCTCTTTCAATGAGTTATAGGTCTCTATTTCGATATCTCCCTCTTTATAACGGGTATTTAATTGATTTAAATAATGTTCAGTTTCTTCAAACTCCTTTTGAATTTTCAGAGTTTTATTTACTAAACTGATGTTCCCACTTGATGAATTATTTTGCCCAAGAGCTTTGTCTAATTCTCTTCCAATATCATCGAAAAAACCCATACTAATACCTCAAAGGACAAATAAGCCAAATCATCGATTTAAAACGATGACTATAAATTATTCAATGTCCCATTATCTATTTGTATCTCTAATATATCTATTATGTGGATACATAATTAAATAAATAAGTAAATTGGTGAAAAAAATGGAAGATAAAAGCCCAATTTTAGCTGGAATTTTGAGTTTGTTCATTCCGGGACTAGGACAGATTTATAATGGTCAGGTAGGTAAAGGATTTTTATGTTTAGTGCTAAGTGTTATACTATTTATTTTAATATTCCTTTTAATTGGGATGCTGTTATATCCAATTTGGGTAATTTTATGTGCATATGATGCTTTTAAGACAGCACAGATTATTAATGAAGGTGACGAACCCCCCTTCATTCCATTCTAATTTTTTTCAAATTAATAGGGGAGAATTAGTTTACTCCTGATTCCCTTAAAACTTGATGCAGAAGAGTAGATTAGGGGAAGTTAATTTTTTATAATTATCCAAATTTCCTGTAGCATAGCAGCGTTTAAGAGTGAAATTGAACCCTTTGATCAGTAAAAATCCCTAGCTCTAATCACAAAGGACTAAAATGCTATCAACTTTTTTCGATATAAAAATCTGTTATATATACTTTGATTCTGTGGACAACTCTCATGTTGAGGATAGATTTAGTTATAAGTCAAAAAGAAGCTCAATTTTCCCATATCTCAACAATTTTGGGTATATCATCAATCCCAAAATCGATAGAATATTGATTGGATGTAGTGATACCCCAGCAGAAGGAAAAAGGTTATGGAAGGATAGGATACCTTTTCAGATATCTGGTATTATTCGTTTCATAACCGGTCCAACAATACCTCTCTTCCCCCATTTCCAAACGGAATTTACAATCAGGGGGAGGAAGATCAATCTCTAAAACTGTTGTATCTCCTTCTTCATATATGCGATAATCAGCAGGTTCCTGTCCAATCCAATGGTACAATTGTTTCTGAAATTCGACAGGATTACTAAACAAGAAACCACGCGGGAATGTGATGGTTGTAATATCAGGTCTGATATCTATCTTGAATTCCTTGTCAGCAATCTCTTCCGAGGCGCAGATATATCCATCAGAACACATTTCCAGACACCCCTCAATTAATACATTCATTGCGCGGCACCTTCTATCTGTTTCAGCGTTTTTCTCATTCTCTTCCCCATCTCCTTTGGTTTGATGTCGATGGTAGGGACCGGTTTGACAGGTTTAATAATTGGTTTAAGATCTTTCATTGGTTTTCCCCTTTTATGATATCAGTTAATTCTGATCGGATGTCCCGAATCTCACTGTAGATTTGAAGGTAACAGTACCCCATGCAAGAGTCTATCAATTTCTGATATCTTTCAACCCTTAATTTCTGTGCTTCAGGGTTCCGAACTCTTCCCGAATCAGCTAAATGCTTAAAGTCAATGATCGCTTGCGAAAGGATTCTTTCTGCTTCTTCATAGGTTAACGGTGATTCCACATCACCAATACATTTAAATATCATGTACCTTTAACGTCATCTTACTGTCACATAAAGGTGGGTCGGAAAAGTGTAAAAAAATATATTTTAAATATTAGCCTTATTCGTAGTCTATTGATATTTCCTCTTTATATCATCTGGAACATATTTCTCCCAGCAGTGTTGAATGGTTTTTGCAAAATCTACTCCACGTAAATCCTCGTCCTCTTTGATTAGTCCAAGATCATACACCGCTATCCACTTGAGTACTCCCCCTCCTCCTTGATTGCCGGCGTGGAAGCAATGCCACCTATCACCATTTACATTTAGGTTGCCCCCAGTTGTCGAACCATAAACAGGGTGCGGTCCCAGTCCCCCATCAATACCTGTCAATGATGAAAGAGATGGAAGATAAGGCTTAACAATCTCCGTTTTCTCTTCTGTAGTAATACTTGAGTTTTCCCAGTTCTTTCTTATCTTCCTAGAAGAGGTTCGACGATGTTCATGGGCCAGCCCAGTTATCATCTTTCTAATTCCCTTTTTCCATTCTTCTTTGCGTTTCTGAAGTGTCAACGGGTGAAGATCGGTAAGGACCGATTCATCGATAACTTTGGATAAGTTACCTCCTTCTCGGAGAAAGTCATTCAAGTCCACCTTATCCTTTTCTTCTGGTCTGGGCATCTCTCCTATGAAACAGGTAATTCCTTGACTTGAAAGAACCATACCTGTATCAATAGCCCCTCTTAATCCAGCCCCCGTCTCTTCGTTATCCATAACAATAACCACTTTACCAGCAGACCGGATGGCGGTGGTTACCTCATTTAAGCAATTAGATTTGAATCGGACCGTGACAGGAGATATTGCAGGATATCCATTTTGATGGCAGGCGATTGCATCTGTTATTCCTTCGGTGATGATCAATACATCTCCGGTCCTGATGCTGTCTACCCCAAAGACTGGTTCTTTTGCAACAATATTTGGGTTTCTTTCACTGCAGGACAATTGTTTCACATATTTACCACTAATAGGGTCGGTGGTAACTCCCTCGATAATTCTCCCAATAAAATATTCAACGCGACTATTATTGATATAGGGGAATATAATCCGACCCCCCCACAAAGAATCCCCTGATGTTCCAACAAGACCCGAACTCATGATCTCATGGTCATCATACCCAAGTGACCGGAGATGAGATGTGAGGAGGGTCCTATCTGATGGAGCATATCCAATCCGAGCTTGATTGATCGTAGCATCCAGTAGACCATATTTAGTGAACAGGAAATTTTTCCCCTTTGAGGAGAGGTGGGATTGGAAGAATCTGCATGCTTCTTCCATTAATTTAATAAAACCCATGCCATCTCTCCTTTGCAGTTTCAAAGACTGGATTCCACACTGCGTTAAAGGGTTCGATCAGAACAACATGTTCTGAGGCTCGGGTGACACCAACATAACCGACTCTTCTCTCCTCACTGGGATCAATGATGACATCATCAGTACGGTCCTTGATAAAACTACAATCTATCAAAACTGCAGGAGATTGGAGACCCTTCGATGAATGAAGGGTGTCGAGCAGGATTGAATCAGGGGAGAAATAATATTGATTCTCAACCGCGAGATGAAGGAGATTTCGAATGGATTGCGCGTGTTTCTCTTTTATGGCTATCTTATCAATCAATGAATGGGGGTCTAATCCTTCAATCCACATTGATAATTGGCCAATCAAGGTGCTAACCATCACCGGTTTTTCTGGATTTTTATGGTTAAGGAAATTGATAAGTCCTGATTTAATCTTCTCATCTAATGGGATAAGACGGATGAATGTTCGCGCATCGTCAAGAGATATAGATGATTCATTCTCCCCATTGTGGTATCGGTCAAATCCATGAAGTGCAGGTAATATTTTACCAATGGATTGTTTGTGTTTGCACTCACTGTGTAACTTATCCCATGTATCATATTTTTTGGAGATGGCAAGATGGGGGATACCACGTTGATTGAAGGCATCATGCCATTTTTTGATCTGTGACTGAAACCTACATAGGACCATGACTCGTTGAAACTTCTGTTGTAGTATCAGGATTTTATCAATTACGCCATCAATTTCAAATCCATATAAGGCCTGATTTGGACCGAACCACTCTATTATCCCTCCTTCTCTGGATGGGGTCATGTTGGATACTTCACCAAGGACAGTATCTGCAAAATCGATTATCATCGATGGGCATCGATGTGATTGAGGTATATTTTCCCCATATGCACCCTCTCCAATCCCTGATGTGTTAATGAGGTAAGTAGGATCGCAGCCTCTGAACCCATAGATAGATTGGTTTGGATCACCGGCGATGTATATTCTCTCAAAGGTTCCTTGATCTCGCCACATTTCAAACAGAGCATAATGGGATGGAGACATATCCTGAAACTCGTCAATGAACAGTACCTTACCGGGAAGGACTGGCCTTATCTCTAATGCCATTTTACAGTAATCTTCATGTTCGAGGAGGCGATGACTTTTCTTGTATTTTTCCCAATGAGTGAAAAGAGTAGTGTCAATCAGCCGCTTATCCACTCTCATCCCAAGTTTGTAGATCGCCGTAGGCCACAGGTCATAGTCCCACATCTTTCCTGCTAGGTGATTGTTTATTGCAAAGAAAGCGTTCCCTTCCGGGATGCTCTTCATGAATCGTGGAGTATTGTCATCGGTGAAGAGGGTGCCCAAATTATATTCATATGTAAGGCCATGTTGATTGCTGAAGTCCTGATAATAATATTTTGAGTATTTTTTATCATCAGAGATGACTGTCCATCCCCCTTCTGAAGATCGGTTAAGGTTGATATACCCTAATTGAATCATCGAGGAGAGGGCTGCTCCGTGGATGGTCCGAATATGTTTCTTCAAGATGCCCTGTATTTTCTTGGGTAAGAGTTCTCGGATTCTATTCTTCACATCTTCGACCTGTGCTTTTGAAAAAGAGAGAAATTGGATATCGGTGATATTATTGTCATACTCCTCTATCTCCTTTTTAAGATAGTCAAGTAGGACAGAAGTTTTCCCCGTTCCCGGTCCTCCGATCCATTTGGTTGTAATGGATTTCTGCCTAGGGAGGGGGACCGATGATAAGACCTCAGTCATGTCATCACCTCAAGGAGAAGTCCTAATAAGAGAGGGGTTTCTTCTGGTGATCCGATGTTAAGGAAGGGTATCCTTCCTCTTTTATGACATTTGTTAAGATATTTCCCTCCCACTTCACCAAACATCGGCCTCAATATTTTGTACCGGGTATACCGGGCATGTACCGGGCAAAAAGACGACCTCGGTACAAAATTCTGACATATAAATTGGGCATGGAATCGAGAAATAACATCTATGAGTCGAATTTTATTTTGGTCTGTACCGGGTACCGGGCAAATATCAACTTTTTCGGAAAAGTGAACCTCAGGAAAAAAACCAGTATCCCGGTACTCTATAGAGATTTTTCCCATTCAAATCCCACCACATTCTTCATCTTCAACTTCAGGACCGGAATACCCTGTACCGAGGTTGTTTTTAGCACATGTTACACCCGGTACAAAACTAGGATCCTTGACTAACATATCAGGACTGAATCCGATAGCATCACTATCAAAAACCCAGACACGAATAGAATCCCTTTCTCCTTCATTTTCTCTTGAAGGACGAATTTGGATGGTGTTTCTCAAGGTAATCCCTCGTTTCTGGCATTCTCGACTTAATTTGGAGAGCCAAATACTTGGTGCCAAATCGTTTCTCTTCAGGAAAGTTTGAAGGATTGAGCTGCTCGCATAAATTATAGATGAATTCTCATTATTTTCATAGAGAAGCCACCTATAAGGATTTTTGCCCCATTTTCCTCTAGTATTAACGATTGAAAGGGAGTGTAAATGCGCTTTGAGATTCTCAATAATACCATCCATCTCCCCTGTTTGATCGATCTCCTTCAGGATCGCCTGATCTACCAGCGCTTGTCTAAGCATTATCCAGTCATCGCGGCTAATGATAGGAAATTCTTTAGGGAAAATTGAGGACCATCTTTTTTTAAAGGTATTGGGTGAATCGGAAACCATTTCATCCGAAGTTAATGATACTATCCTAGTACCTGAAGGGTCCTGTTGATCAGCCACTTCAATTTCGTAATAGGCCTTTCCTCCATTTGCCGCGTCGTAGGTAGGGTAGATGATTACAGATACAATTCTATGAAGAACTTCTCTTCCATCATCTGGAGTAAGGAGAGATGCTACTTGAGGATTTTGATTGATCACTTCTTGGATATGGCCCATGAAATCACTTATCAGTGATGATAGGTGTTCTGACGAATACTTTGATAAGACAGTTGGGTACTTTTTTTTAAGGAATTGCTCCAAATCACTTCCAATTCCTCTTTTTTGCCAAGGAACATCTTTTATCTGATATTCTACGGTTTCATTATCGTTCCTTTGGAAAAAAATCAGATAACCATATGGTTTGTTCCTTTTGATTCCAACAGAAATGTCATCTATTAAGGGCCCAATCCAATAAAGATTGGATTGATCTTTAATTATTGCGGGATAGTGCTCAGTCATATCTATCACCTATCCAGCTATCCTTATGATCCCCCTCTATGAGAGATAGTTTTAATGCTTCTTTCGTAGAAATGTACATGTTAATCAAATTTCCGAGGGGGTAGTATTCGGCGAAAATACTGCCTCCAGTTATCATTCGACAACCTCGATCAATCCTCTTCGTTCTGCTACCTCAGCAACCATTTGGAACATTTCCGGTAGTGCTTTGATCACCTCACGACTAATGGATTTAACTTGATTCTGATTCAATTCCATTTGTATCATCTCCATTTTTCTTAAATTCAGCCTCAAGAGTTTTACATAACAGTCCCGAAAGACTGATTCCTCTCATTCTTGCCTCTGCTTTTAGTTCACACGGGAGAACAATGCAGGTTTGTGAGAATTTTTTCCCACCTCGCTCAATGATTATTGCCATATTACCACAACCATTATATGTTGCAATTAATAGGTGCATATATATGTACATATATACTTAGGTCGAGTTTTAGATCTCTTTCTCTAATATCACCTTCATGATTGGTAGTATAGATGGTTGCTATATTACAGCATTCTCATCATATTACTACTCATTACTGTTGTATTGAAGTATTAATAGAGAATAATGATAAGATATTACAATATAACTTGGTAGTATTGATCTGATTACTGTATTATTGACCATTATGGAGAACTCTTGATGCTAAAGGTAAATGACAATAAATCATATTGGGATCTGATCTATACTCCTGATTTACCACCCTTCAAAAGATCAAGGATTAAACAATGGATTTTATTAGAGATAGCTTTGAACTTGCCTAATGAGAAAAAATATAGCGATTACGGACTATTTTTGCTATCTGAGGCCCCTAGGATTAAAAGAGGTATTCATCCACCTAATAACAAATTTATTTTATCAATGCTTCGAGTTATTCATATCAATACCAAAGAAGAAGTTAACAGAAGAAAAAAGTCTAAACAGAACCCACTCAAGAAAAGAAATAACCCTTTAGACATTTCTAAAAATTACTCATTAATTAATAAATTAATTACATTCAATTCAAAAAAGGAGGGAATTGAAAAATATAAAGTCAATGATCCCTTCTTTCCAAAGAAAAAATATGCATTGAAGAGCATCCAAGATGCTTGTCAAGACCTTGTACAAAGGAGATTATTGATAAGAAATAATGACAGTATATCAAGCAAGGGAGGTAAAAGAAACGAGTATACGATAACGGCGACAGGCCTGTATGTATTGATATATTTACTAATTCAAGAGTTTATTGATAATCAAAAGGAGAATGGAGTCACTCCCCTCACTAAAGGTCAGTTTGCATTAAGATTCACTGGATTGTTTTGGTTTTTATGGAAAAACCATGTAAACACAATTAAAGAAGCAAGATTGATTTGGAAAATCATTCAAACTATAAGTAACCCATTTTATATCCCCTTTCAGACATTATTATCAGAAATATGCTCCAATTTTCTTGATCTGTGCATACAAAATGTACCTAAAATAATAACCTCAAAAGAGGACACTTCAATTACAAGAATTCAAGAGATAATTTGGACTGATTTCTTTTCCCACACGATTCATACAATTATATCCAGTGAATTTGATTTCAAAGACTTTGGTCCATTATTTGAAGATGAAGTAGATTTTTTTTCGAATCCAATAAGTGAATTAACTGCCATCATAAAGGATGAGATATCTGTGGATATTAAAAATTATGAAATATTCATGAATATTGTTTCAAATACAAAGAAAATGCTGGATAACTTAAATTTTTTCATTGAAAATTGATCAATGATACTTTTTGGTTGAATCTCGACATCTTATGTATTTGTTGCAATGGTTTAGTGGCAGTATATCGAGTTAGGATACCAGAGAGAAGGGCTTAAATTCCTGACAAGGTGAATAAAATCCCTAAATGCAATACCAAATATGGTTTTTTCATAATTACCTTAGGCATTGAAAAAAAGTATTAGCGCCCCGGCTGGGACTTGAACCCAGGTCAAAAGCTCCGCAGGCTTCTAGGATATCCTCTACCCTACCGGGACAAGCTGTGCCTGTATATGTTAATGTTCATCAGATATGAAGATATTCATAGCTCACTTT
>Ga0255347_1006141_pt1 | contig 13245 bp, 10 predicted proteins | sample wastewater_treat_2_FD_192479 | JGI IMG/M metagenome (GOLD analysis project Ga0255347, IMG submission 192479) | Wastewater microbial communities from Lulu Island WWTP, Vancouver, Canada - plant24 | ecosystem: Engineered > WWTP > Wastewater > Unclassified | place: Canada: Vancouver, British...
TGAAAAGGCGTTGTAAAGCAGAGATCAACAGTCCATACCTCCATCATTCATCACCCCCTTTATCCAGGAGAAGAGGAACCACCATCCTGACCGCTCCATGAATATTCATCATCGTATCTCCGGTAACCGGACTATTCACTACATCTGCCATCATCTTTGCAGCCTCAATCCTCTCAACAACATCCTGCTGCTTCCGAAGAGCAGAAGCATAATTATACTTCACGAAATTCAGTTTATCAAGGATCGTATCACCACATGTAACCAGGTCCCTGACACCAGAGCGATTATCAGGGTCCATTCCGTCCTGGATGATCTTCATCAGCATACTCATCTCCTTTCCGTCATCAGGAAGCACATAACAGGCATGATCAGAAGAAGGCATAGCTCCCTGCACAGCAGTAAAAGCCATCGCCCCGGCAGGAAGACGAATCAGGTTTAACTCATCAGTCTCGCACCTCTTCCTGAAAGCCTCCTTGGCCTTACCCTCCATGGCACGTGCCCTGTCAAGCAGGAAATAGACCGGAAATTTATTATCAGCAATAGCAATACCACAGGAGACCGTAACAGTATGATAAGAATAGTCATCATACACAGATCCGTCAGTAAGCCTCTTATTAAACGAAAACGATTCCGCCACCCTTGTAATCAGCTCCTGGCAGAAAAGCAGTGCCGATTTTGCATTCATGATCACCAGGAGATCATCACCACCGGCATATATAATATCAAATCCGCAGCTGGTCCCGGGAAAACTCTTCTCACCCTCTTTTTTCCGAGGTTTATAAAGCATCAGCCACTTACCTGGATCTCTGTTTGCACGGTCAGAAGCCATCAGAAACTCAAGCGTCTCCCTCACAATCCCGGTAAACCGGCGGGAAAACTGTTCACTCTTACAGGTATATTCAGCAGGAGTCAGAGTATGAGTAAAAAGGCGACCCATCATGTTCCCGTCAACCGCAATAACCGCGATAGAATCCCCGATATGAGTCAGATCACGGGGAAATTCCAGATCATGTTCATGGATATAAGAGAACGGTAATGCATTCTCTCCCCAGGTCCTCCCCTTCTTTGCCTTCTCCTTCCTTTCCTTCCCTAAGTTCTCCTTATTAGCGCAGACAACACAAAAGTTCTTCTTTTTACCTTCGATCTGCAGCTTCCCGTTCACAAGCCGGTTCCTGCATGCATCACAAATCATATCCTTTCTCGGAGGACGAATAACCCGGGCCTGGTAAGGCCTCTGTTTTACCATATTAAGATTATCAGAGATATCCTTCAGCACCTCTGCAAACGACCCGGCAAGATCCTTTAAGGGAATAGTACCAGTAACAACCGCAGCACGTAAAACTCCATTACTTGCCAGATTGACCTTCTGCTCAGCCTTCTCCTTAAGCCTTGCAAGGCAGTCCTTGTTTGAAGGACAAAAAGACAGAAGATTACCACCGTCGGAGAACAAGACAGCCTCATTACCAACCTGTTCAGCGATCATCTCCCTGACCTCACGAAGAATCTCTGACACAATAGAACTGGCTCCCCGAAGCATCTGAAGCTTGTCAGCCTCCGCGATAAAGTCCTGTATCTGCATAATATCAAGGGAGAGATACCCGATCTTTCCACCAGGATATGACCAGTCCCCAAAAAACTTACCTGGCCCTCCCTGGACAACCGAATCCCTGAAAAGGACCCGGTACTGATCACTCTCCTTCTTTGGACTGACTGTAACAGTCCTGTTCTGTTTATATCCCAAAAGCATCGTATGGGGAGTCACAGAACATGCATAATCCCCGTCATTACAGTTAATCTCATGAGGAAAAACCCTGTCCTTAGAGGTAATAACCAGGTTATTCCCTTCAACCTCTCCAGTTACCTCGTACCGGCGGTCTGCAGAAGAAGAGATAACATCACCAGTATGGATAAGCCTCTCAAGCCTGGTACTTGCCTCTTTCCTATGATGCTTTCTTGCAAGAGGTGGAAGAACAATATCAAGACCAAACCGGGAGACAAAAGAAGGTTCAACCCCTGAAAGAATCTCCCTGATTATCTCTTCAGTAAGAGAGACATGCTCATAAAATTTCACATTCTTCCGTTCAGAAGAAAAAGTTCTGACCTTTCCAAAATCATGCAGAAGCGAAGCAATCCTTACAAGACCAGTCAAATCTTCTTTCCTGTACTGACTAATCTGATCAGGACTAAGACCATACTCCGAAAGAGATACCGAAATAAACTTCTCATCATCAAGCAGCTTATCAGCAAGCAGACATACCGCAATAGCCGCAGTATTCCTCAGATGATGATAAAGAGAACAGACCGGAAGCCGTGTATCAGAACACACAGACTGAAGAAAATCATTCTTCTCCAGCACTTCACCAATCCTGTCAGCCGCATTAGACAGATTTTTTGAGGCAAAGGCCGAAGTTATCTCACCGATGAGAGAATCAATATTTGCATCACTTTCATACCCATATACAACATCTGTCCTGACCTTGGTAAACCAGTCAGTAACACCAATATTTTCACTCATATCAGACCTCGCATTTTACCATAAAACCACCAAAACCATATGTACTATGCTTCCCAATCTGCAGATGCGAACCAAGTTGCAGAATTGTACCAGCCTCTGCAGAGACAGCAGAAGTATCGTACAAAATATTCCCGGAAATTCCCTTAAGAGAAATTCTTCTGCCATCCATGGATTTATGAAAAATCTGGACTGTCTTTACATCATAATCAAGAATAGGAGCATGTAAATCCTTCAAATCAATCTTTGTCCGGTACGGATAAAAATCCCTGGCATAATACTTGCATACACGATTATATGCACGAATCGAGGCAGACAAAATATGTGAAAGTTCAGGTAAAATCTCCATTCTTTCATTCTTTTCAAGATATAACGGAGACAAAGACTGAATCCTTATCCTGTCACCCCAGCTTTGAGAAGAAGGCTCAACCTTTCTTACAGAAATTTCCTCAACGGAGTAATGATGACCCTTGAAATGAACAGCATTTGAATGTTCATTAATCCTTGAAACAATTTCAGGAACAAACTCCTGTTTATCTCCATGGACTTTAATAAATCCGCGGATAAGATCGCCAGACCTGAATGAGAGAAGAGAATAAGGCTTAACGTCTATTCTCTCCTTAAACACCATATTATATGGGCACAAATCCTTGTCCGGACAATTACAAACACATGATCCATGCTTCGTACAGTGTAGTGAAGCACCAAGCCATCCTCTGAAGATAGTTCCGGTATAATCTTCCTTAATGTGAGGATGTGTCCTGATATCCACCGATATTATCGTCGTCTGCATAGACACCTCATATATGGATAATTTTTTTCGGAGTAATTATTTCTGTCGATTTGGTATTTGAAAGAATAAAGCCCGGTTCATACCCGGTTCTGGAAAAAATCACCTCCTGGGAGAGATCAATCCACCCAGGCATAATCATGGAAGAGTATCCCACCGGTCAATACGAGAACCAGTAAGCTCAAGACCAGATCTCAGCTCATGTTTTACAACCTTGTTTAACCCGGTCTTAACCATCATGCTCCCTTTCTCGAAATCAGCCGTCCTCCGGTAAAGTTCTCCAAGCACAAATTCAAATACCCCTGGTTCTTTCCAGGTCAGCACACCTTTCTCCTTACACTTAAGCATCCACTCTATCGCCTTTAACCTGCACCGCCTTCCAGACTTCATATCTTTCAAATCATCACATATCCAGGAACTAACCAGGTACCCGAATAATGCAGTCTCATCTTCTTTGAGCATTTCAGCGCAGTACGAATATAACATGTACCGGCGAATTAAAGCAGGAATTCCAATATTATCCGCAATCAGCCGGTAACTTTCAGTGCAAATTATCTCATTTACACCAGGCATTACAGTAGCAAGATCAGGAGCACAGTATCGACAAAAAGGACATTCCTGGACCAGAAGCTTAAGAGTGTCCTTATCCAGTGAGGTAGATTCCAGGAAATACTTCAGCATTTCATTAAATCCTGATAACACCTGTGCATACTGCAGACTTGACGATCCACATATAGCACAGGTAACCTCCAGAAGATTATCGTTCTTCATCATTCACCTTCCTTTCTCCAGTAACCTTATTTACTGGGCATCACCATCCGGCCAGGGCCGAACAGATCTGAGTAGTTAAATATAGGCCCTGGCAGTCCATTCAAATCACATAATCATATGTTGATGTACGTCCATATATAATTTTCATTAATCACATATGAAACCATACAAACCTATACAAAATGATACAAAAAGGCGCCCGACAGGTATTAAAAATCAGAAATATTATCCCATTAAAGACAGGCGCACACATTTATCTTTAAATAAATTCAGCAATTTTCCAGATCACTTACTAATCTGATTTAATTGTAAGATATTGCGAGCAGTTTTTGGGCGTGCATGCCAGTCGGAGCCTGTAATCAGGATCAGTAATTCTGCATACCTGCAGGAAGTTCAGAAACACATCGTGTGAAGGATATATTAAGATGAAAAAGAGCCGGAGATCCATCACCCTGAATGAAATACCCCATTCACCCTTTAAACCCCTTGGAATTAAAAATAAAAACCATATTCAATCCAAAAATTTTAAAAACCCGGAACATGTCAGGTCATACCCATGATGAAAATGTATACAAGGATATATCACAATACATTCAAGTAGATAACTTACAAACCAATTTATGCAGAACTGGAAAAATGACCTTACAAAAACCATGTAAAAATTCAGGCCCCGAAAAAGAACCAGATAACGGCCCATATTTTGTGCAGCTCTCCCAGGAACGTAAAGTCAGAAGCTGTTTTGAATTAAAGAAAGGAAAATTCTTCCGGACAGACACAGTAGCCGAGATCCTTGATGTAGAGCCGGAAGTAATCCGCGAACTCATCAGGAGAAAAGAACTCTCAGCGATAAAAATCGGTAAATCCTACCGGATAACAGAAAGAGATCTCCAGGAATTTTTAAGTGCAAGATATACCAGAAAAAAAACAGAGAACAATGAGACCGGGAGATAATCAATTAAATATATCCAATATATCCAATATCTCCAATACCTTCAATATCGCAAATATTTCAATATCTTCAATATCTTAAGGTAACACAATAATTTCCTGTCTCACAGATAACCGTCCATATATCCTGCCACCGTCTTAAAGAGCTTACCCCGATCAGTTAAACTCTTCCTATCCTCTACGAAGGGATCATCACTCCCTTCACCAGAGAGCCTGAGATCTCCAAACCTGACAATAATATCATAATAAACACCAGGAGCATCGTCATTTTCAAGCATCACAAGAGCATTAAGCAGGTTTAACCTCGCGATCTTTTCTGAGGGAAGACACCTTACCGCCTGCCTGAAATCAGACACTGCACCCTTGAAATTTCTGAGATGATGTTTTACAAGGCCCCGGTTATTCCATGAACTCCACTCATCAGGAATAAGTAAAACAGCCCGGTTGCCAAATTCCAGGGCCTCTTCTTTCTTTTCAAGACCATTAAGTGCCCAGCACAGGGCAGAGCATGCTTTACCATATTCAGGGTCAAGGCCCGCAGCTTTACGAAGCACTATCTCCGCCTCGGCATACCTGTCAAGATTATTCAGAATAAGCCCTTTTTCAGTGAGAAACACAACATCATCAGGACACTTACTAATCAGCTTATTATAGACATCCAAAGCCTCATCATAGCGGGAAGGATTATCCTCAAGATCCCCAAGCATGTGAAAAGCATCAGCAATATACCGTAGAATTGCAGGTTCCTCCGACTTCTGGCTGGTGATCCATGAACAGGCATCAATCGCACGCTGTTTAACTCCAAAATCTTTTAACCGGGCCGCACGTTCATGCACCAGTTCAACCTGCCTTGTCAGAGAATCGCCACCAATTCTTACAAGATCCTCCACCCCGGAATCAATAGAGAGGTTTTCAAGCCCCTTTTTAATCAGCATTTGTACCCTTGGATCCCTGCTCTGTTTTTCAGGAATAAGGGAAAGCTGCTGCAATCCTTCGCTGTTTCGTTCCATCTTAAAGAGAAGCTCTGCATAATCTTCCCGAAGAGAATAGTCAAGAGGATCCTTCATTATCTCTATCTCAAGCAACCGTGCAGCAGCCAGGTAATCACCGATATATGCACGAAGAACTCCCTTTTCAGCGTTAAAAACATGGCTTACAGCCTCTGATTCTGACAGATTCTGTCCGGAATTCTCTGAAAAAATTGCTGCAACACTCTTTAAGTACCTGGCTTCAGAGCTGTCTGGCAGATCAATGTTTGTATCCTTAAGAACTCTATCTGCCTCTTCAAAGACCCCGGATTGAAGAAGAGCCTTGACATAAGACAGCGCAGCCTCACTGGATATACCAGTCTGCAAAAACTCTTCCCTGATTGTATACAGGCAGGCAGGATAATTACCGGTAAGGAAAAACGCCTGGACTAAAACAGGGAAAAGATAAGGTCTTCCTGGATTTACCACAATAATATTTTCTGCCACAGTTGAGGCACCCTCATAAAATCCTGCCCTTATCAGGCACCGAAGGCGAATAAACTCCAGGAATGGATCAGTATTAACTGGAAGATTATGAGATAAGATGTAAGAAAATGCCTCCCGGTATCGTTCCTGTTCAAGGAGAATATACAAATACATATTAATTGCGGGAAGGTAATCCGGATACCTGGACAAAACCTCCTCTGCTTCCCGTTCCGCATCATTCATACAGCCGGCTGCCCTAAGCGCAAGAACCCTGATAACCGAAAAATCCGGATCTTCATTACCTTTCAGATCACCGGATACAATAACAGAATCAGCAAAGCGATTTGTGAATATGTAAAGCAGAACAAGAAATGCCCGGTATTCAGGTACATCCGGATGCATATCACACATCATCTCAAAAGGTGGAATCCCTGCATCTAAACCATCATTTAAAAAAACCTGAAACCCTAATGCATCCCCGGCGAGATCCCCGTCAGGTTTGAACCATCCATCCTGGAGCATAGTAAGCAGCGTGTAAAAAATAAAACCGCGATCCCTTGCACCGGCGCAGCAGATGCACCGAAATGACTCAACAGTCTTTCCCTGCTGGTAAAGAGAAGCAGCCTTATAATAGATTATTTTCCAGGCCTTTGCATTATCCTTTGCCTTATCCGCATACATGACCGCCTTGTCATATTCACCGCAAAAATGCAGGGATTTTATTAACATAGTGAGAATCTCCTGGTCATCAGGGTTCTCTTCATAACATTTCTGTAAAGTTACAAAGGCCTCATCAAACCGGCCGGACAGTAAAAGCTCTTCGCCCCTGATACCAGGCCAGGGATCGCTCTCTTCAGGACCAAAAAAGCCGGTAATACCATCTTTAACCTCATTTGCCTCATCAGACCGGCCAAGTTGCTCAAGAACTTCTGCCAGATCCGATCTGGCCCTCATATCAAGAGGATAATACTCTAACGCTCTATTCAGGTATATTACGGCCTGGTTAAGGTCGCCAGTCGCCCTTGCAGCCATTCCGGCGGCATAGGCCACAAAAGGACGGTCAATATGTGATGATACGATAAGATCAACCAGTTCTCTGGCTTTCTCTTCTTCTCCACTCCTGACCAGGCACATAGATTTCAAGGCTCGAAAGGTGGCAAGAGTCTTTTCAAGCTCCTCATCATTCTCATATGAATCCAGAATACTATCGCAGAATTTTAAAACCCTAAGAATATCTCCGGTAAAAAACCTGCATACATTCAATATAAAAGAAGTCTCTCCTGCATAGAAGATCGTCATGAGATCAAAATGAGAGAGGACCTTAAGAGCTGTATGATAGTATCCCTGAAACATCAGGTTTTTTCCAAGACTATCATAAGCTGTCAGATCAAAGGGGGCAGTTTTCTGAACTTTCCTTAGGTTCCTCATCGCATCTGTCGGTCGATGAAGATCAAGAAGGATCAGGGATTTATAAAGAAGGAGTAAAGGTTGATCAGGCCAGATTTTTAGACTTTCATCTGTTGCAGCCAGGGCCTCCACATATAATCCGGACTCTTTAAGTTCGTGTATCCATGAATAATGGAAATCTATCCAGCTCTTACCCTCCTCAGTAAATTTATCGCCCATATTTTACCTCCCTTTCACATTGTTGTAAATAGCACAATCTTATACAATAAACAGAAATCTTGCTTTAAAAAAATAACATCTACTAATTGAAACAACTTATCTCATTTCAATCATTCCAGGACCGGTTGTGATACAATAATATTCGACTTCAGAAGGTAAATACATTCGCATGAATAATATTACATCAAGGTACAAAAAGATATATGATATATCAACATGAAAATGTTAGGGTAGTCGGGACCATGACAAAGCCATAGCAGCCCTACCAAAAACCCAGGCAAAACAGCCGGCACCAAACAGGTGTTCCTATATTTTCCCCTGAAAATTATAGTTAACAATAAAAAATTGAAAAAATATCGGATTTATTCTATTAAACCGCCCATGCAACATGAGTGTAACAGGGGCAAAGCCAGCCACTGCCCTTGGAATAGTAGTAATGGAGGATGCAGGATGGACCGGATCATCAGCAAAGCCACCAGACTGTTTCCGGTTACAGCCCGAATAAAGCCATAAAACAATCATGAACAGAGAAAAACTGAAAATTTCTTGTATAAACGAAAATGAGATGAGATAATGAATCACTCAGAAAAAGAACACACCAGCCTTGATATTACCATAATCGTGGACCGGTCAGGATCAATGGAAGCGATAAGAGAGGATGCAATAGGTTCTTTCAATGCATTTCTATCAGATCAAAAAAAACAGGAACCAGATGCCATAATGACCTTAGTCCTCTTTGATGATGAGGTTGATGTGATATACAACGCAGTTCCTATTGCAAACATACCGCCACTGACAAAAGAGACATTCGTACCAAGGGGATCTACTGCTCTCCTTGATGCTATCGGGAGGACAATCGGTGCAATACAAAGCCGGCCAGCAAAGAACCAGTCCATCCTTGTTGCCATCCTCACCGACGGAGAGGAGAACGCATCATGTGAATGGGGTTTAAACCAGATCAGGGAAAAAATCAATGAACTGGAAGACCTTGGATGGGACTTTTGTTACCTGTCGTCAGATTTGAATGCATTTACAGATGCGGTAAGAATGGGGTTTAAGCCAGGAAAGATATACCAGAGCCATGGAGCCGATATGAAGGGAGCTTATGATAACATCTCTGAAGAGATTCTGAAGAAAAAGTTACTCATGCAGAAGCATTGGAGAGAGGAACAGGCCCCACCGGAAGAAGATAAGATGTTTCAGTAAACATTTTGGTGTAAAACATGGTAACCGGTATCATTTACACTCCGGAGTATCAGAACCATCAGAACTACCCGGAACAACCTGACAGGGTATTAAAAACGATAGAATATTTCCAGCACTATGGTCTGAAAGATTTTATAGTTCCTGCCAGCTACGATGAGCGATATATCCTTTCAGTTCACACAAGGGAGTACCTTGAGAAGGTTAAGGAGACAGAAGGAATTGATGAAACGGATAATGTCTATGCAAATTCCCTCCTTTCAGCATATGGCTCTCTTACCGCCGGAGAACTGCTTATTTCCGGGGCGATAGACAATGGTTTTGTCTTAAACCGTCCCCCCGGTCATCATACACATGCCCACAGGGGAGGAGGGTTTTGTTACCTGAATAATGCAGCAATACTTGCAAAATTTCTTCAGGAGCATGGAAAGAGGAAGATTATGATCATCGACTGGGATGCACATCATGGAGACGGGACAGAGTCTATTTTTTACGAGGATTCATCCGTTCTGTATACCTCAATACATCAAAGTCCCCTCTATCCCGGGACCGGGAAGGTGACAGATACCGGTGCAGGAGATGGCGAAGGGTTTACGATAACAATCCCGGTTCCTGCAGGGTCCGGACATGATACATACCGCAGCATATTTGAAAAAATTATCATACCAGCCGGAAGGGTTTTTTCACCGGATGCGGTAATTATCTCCGCAGGGCAGGATTGCCATCTTGGGGACCCACTCACAGGCCTTAATCTTCGCACCGGGAGCTTTCATGTGATGACAAGAATGATCCTTAAAGAGATCTCAACGCAGGTCATTTCTGTCCTGGAGGGGGGTTATAATATAGAAAATCTTTCTGCGGCTAATTATACCATTGTCTGTGCCTTGAGAGGGGAAGAGAATCCGTTTTACGTAAAAAAACAGAAAGAGCCAGAATCAGCAGCAGAGGCCCTGGAGAAAGCTCTTTTATCGGCGAAGAGTTATGGATGGATTTAGATCTTTAAAGCGGGGGTTTTTATCCCAATTCTGCAACGAAATTTCTCTTTCTCTTTCCTTTCAGGGCAATTGCCTGTTGAGCTTCTTCATACTGATTTAACATCCTGATATAAACAGGATGGAAAAATTTTCTGATATATCCCATATCAATAGTGTTTGTTGAGGTTGTACAAGGAACCGAGCGAAACAGAATAGAGATCTCTTCTGGCATAAACACCCCCGCATTGGATGCCAGAAGGGTTGCAAACAGCCTTTCACAAAAAATATTTTGAAAATACTTAAGGCCAGACTCTTTAATCGTCTCGATCAATGCATCATTAAAGAGGATTGGGATCTCTTCATCATAGTTTTCTAAAAAAGAGTAAAAATCAGGTTCCTGGATGAGCTTTGGTAGAATTGATCTCTTAGAACGTTTATCCAAAACAGATCTCTTTTCAAATCTCATCAGGTCCCTGAAGTTATGGTTATAATATCCGATCTCAGAGAGCAGCTGGAAAATCCGGTTTTGAAGATCATTGATCTCTAATTTTTTCGTATTTTTCTCTTCATTTACGATCTTAATCAGGTTCTGGTATGGTTCGTATATGGTCGTGTCAGCATATGTCATGGGAGTGTGCATTGCGGTATATGAGAAAAAGGAACGAAACCAGGGTGAATCAAGGACCATCTCTGCTCCTTTCATCACGTCAGGTTTATGGCTGCCTTCAGCTCCTGCTTCCTGTAGTGAACGGAGAATTGGTGAGATATCTGCCTTGATGATGGAGCCACGAAGCTTGTTATCCGTCCTGACAAGGAAACCATCTGCCATTAAAGTCTCCCTGACTTCTGTTATCCATTTGACAGGCTGTTTTATGACCGGAGCATGTCTGCCTTCCACTTTTTTCCTCCCATAGATGAATCGTACGGCATCCTGCTGGGTTTTTGGCTCCATGAAAGCGATATATATGGTGGCTAATTTCCAGTCTGTATCAAGGTATGCTATGGTTTTTGCTTCACTGGAACCTGTAGGAAAAGACATAAACAATGTTTTGCGAAGTTTTATGATAAGACTGTCGATTAGATGGTGTAGAAATCCGGTTTAAATTGAGATACCATCGGATGAAACCTGGATACACTCTAATCTTCTTCTCCCTTATTATATTCAGTTAATCAGGGACATCTGAGAGATAGTTCATCTACCAAAGGTCTTCAGATTATCGTCCTCTGTATAGATTGATTAAGCCTTCAAAGGGGATAAGTAACCACTTTTATCGGGATAATGTTCCCAATCCGTCACAGCCCGACCTGGGCCCACCATATACTTCGTTGACAGGCCAATAGTCGTCAGGGCGAGCATAGGAGAAGTAGTAGGAGTAGTGGGAGTGACCAGAGAAAACATTTCTCCACCACTTTTTTCCTCCGATTCAGTATCCAGCCCTGTCCTGGCCTCTGTTTCCACCTTTTCATCTGACCGGAGAAAACTCTCGGGTGGAGACAGAGGAGCACATACCAGGTCATGTGGTCTCTCTATACCTGGAATTTTTCTCCGGTCAATAACCAAGTCAATATTATTATTATAATTCTTTGAATACTCTCTATTCTGTCCTTCATTGGGTGGAGAAAACTTTTCTCCGGTCGCATATTTCGATTCTCCGGTCTCTCTGATAACCAGATCTGTTTTACCCTGGCGGGAGTTTTGCAGATCATCACCTGTTTCAGTATCGACGTCCATCTCGTTACCGTTTCGGTACTCACTGCAGGAGCGGATTAATTCATACATAAACCCTGCCAGGAGCAGAAATATCCGAAGATTCATGATAATTCCTCCATCGTCTCCTTCTCCCGTGCATAACAGACCTGGCATATCTTCTGTTTTGTATCAGGATCAATCCAGACCGCAGGTCCAGTCTTGCATACATCACAACGGCCAATATCCTTGTCAGCTCTTACCATATTTGCCATATTCAAAAGACCTGGCAGGACAGTAAACGATTTACTCTTCCTCTCCACCGCCTGGTCATAACATCTCTTGCATACCTTGTACGAGGACCTGTTTTCGGCCTTCATCTTTTGCGAGAACTTCTCATTATAATACACCCACTTTCCGCCACAGACAACACAAGGCCCGCTCCATACACCGTTAATAGGCCAATAGTCGTCAGGGTCGATGAGCTTTAGAGTGGCAGTAGGAGCAGTTACCGTACTACTGGGGGGTGCAGGTGGAGTGACCGGAAAAAAAGCAGGTCTATCGGAGAAGACCGGAGAAAATATTTCTCCACCACTTTTTTCCTCCGATTCAGTATCCTGCCCTGTCCTGGCCTCTGTTTCCACCTTTTCATCTGACCGGAGAAAACTCTCGGGTGGAGACAGAGGAGCACATACCTGGTCATGTGGTCTCTCTATACCTGGAATTTTTCTCCGGTCATTATCTAATTCAATATTATTATTATAATTCTTAGAATACTCTGCAATCTGTCCTTCATTGGGTGGAGAAAACCTTTCTCCGATCGCCCTTTCCAATTCTCCGGTCTCTCCGATAACCAGATCTGTTTTATTTGGGCCGGGATTTAACAGGTCATCACCAGAATTGACCTGGCTGGAAGTATTTTCAGGACCATCGCCGTCTTCACCATCCTTTCCGTTACCATCTTTGTCCTCCTCCAGCCAACATCCTCCACCTGACGACCATACCTCATACAATTTATCGTTCCAGAGATACACCAGCTGGGACCTGTTGCCTGTATCGGTCATATCCGTCCGCATAAGGTAAGTAATAGCCGGACATTTTCCGATCAGTGCGTTATGAGCATTCTTCTCACCATTCCCCCTGATAAGTTTCCTGACACCATCGTAAGACTTGCCAGTAAGGTCCACGATCTCCTTCATGGTATACTCAGTCTTTCCAACAGACCTGATCGCCTCAATCAGCATAGACTCAGACTTCGTCAGTTTCGTGCTCTGGCCTCC
>Ga0255347_1006145_pt1 | contig 13234 bp, 14 predicted proteins | sample wastewater_treat_2_FD_192479 | JGI IMG/M metagenome (GOLD analysis project Ga0255347, IMG submission 192479) | Wastewater microbial communities from Lulu Island WWTP, Vancouver, Canada - plant24 | ecosystem: Engineered > WWTP > Wastewater > Unclassified | place: Canada: Vancouver, British...
AAATGCTCGGTAATCCTGGCGCTATCGTGCTCTTCCATGCTGACATCCTCCTCTTGGCAAAATCCACCAAGGTAGCTTGTCACACTTGCAGCACAAAGTCCAGCCCTATTACGTGCGATTGCCCTGGGGGCTGATCTGACATGCTTGACATTGGGTGGTCGTCTCATTAGGATACTGCCCTGAGATTCAGGCAGAAGCAGGCTTTCGCTACAGCAGGCATCCATCCTTCACACCTTGTGGTGAGTGTTATCTATGGAGCAGTTTTTCAGGGAGTTGCGGATCAAGGTTCTGATAATTCGCGTCGTGCTCGGAGTGATTTTTGCTTTTCTGCTGTCGCGATTATTCTTCCCCCGTGCGACCCTGCTGACCATTTTCGGGCTCGCCGGGATGTTGACGCTTGCTGCTTACGTCCTCGAAATCTTCCATCGCGGTCCGAAATCCTAGAACCTCACGGGAAGCCTGAGGCTTGGGGCGGCAGGGTTTCGGCGTAGCTCACCATGGAACGGGGCCATGTTACAAACTGTGTTGGCTACGAGCCAAGAGGTCGGATCGCTACGGGCAGACCGCTTTGGCTTCCATCATAAACTGGATTTCCCTATGACCTTCAACTGTCCCAGGAGCTGCTTCGTTCGCTCGACCGATGCCGACTTGTTGGCATATCCTGAACGGTTTGCGGAGACGCCGGGGAAGTAACTCAGGGGGTTCGCTATGGCTTTTTACGAAGAGAATCCGAGCAACGTCAGTAGAGCTAACCTGGTCCTGGGGATACCCTCCTGCAATGAAGCGGGGACCATCGGTCACACCACCATGCAGGCGGCCAGGGGCCTGGTGGAGCATTTCGGCGGTCTTGAGACGGTGATCATCAATTGTGACAATCATTCCACCGATGGCACCAAGGAGGCCTTCTTCGCAACCCCCAGCGAAATGCCCAAGATCTACCTTTCCACCGCTCCCGAGCAGCATGGCAAAGGCAACAATCTGCGCAACCTGTTTGAAAAAGTACGGGAACTGGAGGCCGGCATCGTGGTGGTGCTGGAAGCGGATATCCGGAATGTGGCGCCTTACTGGGTGAGGAGTCTGGGGGAACCGGTGCACAATGGTGCCGGCTACGTCTGCCCCCTCTATGTCCGCCACAAGTACGAAGCGACCCTCACCAGTTCCCTGGTTTATCCCTTCATGCGCTGCCTTTACGGACGGCGAGTGCGCCAGCCGAACGTCGGAGACTTCGGCTTCCGGGGAGAGCTGGTGGACAAGTTCCTGAGCTCACCGGTCTGGACGGATGCGGTGCAGCACTTCGGCATCGATATCTGGATGACCACCATCGCCCTCAATGCCCGTCTGCCCATCTGCCAGTCGCTCATCGGCGCGGCCAAAATGCATCGTTTAAAGGACCCCTACGCACACCTGCCGGTGCTGTTCCCTCAGGTGATCCGCACGATCTTCGACCAGATGATCGTTTTTGCCGATTTCTGGCGTCAGGTCAAATGGAGCAAGCCAACGCTGCTGTTTGGGACCGATATCCATGATATCGAAACCCCCATACCCACCGAGGTCAACGTAGAACGCCTCCACGAGCGGTTTCTGCACGGGTTCGACAAGTACAGCGGCATGTGGCAGGAGATTTATGACCAGACCATCTGCCCCAAGCTTCAGGAAATCCGTACCCTTGACCTGCAGCACTTTTCCTTTCCCACGCAGACATGGGCCCGGATTCTATTTCACGTCGCCAATGCCTATTTTCGGGCGGATGAAACCAAACGCACACTCCTACTGGAATCTCTGCTCCCTCTCTATCTCGGGAAGGTGCTGTCGTTCGTGAAGAAAACCGAACGGATGTCCCTGCAGCAGACGGAAGAGTATGTGGAAAACGAGTGCACCACGTTCGAGGAAACCAAGCCTTATCTGCTCAAGGTATGGGAGTAGGATTTCAACACCAGCGGAGGAACAACGATGCCTAAGATCCTGGTTGTGGACGATGAAGAGCATATCCGATTGCTCTATTCCGAGGAGCTGAAAGAAGCGGGTTATGAAGTCATCACTGCCGAGAGCGGATACAAGCTTCTGGAAAGGATCGACGAGGAAAAACCAGACCTGATCATCCTCGATATCAAAATGGTGGACTACAATGGGCTGGATTTGTTGCAGGATATCAGGAACCGCTTCTATGATCTGCCGGTCATTCTGTCCACCGCATACGATACTTTCAAGGAGGACATGAAGTCAATTGCCGCCGATTTCTACGTGGTGAAAAGCTTCGATCTGACCGAATTGAAGAAGAAAATCGCGTTGGCTCTCGAAACCCGGTTGCCATAGGTGGCAGTGTTGGCTCGTGGCTCCCGGTTGGTCACGAAGGAGTGGAGAATTCAGGAGTGCCGGAGAGAGATCCGGGAGGTCATGGCAGACGGTCTTCGGAGCACGCCTGAGGGTTCGGGAAGAAAAGGTCAGCCTGACCGCCGGCGTTTGGAAAAGAGCCGATTCGAGGAGAACCTGGCGATATCCAGGGGAACTTCAAACTGCAGCTTGACCCACAGCACGATGGCCACGAGGCTGGTCAGCAGGTTGGGCAGCCATACGGCGAGAAACGGTGAAATGATTCCATTTTCCCCCAGGCCCTTGCCGGCAGAGAGCACCACATAGTAGGTGAGAAAGATCCCAAGGCCGACCGTGACCCCGGCCATCCGCCCGCTCTGCCGAAACAGCGCGCCGAGCGGCGCCCCCACCAGGCCGAGCAGCAGGCAGCTCAAGGGCAGAGCCAGGCGACGGTGGTATTCCAGATCGAAACTCAACTCGTAGCCGGGGCCTTTCTCCCGAATCTTCCCAGCCAGTTCGCTCATTGTCATTTCCTTGCGTCCTTTGATGAATCCCGAGGCGGTTCCCAGGAGTTCATCGAGGGAGAGCGCCAAGTCATAGTTCTTGAATGCTATGGCTTGGGCGTTCCGCAAATCATCCCCCACGCGGGTGATCATGCCGTTCGAGATCTGGAAGATGAGCTGACTCAGGTCCGGGGGGTAGGCAATCCGGGCATGGTCCGCCACAATCGTTACCCCCACCTCCGGCTGTCGATTGTCCTGCACAAATACCCCGTCAATCTGCAAATTGTTGGCGTCCACCGATCCAAAGAAGAAGACAACCTTGGGCACAATGTCGACGAAAGTGCCTTCCTTGAGAAGCACCGGGAGGATACTGCGACCGAGGGATTTGAGCTTGACTTCAAAAGCGCGGTTGGCGGACGGCATCAGATAGATCGCATTAGCGAAGGCAAAGACGGTGGTTACGACCAGTAGCGAGGCGATGGCCGGGAAAAACTGGTGGAAACCAACTCCCGCCGCCCGCAGGGCCACCAGTTCATTATCGCTGTTGAGGCGCACGAAAGCCAGCAGAACCCCCACCAGGGCGGCCATGGGCAGGGCATAGAGCACCAGGCCGGGCATCGCAAAGGCGACGACCGAGACAAGGTCGCCGACGGTGAGGGATGAGGTGAAAAGATAGCGGGTGAGCTGAAGCAACCGTCCCATAATGAGGATCAGGCTCAACCCGAAGAAGCACACACTCAGAGGCACAATCTGCTCTCTGATCAAGTACTTGTAAATGGTCTTTTTCATCTCTGCCACTCTATCGGAAAGGGCTGGCCCGGGTCAATCTCAAAAGGGCGCCAGGGCTTGCCAGCCCGATCGAGCCCTCAAACATGCACCTTGACAGAAGATTTTGGCGCATGGTATCGGGGGATGCTGCCGGTTTGTTGTGGAATTGGAGTTTACCTTTCTCCGGGAAGCGGTAGAATCCACCACGTCGAAACCACAGCAACCGATTGATGCAAAAGAGAGAAAACATGAAGAAGCTAAAGCGTACCGATGGCTGGGAAGACTCTCCTTTAGTTTCCTCCAAGAGCTTCCATGAGGAATTCGACGAACTGGATGAGGAGATCATCGAGCTGGATGATGAAATCATCGAGCTCCCCACGAACGGTGTTGAAGACCACGAAGAACCGGCCTTCGACGTGGAGATCCTGGATGAGGACCGGCAGCTGGACCTGAGGGACACTGAGGACAAGGCGGAGTCGGAAGAGGAATTTCTGCTCGACGAGGATCTCCTGAAGGATTTGCCCTTTTTCAAGGACGAGCCGACCGAAGCGCCCCCAACCAAGGCTGCCGCCAAGAGTCCGGCAGAACCGGAACCGGCGGCGGTTGGTCTCGATCTTCTCTCAGACCACAGCGACCTGCCCCCCGAAGCCCCCGAACCCTCCTCGCCCCCAAAGACCGTTGGGGAGGAAAGCATCACGGGAGGTGCCGAGCAACCGGAGGAGCCTCCTCCTGATCCGGGCCCTTCTCTGGAGGATTTCATGACGCAACTCGAGAACCGCCTGTTCGAGACCCTGCGGGACCTGGTGGAAGCGAGGCTGCCTGAAATCGTCCGGACGGTGCTGAGAGAAGAAATTGAACGGTTGCAAACCGACGGCGAGTCGCAGCAGTGACGAACCGCGCGCGGAAGGACGACCGACCCCGCCCCGGCGCCGAACCATGACGGCTGGCCAGCCGCTGGCAGTGATCAAAGCCGCGGGTTGAAGGCCGACCTCGGATTCTCGAGCGGCAACCGAGGAAATAGAGCACAGAGCACGAGGGAGCATTCCCATGAATGACGGCAAGTTGCCCAAGGCCTATGCCTTTCATGAAGTTGAACCCCACTGGTATGCCCGCTGGGAGCAGGAGCGACGGTTTCATGCCGGCATTGATGGCTCGAAGCCACCCTTCAGTATTGTGATTCCGCCTCCCAATGTGACGGGACAGTTGCATATGGGGCATGCCCTCAATAATACGCTGCAGGACATCGTCTGCCGCTACAAGCGGCTGGCCGGCTTTGAAGTACTCTGGGTACCCGGCACCGACCATGCCGGCATCGCCACTCAGAATGTGGTCGAACGGCAGCTTGCGGCAAACCAGCAGACGCGGCACGAATTGGGCCGGGAAGCCTTTCTGCAGAGCGTCTGGGACTGGCGCGAGAAATATGGGGGCATCATCATCAACCAGCTCAAGCGCCTGGGAGCCTCCTGTGACTGGGAGCGAGAGCGGTTCACCATGGATGAGGGCCTGTCGCAGGCGGTCCGGCAGGTATTTGTGAGCCTCTACCAGGAAGGCCTCATCTACCGGGGCAAGCGGATGATCAACTGGTGCCCGCGGTGCATGACCGCTCTGGCCAATATCGAGGTCGAGGGCGAGGAGCTCGACGGGAACCTCTATTACGTGCGCTACCCGCTGATCGGTGGCAAGGGGGCGGTGGTTGTGGCAACCACCCGACCCGAGACCATGCTGGGAGATACCGCAGTTGCGGTCCATCCGGAAGACCCTCGCTACAAGGCCTTCATCGGCCAGAAAGTGCTGCTGCCGTTGGTGGAACGTCCGTTGCCGGTGATCGCCGACCCTTACGTCGACCGTGAATTCGGGACCGGCGCGCTCAAAATCACCCCTGCTCATGATTTCAATGACTTCGAGGTAGGCCGGAAACACGCCCTGGACCTGCTTCAGGTTATTACGGAAGACGGAACCATGGGGCAGGCGGCTGGAGCCTATGCCGGCTTGGATCGCTATACCTGCCGCAAACGCCTGGTCAAGGATCTGGAAAAAGGCGGTTATCTGGTCAAGGTGGAGAGCTACCACCATCGCGTCGGCCACTGTTACCGCTGCCAGAGTGCGGTCGAGCCCATGCTCTCCCTTCAGTGGTTTGTGGCCACCCGTTCGCTGGCGGACCAGGCCATCGCGGCCGTACGCGAAGGGAAAACCCGAATATATCCCGCCAAGTGGGAAAAGGACTACTTCCTCTGGCTGGAAAACCTCGAGGACTGGTGCATCAGCCGCCAGATCTGGTGGGGGCACCGGATTCCCGCCTGGTATTGTCAGCAGTGCGGTGAGGTCATGGTCGTCCAGGATGAGCCGTCGAGCTGCCACCTTTGCGGCAGCGACGATCTGCAGCAGGATCCGGATGTGCTCGACACCTGGTTCAGTTCCGCCCTCTGGCCGTTTTCAACCCTGGGCTGGCCCGAGGATACCCCTGAACTGAGAAGCTTCTATCCCACCTCGGTGCTGGTGACCGCGTTCGATATCCTCTTCTTCTGGGTGGCCCGCATGATGATGATGGGTCTTCATTTCATGAAGGAGGTGCCGTTCCGCGAGGTGTATGTTCATGCCCTGGTGCGGGATTCCCAGGGTCAGAAGATGAGCAAGTCCCGGGGCAATGTCATCGATCCCCTGGTCATGATGGATCACTTCGGCACCGATGCGCTCCGCTTCACGCTTACCGCTCTGGCCGTCCAGGGTCGCGATGTCAAGCTCTCGGAAGAACGCATCGAAGGCTACAAGCATTTCATCAACAAGCTCTGGAATGCTTCGCGGCTCGTATTGATGAACCTGCAAGGCTTACCGGGGGTCCCGGAACTGCCCCGCCAGCCCGAAAAACTCGTGCACCGCTGGCTGCTCAGCCGCCTGCAGCGGGTCATCAGCGAGGTCCGGGAAGCGGTCGAGGGGTACCATTTCAATCAATACGCGCATGTGCTCTACCAGTTCGTCTGGCACGAATACTGCGACTGGTACCTGGAGATGATCAAACCGGACTTCTACGGTGAGGATGCGGCGACCAGGCAGACCGCCCAGACCATTGCGGTGAGAGTTCTCGAACAGATTCTTGTTTTACTCCATCCTATCATGCCCTTCGTGACTGAGGAGATTTATCAGAAACTGCCTGATGCCGGACCGAGCATCATGCTGGCATCCTTTCCCGCCTTCGAGGAAGGACGGGTGGACGTGGCGGCCGAGGAGCAGATGGCGCTGGTCATGGAAGTCATCACCGCCATTAGAAACATCCGGGGAGAGATGAACATCCAGCCGGCGACCAGGGTCGATGTCCTCTGTCTGGTGGATGGGACTGCCGAGAAGCAGCTGCTGCACGAGCATGCCGGTACCATCTGCGATCTCAGCCGCCTTGCCAACCTGCAACTGGCGACGCCGGGGGAGGTCAAGAAACCGCGGATGGCGGCCGGAGCTGTGGTCGGGAAGGTAGAGGTCTTCGTGCTGCTTCAGGATATCCTGGATTTTGACAGTGAATCCAAACGCCTCGAAAAAGAACTGACCAAGCTGGAGAAAGAATTCGGGGTTACTAAGAAGAAGCTGGCCAATGAAGACTTTCTCCAACGAGCACCGGCCGAAGTGATCGAAAAGGAACGTGAGAAGGCCACCCGCTTGCGGGAAAAGATGGAAAAGATTAGGGCCCTGCACGACAAAATGAAGTCCCTCCGGGACAGTGCCGAGCTGAAGGAATAACTGTGGATCGAACCGAGCTTCTGATCTGGCTGGCCCTTCAGGAAGACTTGGGCCACGGCGACGTGACCACCGAGGCGACGGTTGCCGCGGGAAGGCCCGGAACGGCAGTGGTGTTTGGCCGGGAACCATTTGTGCTTTCGGGGTCCCAACCATTTCGCAAGGTCTTCGACCTGATCGATCCAGCGGTTCAGGTTGCGAGCCTGTTCCGCGACGGCGATCGAATCGATGCCAATGTGCCGGTCTTCAGACTCGAAGGCGCCATGCCCTCGTTATTGACCGGGGAACGCCTCGCTCTCAATCTGCTGCAGCGCCTCTCCGGGATCGCCACCCTGACGCGGCAGATGACCGATGCCATCAGCGGCACCTCGTGCCGCCTGCTCGACACCCGCAAGACCACTCCCCTCTGGCGCGCTCTGGAAAAACAGGCCGTGCGCCACGGCGGTGGGACCAATCATCGCTTTGGCCTCTACGACGGGGTACTCATCAAGGACAATCATATCGCGGCGGTAGGCGGGGTTCGCGAGGCCGTCCGGAGGGCCCGGCAACATGTCGCCCATGTCCTGAAAGTCGAAGTGGAGGTGGAAAACCTGCAGGATCTCGAGATGGCCCTGGAAGCCGGCGCCGATGTGGTGCTCCTGGATAATTTCTCGCTGGAGGATTTGAAGGCGGCCGTTGCCCTGACGGCCGGACGCTGTCTCCTGGAAGCCTCAGGCGGTGTCACCCTCGACCGGGTTCGCGCCATTGCCGAAACCGGCGTGGATTATATCAGCTGCGGCGCTTTGACCCACTCCGCCCGCGCCATCGACGTCACCATGGAGTTCACTCTCGGGCCTTCGTGAATCTTCTTCTTATCCACGAAGTCACACGAAGTGACACGAAGATGTCTCTAGGTCCTCTTCGACCGCCGTCGTGAAAGTGATGTTTGCTGCTGTGCCGACCCGTCAGGGGGCGCCGCTGCCCAGCAGGTATTTGATGAGGTACCCAACTCCGGCCAAGGCCAGAAGACCGAGGCATAACCATAGAGCGGCCATAATGAAAGGCCGGCCGTAATTATTCCACGGGGCAGCCGGGTCCGGCGCCCTTTCGAAGAACGGTCGGAAGCGGCCCTGGGGTTCCTGTTGTGGTTCCCCGGTCAATGACGCACCGCACTTGCGGCAGAACCGATCATCCGGTTCATGGCTGTTGTGGCAGACGGGACATTCCATTACGATTCATCTTTCTTGTACATCACTTCCTGTTGTGGGAAGGGGATGTGAATTCTGCCTTCCCGGTAAGCCCGATGGATTTGCCGGATGATATGATCCAGAGCCGCTCCTCGGTCGCGCGGTTCCTTGATCCAGGCCAATACCTCCAATTCCACCGCCCAGTCGCCCAACGAGCGACACCTTATCCTGGGCTGGGGCTCAGAGAGCAGGAGGGGATTGTCCTCAAGAGAAGCCAGGATGATTCTGTCCACCTCATCCAGGTCGCTGTCGTAGGCCTCCCTTACCTTTCTGACACCATGGTATTCCTCGCTTCCCCACCGCACCTGAACTTCGTCCCCTATTGAATGACTCTGCATATCTATGCCAATCGAGGCAATCGTGCAAGTTCGAACCACAGGACCTCTTTCTTGACAAGGTCTTTCCTAAAATTGGATGTTACCTCATCAGGTGGGTGTATTTTTGCCCTTGCGGTTGGCAACCAGTGAGATGACATGATGGACAAAGAAAGACTTCTGGAACGAATTACCGCAAATCCCAAGATTTTTGGTGGCAAACCGATCATGAGGGGGCGGCGGCTTGCGGTGGAGCACGTACGGCATGCTTGCCGCTGGAGACAGTGCGGAATGCCTCCTCGAGGAGTATCCATGGCTTGAGCTGGAGGATATTCAAGCTTGTCTTGTCTATGCCCGTAGACTCGTGGGGCATGAACGATTGGAACCGCTCCTCCTGGAAACAGGAACGTGAAAAGTCCTTTTGGATACCTGTTAAACGCCCTATTTCGTGCTTCAAATTGCCTTTCTAAGGCCGAAAAACCACGACTGTTGAGGCTTTTATGCTTTAACTTCGCCAAGTTATCTTGGGCTGGCGCCGCTGGCGCTGGCGGTTCAGCCTGGTCCGACGCGATCCGCCGAGATGTATGAGATAAAACTTTCCAGGAAAGCCGCCAAGTTCTACCAGAAAACGGACATCCCAACGGCCCGCCGTCTCAATGGCGCTTTTGATCGTTTCGCAAGATCCTTTTCGCCCACCCAACATCAAGTCGCTGAGCGGAGAGCTCCAGGGCAGCTAACTTTTGCGGGTTGGCAACATGCGCATCATCTATTCTGTTGATGACACGCTGAGGATTGTCACCATCGAAGTGATCGGCTTTCGAGGCGATGTCTACAAAAGCTAAGTAATGCGCCACACAATAGAGTGACCATGATTTGTGGCACAGGCGTCCCCGCCCGCGTACCTCACAGGCTGGAAGCCTGTGCCACGCGATGAGCGACCGGACACTTATTTGTGGGGCACAGTACTTAGCCCGACCCCGCCCGGACGCCCGCTTCCTTCTCCTCGGCCGCCTGGGTACCCGGCGCCCTGCTGCGCCATGTCATGACCTTAAGTGCCCTATTTCGTGCTTCAAATCGCCTTTCTAAACCCCGAAAACCACGATTCTTGAGGCGTTTGCGCTATATCTTCGGCAAGTTTGTCTCTCGGCCCGGCCCCGTTTGCTTTTAAGAGCGCTGATAACATCCTATTGCTCGACAACAGCCAGCGGGAAAGGTATATTTATGACCATCGATGCCTCGTAACAATTGAGCAGGCTGGTTCTCAACTTAGGAAGGATTTCCTGAAATGGGCAGGCAAACGACGCATGAGCTCACGCTCATCAACAAGATTCGGACACTCCCTCCTGAAAGGGTTGCCGAGGTGGAAGATTTCGTGGATTTCCTGCGCCGGCGGGATGAGTATCACGCCTTGCTGAAAGATGCCGCCATGCTCTCTGAGAGCGCATTCCAACGAGTGTGGGACAACCCGGACGATGCCGATTATGACCAACTATGAATTCGGTGACATTGTCCTCGTGGGGTTTCCTTTCACCGATGGGACGACTGTCAAGAAGCGCCCCGCAGTCGTTGTGAGCTCGTCTGCCGCCAATCTCAACCGACCGGATATCATCCTTGTGGCGGTGACCAGCCGGATCCATTCCCCGGATTACTTTGGCGATGTTGCCATAACGGAGTGGCAGCAAGCGGGCCTTCTCAAGCCCTCCATGATCAAGCCGGTCTTCACCACCCTGGAGAAGGGTCTGATCCTGAGGAAGCTCGGCCGCCTCGGCAAGCGGGACCGGAAGGCAGTTCTGCAGACCCTCAAAGCCGTTCTCGGAGAGTGACTATCCACACTGCATTACGCCGCTCTTTCCTCCCGGTCCTCCCTGTTTGCTCTCCCAACACCCTCCTTGGCTGTTCATCATCTATCCACCACCACGTTGGACGGTTTCTTTCGCTCCTCAAAATGCCTGTTTAAGGTTGAAAATCGTCGGCTCTTGAGACAATTCTGCGTCTATTTCAGCAACTTGTTTTGGCCCGCTCCCGCCCGGACGCCCGTTTCTTTCTCCTCGGCTGCCCGAGTTCCAGGCGCCCTGCTGCGCCATGTCATGACCTTAAACGCCCTATTTCGTGCTTCAAATTGCCTTTCTAAGGCCCCAAAATGCGACTTTTGAGGCATTTGCGCAATATCTTCGGCAGCGTGACTTGGACCGACCCTGCTCGTCTGCTCGCTGTTGGAACGTTAAGCTCTTGTCTTGGCCCGACCCTGTCCGCAGAGTGGTTCTTGGTCCTTTTGAGCGCATAGCTTGCAAGTTGTTGAATGAGTCTGATTCTGCTATGTTTGAGAACAATGAGGCTTTTTGTATTGCCGCCTGTGCAGTGGAGGCGTGGCATGACCGCAACTATTTGGTTTGAATGAATTTCAAGGTCGGAAGGCGGCTTTCGTCATTGATCAAGCCGCGCCGGAGATCCGGGCCATTTCGGATGAAGCCTGAGCGATCAAAGGAGTGAACTGGAGGACCAGTCGATGGAATCAAGGAGAATTATTCTGGATTTGCCTTTGGGCGTCCTGTCGGCATTGAGAAAAACCCCGGAGGAATTTTCAGGCGAGGTCAGGCTGGCTGCCGCAGCAAAATGGTACGAAATGGGACTGCTGTCTCAGGAAAAAGCCGCGCAAGCCGCCGGCATGTGCAGGGAAGATTTTCTCTTGGCTTTGTCAAGATTCGGAGTGTCCCCTTTCCAGTATTCCCCCAAGGAGATCCTGGCGGAGGCGGGTTATGATTCGTAACTGGGTGCTCAACGCTTCTCCTTTAATTTTGTTGGGAAAGGCCGACTTGCTCAAGGCCTTGGCGCCGCTTGCTGCCACGTGGCTTGTGCCCACTGCCGTCCTTGAGGAGATAGCGGTCAAGAGCCCGCTCGAACCCTTACTTCGCGATTTGTCGATTTCTTCCCAAATGCTGGAAGTCAACATTGCCCAAATCGATCCCTTCGTGGCTGCCTGGGATTTGGGGCGAGGAGAAAGTGAGGTCATCACGCTCGCGTTGAGCCGAGCAGAAACGGGTGCCGTATTGGATGATTCCCAGGCCCGTAAGTGCGCCAAGGTTTTGGAGGTGCCTTTGATTGGCACCCTGGGCCTTATTCTGAAAGCCACACGAGAAAATCTCATTCCCAGCGCCAGACTCGCCATCGAACGACTGTTATCCGTGGGGCTATATGCCGACCCTGAAACAATTGCGTCCCTGCTCAAGAGAATTGGAGAGCAACCAACCCACTGAAGTCCACACGTATTTCTCCAAGGCTGCCGGTGAAATACCCAAGTCTCAGCGTTTCTTCTTCTCCAAAACCACCTGAGCCCGCCCGTGTACCTCACCGGCTGGAAGCCTGTGCCACGTGATGAGCGACTGGCCACTTATTTGTGGGGCACGGTACTTGCCCGATCTCGCCCGGACGCCCGCTTCCTTCTCCTCGCCTGCCTGAGTTCCCGGCGCCCTGCTGCGCCATGTCATGACCTTAAACCGCCTGTTTGATGATTCAAATTGCCTTTCTAAGGCCCAAAAGCAGCAATTTCTGAGGTGATTGCGCTGTTACTTCGGCAACTTTGCCTTGGTCCGACCCCGTTCGCCTTCGCGCCGTCTCCTGGCATTGCCAGAACCCCAAATCTTTTCATCAAGAACTTCTCGTGCACATGATTGTCCTCTGTCTGATCCGAATCGCCATGTCCGAGGCCGGCCGCCTAGCCAACGCCTCCGTGGCTCAGCTCAGTTTTGCACGAGCCCTCACTGAAACACGATTGTTGTTCAAGCTCCTGGCTTCCGCTACTGCCTTGGATTTCTGGCCTGCCATCTGGCAGGCTTTTGTCCTATGCTGCACTCGACACCGTGTGCGTTCCAAACCAGGCCGCCAATTTCCCAGAGATCGGCATGAATATCGCAGAAAGAGCCACGGTCTCGAAAAGCTCCGTCCGGGACGCAGGCTCAAGTACAAAGAATCAACGTCATTGCTGCCAGGGCTTCACTACCGGACACATTTTAACCAGCCCTCGCAGGCGTGAAGGCGACCGGTATGGTGAGACCTTCATTCAGTAAATGGTCGAGGAGCCGGAGTCCAAGTTGGAAGAGGCTGAGATCACACCGGTGGGTACGGTGGATAACCGTGTTCAGACCAGTCTCCATGGCATATGCCCCAAGATATACCATCCAGTATGTCGCCAGGCAGGTGGCGATCATCAACCGAGACAGACGGTTCGGAGCTGAAAGGTGGCTCTTGTGCAGATGAAATCCGCGACTCTTCTGGTCCGAGAAGAATGTCTCGATTTTGAACCGCTTGCGGTAGTACCCGCAGGCTTCTTCCGCCGAGCCCAGATTCGTAACCAAATGGATGGGCTCCTTGCAGTCGCTCCTCCACCACGTGA